>Ga0206116_1000663_pt1 | contig 29473 bp, 26 predicted proteins | sample 3A1Ametagenome_FD_178000 | JGI IMG/M metagenome (GOLD analysis project Ga0206116, IMG submission 178000) | Enriched microbial communities from leaf-cutter ant dump, University of Wisconsin, Madison, United States - 3A1A | ecosystem: Environmental > Terrestrial > Nest > Insects nest > Nest dump...
GCCTTGAAGAGCGCAAAGGAGCGCGGCTCGGCATAGCGCACGGTCAGGAGCTTGCCGTCGGTGAGGATGAAGGCGATGTCGGTGAGGTGCGGCAGGTCGCTTTCGGCCTTCACCATCAGCGAGGCCGTCATGTAGGCGGCTTTCTCGTCGGTATAGAGGCGGCTCGACGGCTCGATGTCCTTGAGCTCGTCGCGGGTCGGCACGTCGAGGGAAAGCACGCGCTCGATCAGCGCCTCGTCCTCCTCGGTCGGCTCCAGGAGATCGACCCACACGGCCCCGGCCAGCGCCTCGGCGGCGGCGGAATCGTCGTTCGTCGGCAGGCTGCGCGCCTCGCCGTTGGGACGGAAAACCGTGATCACCGGCGAATGGCTCCGCAACGGACCATCGCGCTTACTCCTGGTTAAACACCGCCGGGCGGCAGGCGCGCGATATTGCGCAACGCACTATAAAAAGCAAGGGCCTCTTGTTTTGGGATGTTGACGGCGTGCCGGGTGGCTTACCCCCCTCTGGTCTGCCGGGCATCTCCCCCACAAGGGGGAGATCGGCTTGGAGCGAAGCGGTGCCACGATTCGATCTCCCCCCTTGTGGGGGAGATGCCCGGCAGGGCAGAGGGGGGTGTTCCGAGGAACGGCCCCTACTCGAACACGATCGCCGGTGCGCCGCGCTCGCCCTTGCCCTTCAGCGTTTCCAGCTCCTGCCAGACGCGCGTGGCGATCTCGCGGTAGACCTTTGCGGCAGCGCCGTCCGGGTTGGAGACGACGACGGGGGTGCCGGCATCCGAGGTCTCGCGGATGTCCATGGTCAGCGGCACCTCGCCGAGGAAGGGCACGCCGATGCGCTCGGCCTCCATGCGCGCGCCGCCGTGGCCGAAGATGTCGTAGCGGTTGCCGGTGTCGGGGGCGATGAAATAGCTCATGTTCTCGACGATGCCGAGCACCGGCACCTCGACCTTGGAGAACATGTTGAGGCCCTTGCGCGCGTCGATGAGGGCAAGGTCCTGCGGGGTGGAGACGATGACGGCGCCGGCGAGCGGCACCTGCTGGGCCATGGTGAGCTGGGCGTCACCCGTGCCCGGCGGCATGTCGACGACGAGCACGTCGAGATCGCCCCAGGCGACCTCGCGCAGCATCTGCAGGAGCGCCGACTGGATCATCGGCCCGCGCCAGATCATCGCCACCTCCTCGTCGACGAGGAAGCCCATGGACATGACCTTGATGCCGTAGTTCTCCATCGGCTTGATCATGCGGCCCTCGAGCTGCTGCGGCCGGCCGGAGATCTTCAGGAGGCGCGGCATGGAGGGGCCGTAGATATCGGCATCGAGCACGCCGACGCGAAGGCCGTTCGCCTTCAGCGCGAGTGCAAGGTTCACCGCCGTGGTGGACTTGCCGACGCCGCCCTTGCCGGAGGCGACCGCGATGATGGCGCCGACGCCCGGGATGCCCGACTTGGCGCGCTGCGGCGCCCCGCCGGGCGCGGCATGGGCATGCGCATGGCCGGCATGGCCCTGCGGCGCGCCGCGGCCGGGCGGCGGGGACGCGGGGGCGCGGGCGGCGGCCGGGCCGGAGGCGGAGCGCTTGTCCGCCGTCAGCGCCACCATGGCGGCCTTGATGCCGGGGATTTCCTTGACGACACGCTCGGCGGCCGCACGCATCGGGTCGAGCGCGCGCGCCCGCTCGGCCGGCACGGTGATGGAGAAATAGGCCTTGCCGTCGGAGATGAAGACGTCGGAGACGAGCCCCAGATCGACGATGTTGCCGTCCATGTCCGGCCCGCGCACCGTGCGCAGCCGTTCCAGCACCTGTTCCTTGCTTACGTCCGTCATGAAACCCTCAAAGCCTGCTGCGGCCATGCCGGCCGCTCCTTCCCGTAGATAGTGCACGGCAGGGCCGCCGCCAAACGAATTTACCTGCGACGAGAGGCAGCAGCTTTGCGGCAGATCACGGAACTTCGATCAGGCGATGAGCCCGCGGCGGATGGCCTTGACGACGGCCTGGGTGCGGTTGACCGCCTCCAGCTTGCGGGTGACCTGGTTGAGGTAGTGATTGACCGTGTGCTCGGAGAGACCGAGGATCTCGGCGATCTCCAGGCTCGTCTTGCCCGCCGCCGTCCAGCTCAGGCACTGGACCTCGCGGTCGGTGAGCACCACCTGGCCCGATTTCCAGGCCGCGCCGATCTCGGCGAGCCGATTGAAGAGATGGACGGAGATCATCTGCAGCATCAGCCGGTCGTCGCGGCCGAGCGTCGGGCTCTCCCCGCCCCAGACGACCGCGCCGCGGTTGCCGAGCGCATCGTGCACCGGGAAAAAATGGCCGACGAGCATGCCGTGGCTGTTCATCAGGTCGAGCAGGTCGGTGAAATCGGCGTGCTCGGAGGATTCGCCGATCCATTCGCGCATGTCGTAGGAAAAGGGCACCGTGGTCAGCCGCAGTTTGCGGATGCCGGCGCTGTGGCGCACCATGCGCAGCGCATCGTACTTGGCGAGGATTTCCTGCGGCCAGTTGCTGACGACGGAATAGGCCGACAGCTTTTCCGCCTCGAACCCCGGCAGGGTGAACACGATGAAGTACCTGAGGCCGTATTCCTCGCATTTGCGCCGCATGTAGCGCACGATGTCGAACTGCGTTTCGAGGGCGGCGATGTCCGCGCCCTCGTCCTGAAGCCGGGTCTCGCTGCGGCCGGTTTCCTCAGGCGTCATCGTCTCCCGCCTTCCGTCATCCGCGTCTCGTACAATCGGAGCAGAGCCATATGAATTCCTGACGAACAATGCGGCAGATATGCATTAGTTCAAAAGTCCGGCGCGGATCGCCTTGGCGACCGCCTGAACCCGGTTGACCGCATCGAGCTTGCGCGTGGCGCGGTTGAGGTAATGATTGACGGTATATTCCGACAGGCCGAGGATTTCCGACATTTCCACGCTGGTCTTGCCGGCCGAGGCCCAGGAAAGGCACTCGATCTCGCGGCGCGACAGCGAGACGTGCTGCCGGCGGCCGGCGCGCTGCTCGACGGCCTCGGTGAAGACGCGGTTGGCCACCGCGTTGAGCTCGGCCATCTCGCGCGGGTTCAGCGCCTCGCGCATGCCGCCGAAGGCGAGCGCCCCGCGCTGGCCGGCCGAATTGTGCGCCGGGAAATAGGCCCCGCGCGACAGGCCGTGCCGCTCGAAAAGGCTGGCGGCGATGGCCGCCTTGCCGTCGGCGCGGCGGCGGTTCGAGCCGACCGCGTCGTAGACGAAGGGATTGGTGCTCTGGCGCAGGCGCTCGATGATCGGGCTGCCGAAGATCAGGCCGGCATGATCGTAGGTCCGCAGCATTTCGTCCGGCCAGGACGTCAGGAGGACGTTGGAGGAGAAGTCGGTCGAGGTCTCGGAGGGAACCGTGATCAGCAGGTAGCCGCGGAACCCGAAGCGCCCGGCAAGGCCCTCCAGCGCTTCGGCAACGTCGTCCTCGCCGCCTGGGGCCAGCAGGTTCGCGCCCCATCCGCCGGATTGTGCAGACGTCGTATAGAATCGATCCGCCATGTCCATCTTCCTTCAGCACGCATACACCGCACGGCAGAGCCTGCCGACACGATGCGCCGCTTGCCTCAGGCCCCCGTACCCAATGCAATCATGTTCGAAGTGCCGCGCCTTGAGCCGCTCCGGCGACGCGGTACCATACCGGTCGGAAGGGAAGCTAATGACGGGTCATTCCCACGTCCAGCGCGATTTTCTAATTTACCGTAAATTGCCACGGCAGGACAACCTCGCGGTCTTCGCATCATAGTAAGCTCGCCTTATCGTTGCGGACCGAGCCGTGCGGGCAGCTCCGCGGCAATGGCTCTTGCCGTTTCCCGCACCAGCGGCGCCCACGCGTCGAGGCGCTCTTCACCGACTCGATAGGCCGGCCCCGTCACCGAAATACCCGCGGCAAGCGCCCGCCTGGCATCGGCGACGGGCGCGGCCACGCAGCGGATGCCGGGCTCGTGCTCCTCCCGGTCGAAGGCGACGCCGAGGCGGCGGATCGTCTCGAGCTCGGCCAGGAGCGCGGCCCGGCCGGTGATCGTGGCCGGCGTGAAGCGGCGGTATTCGAGGCCCGACAGGACGGCCTCCAGGGCCGGCGCGTCGAGCGCGGAAAGCGCTGCCTTGCCGACGCCGGTGCAATAGGCGGGCGAGGCGTTGCCGATCTGCGAATTCATGCGCACGGCCTGCCGGCTCTCCACCTTGTCGAGATAGATGATCTCGCGCCCGCGCAGGACGCCGAGATGCACGGTCTCGCCCGTCTCCCGGTGCAGCGCCTCCAGGAAGGGGGCGGCGACGGTGCGGAATTCGTTGCTCGCCCAGCTTGCCGAGGCGAGCTTCAGCAGGCGCAGGCCCGGCACATAGGCATGGTCGGCCGTCAGGTCCAGAAGCCCTTCCTGCACCAGATGGGATAGCTGGCGGTGCAGCGTGCCGCGCGGCTGGCCGCTGACGGAAAGCACGTCCGTGAAGCGCATCGGCCCCTCGGCGAGCGCCACCGTCTCCAGCACGGCCATCGCCTTGCCGAGCGTGCCGGTGCCGCCCTCCGCTTCGTCCTGCCGCGCCATCGCACGCCCTTCCCTTTCACTTGACAGGGCGGCATCCTAGCGGAATAATTCCGAATAATCAAACTGAGTTCCACATACCGGAACTATCTGGAGAACAGGAATGGCCGGCCGCTATCCGGACCTTGCAGGACAGGGCGTGCTCGTCACCGGCGGCGGCTCGGGCATCGGCGCGACGCTGGTGCGCGGCTTTGCCGCCGAGGGCGCGCGCGTCGCCTTTCTCGACATCGCCGAGGCGGAGAGCCGCGCGCTGGTGTCCGAGATGGACGGCGCGGCCGAGCACCTTCCTCTTTATATAAAGGCGGACCTGTGCGACATCGCCGCGCTGCGCGCGGCCGTCGCGCAGGCGGCGGATACGCTCGGCGGCCTGCGCGTGCTCGTCAACAACGCCGCGCGCGACGACCGGCACGATCTCGAAACCGTCGAGCCGGACTATTGGGACGAGAACCAGGCGGTCAACCTGCGCCACCACTTCTTCGCCGCGCAGGCCGTAGCGCCGCACATGCGCGCAGCAGGAGGCGGCGCGATCGTCAACTTCTCCTCCATCGCCTACCTTCTCAATATGGGCGAGCTTCCGGGCTATGCGGCGGCCAAGGCCGGCATCGTCGGCCTCACCAAGTCGCTCGCCGGCCGGCTCGGGCCGGACAATATCCGCGTCAACGCCATCCTGCCCGGCATGGTGCTGACCGAACGGCAGAAGCGCCTTTGGATCGACGAGGCGGCGATGGCCGGCGGCATCGACCGGCAATGCCTGAAGCGCTCGCTCGTCGCCGGCGACATGGTCGGCCCCTGCCTTTTCCTGGCGTCGGATGCCTCCGCCGCCATCACCGCACAAACGCTCATCGTCGATGGAGGCATGCTCTGATGACCGATACCGCCCGCGAAGCCGCCTATGTCGCGGTCGACTGGGGAACCTCCAGCTTCCGCCTCTGGCTGATCGGCCGGGACGGCAGCGTCATCGCCGAGCGCCGCAGCGGCGAAGGCATGACGACCGCCGCCCGCACCGGCTTTGCCGCCGTGCTGGAAAGCCACCTTGCCGCCGTCTCGGCGCCGGACGGCCTTCCCGTCCTCGTCTGCGGCATGGCCGGCGCCAGGCAGGGCTGGGTCGAGGCCGGCTATCTCGATACGCCCGCCGCGCTCACCGCCATTCCCGCCGCCGCCGTGCGCGTTCCCGGCAGCACGGCGGATATCCGCATCCTGCCCGGCCTTGCCCAGCGGGACGCCGCCGCGCCCGACGTCATGCGCGGCGAGGAAACGCAGCTTCTCGGCGCGGCCTCCGTGCTCGGCGGCGGCGATCATCTCGTCTGCATGCCGGGCACGCACAGCAAATGGGTGCGCCTTTCCGGCGGCCGGGTCGAGGGCTTTTCCACCTTCATGACGGGCGAGCTCTTCGAGGCGATCGCCAGGCACACGATCCTCAGCCATTCCATCGCCGACGCCGGGGCGATCTCCGGCGACAACGCCGCCTTCCGCGCGGCGGTGGCACGCATGGTCGAGAACCCCGCGCTCGCCACCAGCCAGCTCTTTTCCGTGCGCGCCGGGGCGCTGATCGCCGGCCTCTCGCCGGAGGACGCCAAGGCCCGCCTTTCCGGCACGCTGATCGGACTGGAGATCGCCGGCGCCCTCTCGCTCGTCGCCGAGGGCACGCCGGTCGCGCTCGTCGTATCGGGCGGGCTCGGTACGCTCTATAAGGAAGCGCTTGCCGCCGCCGGCCTTTCCGCCACCGTCATCGATGCCGATACCGCCGTGCGCAACGGCCTTGCCGCGGGCGCCAGGGCGCTCTGGTCCCTCTAAGGAAACGAAGAATGAGCCGTATTCCCTTCCCCCCCATGACCTATCCGCTGATCGCCATCCTGCGCGGCCTCAAGCCGGGCGAGACCGAGGAGGTCGTCGGCGCGCTGATCGAGACCGGCTTCACCGCCATCGAGATCCCGCTGAATTCGCCCGAACCGTTCAGGTCCATCGAGATCGCCGCGAAGATGGCGCCGGAGACCTGCCTGATCGGCGCCGGCACCGTGCTGACGGTGGACGACGTCAACCGCCTTGCCGATGTCGGCGGCCGGCTGATGGTGAGCCCGAACGTCGAGCCCGACGTCATCTACACGGCCGCGGCCAAGGGCATGGTGACGATGCCCGGCGTCTTCACCCCCACCGAGGCGCTCGCCGCCGCGAAGGCCGGCGCGACCGGCCTGAAGTTCTTCCCCGCCAGCGTGCTCGGCCCCTCCGGTATCCAGGCGATCCGCGCCGTGCTGCCGGCCGAGCTGGAGATCGCCGCCGTCGGCGGCGTTTCCGACAAGAACTTCGCCGACTATGCCGCCATCGGCCTTCGCAGCTTCGGCCTCGGCTCCAGCCTCTACAAGCCGGGCATGAGCAGAGCGGACGTGCGCGCCCGCGCCAAGGCCACGATCGAAGCCTACGATGCCGTCTATGGAGCAAACCGATGATCGAGACCCACGCCTTTACCGGCCGTATCCTCTGCGAGACCGACTGCCAGCTCGGCGAAGGCCCGACCTACGATCCGGCGAGCGACAAGGCCTTCTGGTTCGACATCCGCGGCCAGAAGCTGCACGAGTTGCACCTTGCGACCATGACCAGGGCCGTGCACGACCTGCCCTTCCTCGGCAGCGTGCTCACCATTGTCGATGCCGAGCGCCAGCTCATCGTCTCCGACCAGGGGCTCTTCATTCGGCATGTCGCCGACGGCCGGCTGACGCCCTTCGCGAAACTCGAGGACAAGCCGCAGAACCGCTCCAACGACGGGCGCGTGCACCCTTCCGGCGCGCTCTGGGCGAGCACGATGGGCCGCGGCGCGGAAAAGAATGCCGGCGCGATCTACCATGTCGCGGGCGAACGGGTGACGGAACTCTATTCCGGCGTCACCATCCCCAACGCCATCTGCTTCTCGCCGGACGGCGGCACGGGCTATTTCACCGACTCAGCCCTCAACCTGCTGATGCGCGTGACGCTCGATCCGGCAACCGGCCTTCCGACGGATGACCCGCAGGTGCTCAGCGACGAGAGCGGCACGCCCGGCGACGTGGATGGGGCGGTCTGCGATGCCGACGGGCTCATCTGGAATGCCCGCTGGGGCATCGGCGCCGTCGAGGTCTACCGGCCGGACGGCACGAAGATCGCCCGCTACGCCGTGCCGGCCACGCAATCGAGCTGCCCGGCCTTCATCGGGCCGAAGGCAGACCGGCTGCTCGTCACCTCCGCCTGGCAGGACATGGACGCGGCCGCCCGCAGCGCCGACCCGAATGCCGGCAAGACCTTCGAGCTCGGCATTGCGGTCAAGGGGCGGTTCGAGCCGAAATTCAAGCTCTGAACACCCACCCTTGCATGGCTGTCATCAAAAAGAGGGCAATTTTCATCGGAACCAAACCGGGGGGACGCCGTTCCTTGTCCATCAGCCGGCGCGGAAAAGGTACTTGAAACCGCGCCGCGCCTTGATGCCAACGAGACGAAAGGCAGGTTCACGATGACCAATAAATTTCTCACTTCCGTTGCCGCTGGTGCACTCTTCCTGGGCGCGGCCATCGCTCCGGCCGCTTACGCACAGGACAACACCCAGCCGGCCCAGACCCAGACCATGGAGCAGCAGCCGCTGACCGGCGACGCCGCCACCGGCACCACGCCGGGCGACACCGCCGCCAACCCGGACGCAATGCCGAGCGAAGACACGGCGCAGACCCCGGCAACCGGCACCGACAACACGGACACGGCGCAGACCCCCGCAACGCCGAGCGAGGACACCGCGCAGGCTCCGGCCGCCGGTGAAAGCTATCTGACGGCCCAGGCCGACGACCAGATCAGCGCCAACACCTATATCGGCCAGACGGTCTACAACAGCGCCGATGAAAACATCGGCAAGATCTCCGACCTGATCATGGAGAAGGATGGCGGCATCACCGCAGCCGTCATCGGTGTCGGCGGCTTCCTGGGCATCGGCGAAAAGTGGGTGGCCGTGCCGTTCGACACGATCTCGATCACGCAGGTCCCGGACTCCGACGACGTCAAGCTGACGACGACCGAGACCGCCGAAAGCCTGCAGGCAGCGCCGGAATTCAAGACCAAGGCGCAGCAGGTGGCCGAACGCCAGGCCAATGCCCCGGTCGACAATTCGACGACCTCGTCGACGACCGAGACGGTCCCGGGCACCGCCCAGCCGGCACAGTAACCCGGCCCCTCTGACCTCCACCCGGCAGCGTCCCCTGCGCTGCCGGGTTTTTTATGCGCTCGCGGGTGGCGTTCACCCCCCTCTGTCCTGCCGGACATCTCCCCCACAAGGGGGGAGATCGGCAAGAAGCTAGCACCTCGCTCAAATTGCAACATGACAGATGGGCGAGACGGCGCTCCATTCAATCTCCCCCCTTGTGGGGGAGATGTCCGGCAGGACAGAGGGGGGTGTCGCCACCCGCAAACGCATCCTCAATACCACGCATCCGCCATGGACCGCTTCCTGCGCTCCATGTAGTCGCGCAGCGCCTCGTCGATGCCCTCGTCCAGCGGCGGGGCCATGTATTCGGCGAGCGTCTTCTTCCATTGCCGGTTGGCGCGGGTGGCGATGTCGGTCGAGCCGCCCTCCTCGCTCCATTTCTCGAAGGGTTCGTTGTCGGAGAGCGTCGAATCCCAGAAGGCCGTCTGGTAGTTGCGCATCGTGTGGTCGCAGCCGAGGAAATGGTGGCCGGGGCCGACCTCCAGGAACGCGTCGAGCGCCAGCGCATTGTCGTCCACCGTGACGCCGGCGAGATAGGAATGCAGCGCGCCGCAAAGGTCGGCGTCCATGACGAACTTTTCGTAGGACATGGAGAGAAGGCCGTCGAGGAAGCCGGCGGAATGCAGGATGAAGTTCGCGCCGCAATGGACGGCCGACAGCATGGACATCAGCCCTTCCTGCATGGCCTGCCCGTCCGGCAGCTTGGAATTGGAGAAGTTGCCGGCGCAGCGCAGCGGCAGGTTCAACCGCCGGGCAAGCTGGCCGACGACCATGGAGCCGATGGCCGGTTCCGGCGTGCCGAAGGTGGGCGAGCCCGAGCGCAGCGACATGGAGGAGAGGAAATTGCCGAAGAGGACCGGCGCGCCCTTCCGTTCGAGCTGGGTCAGCGCACAGCCGGCAAGCGTCTCGGCGAAGGACTGGGCGATGGCGCCGGCATTGGTCACCGGCCCCATGGCGCCGCCGAGGATGAAGGGCACGATGACGGCGGCCTGGTTGGCGCGGGCATAGGCGCGCAGCGACTTCGTCATCGTGCCGTCCCAGACGAGCGGCGAATTGACGTTGACATTGCCGAGGATGACGCAGTTCCTGTCGACGAAATCGGCGCCGAACAGGATGCGCGCCATGTCGATGGAATCCTCGGCGCGTTCCTCCGCCGTGATCGAGCCCATGAAGGGCCGGTCGGAATACTTGATATGGCTGTAGACCATGTCGAGGTGGCGCTTGTTCACCGGAATGTCGACCGGCTCGCAGATCGTGCCGCCGGAATGGTGCAGCCAGGGGCTCGACTGGGCGAGCTTGATGAAGTTGCGGAAATCCTCCAGCGTGCCGTAGCGCCGGCCCTTGTCGAGGTCCATGACGAAGGGCGAACCGTAGGCCGGCGAGAAGACGACGTTCTTTCCGCCGATCTGCACGTTGTTCACCGGGTTGCGGGCGTATTGGGTGAATTCGGCGGGCGCGGAGGCAACGATCTCGCGCAGCATGCCCGGCTCGAAGCACACCAGGACGCCCTCGACCTTCGCGCCGGCCCGTTTCCAGTGGTCGAGCGCTTCGGGATCGTCGCGGAACTCGATGCCGACCTCGGCGAGGATGCGGTCCGCCGCACCCTCGATCTTCCGAAGGTTCTCCTCGGAGAGAACGTCATAGGTCGGGATGCCGCGCACGATATAGGGAACGCCGAGCGGCCTTGCATTGTCCCGCCGCGTGCCCCTGCCCCGTCGTGCCGGCGCTTCGCCTACCGCTGCTTCACCCATGACACCCTCCATAATCCAGGGTGAGGCTAGGCTTGAAAGATCGCGTTGTGACGCTGGAAAAAAGTTTTCGACGCGATAAGCTGAATTTATGGAAACCCTCCGCCGCCTCCTTCCCTCCGCCTCCAGCCTCGTCGTCTTCGAGGCTGCCGGCCGGCACCTGAATTTCACCCGTGCGGCGGGAGAGCTCGGCATGACGCAGGCGGCCGTCTCCTACGCGGTGCGAAACCTGGAGGAGCAGCTCGGCGTCGCCCTCTTCCACCGCGTCCACCGCGCCGTGGAGCTGACGGATGCCGGCGAGCGCTTCCATGCGGACGTGACGCTCGGCCTCTCGCGCATCCAGAAATCGGCCGAGGACATCCGCGCCAAGGGGCGCGAGTCGAACGTGACGCTCGCCGCCTCCACCGCCTTCGCCTCGATGTGGATGCTGCCGCGCCTCGCCAAGCTGAGGGCCGACCTGCCGGACATCGACCTACGCATCCAGACCAGCGTGCGCGACCTCGATCTCGACGAGGAGCCGATCCCGCTCGCCATCCGCGGCGGCGATCCCGCCAAATGGCCGCGCTACCATGCCGCGCTGCTGGCGCCGGAGGTCATCACGGCGGTGGCGAGCCCCGCCTTCGTGGAAAGCCACGGCAACCCGCAGACGCCGGAGACGCTGCTGAAGCTGCCGCTCATCCACCTGGAGGAGCCGGTGCGCTCGGCCTGCGACTGGCCGCAATGGTTCGCCAGCGCCGGCGTGCGCTATCCCGCGCAGGCGCGCCGGCTCGCCATCAACGATTACGTGCTGGTCATCCAGGCGGTGCTTTCGGGCGAAGGCGTGGCGCTCGGCTGGCAGCACCTCATCGAGCGGCAGGTGCGCTCCGGCGCGCTCCTTCCCGTCGGAGGCCATGCGCTGACCATGCCGGACGCCGGCTTCTACGTCGTCTGGCCCCGCTCGCGCGAGCTCAACGGCCCCGCCCGCCGCGTGCGCGACTGGCTGGTGGCGGAAGGGCGGTCGAGCCGGGGCGAAACAGGTTGAGGATACCGGCTTTTCTCTTCAATGTCTGAGGCCTGCCCCTCATCCCCCTGCCGGGACCTTCTCCCCGCAAGCGGGGAGAAGGGGATGTGCTGCACCGGCTTCCGCAAACAATACCCGTTCGTGGGGCAAGTCCCCTCTCCCCGCTTGCGGGGAGAGGGCTAGGGTGAGGGGCGGCTTCGGATGTGGCCGGAAATCTTCAGCGCCGCAGCACCGGCCGCACTTCCTCGTGGAAGAAGCGGAAATAGGAGGAGATCTGCGCCAGCGCATTGGTCGACAGCTTGTACTGGATGCCGAGGCGGCCGTTGGAATACCAGCGCACCGTGCCGGTGAGGCGGCCGAGTTCCTCGCTCTCGACCGTCACCATCTGGCCGGCCATCGCCTGGATCGGCTTTTCCACGTCGAAGGCCATGCCGGTCGGCGACAGGTCGACGACGCGCGCGCGCGTCGACTGGTGCATGATCCGGACCGTTGTGAAGATGCGGACCCTGGAACGATCATTCGTCCGCACGGGCATATCCTTGATGGACGCCATTCCTCTTCCCCCTTTTTGTCGTGGGCAAAGGATAGCGGACAGCCGTTGCTCCGCCGCTAAGGAAAAGGATGCAAGTTTAACGAACTGGCCTGTTCGGGGACAGGTTTACCTCAGGAGACGGCACGGCCCTCGACGCTGACATAGCGGTCGGAGAGATAGCGCATGGTGGCGACGGCATCGGCCGGCTTGCCGTAGAAATAGCCCTGTCCCATGCCGCAGCCGAGCGCCTTCAGCTTCAGCGCCTCGGAGAAATCCTCGATCCCCTCGGCAACGACGGCAAGGTCCAGCCCCTCGCACATGGCGACGATGGCCTTGATGATGTGCTCGGAAGCCTTGTCGTTGGAGATGCGCGAGACGAAGGCGCGGTCGATCTTGACCTTGTCGAAGGTGAAGTCGCGCAGGCGCCCGAGGCTCGACTGGCCGGTGCCGAAATCGTCGAGCGAGATGCGCACGCCCGCCGCGCGCAGTTCGCCGACGATCTTCTGCGCCGTGTCGGCATCCGTCATGACGGCGGTTTCGGTGATCTCCAGCTCCAGCCGGCGCGGGTCGAGCCCGACGCGGTTAAGGATCGCCAGCGTGTTGAAGGCCGTCTTCGGGTCCATCAGCTGGGCGGAGGAAAGGTTGAAGGAAAGGAACAGCTCGCGCGGCCAGGAAAGCGCCGCTTCCGCCGCCTTGCGCAGGAGCGTGTCGGACAGCGCGTCGATGAAGCCGCGCTCCTCGGCGAGCGGCACGAAAGCGGCAGGCGAGACATAGCCGAGATCGGCGTCGCACCAGCGGGCGAGCGCCTCGAAGCCGACGACCGTATCGTCGCGCAGGCTGACGATCGGCTGGAAATGCACGTCCACCTCATTGGCGATGATGGCGTTGCGCAGCGCCTGCTCGAGGTGCGTCGCGCGCTTCATCTCCTGGGCGATTTCCTGCGAATAGACGGTGATCTGGCCGCGCCCGCGCCGCTTCGAACGGTAGAGCGCGGTGTCGGCGCTCTTCAGGAGCTCGGCGAAATCCTCGCCGGCAAAGGGAAAGATGGCAAAGCCGAAGGAGGCGGAAAGCCGCACGTTGCGGTCGCCGAGGTCGAAAGGGGCCGACAGCACTTCGCGCAGCATCTGGCCGATCTTCTCCGCCCCCTTGCGCTCGAAGACGAGCGGCAGGACGAAGGCGAACTCGTCGCCGCCGTGGCGGGTGACGGTGGCGCCGTCCGGGATGCAGGCTTTCAGGCGATGGGCGACCTGGCAGAGGATCTCGTCGCCCGCGCGCGGGCCGAAAAGATCGTTGATGGGCTTGAAGCCGTCGAGATTGGCGATGCCGATGGCGAAGGGAGCGGGGTCCTCCTCGCGCTCGCGCGCGATCTGGCGGACCTTGTCGCGCAGGCGGTAGAGATTGCCGAGCCCGGTCAGGGGGTCGGTATAGGCCATGGCATGGAGGTCAGTCTGGGAAACGTCCAGCGCCACGTGGTCAGCAGACTTCATCAATGATTTCCCGTACTTGCACCCGGCCTTGCGATCATGGTCCCACGATGAGGCATGACCGTTAACAAATGCATAGCAAGCAATCGTCAGTCCTGCCCACCTGCCTCCCCAAATCTGGGGAGTTGACGGCGCCCGCTCAACTTACGCGACAGACTTTTCGGGTCTTTCGGCGGCATAGCGCCGGTAGATGGCCTCGATCATGTCGGGGCTGACCGGCTTGGTGATGTAGTCGTCCATGCCGGCATCCATGCAGTTCTGCATATCCACATTGAGCGCCTGGGCCGTGACGGCGACGATGGGCGTGTGCGTGCCCGTCAGCTTCTCCGCCTCGCGGATTTCCATCGCCGCATCGATGCCGTTCATCACCGGCATGGCGATGTCCATCAGCACGAGGCGCGGCTGGTGCTTGCGCCAGAGCATGACGGCTTCCTCGCCGTTCTCGGCGATGCGGTGGGAGACGCCCATGCCCTCGAGGATCTGCGAGAAGACGAACTGGTTGATCTGGTTGTCCTCGGCCACCAGCACCTCCACGTCGCCGACGGCCGCCGGCAGCATAGCCGAGATGTCGGTGGCGATGTACCAGTCGTCGGAAAAGCCGACGGGCGTGACGATGTCGCCGAGCGGCGAGCCCTCGTCCGACAGCAGTTCGTGCTCTTCCACCAGGGTGCGCATGAAATCGGGGCCGATCCCGTCCGGTGCGATCACCCGCACGGCAATGCCGTGGCCGTTCTCCAGGATCGTCTCGTGGTCGGCAAGGTTGTCGTCGACGACGACGAGGTCGACGGCAAGCCCCCTGCCGGCCGCAAAGGTCAGGAAGGCATCGTGCTCCTGCACGCTCCTGACCGCGCAGCAATCGGCGCCGCGCGCCTTGAATTCGGCAACGAGGATATCCTCGATATGCGGATTGGGCGTGGCAAGAAGGATGCGCCGGCCGGAAACGGCCCGCAATTCGTCCGGGTTCATCTGGTCGAGCAGCAGGCGGCGCTCGGCATCGCGCACCGGATCGAAGCAGTTCTGCGCCTCCACGAAGCCGCCGGGCACGCGCAGCAGCGCATCGTCGACATCGCTCATCATCCCCTCGCCCGGCACAAGCGCGGAAACGTCCTCCATCACCGTCACGAGCGCGTGGTGGCCCGGCGCGCCGATGCGGTATTTGCAGGTGATGACGTAGAGGTCCGAGCCGTCCGCGCGCACGATGTGCTCGGCCACCCGGTGGGTCTCGCCCGTCTCCAGCACGGTGCGGTCGGTGCGTTCGATGCGCTCGGCGCTTTCGGCGTCGGCAAGGCTCCAGATCGAGCGGCCGACGATGCTGTCGGCATTGACGTCATAGATCGCGCAGAAGGCGCTGTTGGCCGCGATATAGGTGAGGTTGCGGTCCTTGATGACGACGGGCGACGGCAAGGTCTCCAGGATCTCCTCGGTGAGCGCGATGCGCTCCAGATCGAGGCGCCACTGTTCCTCCTGCTTCTTCTGCTCGGAAACGTCCACGAGCGTCGTCACGTTGTAGCCGCTCGGCAGGCGGCGCTTGCGGAAATGAATCCAGCGGTCGCGGCCGAGCCGCTCGATGGCGTCGTACTGCTCGCGCCAGTGGGCGGAAATCTGGGCGGAGATCCATTCTTCGCGGTTGACCGCGCGATGGCGCTGGTCCGGTGCAAGGCCGTAGCGCACACCGCTGTCGAAGATCGCGCCCATCACGTCGCGCAGGCGCGTTCCCGGCTTCAGCATGTCGGCGGGAATGGGAAAATAGCGAAGAACCTGGCGGCTGGCGAAGACGAGGCAATCGTTCTTGTCGTAGACGATCACGGCGGCGGCGAGGATATCGCACGCCGCTTCGAACATTCCCAGCCGGATGTGCGCGTCGGAGGACGCTACATCATTCATTTGGCAGACCTCGCCTGTCTGGCATTCCCGAGGACATGCTGAACGGTGCGTTCACACCTTGGACATGGGAATGACAGCGGCCAGCGACGCTGAAATTGTCCGCCGGAAGACCGGCCGGCTTGTGCTCATACAAGCGCCTGCGCACGTTGGCAGCATTTTATTAAAGCCTGATTAAACGCAAGGTCCGGTAATGCCCCTGCGGGCTGCCAAGGCGCTTGAGGTTCGGTTCCTTCCAGAGCGATTGCCCTTGCATAAACCATCCCGCCCACTGGCGGGCGGCGGGCGAATCCGCGAAAATGGCGCCATGAGCATCAGGCAGCTTTCCGAAACCCTCATCAACCAGATCGCCGCCGGCGAAGTGATCGAACGGCCGGCCAGCGCCGCCAAGGAGCTGATCGAGAACGCGCTGGACGCAGGCGCGACGCGCATCGAGATCGCCACGGCCGGCGGCGGCAAGACGCTGCTGCGCGTTTCCGACAACGGCTCCGGCATGACGCCCGCCGACCTCGAAATGGCGATCCGCCGGCACTGCACCTCCAAGCTCGACACCGACCTTCTCGACATCCGCACCCTCGGCTTCCGGGGCGAGGCGCTGCCCTCCATCGGCTCCGTCGCAAAACTCTCGCTGCTCAGCCGCACCGGCGAGGCGAACGAGGGCGCCGAGATCAGCGTGACGGGCGGCAAGGTGGCGCCGGTGCGCCCGGCCGCCGCCAACCGCGGCACGGTGGTGGAGGTGCGCGACCTCTTCTTCGCCACGCCCGCGCGCCTCAAGTTCCTGAAAAGCGAGAAGGCGGAAGCCTCGGCGATTTCCGACGTGGTGCGCCGCATGGCCATCGCCTTCCCGCATGTGCGCTTCGTGCTCTCCGGCTCCGACCGCACGACGCTGGAATTCCCCGCGACCGGAACGGACCGGCTCGCCCGCATCGCGCAGGTGCTCGGCCGCGATTTCCGCGACAACGCCATCGAAATCGACGCGGAAAGAGAAGGCGTGCGCCTGACGGGCTTTGCCGGCGTGCCGACCTTCAACCGCGGCAACAGCCTCAACCAGTTCGCCTTCGTCAACGGACGGCCGGTGCAGGACAAGCTGATCTGGTCGGCGCTGCGCGGCGCCTATGCCGAGACGATCCCGCACGGGCGCTATCCGGTCGCCGTGCTCGCAATCGAGATCGACCCGGCGCTGGTCGACGTCAATGTGCATCCGGCGAAATCCGACGTGCGCTTCCGCGATCCGGGCCTCGTGCGCGGCCTCATCGTCGGGGCGATCCGCGCGGCGCTGGCGCGCGAGGGCGACCGGGCGTCCACCACGGGCGCCTCCGGCCTGATGCGCGCCTTCCGGCCCGAGGCGCCGCGCTCCGCCGCGCCCTGGGCGCCGGCCGCCTCGCCCTACCGGCCCTTCGAGGCCGCGGCTTCCGCCCCGGCTGCCGGGCGGCAGGCGGGCTTTGCCGAGTTCGAGGCGCCCTCGGCGCGCAGCGAGCCGGCCTTCGTCCCCTCGCCCGCCGAGGAGCCGCCGCAGCGCCACCCGCTCGGCGCGGCGCGCGCGCAGCTTCACGAGAACTACATCGTCGCGCAGACCGAGGACGGGCTCGTCATCGTCGACCAGCACGCCGCGCATGAGCGCCTCGTCTTCGAGGCGATGCGCAACGCGCTCCATGCGCGCGCCGTGCCCGCGCAGGCTCTGCTCATCCCCGAGATCGTCGATCTTCCGGAAGACGATTGCGACCGGCTCGTCGCCCATGCGGAGGAGTTTTCAAAACTCGGCCTTACCATCGAGCGCTTCGGCCCCGGCGCGGTCGCCGTGCGCGAGACGCCGGCCATGCTGGGCGAGATGGACGCGGCGGGCCTCATCCGCCAGCTCGCCGACGAGCTCGCCGAATGGGACACGACCAGCGGCCTCAAGGCAAAGCTGGAATATCTCGCCGCCACCATGGCCTGCCACGGCTCGGTGCGATCCGGCCGGCGCATGCGGCCGGAGGAGATGAACGCGCTGCTTCGCCAGATGGAGGCGACGCCCGGCTCCGGCCAGTGCAACCACGGGCGCCCGACCTATATCGAATTGAAGCTTTCCGACATCGAGCGGCTGTTCGGCCGCAGCTGACGGGCGCGCGGGGCTGGCTATTTTCCGGCCGCCGCGCTATGGCATGACGACCACTCTACACGGATACCGACATCGATGATGAACCGTTTCGAAGGCCGCGGCGGCAGCCGGGAAGCCAAGCTCCGCTATCTCGACGGCGACTTCCAGATCCTCATGCCGGGCTCCCATGTCATCTGCGCGATGACCGGCGAGACGATCCCGATCGACGAATTGCGCTACTGGAGCGTGGCGCGGCAGGAAGCCTATATCAGCTGCGCCGCTTCGCTGGACGCGGAAAAGCGCGCCGGCGCGCTGCCGACGCAGAAGCGGTAACCTCCGCTTTCCTTCGCCTGCCCCTCATCCGGCCTGCCGGCCACCTTCTCCTTGGCTGCGGGGCGAAGGGGATATGTCGTAACGGTTTCCTCAAACAATACCCGCAAGTGAGGCAAGCCCCTCGCCCCGCTTGCGGAGAGAGGGTCAGGATGAGGGGCAAGGCCACACACACGGCGTCAGCCGCTTGAAAATCATTCTCCGCGCGGCCGCTGCAATTTCCGCCGTCGTGCATTGTCGATCGCCGCGTCGATGATCGCATCCGGCCCCCTCGGGTCGTCGAAGCGGATTTCCACCTCGATCACGCGGCTCTTTTCTAGCAGCTCCTCCGAGCGGCCATGGCCGCCGGCAAGGCGCACGCTGTCCTTGGCGGTGGTGACGAGCCGGTGGCCGTGCGCCGCCGCATCGTCGATAAGGTCGGCCGCCTCGTCCTCGCTGAGATAATGGTGATCGGGAAAGCCGCGCGTTTCGGCGAGTTCCGCCCCCGTCTCGCGGACGGTCCGGTGGAATTTCGCATTGTCGGCGATGCCCGACCAAGCCATGACGACCTCGCCCTTCAGGTCCCCGGCGCCCACGGTGACGAGGGTGGCGGAATGGATGGCCTTGCCGGCGCGCGCGGCCTGGCGGATCAACCGGTCGGCCGCCTCGCCGTCGCCGATGGCCAGGAGCGCGCTCGCCTGCCGCATCTGCTCGGAGATCGGCGCGCGCACCGGCCCGCTCGGCACGAGATAGCCGTTGCCGATGCCGCGGCGCGTGTCGATGACGAGAAGCGCATAGTCGAAGGCAAGCTGCGCGCTCTGGAAACCGTCGTCCATGATGATGAGGTCGGCGCCCTCCTCCACCAGCTTCTGCGCGCCCTTGACGCGCCGGCGCGAAATGACGGTCAGCGCCTCGCGGGCAAGCAGCAGCGGCTCGTCGCCGACCGCGCGGGCGCGGTGGTGGTGCGGATCGACCACCGTGGTGACGTCGAGCGAGCCGCCGTAGCCGCGCGACAGGAACCCCGGCGTCAGCCCGCGGGCCTTGGCGGCGCGGGCAATCGCGATGGCGGTCGGCGTCTTGCCCGCCCCGCCGACGGTGAAATTGCCGACGCAGATCACCGGCACCGGCACCTCGGCGCGGCGCCCGCGGCGCATGCGCCGGCCGGCGACGAGGCCGTAAAGGCGCGAGACCGGCCAGAGCGCATAGGCGCGCCAGTCCGGCTCCGTCCACCAGAAGGGCGGCGCTTCACTTACCATTCCTCTCCCCTGCCATCGGCCATGTGGGCCACAAGAAACGCGAGACGGCGGGGAAAATCAACTGCGTAGAGCTCTGGAGCGAAGACCCTCTCTGCCTGCCGGCATCTCCCCCACAAGGGGGGAGAAAGGCTGGCAGCGCCTTTTTCCCTCAAAATTTCCCGCTGAGAGTGCCGCACGTTAAGTCCCTCCCCCTTGTGGGGAGGGGTTGGGGAGGGGTCTTCACGCAAAGGCGGCTCCGTCTACGCCGGCACGCCCGCCCCGCTGAAGAGCGGCAGGAGCCCGGTGATGTCGTCGAGGCAATAGTCGGAGGCGGCGGAGAGGGATTGGCGCGAGCCCGTGCCGGTCAGGACGGCAACGGTGAGGCCGGCGCCGGCGGCGCGGCCCATGTGCAGGTCGTGGTTGTTGTCGCCGACGACGGCGACCTGGTGCGGCTCAAGGCCCGTCGCCGCACAGAAGCCGAGCACCATGCCGGGCTCCGGCTTCGTGCCGAAGCCGCTGTCGTAGCCTGCCACGTAATGCAGGTAATCGGCAAAGCCGAAGCGCTGCGCGGTCGCGCGGATGGACGCCTCGTTGTCGCTGGAGGCGACGCCGAGGCGATAGCCGCGGGCATGCAGGGTGGCGAAGAAATCGGCAAGATCGGTGACGGCGACCGCGAGCGCGGCGGAATTGGCGAAGAGCCCGTCGAAGATTTCGGCCAGCGCCTCGACCGAAAAGGGCGCGCCGGCGGCGACCAGCCCTTCGGCGATCTCCACCGTGTTGCCGGCGGCCAGCAGGCTGTCGGGGGTGACATAGCCGGTGTCCGGGTCCATGCCGCCCGCGACAAGCAGCTTGCGCGACAGCGCTTCGTCGCCGGCGGCGGCGATGCGGGCAAGCTCGTAGTTCACCGGCACCCAGCTCCTGGCATAATCGAGGAGCGTGCCGTCCTTGTCGAAGAGAATGCCGGAAATCGTCGCTGCCTCGGTCATGACATGCCCCTTCAGGAGGTCTGGCGCGGGTGGAGGCGCGCCTTCACGGTAAGCGGGTTGATATAGGGCTCCAGCCCCTTGATCGTGGCGCGCAGGGCCCCGCGCATCTCCTGCACGGTCTCCTGCCCCGCATCGATCATCTGCTGGCGCGTCTCGTCGTTGGTGAGCAGGTAGTGCACGCCCTTGGCCAGCATCTCGACGTCGCGCACCATCTTGGCGCTGCCGCTGCGGGCGAGCTGCTGGTAGGCATCGCGGAAGTTCTGCACGTTGCCGCCCGAAAGGATCGCGCAGCCGAGCATGGCCGGCTCCAGCGGGTTCTGCCCGCCCTCGGCGAACAGCGAGCGGCCGACGAAGGCGATCTCCGTCATGCGCAGGTAAAGCCCCATCTCGCCGATCGTATCACCGAGGAAGATGTCGGTCTCGGGCGTCAGCGGCTCGCCGGACGTGCGGCGCACGACCTTGAGGCCGCGCGCGGCGAGCATGTCCGCCACCGCGTCGCTGCGCTCGGGGTGGCGCGGCACGATGATGGTGAGAAGGCCGGGCGTGCGCTCCTTGAGGACGCGGTGCACGTTGCCGGCGGCCGCCTCCTCGCCCTCGAAGGTGGAGATGGCCGCCCAGGTGCGGCGGCCGGCGATCTGGTCGAGATAGGATTTCAGCACCGCCGGATCGGCGGGCGGGGCATCCGTATCGACCTTGAGATTGCCGGAAACCATGACCGGCAGGGCGCCCAGCGTGCGAAAACGGTCCGCATCGACCTCCGACTGGGCGATGACCAGCGCGAAATTCTCGAAGAGCGCGTCGGCAAAGGCATGGCGGCGCTTCCAGCGCGGGAAGGAGCGGTCGGAGATGCGCCCGTTCACCAGCACCTGCGGGATATGGCGCTTGCCGAGCTCCAGGATGGTCATCGGCCAGATCTCGGATTCCGCCATGATGGCGAGATCGGGATGCCAGTATTCGAGGAAGCGGCTGATCGCCGGTTTCAGGTCGAGCGGCACGTACTGGTGGATGACGTCGGAGCCGAGGCGGTCCTGCACGACCTTCGCGGAGGTGACGGTGGTGGTGGTGAGCAGCACGGCAATGCCGCGGCGGCGCACTTCCTTGATGAGCGGCACGATGGAATTGGTCTCGCCGACGCTTGCGGCATGAAACCAGACGAGAGGCCCCGCCGGCCGCGCGACGCCGGCCACGCCGTAGCGCTCGCGGCGGCGGACGCGGTCTTCCTTGCCCTTGGCCGCGCGCAGCGCGATATAGGGGCCGACGACCGGATAGAGCGCGACGCCGCCCCAGCGGTAGAGCGAAAGCGCGAAACGGGCGAGCCGGCTGCTCATGGGCAGGGCACCTTCGTCTTGGCGCTCGGGCGGTCGAGGATCATGGGGTCCGGTCTTTCTGTCCGGCGCGGCGCGGCCGCGCGGAACGATGGCGGCAGGGCCTTCAGCCGTTCTTCGGATCGAGCAGACGGTGCATGTGGACGATGAAGTAGCGCATATGCGCATTGTCCACGGTCTGCTGCGCCTTGCCCTTCCAGGCGGCGAGCGCGCTCGCATAATCCGGGAAGATGCCGACGATGTCGAGCTTGTCGAGGTCGCGGAACTGGATGTCCGTCAGGGCCTTCAACTCGCCGCCAAAAACGAGATGGAGAAGCTGTTTGGGTTCGATCGATTCGGTCATGTTTCTCTCTTTTGTTCTTTCGCAATTCCGGACGGGAAACCGGTTCCCGCTTTCCCTGGAGCTGCCTGTTATGCCGATTTTCGGCAGACGGTTTGCGGTATTCCGCAGGAAAGGTCAATGGCCGGAAAGGTGCCGCGCGGCCTCGACAAGCCCGGCAAGCCGGGCGCGGCCCGCCGCGCACAGCGTCTCGTGGCTGACGGTGGGCCGGTTGTAGGAAAGCGGCGCGCCGTCGAGCGTGACGAGCCCGCCGCCGGCACGCGCAAGCACGAGGTCGGCGGCCGCCAGGTCCCAGTCGTGCGCATTGCGCTTGACGAGCGTGGCGTCGATCCGCCCGTCCGCCACCATGGCGAGGCGATAGGCGAGCGAGGGCACATGGGAGATGCGGTGCACGCCGCCCGGCATGTATCCGTCGATGCCGTTCGCCATGTCCTCGGGCGCGGCCATGCGCGTCGGCCGGCCGGCATCCGGCTCGCTTGCCGCGACAGGCCGGCCGTTCCTGAGGGCGGGCCCGTCCGCGACGGCGGTGAACAGTTCCTCCAGCGCCGGGGCGAAGAGGACGCCCGCGACCGGGCGGCCGCGATGGACGACCGCCGCGCTGACGCACCAGATGTCCTTGCCGGCGATGAAGGCGCGCGTGCCGTCGATGGGGTCGATGACGAAGACGGTCTCGCAGTCGAGCCGCGCCGCGTCGTCGTCCGTCTCCTCCGAGAGCCAGCCGTAATTCGGCCTTGCGGAGAGCAGCTCCTTCTTGAGGATGTCGTTGGCGGCGAAATCCGCCGCGCTCACGGGCGAGCGGCCGCCGTTCTTCCACCAGACTTCCGGCCCCTTGCGGAAGAAATCGAGCGCCCTTGCGCCTGCGAGCCGCGCGGCCCCGGTGAGAAGATCGAGATCGGCGGTCCAGGCGGCAGCGGGATCGGGCATGGCCTTACTTCCCGGCCAGCGTCATGCCTTCGACGGCGAGCGTCGGGGCGGCCACGCCGAAGGAGCGGTCGATATCGCTGGCGGGCGTGATGCGCAGGAACATGTCGGCAAGGTTGGAGGCGATGGTGACCTCCGAGACCGGGAAGGTCAGCTCGCCGTTCTCGATCCAGTAGCCCGAGGCGCCGCGGCTGTATTCGCCCGTCACCATGTTGACGCCCTGGCCGATCAGCTCGGTGATGTAGAAGCCGTCGCCGACGGAGCGGATCAGCTCGTCCGGCGGGATGTCGCCCGGCTCCAGCGCAAGGTTGGTCGAGGCGGGCGTCACGGAGGTGCCGCCGCGCACACCGCGGCCGTTCGTCACAAGGCCGAGCTCGTTGGCGGTGGAGGTGGAGAGGAACCAGTGCTGCAGGACGCCGTCCTCGATCATCGCGAGGCGCTTGCCGCTGACACCCTCGCCGTCGAAGGGACGCGAGGAGGAGCCGCGCACGATGAGCGGATCGTCGGTGACGGAAAGGCCGGCCTTCAGCACCTGCTTGCCCATCCTGTCGCGCAGGAAGCTGGTCTTGCGGGCGACTGCCGCGCCGTTGATGGCGCCGGCGATATGGCCGGCAATGCCGCGCGCGACGCGCGGGTCGAAGACGACGGTGACGTTCTTCGCGGTCGGTACCTGGCGCGGGTTGAGGCGGCGCACGGCGCGGGCGGCGGCCTCACGGCCGATCTCCTCACTCGCGCGCAGGTCCGCGAAATAAAGCGCCGAATCGAAATCGTAGTCGCGCTCCATCTTCGTGCCCTCGCCGGCGATGACGCTGACGGAGCGGGCGAAGCGGCTGGCGCTGTAGGCGCCGGAAAAGCCATGCGAGGTGGCGAGCACCAGCCCGCCCATGCCGGCCGAGGCGCCCGCCCCACCGGAATTGGTGACGCCGGAGACGGCAAGCGCCGCGGCCTCCGCGGCGAGCGCGGCCTCGGTCAACTGTTCGGCGGAAACCTCGGTCGGGTCGTAAAGCTCGAGGTCCGGCCAGTCCTTCGCAAGGTCGGCCTCGGCGGCGAGCGTCGCATAGGGGTCTTCGGGCGAGGCCTTGGCCATGGCGACGGCGCGCTCGGCGAGGACCTTCAGGTCGAAGCCGGGATTGGCCGAGACGCTGGCGACGCGCCTGCCGACGAAGACGCGCAGCGAGAAGTCGTCGCTTTCGGAGGCCTCCGTGCCCTCGACCTTGCCGAGCCGCACGCTGACGGAGGAGGAACGGCCCCGCACGACCACCGCATCGGCCGCATCGGCCCCCGCCTCCCTCGCCCGATCGATGAGCTCGCCGGCGCGCGCGAGAAGGCTTGCGGTTTCGATCGTCTCAGACATGACTTGGCCTTTCTTTGCTGCCCCATTTATTGTGCGCCGTGACGGGCATCAAGGGCCACGCGCCTTTTTTGCCCTGCGACCGCCCCGAAGCATGGTAAGCCTTCCGAATGACCTATACCCACAGTTCCTACAACGAAGTGCTCATGATGCTCGGCGGCGCGCTGCTGGCGGCGCCGATCTTCAAGCGGCTGGGGCTCGGCACCATCCTCGGCTATCTCGCCGCGGGCGTGGTGATCGGTCCGATCCTCCACCAGATCCGCGACGGGGAGGAATTGCTGGGCGTCGCCGAGCTCGGCGTCGTCTTCCTGCTCTTCCTCATAGGATTGGAGCTGAAGCCATCGCGCCTGTGGGCCATGCGGCGCGACATCTTCGGCCTCGGCATCGCGCAGGTCGCCGTGACCGGCCTCACGCTTGCCGGGCTCACGCTCGCCTTCGGGCTGGAGGAATGGGACGGGGCGCTGATCATCGGCTTCGGCCTCGCGCTCTCCTCCACCGCCTTCGCCATGCAGATCCTCGACGAGCGGGGCGACACCAACACGCGCTACGGCCAGCGGGCCTTTTCCATGCTGCTGCTGCAGGACCTCGCCATCGTGCCGCTGCTGGCGCTGATCCCGCTGCTCGCCGAGCAGAAGCCGGAGGACACGACCAGCGCCTTCGAGGACTTCACCATCGCGCTTGCCGCCATCACCGCGCTGCTCGTCGCCGGCCGTTACCTCCTCAACCCGCTCTTCCGCGTCATCGCCCGCACCGGCGCGCGCGAGGCGATGATCGCCGCCGCGCTCTTCGTCGTGCTGGCCGCCGCCATGCTGCTGCAACTTGCCGGCCTCTCCATGGCCATGGGGGCGTTCCTTGCCGGGGTGCTGCTGGCCGATTCCTCCTATCGCCACGAATTGCAGGCGGACGTGGAGCCCTTCCGCGGTATCCTGCTCGGCCTGTTCTTCATGGCCGTGGGCCTGTCGCTCCATCTCGACGTCATCTTCTCGCACTGGCTGATGGTGCTGATCGCGACGCCCGCCGTCATGCTGATCAAGAGCCTCGTCATCTACACGCTCTGCCGCCTCACCGGCTCGCCGCACAACGATGCGGTGCGCATCGCGCTCGTCCTGCCGCAGGGCGGCGAATTCGGCTTCGTGCTCTTCACGGCGGCGGCGGCCGGCGGCATCTTTTCCAACGGCCTCGCTTCGCTCCTGATCGCCGTCGTCACCATCTCCATGGCGCTGACGCCGATCGCCGCCGCACTCTCGCGCTTCCTGCTGGTCGAGGACCCGGAGGAGGAGATGGAGGAGGACTTCGAGGGCGCGGGGGCGGACGTGCTGATGATCGGCTTTTCGCGCTTCGGCCAGATCGCCGCGCAGATCCTGCTTGCCGGCGGGCGCGAGGTGACCGTCATCGACCATTCGACGGACCGCGTGCGGCAGGCGGCCAATTTCGGCTTCCGCATCTATTTCGGCGACGGCACGCGCAAGGACGTGCTGCGCGCGGCCGGCATCGAGCGCGCCAAGATCGTCGCCATCTGCACGCAGGGCAAGGCCGCGACGGACCGCATCGTCGACCTCGTGCAGTCCGAATATCCGAACGCCACGCTCTTCGTGCGCTCCTACGACCGGGTGCACACGCTGTCGCTGCGCGCCCGCGGCGTGCAGCACGAGCTGCGAGAGACCTTCGAATCCGCCCTCGTCTTCGGCCGGGAGACGCTGGAGGAACTGGGCGTGAAGCCCGACGACGCTCTGGCGATCAGCGACGACATCCGCCGCCGCGACCTCGCCCGGCTGGAACTCCAGGCCGTCGAGGGCATCAGCGCCGGGCGGCACATGCTGCACTCCAAGCCGGTGAGCCCGGAGCCGCTGCTGAAGCCGAAGAAGAAGACGCAGAGCGAGGCGGAGGAAGAAGAGAGTGCTTGAGCGCTCCCGCTCACTTTCCAACGAAGGAGCCAGCCGCCCACCCCCCTCTGCCCTGCCGGGTATCTCCCCCTCAAGGGGGGAGATCGGCAAGAAGTGCAAACCTTGCTCCAATTGAAGCGCCGGAGAGGGGCAAAACGCTGCTCCATCCAATCTCCCCCCTTGAGGGGGAGATGCCCGGCAGGGCAGAGGGGGGTGTCCGGCGATGCTACGGCAGCGCCGAAAACGCCCTGTCCAGCGCCCGCTTCAGCTCCTCGCGAACGCCCGCCGAGGCCGCCAGCACCTCCTCGGCCTTCATGAAATCCATCACGCGGAAGCGGCCGACCTCGGGGCGCAGGTAGATGTCGGGCGCGCCCTTCTCCAGCTTCAGCGCGACGATGGAATGCATGGTGAGCTGGGCGGCGCCGTAGAGGCTGTCGATGCCGTTCGGCACCCCGGCCGCGGCGCCGGCCGGCGGCATGCCGATGACGTCGACGCCGATGGTGATATCCGCCTTGCCCGCAAGGTGGTCGAAGGGCACGGGGTTCCACAGGCCGCCGTCGATCATCACCCGGCCGTCGAGGACGACCGGGCGGAAGACCGCGGGCAGCGCCGCCGAGGCGGCGAGCGCCGGCAGCAGAAGCCCCTCCTCGCAGACGCATTCACACTGGGCGTAATAATCCGAGGCGATGACCTTCAGCGGGATTTCGAGGCCGGCAAACGTCTCCGGCAGGCGCTCCGGCAGGAAGGCCTTCAGCACCCGCTCCAGATTGAACTGCCCGAGGCGGAAGCCGCCCGCCATCATCTCTAAAAAGCCGGCGGGGCGCAGGCTCCACAGCCGGTTGGCGATGTGGCGCGGCTGGCCGATGGCCGACAGCGTATGCGCACGGATATCCTGCCCCGACATGCCCGCCGCCATGGCCGCGCCGAGGATCGCGCCGATGGAGGCGCCGGCGATCAGCACCGGGCGGATGCCGAGCTCGTCCAGCACCTCGACGACATGGATATGGGCAAGGCCCCGCGCCCCGCCGCCGCCGAGCGCAAGGGCGACCGTCGGGCCGCCGGACGGCCGGCGTTCAGGCGATGCGAGGGCGTCGGTCATCGGGGACCTCCTCGGGCGGGCGGAACCTCAGCCGGCCCGGTAGCGGTAGAAATGCATGCGCGTGTCGCCGAAGGTGCGGACCTCCAGAAGCTCGAAGCCGTCGACGGCGGCAGGCTGAATATCGGCGCGCTCCTCGAGGATCGCAAGGGCGCCGTCGACGAGGAAGCCGCCGCGCGCCGCCGCATCCAGGGCCTTCTCACCGAGGCCCTTGGCATAGGGCGGGTCGGCGAAGAGGAAATGGAACGGCTCCATGGTGCCGACCGCGCCGAGCGCCGTCGCATCGCGCCGGAAGATTTTGGCGCGGCCGATCACGCCGAGCGCCTCGATATTGGAATGGAGAAGCCCCCTGCCCTCCACGCCCTGCTCGACGAAGAGCGCGGCGCGCGCGCCGCGCGACAGGGCTTCGAGGCCGACCGCGCCGGTGCCGGCGAAAAGGTCGAGCACCCGCATGCCGTCGAGCGCCTCGGGATAGGCATGGGAGAGGATGTTGAACAGGCTTTCGCGCGTGCGATCCGTCGTCGGGCGGATCGCATCCGACTTCGGCGTGGCGAGCGCGCGGCCGCGGAATTCACCCCCGACGATCCGCACGGCGCGTTATTTCCCCTTGCCGCGCGGACGGCCGCCGCCGGCAGGCCGGCCACCGCCGGGCCTTGCGCCGCCGGGCTTGCCGCCGGAGGGACGCCCGCCGCCCGGCTTGCCGCCGAAGGACTTTCCGCCGGGTTTTCCGCCGCCCGGCTTGCCGCCGTCGCGGCGCGGGGGACGGTCGGAGAAGGAGCGCTCGCCTTCCGCGCGCGGCTTGCGATCGCCGCGCGGGGGACGGTCGCCGAAATCGCGGGGCGCACGGGCGTCGCCGGCGCCGGAGCGATTGCGGGCAAAGCCGCCGCGGCCACCCTCGTCACGGTCGCGCTTTTCCGGCTCGGAGGCGCGGATCCACTCGCCCTCCTCGTCGCGCGTCTTCAGGATGCGCGGCTTGTCGGCCCGGTCGTCGCCGGGGCGGCCGCGGGCCGGGCCCTTGCGATCCGGATCGAACTTCTTTGCCGAGCGGGTCTGCCCGCCATCGGCCTTGCGGCCGTAGCGCTTGGTCTTCGGCGCGCCCTCCGGGCGCTCGCGCGGCTCGCGCTTCACGCCCTCGGCGGCTTCCGCCTTCTTCTCCGCGACGGGACGGGCGCCGGGCGCCATCCAGACATTGGACTTGCGGGCGCGCACGGCAGGCTCGCGCGCGGGCTTCGCGTCGAAACGATCGTCGTCGCGGCCCCGCTCGCGCGCGCCGCCACCGCCGCCGCGCGGCTTGTCGGCGAAGCGGTCGTCGCGGCGGGTGTCGAGACGGGCGCGGGCCTTTTCGCGGCGGTCCGCCGGCTTTTCATGCCGGCCGGCGGGCTTTTCGCCCCAAGCCGGCGCGGCCTCCTCACGAGGCTTCCTTGCCGGCTTCTCCTCGGCATCGCCCGCGGCGTGGTCGAACAGCGGCGCATCGAAATTCGCCCCGGACTCCTCGATGAGGCGGGGGCCGAGCTGGTCGCGCAGCGTCCGGCCGCGGATCTCCTGCGCATGGCCTTCCGGCAGCTCGCCGAGCTGGAACGGGCCGTAGGAGATGCGGATCAGGCGGTTCACGTCGAGGCCGAGCGCGCCGAGCACGTTCTTGACCTCGCGGTTCTTGCCCTCGCGAAGGCCGAGCGTCAGCCAGACGTTGGAGCCCTGCACCTTGTCGAGCGAGGCGTCGATCGCGCCGTAGAGCACGCCGTCGACGGCAAGGCCTTCCTTCAGCTTGTCGAGGTCGGCCTGCTCGATCTTGCCGTGGGCGCGCACGCGGTAGCGGCGCAGCCAGCCGGTCGTCGGCAGCTCCAGCATGCGGGCAAGGCCGCCGTCATTGGTCAGCAGCAGCAGGCCCTCGGTGTTGATGTCGAGGCGGCCGACGGACATGACGCGCGGCAGGTCTTCGGGAAGGTTCTCGAAGACGGTCGACCGGCCTTCCGGGTCGGCATTCGTCGTCACGAGGCCCGCCGGCTTGTGGTAGAGCCAAAGGCGCGTGCGCTCGATGCCGCGGACCGGCACCCCGTCCACCTCGATGCGGTCGGCGAAGGTGGCGTTGAGGACGGGCGTGTCCAGCACCGTGCCGTTCACGCTGACGCGGCCTTCCATGATCATGCGCTCGACATCGCGGCGCGAGGCGATGCCCGCGCGGGCAAGCAGCTTGGAAATGCGCTCGGGCGCTAGCTCCGCGCTTGCGGCGACCGCCGGCTTCTCGGCGCGGGCTGGCCTTGCCTCGCGCACGGGCCGGTCGGCGGACTTGCCGGCGAAGGGCTTCTTGCCCGCCGGCTTTCCGGCCGAAAAGGTTTTCTTGCCGGGCGCGGCCGATGCGGCGCCGCGCGGCTTGGTGTTGCGGCCCGCGGGCTTGGCGCCCGGCCGTTTTGGCTTGTCTTTGGATGTCATTTGTGCTGCCTGCGTTTTGCCGTGTCCTATCAGGTCAGGCGTCCGGGGTTAAGAGGAATTCGTGCCGGTCATGACAAATCGCTTCATGGAGATCGCGCTTGCCGA
>Ga0206116_1000666_pt1 | contig 29249 bp, 23 predicted proteins | sample 3A1Ametagenome_FD_178000 | JGI IMG/M metagenome (GOLD analysis project Ga0206116, IMG submission 178000) | Enriched microbial communities from leaf-cutter ant dump, University of Wisconsin, Madison, United States - 3A1A | ecosystem: Environmental > Terrestrial > Nest > Insects nest > Nest dump...
CCTATCCCAATCCTTATATGTTGGGATTATCACACTTACTAATATTGACTTATCTTCCATGAGTTATTTTAGGATTCAAAAAGAATATCTGAAAAATTATCAATATCTTTTAATTCGTTTTCAAATATAAACTTGTTCTTTCTTATTTTTTCTATGGTCCAATTCCACCATTTGAGGTCAAGCAATTGATTAATTTTCTCATCTGGAAAACGGTATTTAATGATTTTTGCAGGAGAACCAGCAACAATTGCATAATCAGGAACATCTTTATTTACCAAACTATTGGCCGCAATTACGGCACCGTTACCAATAGTAACACCGCCTAGTATTACGCAGCTTGCTCCAATCCAAACATCGTTCTTGATAATTACACCACCATTACTTATTTGTTCATTTTCCCACTCTTCATTAAATATGTTTTTACCTATGTAATAACTTGTTAATTTATTATGATTATGATTGAATGTCTGTATAGAAACATTTCTTGCTATTGAACAAAACTTCCCTATTTCTATTGGAAATTTATCTGTCGATATTAAACTAATATTTGGACCCCAGACAGATGAAAAATCATCAACTTTCACCTCTCCCATTATTTTACACATGGATATTTTGCATCCGTCTCCAATTTGTAACTTTCCAAAGACCTGACTATTTTCTATATAAGAATTGTCTCCTACAATTGTTTTGCTTTTAACAACAGTATCAGAGATTTCCGATGAAAATCCGATAGATAGATTGTCTTTGATAATACTATTTATAATCTTAGATTTTCCTTTTGAATCAATTTTTGAAAAAATCTGGCTTCCTTTTATTACAAGCCTTTTTGTATTAACCGTGTTAGGAAAAATAAGATTTTGATTTTCTATAAATCTTAAAAATTTTTGTTTAATTCTATAATTTAAAAGTTTAAAAAATGTCATAATTACAAGTATTTAAGAATTGTAGAATAACTGTCAATAAAGGCATATTTCTGCTCCTTTATTTTATTTTCGTAAGAATTATAACCTTCTTCACCAAAGATAATAACTTTTTTACCAAATTTTTCTGCTTCTAAAGCGGTTCCGGAGAATGATGTAATAAGAGTAGACACTTGCTTAAAAACATCATACAAATCATTATTATTTGCTTCTTCTATAAAAATTTTATCCGTTATTTTTGCCTTTAATGCTAATAATTTTTCTTTATCCTGTGGATATCTTGGATGTAAACGAAAATACCAATTATATTTCTCATCTTCTAAAATAAAATCTTCCAGGAAGTATGGAATCCACTGCCCCTGCAGACAAACAAGGATATTATTTTCAACATCATCTTTTGTTTTCTCTGCATGCTCTGCATTATGACTTAAATATTTATTTCCAACCACTTCAACTTGAGGAATATATTTTTCTCCAGAAAAGTTGTTTAAAATGATGTTTTTATCTGTTTCTTCCCATACATAAAATATTTGTGGGAAATGGAAGAATATCTCGTCTGGATTTTTCCACTTTGCATAACCAAAATGAGTATCTGTAATAGAACTATGTTGATACTCTATCGTTGTTATTTTAAGAGCATTGGCCGCATAAAGTAATGAATTGGTCAGACTGCTGTAATAACAGTAGCAAAAAATTTTCTCGGGATTGAGAACTTTAAGAAATTTTTCAAATGCCCTGCTGTGAGTTACAAAATAATTAAGCTTGAAAATTAAATCCTCATGTAGAATAGTACTCTCTTTTTGTATGTTTCTTTTAAACTCAGTTATAGTCTCATTTGCAACATTGCAGATTTCATTTCTATAAAAAGGATATTTGAAATCATAATTATAATATTCGAATAACGCAGAAAGAAGATTTTCTATGTTACTTTTTGCTTTTTTATCAAAATATAATAGATATCCTTTATCATCTTTATCATAAAAAGGATGAAGATAAGGATTATATTCTTTACCACTGACATTGTGAGAATAACTGCCAAAATAAAGTGTTTTTCCTGCTAAGCTGTCATTTAATTCTTGACTTAATTTTTTAATCTTAAAAAACAGCTTTAGCTTTATTCTCGCAGTATTGATGTAATATTTTAAAATCGAAAATTTATCATTTTTTTTGATGTCATCAGAATTTGTTTTATCTGCATTTATCTTTCCACCAAAAATAAAGTGAAGAAAAAAGCCTGTCTGAATTTTTACTATAAACCAAGGATTGACTTTATCAATCTCATATTCTACAGAAGATAATTTTTCATACATCTTTTGCAAAATATCTACATATTCTTTTCTTGATTGAAACATTTCTTGCCTATAATTGGTAAAACTTAATTTGAGTAGCAATTATTTTGATAAATCATCCACAATTTTAGCTAACTCCTCTTTACCAATCACATACTCGACAAATTCTCTAAATGCACCTTCTCCACCTTGTTTTGCGGTAACAAAATCAACCTTATCTTTAATATAAAAGGCTGCATTAGCTGGTGCACAAGAAAACCCCACTGCATTCAAAAGCTGTATATCACCAAGATCATCTCCAATATAAGCGACATCGGAGAGACTAATATTTAGTTTTTCACATATCTCTTTTGCTGCAGAAAGTTTATCATTAATACCTTGATAAAGGAAATCGATTTTAAGCTTTTGGGCTCTTCTTTCTACAATCTTTGTGTTTTCTCCTGTTATGATTCCTACAGGAATATTTAACTTTTTACAGAAAAGAATACCTGCACTATCACTGGTATTGAATTTTTTCCATTCATTTCCAGTTTGGTCATAATACATCCCGCCATCTGTCCAAACGCCGTCAATATCTGTTAAAACAAGTTTTGGTAAGTTCATCCTTAAAAAATTTTAGAATTTTCCGGGTAAGATTTATCAACAAAAACATTAGCACCAATTACTGAATTATCGCCAATAATAATGTCACCAACGATTACTGTTCCCGGATAGATTGTTACACCATTGCCTATTGTAGGACGACCGCCATTTTTATCACCTAAAGTAATATTATGATGCATTAATACATCATTTCCAATTTTAGTTCTGGCTCCTATAATAGTTCCGACACCATGATTCATTTTAAAATTATTCCCAATTTCTGCAGAGTAATAGATTTCAATTCCAGTATGAGAGAATGCCAATGATGAAAATTCCTGAGCATTTTTATGATCCCCATTCAAAAAGCAGAAACGAGCAATTCTATAAAAAAATGTCGCTAATAATGCCGGAAAATATTTTATTTTCTTAACATTAAATTCTTCACTGTAATATCTCTGATAATCTCCTTGGAATTTATTTATAATTGATTCCCAATCATTAGGTTTAATCGATTCAACATCAGGAGAAAAAATGGATTTTTCTTTAAAGAATATAATTTCATCTTTAATTGAATCAATCATTTTTGATGACATTTGGATAAATAATTTCGTTTGCAGCTATATCAGTTAGCAAAGTCTTGCCTACAATTTCTTCACGACTAGACCATTTGAAACCATCTCCAGGAGAAAGCAGATGTAGATCTTCTTCTCTTACAATATCACCAGCTTTAAGATCTTTGTTAGTTGCGATAGATCTTTCCAGTTTTACTTTTGCAGCCATTACTGCAGGTTCGATATAAAGATCCTCTGTCCCGAATGACATTTCCAAAACTCTGATGTCTCTCACCATTCTATTAACGCCATCTGGTCCAAGAGATCCTGCCTGGTCCGTTCCTTTCATTCTTCTGTCCAGCGTGATGTGTTTTTCAATAATCTCGGCTCCCATTGCTACTGCATTTACAGGAGTCGAAATACCTATAGTATGATCAGAAAATCCGATTTTATATTCCGGATAATTTTTCTGAAGGTATTTTATTGTATTTAGATTAACATTCTGTGGTTTTGTAGGATATTCTGAAACACAGTGTAAAATAGATATCTCATTGTGGTATTTTGTAATCACTTCCAATGCTTCATCTAACTCTTTTTTTCCAGCCATTCCTGTAGAAACAATAATCGGGATTTTTGTTTCTGCCATTGCAGCTAGTAAGGGTAAATTTGTAAGATCGCGGCTAGCAACCTTCAGTCTGTCTGGTGTGAACAATTTTAGAAGCGATAAACATCCTATGGCACATAGAGTTTCAACAAAATCAAATCCATATAATTTGGCATGCTTATAACATTCGAAATGTTCTTCGTCATCAAGTTCAAGAAATTCTCTATGCTCGCCATATGTTCTTCCAAAAGAGTTAGGATTATCATAGATTTTGTTCATTTGAGAATCTGACAGCTCTGCATTTAGATCTCTTTTTGTCAGCTTAACAGCGTCCATTTTAGGAAGATCCAGACCAAATAGTTCTTCTTTTACAGGTCTGGCTACCATTTCTATAAGGAGCTTTGCGAGATCCAGTGATCCATTATGATTCTGCCCTATTTCTCCAATAATATACGTATTGTTCTGCATCTTATTTTGTATTATTAATTATGATTTGCTCCATACTTTCTTTTAACTTTTGGTTTGAAAGTATATAATTTCCAATCTCAAAAAAATTAGTTTTCGAAATGTTTTTAAATTCTTTTTCAATCAATTGAGTGTTTTCATAATCTTCGGGCGTATCTATAGTAAGTCTTATGTTATTATATTTTGAAAATTCATTTGTGATATCCACAAAATGGATTTTAAAGCTCTCGGGGTTATTATAAATCCCAAAAGTTACATGTTCACTATAACTTGGATCGCTAAAATTATCTCTTAAAAATCTGAGTGCATCCAAACTAACCAGTTCTGCAAAAATACCAATGTGGGATAAAACGGTCGGTTTATTATTTAAAACAAAAGACCAATAATCATGATCTGGATTTTGTTCAAAATTAGCAATTAATTTCTGTAAAATATCTGTATCTAAGAAAGGATTGTCTGATGTAATTCTAACAATTTTATCAATTCCAAAAAATTCTGCAGATTCTATATATCTTTCCAGAACATTACTTTCACTACCTCTATAATATTTATAATTGTTTTTTTCCAGATAATCAACAAGCTCATCATCAGAGGGAGATGTAGTAGTTGCAATTATCACCGGAATATTCAGAGGTAATAACTTGTCTACAAGAAAAGAAAGTATCGTCTTTGACTGGAAAGGCTTGAGAATTTTTGCAGGTAGTCTTGTAGATCCTAATCTAGCTTGAATAATAATTCCTAACATATTTAAAGTCCTTGTAGTTGTGCCATTCTTCGGAAATAATCCGATTTTGATTTGAGCTCATCAAAATTACCGCTTATTTCCAGATCTCCGTTGTTCATCAAAAATATCTTATCCGCTTCTCTAATAGTGGATAGTCTGTGTGCAATAGAAATAATTGTTATTTTACCTTTGAGAGAGTCTATACTTTGTTTGATTTCTGCTTCCGTTTCTGAGTCGAGTGCTGATGTAGCTTCATCCATTATTAATATTTGAACATCACGGAATAATTCTCTTGCAATAGAAATGCGCTGCTTTTGTCCACCTGAGATGTTCATCCCGTTATATCCTAAAAGTTCATTATAGCCATTCGGTAGATTGTTTATAAAGTCATAAATACTACACAGCTTGGCAACATGGAAAAACTTGTTGATATTTTCTTCCGTACGATCTGCCCAAAAAGTTATGTTGTCAAAAATATCCGCATTGAATATTGTCGGCTCCTGAGAAATATATCCAATCTTATTTTTAAAATCAAATCTATTAATTGTCGTAAAATCAATTCCATTTACAAGATATTGACCCGTGTCATATTTCAATAATCCACTTAGGATATTTACTAAAGTAGATTTACCAGAGCCGCTTTCTCCAACTAATGCAACTGATTGGTTTTTTACAATTTCGACATTAATATCATTTAATATTTTACGGTCACCAAATGAGACTGATAAATTCTTGAGTTCAATCTTATTTATTTCTGTTAAACCCGATTTTCCAATTTCAGGTTCGGCATTCTTTTTAAGATATATTTGATAATCTTTTATATTCTCAATCGAACCGGTAGTTGCCAAATAATTATTCCAAGACCCTTGCATACTCATGAGATACGCCATAGCTCTATAAAATAACATCAGAATAATCATAATTGAACTTAATGCTACTCCTACTACTGTCACCTGAAAACCAATTATTACACAAACTAATGTGATCATAATAGGCTCTCTCATTGCAGATAATCTGGCTTGTAATCTACCTACTAAGATATTCTTATCAATCATTTGGTAAAGAATATTCAGCATACGATCAGTAAAAAAAATATTTCTACCTGTAGCTTTTAAATATTTAAAATTATTAACATTCTCAATTACAATACCTCCATATTGATGATTATTCTTATTGAGTTCTCTGGATAATTTTTTCGTTTTGACATAAAATCTGTTATAGATTTGATTCGTTAAAAATCCGCCAACTAATATTAATATTGAAAATTTCCAATCTATAAAAAAAGCCATACATAAGTATATAAAAACAACCATGCCAGATTTTATACTTTCTATATACTGAGCACATGCTTGAGCCATCTGACTTGACTCTCCAATCAAAGAACTTTGCAGCCTTCCAATATCAGTTGAGATGAATTCTTTATACGATAAGTCCCGGAGTCCAAAAATTAAATCTACCCGAATTTTTTTCACAAAACTTTGAAGCGTTAGTGTTTGAAAAAACTGTGTGAAATAAAAAAAAACCGCTTTTAATAAAAAGATAATGATAATTAACACAAGCATATTTATCACATTGACTTCCAAATGGATAAACTTGAAAAAAACGGAGACTATATGAATAAGCTTATTATCTCCTTTAACACTATTGACCCCATCTGCAACCTGGATTAATGGAACAAACATCGTAAGACCTACACCATCAAGCAATGCCATTATAAAATTGCAAAATAGCATAACCCATAATCTTAAACCAATATATTGATAAAAAAAATAAAGAGTTTTAAAACGTAAAGCTAAAATTGTTTTGAGATTATTCAAAATAAGAAATAATTATTTTCTATTAAAAAGCTTTCTAAGTCTATTTGTTGGTTTGGTGTATGAATAGTAACCATAGCCATATTTGTAGCCATATTTAGAATACTCAGGTTTTACAGCATTAAGTGCAAAAACCATATTATCTATCTGATTATCTCTTCTGAAATTTTGTGCAAATGATATCATCTCATTATCTGAAAATTCCGATTTAACAGTATATAAAACCAAATCTGCGATATCAATTAAATGCATGGAATCACTTACGAGCATTACAGGCGCAGAATCCATGATAATATAATCATATTCTTTTTTAAGACTATCGATCATGTCATCAAATTTTTTCATGTCCAAAAGATCATTTGGATTAGGAGCTTTTGCTCCACTAAATAAGACATCTAATCTACTATCTAAACCCGAATTACTTATAAATTCATGTACATCCGTTTTTCCCGAAACCAAATAGTCTGTGAGTCCTTTTTTATTTCTGTTGATAAAACGATGTAACTGAGGATTTCTGATATCGGCTCCAATTAATAATACTTTTCCACTGCCTGACAAGCTCAATGCTGTATTGACTGAAACTGTTGTTTTACCCTCTCCTTTTACAGAAGAGGTTACTAATATCACCCCCCCTTCATTAATCTCTTTAGCCCTAAGAATAAATTTAATATTAGAAATTAGAATTCTAAAAGATTCTGCAAAAATAGTAAAATCATTTTTTTCAATCAATGTTTTACCACTATCATCAAAAGGAATTTCAGCAATTACCGGTATATGTGGCGCCAACGATTCAATATCTTCTTTTGAACGAATTTTAGTATCCAGAACCCTAACAATAAAAAGAATAATCAGAGGAAAAAGTAACCCCATAATAAGGGAAGCTGTTTTGATTTGATTATAGTTTGGATTTACTACACCTACCGTATATGCAGGGTTTACCACCTTAGCTTTTGGAGCTGTAACTGCAAGGGTGATTGCATTTTCTTCTCGCTTTTGTAAAAGATATAAATATAATGATTCCTTGAGGTTTCTTTGACGCTCAATATTCCTAAAAATTTTTTCTTGTGTTGGATATTTATATATCGCCGCCTTATCTTCACCCATTTCAAAATTGGTCTGTCCCAATTTTCTTTGCAGCTGTTCACGACTTTCCTGTATGTTTTTTCTAATAGAAACTAATAATTCTGCTAATTGAATGTCAAATGCTTTAATTGTAGGATTGACTACTGTTGCTTGTTTCAGCGTTCTTTTCTTTGTTAAAAGCAGTTCATTATATTGAGTCAGCAAAGACTCTGTGGCACCCGGTAAACCCAGGCCAGTAGGAAACAATTGTTCTTTTCCGCTATTGACCATATCGGAAATAGCATTTAAAACCTCTAATTGTACAGATTGATTAAAGATATTTTCAACATTACCACTAAGGCGGTTCACTGCAATACCAGCTTGTACATCAAGGTCTGTAATTTTATTTGTTTTTTTGAAGTTTTCTTTTTCCCCTTCTATTTTTTCTAAGTCAACAGATATAAGGCCTAATCTGTTATCAATGAAATCCTCAGTATTTTGTGCTTCAATATTTTTGTCATTGATACCATCAATATTATACTGTCTGGAAAGTTCATTGAGGATATCTTCGGATTTTTGAGGTATAGGGCCTGTTAATGTCAGGTCCATCAATAGGCCTGATGGGGTTTTTACTACTATTCCTCCTTCTAATTCTTTTACAAGAACTGTTTCACTTTTAAAAACAACTTTAACTTTATCCGGGGATTTATCTTTGATTTTTTCAATTATTACTGTTCCAAAAGGCAAAGAAGCAGGATATCCATAACGGAACAAATTATTATCAGATAATAATGCACCCTCTGTTAATCTGTATGTTTTATTATCTACAGGTTCTAATATATAAGATACCGAATAAAAATTCTTTTTTTCGTTAATAATACGACCTGTATAAGGAGAATAATTATATAGCTCTACTTCTCTAATTTTACCTTTGATAAAAAAACTTACTCCAAGATTTAGGTTTTTGACTACTTTGTTTAGTATGGGTTTTGAAACAATAATAGCTGCTTCACCTTGTAATTCATTATCTCCACTAATTCCCATACCTAAGCTCTTAAGATCCCCTAAGGCACCTTTACCTGATTTAGATTCTTGAAATAACAGTGTTGTCTTTGAAAGAAATTTTGGTTGGGTATATTTAAGATAAAAATAAGCCCCCAAATAAAAGATAACTAGGCTCAAAATAATCCATGGCCAATATTTCAAAAAACGAAAAATTTCTTTTTTGAAGCTTATTTTTTTGTTTGAACCTAAGTCCTGATCTAACAAATCCATTAATTTGTAACTCGAATTAAAAATAATCCCAAACTAATTCCTACTGCTAATAATTGTAAAAATAAAGCTCTATTTGGGTTAGTTGTATTTGCGGCAATCTGCTTGTTACGATCCGGCTCTACATATAAGATATCATTCTGTTGCAGGTAATAATATGGCGAATTAACAATATTAGCCTCAGAAAAATCAAGATGTATTACTGTATCTTTTTTGGTTTCTTCAGAAAATCTCAATAATTTAACATTGGTTCTATCTGCGGATGGATTCATATCTCCTGCTAAAGCCAAAGCTTGAAATAAATTGAGTTTTTCATTATTACTTGTCTTTTGCCCCGGAGTTTGAACTTCTCCTAAAACGCTAATACTAAAATTAGTCAATCTGATATCTACCAATGGGTCCGTAAGATATGTTTTCAATCTTTCTTCTAAATCTTCTTTTAGTTGTTTTTTAGTCATCCCTAAGCAATAAACCCTTCCTAAAACCGGCATCTTTATATAGCCATCTGGAGAGACAATGTACGAGCCAGTTCCATCTTTATCCGACTTATCAGGATCATTGGTAGATGGCATTGTATTGATATTGAAAGGTTTTATTGCTAATTCATCAAAAGCAGATATAGATATTGTAAGCGCATCACCCTCCTTTATCTTTAATCCCTGATACCTAGCCTGACTTACTTCTTGATCAAAGTTATGATTGCTCATATAGATCATATTTTTTTTAGGCTGACAAGAACAAACTAAAAAAACCAGAAGTAATAAAAATATTTTTTTCTTCATTCTTTCATTCTGTAAGAATAAGAAATCCTACAGTCTATAATTCTAACGTTAATATGTTTCTCCTAAATAATAGTTAACGCCAATACCTAAAAATCTATTATATGTAGCGGTTTTAGTATAATCAGGATATATCTTTGAAAGTCCTCTGTCAAATCTTATAAAAGCCTCAAGCTTATCATTAACTCTTGCCCCAACTTTAACAGAAACACCATAACTGAATTTCTTTATTTTTTGACCTAATCCAAATTTATACGGATCATAACCCGTAAACACAGCTTCTTTCACAGCATCATCTTCTTTTGTGTTTTCAGACACTAAAAATTCGAATTTTGGGCCTGCCATAATATATATATCCCCTTTGTAACCATGATTTTTCAGAAAATATTTAATATACAAAGGAACTCCAACATAAACATTACTATACTTTTGATAATCTACTTTATCTTCATTCCAATCTCCCTTCTCACCAATTGTAAAAACTTCTAATTGTGGTGTAAAATATAACCAAGCAGAATCATAAATATCATTTGTCACTAACGAAAAATCTGCAAAAACGCCTAAACTCCCTCCAAAATCACCTTTTGAAACACCATGGATACCCGCTATTGAACCTTTGTGAACACTGCCAGTAACTCCATACTTAATTGATTGTGCGTTTGCAAATCCAAATAATACTAATGAATATATAATAGCTAATTTTTTCATGAACTTTGTTTGATCAAATTTGGGACGAAATTAAGAATTTTTTATTTATTATTCAGAAATATTTACATTCTTTGAAAAATTTCAATATTAATTTAAGTTAATCTTTGATTATCTGACTCAGTATTAACATCTAGAATAGCATCATATTCGAAACCTCTGGACAAAAGATATTGGATTGTTTTACTTTTTTTCTGATATTCTTTTAGACCTCTTTGCTTTGAAAAATATTCCTGATAAATCTTTCGTATCATTTTTTCATAGTCATCAGCTTCAATCTCATCCATACATTTGGAAATTAATTTTTCAGTAATTTTCTTTTGCCTGAGATTGATTTTGATTTTATTCCTTCCCCAGTGTTTGATGTAGAATTTTCCTCTTATATAACTTCGGGTAAAGCGCTCTTCATTAAGGTAATTTTCTCTAATGAGATACAGAAATATTTCATCCTTAGCTTCAGGGATTAATACAAATTCTTTCATTTTTTGCTCAACCTCATAATGGCATCTGTCCTGATAAACACAATAGTTGACCAGCTTTAATTTGATCTCATCAAAAGTGAACGACTTCTTTTCCATTGTTATAAAAAAAGAATGAACCCGAAAGCTCATCCTCTTATCAATAATTATATTTTCTATTAATAGTTGAAAAGCTTTTTTCCTTCCATCAATTCATTAACTTTCTTTTTAACAGAAGCTAATCTATCTTCGTTCTTGATATCATCCACGACTTCAGAAATTAAACCTGCAATCGTTCCCATATCACTTTCTTTCAGGCCTCTTGTAGTAATTGCTGCTGTTCCAAGACGAATCCCTGAAGTTGTGAAAGGCGATTTATCATCAAAAGGAACCATATTCTTGTTACAAGTAATGTCAGCCTTTACTAATGCTTTTTCAGTTTCTTTTCCGTTAACGTTTTTGTTTCTCAAATCAATCAACATCAAGTGGTTATCCGTTCCGCCACTTACGATTTCGAAGCCTAAGTCTATCATCGATTTTGCTAAAGCCTGGGCATTAGCTTTTACCTGCTTAGCATAAACTTCGAATTTAGAATCGATGGCTTCCGCAAACGCAACAGCTTTAGCACCAATTACGTGTTCCAATGGACCACCTTGGATTCCTGGGAAAACGGCACCATCCAAAACAGCACTCATTAACTTGGTTTCCCCTTTTGGCGTTTTATGTCCATAAGTATTTTCAAAATCCTCGCCCATCATAATCATTCCTCCTCTTGGACCTCTCAATGTTTTGTGGGTCGTTGTTGTCACCACGTGGCAATGCTCGAATGGACTATTCAATAGACCTTTAGCAACCAATCCTGCCGGATGTGCAATATCAGCCCAAAGCGTTGCTCCAATTTCATCAGCAACTTCGCGGAATTTAGCATAATCCAAATCTCTGGAATAAGCAGAAAATCCAGCAATCAGCATTTTTGGCTTTTCTCTTAGAGCTACATCTCTCATTTGGTCATAATCAATCAGGCCTGTTTCTTTCTGAACACCATAAGAACAAACCTGATATTGGATTCCTGAGAAATTAACCGCAGAACCGTGTGTCAAATGGCCGCCCATAGACAAATCCATTCCCATCACTTTATCGCCCGGTTTAAGGACTGAAAGATAAATTGCTGCATTGGCCTGAGATCCAGAATGTGGCTGAACGTTCACATAATCAACCCCGAACAATTCTTTTGCTCTGTCGATTGCCAATTGCTCTACCTCATCCACCACTTCGCATCCGCCGTAATATCTACGTCCGGGATAACCTTCTGCATATTTATTGGTAAGCACACTTCCCATTGCTTTCATCACATTCTCGGAAACAAAATTCTCCGATGCAATTAGTTCAATTCCGTGGGTTTGTCTTTGTCTTTCTTTTTCAATTAGTTCGAAAATCGGGTCTTGCATTTCTTAGATTTATTTTTCCCAAAAGTAAGAAATTCCCAAGATATTTTTATAACTTTAAATGATTAACCTTATCCATTATGAAATCTAAGAAGAAATATAAAAAAGAACTCTTAAAATCTCTGAAACACCTGGAAGCTGCAGAAAGTGCTTCCCTAAGAGTAATGACAAACCTGATGCTTCTTAAGGAAATGAAAGAAAACAATATTAAGTTCAAAAAAAGTGATGTATTTTCTTTCGAGGATGACATTTTCGATTATAGCGAGGACAAAAACGTCCTTGCAAAGCTTCGTAAAAAAACAATGAAAGCGATGCAAAAGTTAGTTGAAAATAATCAATTTAAAGATAAAGAGCTGAAGTTTTTGGCTTAAATTTTCCCGTAAAAAATTCTCTGAATTTTGCCATCTCTCTAATTTAGAGAAATTACAATATAAAAACAATTCCTTTCAACGCGAAAGGAATTTTATTTAAAATAATGTCGGCTGTTCAGAAGCCATTGTCGGAATATGGATCTCTGTCCCGAATTCCTTGTTGACATTTTCTATAAAATAAGCTGACAATAATGGCGATGCCTTTTCTACATTTTGATGAACAAAGAAATAAAGATTCTGTAAACCTTCTTTTTTCCAGACTTTGATTCTCTCCAACCAATCATCCAATCTTGCATAATCGCTTTCAGCATTAGCTCCGACATAACGCACAAATGCATTAGGCGTTGTCAGCCGCATATGAAGCATATCCCGCCGCCCTGCTGTATCTACGATAATATTGGTGATTTGATTCATTTCAAATAATTCACAAACAGTATTGAACACTTCTTCGTCGGTGAACCATTCTGTATTTCTCAATTCGATGGCTAATGGAACTTCTTTTGGCCAATCCTGAACAAATTTTTCCAAACGGTCGTAATCTTTAGGTTTGAAATTATCGTGTAGCTGAAGAAAAACCATTCCTAGTTTATCATCAAAATTAAGAACTGCCGAAGCGAATTGTGTTACAACATCCGTAACATTCAATAATCTTCGGAAGTGTGAAACGGTATTGGTAATCTTCGGAAAGAATTTGAAATCCTTTGGCGTTTTTTCTTTCCAGGTCTGGACTTGTTCGGCTGTTGGCATTCCGTAGAAAGTCGCATTCAATTCAATCGAATTAAATTGAGTTGCGTAATAAGTCAATTCGTCTTTTGTTCCTTTTGGATAAAAACCTTTGAGGTCGGTTTTGTTCCACTTGGCGCAACCGATAGAGATATTATCCAGACCTTTTTTATTCTGCTCGAGAATGAATTTGGTTTGAGGATGATCTTTTGGTAAAATAAAATCGATTTGTGACGGGTCAGCAACTTGTCCGAATTTCATAGGAGTTCAAAGTTTTTAGTTGGAGGCTTAAAGTTAACAAAAAAACCGTAGAAAATCCTACGGTTTTGATTATCAATTATTAGTTTCTACTATTTAAGCTTCACAAGCCGAGCAAGTCACAAAGTTCACCATCAATTCTTTGGAAACCGAAGAACTTCTTTGGTAATACAATGTTTTAACTCCTTTTTTCCAAGCCTCGATCATTACAAAGTTAACGTCTTTCACTGGCATTGTAGAAGGAATCTGCAAGTTAAGCGACTGAGCCTGATCAATATATTGTTGTCTTTGAGCAGCCTGAGACACGATTTCCATTGGAGAAATCTCTCTGAATGTTTTGAATACCGCTTTCTCATCGTCTGTCAATCCTTCAAGGTGCTGAACAGAACCGTGGTTCAACATAATTGTTCTCCAGGTTTCTTCGTTATCGAGACCTTTTTCGTCTAGCAATTTTGCCAGATATTTGTTCTTACGCATAAAGTTTCCTTTTGCTAAACCTGCTTTGTAGTAGTTGGAAGCAAAAGGCTCAATCCCAGGAGACGTTTGTCCAAGGATTGCTGAACTTGAAGTTGTCGGCGCAACAGCCAATAAAGTCGTGTTTCTCAAACCGTAACCTTTCAGCATATCAGGCTCACCATAAATGTTTGCCAATTCTTTGGAAGCAATTTCAGCCTGTTCCTTGATATGACGGAATGCTCTTGCATTGAACTGAGTGGCCTGGAAGCTCTCAAACGGAATCATATTTTTCTGTAAATAAGAATGATATCCTAAAACTCCTAAACCTAAAGCTCTGTGACGCATTGCAAAGTTTCTGGCTGATGTCAGGTAATAATTTCCTTCAGTTTTCTCGATGAATTCTGATAGAACCGCATCCAGGAAATAGATGGCTAATTTCACAGCATTCGTATCTTTCCACTCATCGTATAATTCAAGGTTCATTGATGATAAACAGCAGATGAAAGATTCATTAGCCGTTGAAGGCAACATAATCTCCGAACAAAGATTACTTGCATTCACCATCAATCCTGCATCTTTATAAACCTGAGGTTTGTTTCTGTTCACGTTATCTGTGAAGAAAATATAAGGCAAACCTTTTTGCTGACGGCTTTCCAAAACTCTTGCCCAGATTTTTCTCTTTTCAACATCGCCATCGATCATGTCCTGCATCCAGTAATCCGGAACGCAAACACCTGTGAATAAATTCTGGATTGGACTTCCGATATCTTTGATACTCAAAAATTCTTCGATATCTCCGTGGTCAATGTCAAGATAAGCTGCGAAAGCTCCTCTTCTCACACCACCTTGAGAAACCACATCCATCGCTGTATCATATAATTTCATAAAAGAAACCGCTCCGGAAGATTTTCCGTTATCTGTAACCGCCGTTCCTCTATTTCTCAATTCCCCGAAGTAACCTGAAGTTCCTCCACCGATTTTCGTCTGCATAATCACTTCACCCAATTTGTGAGTAATGCCTTCGATATTATCAGGAATATGAACGTTGAAACAAGATATCGGCAAACCACGCTGTGTTCCCATATTAGCCCAAACCGGAGAAGAAAAACTGATCCAGCCCTTCACAATCATCTCTTTGAAAGCCGGCTGCAATTCCGGTTTGTAAAGACGTTTTGCTGCTGCAGTTGTAATTCTGTCAATTGCGCCTTCTACAGTTTCCCCTTTCAGAAGGTAACCTCTGTTAAGCATTTGCTCAGACTCTTCGTTGAGCCACCAGATATCTATATTCTCGTCCATCATAACTTTATTATTTTGCTTGCTAATTTTCTTTTTAAATTTACTGAATTAGTTCAAAAGTATCTTCCTGCTCCGTTCCAATTCTCCAATTTTTACTTTGTTGATGTGTGTAAAAGTCACATCATTATTAATCTCTTCAAACTGCTTTGCTTTTTTGATGCAATAGTCAATTTTGTAGGCTACGGACATACATACTCTATGTCATCGTGTCAAACCCATTCCCATATAAATGTATTCTCCTAATTGGAAATTGTCTGACTTGCTGTGCTCAATTTCTGAAATAATGTCTGAGTTCATATTGATTTAAATTTAGTTGATGACTAATATTTAAATAAAACCAAGCGACTCAGACTAATATTTGGTTTTATCACATAAAAAAGAAAACTCCAAGAATCTGTAAACTATTTCTTAAAATTTTCTTTTCACAACCCTTTCAGAGTTCTGAACTATGAAAGGGTTTCTATTCAGTTTGTCATTCCGGAGGAATCTAAACTAAGCTGTCAAGATTCCTCCGGAATGACAATATTATGTTCTTGTCGTATACTTAATTTATTCAAAACTAGTCGTCAAAAAACTTCCATCTTCCGACATCTGACTTCCAACAAAAATCTAAAACAAATCGTTCGCCGTGATCGACTTGTCGTGTTTTGTATAATCTACCGGACGTTTTGCGAAGAAATCATCTAAAGAGTTGGCAAAAACTTCCTCTTCAAACCAAACCATTGGTCTGTAATCTTCCGGCGTTACGTTGTATCTCGTTTTCATTCCGATTTTCTTCAAAGAGTCGTCCACTCTGTATTTCATAAAATCCAAAAGATTTTTCTTGGAAACGTGTTCGATTTCGCCTAGTTCAAAAATCCAATCCAGGATATCGGATTCCATTTCAATAGACTCATCAACTAAGTCATAAATCGATTCGATATCGTCATCAGTCAGTAAATTAGGCTGCTCTTCTCTGATTTTATTAATCAAATAGATTCCTCCGTTAGCATGTATTTGTTCATCTACAGACGTCCAAGCGATGATGTTGGAAACGTTTTTCATATAGCCTTTGAATCTTGTGAAAGACAAAATGATAGCAAACTGGCTGAACAGGGACACATTTTCTATCAAGATACTGAAAAGCAACAATGATGAAACGTAAGATTTCGGATCCTGGGAATTGGCATTTTTCAAGACTTTTCCCAAATAATCGATTCTGTTTTTTACCGCTGGAATGTCAATTACATTCAGGAACTCATCGTTATAACCCAACACTTCCAACAATCTGGAATAAGCCTCGGAGTGACGGAATTCGCATTCCGCAAATGTTGCTCCCAAACCATTCAGTTCCGGTTTTGGAAGATGGTGATAGAGATTCCCCCAAAATGTTTTTACGTTGACCTCGATCTGAGCAATTGCCAAAAGCGCATGCTTCACAGCATTTTTCTCGTGTGGCTCCAACTGAGAATGGAAATCTTGAACATCCGCCGTGAAATCCACTTCCGAATGTACCCAATAGGACTTGTTGATAGCTTCTATAAATTGTAAAACTTCCGGATATTCAAACGGTTTATAACTTATTCTTTTATCAAAAATCCCCATAGTTTAATGCTTTAATGTTTCTTTATAAGAGTAATCACCGGTAGGATATAGGAAATCAGCACTTTAAATCTATTGCTTTTTCTCCCAAAGCGGTAACACAAAAATAGAAATTGAATACAACAAATGAAAGAGCGAAAGCCCGAAAAATGTCAAAAAACTGACAATCATCGGCTAAAGTTTTCCACATTATGTTAAAAGTCCTATGAATAGGGATTTTATGAGGGAAAGCAAGTTCTTACGGCTATTAAAAGGCAAAATTCAATTTAAACATTTTACATAAAAACCATTATTAAAAGTGTTTTAATATTAAACAAATAAAATTTTAAAATCTTTGCTTCTTCGCAATGATTATAAAATGATTAAAATTTTTAACCTTCCGACTGTTTCTTGGAAAAGTTGTGAGTTTTGATATATTCTGAGAAAGCCATTTTAAGTTTTGAATCGATCGCAGCCTTGTCAAAGTTCTTTCTATAGTTCTTTGCCAAATTATAAGCCTGGTCTGCATAGGCTAGAAAAATATCGAAATCGTACTCGTCTAAGCCATATTGTGTATAATAGCCTAAATCAATAGCAGATTTTACCCGTTTGTAGAACTCTTGGGTTTCGCTATAATCGGCAGTTGTTTTGGGAGATGATGTTGCTTTTCCTAGAAGTCCACCAATCGCACCGGCTAATTTCATCAAATTGACTTGTCCGGCTGCAAAATCCGGTTGTTTGAAAGCGGAAGGCGTTGAAGCTTTTGGAACGACTTCATTGAGGGGTGTTCTCATATAATTGTTCATTGCGCTGTTGAGTGCAACAACTTTTGGTGGCGGATTGAGTCTTGTAACGTCTTTTTTCAAGATTCCGGTTGGCTTGAATGATAGCCTGACTTCTTCTATCTCTTGCGGAATGGTTGTTAATTTTACGTCTAAACTCTTTGAGAAACTCCCGGATGTTAATAAAATCAAACTTCGTTCATAACCTTGCCTGGATATTCTCAATTCATCCGAAGGTTTGGCTGCAATGGCGAAATTTCCCATATTGTCAGACATCACAATCTGATCTGTTCTGAGGTTATGAATGCTGGCGAAAGGCAGCTTGTCTCCACTCTCGTTGGTAATATTTCCCAAAATATAGTCTGACTGGGAAAAGATTCTTATCGAGAATAATGTGATAAGAAGAAATAATAATTTAATTTTCACAGAATTAAGTTTGTACAAAATTAGTTTTAATCAGCTCTGATATTGTGATGAAAGGGTTTGAAAGAGATAGTTTAACCGACTTTAACCTGTTTTGGGAATTTTTTAGAAATTGAAAGTTTTGGTTTTGTTAAAATTATTTTGAGAATGGTTTTGAATACTGATGCTTTAAACGCAAAGTACGCAAAGGTTTCTTTTATCATTGTTGAAATATTTTTAAGGTTCGCAAAGGCGCTTTGCTCAGCTATTTTATCACTCGTTGATTTTGGGGGATTTTGCTGATTTTCTTTTATCTCAAAAGGTCTAATGATTGACAAATTTCGTTTTTTGCGAAGCGCGTGAGGGATGGTAGTGGAAATCCTTTTGGGGATTTTGCAAAATCCCCAAAAGATTGCAACGGACAGCCCGACCCGAGCGGCTGGTACGTTTTGGCGAGGGTCACGCCCAAATATAAATGATAAATGACGTGATTTTGTTGGACTGTTTTTTTTGCGTAAATTTGTTGTCTTATCTTAAAAATTGGGGTTGACTGGTTTCGACAGCAAGACCAATGGGTAAGTAAGCATGCAGAGAACCGTAGCGCGATCTCTTAAATCCCTTGCTACAACATTTTAACTGGCAACGAAGAGTTCGCTCTTGCAGCTTAATAATCGAAGTTTAGTAGATTCAAGCGTTTCCCGAAGATTTCAGTAAGGAAGCAAGATGTCTCACCAATGTTCTGTTCTGCGACGTTGGATTTTGGGATATAGGAATGCGGAAATAAGGTTTTGGATGCTTTGACCAAAACTCGAAAATTTTAGAAGCTAAGGTTTAGGTTGGGTGTTTGCTCTCTGCCTGAGCTCGAAAATCAATAGCAAAATAAGCATGTAGAAAGCTTGCGTATTGCTTGTTTGGACGAGGGTTCGAATCCCTCCAACTCCACAAAAAGCACTCTTCAAATGAAGGGTGTTTTTATTTTATTAATCGATTCTTGATCTTCCTAATTTTTTACTATTCTATGATAAGACTTCTGAAAGTAATCACAAAAAATCAAGTATTCTAATAAATAATTTTATTTCAAAATCATTTACATAAATCGAATAATAAATTTTATATTCACGGTCTTAAAAAAAAATCATAAAAATGAGTGTTCACATTAGTGCTAAAAAAGGAGAAATCGCAAAGACGGTTTTGATGCCCGGCGATCCACTTAGAGCAAAATATATTGCTGATAATTTTTTGACAGACGCCAAATTGGTCAGTCAAACAAGAAACATCTATTTCTACACAGGAAATTATAAAGGTAAAGAAATTACTGTTGGTGCGAGCGGAATGGGATTTCCAAGTATCGGAATTTACTCTTTCGAATTGTTTACCGAGTATGAAGTTGAAACGATCATTAGAATCGGAACTTGTGGTGCTTATTCTACAGATTTAAAATTATTCGATATCCTGAATGTAGAAAAGGCAGCGAGTGAAAGTACTTACGCAAAATTTGCCTGGGGAATTGAAGAAGATGCCATTTCTAACCAAGGAAGTGTTTTTGATAAAATCAATAAAACAGCAAAAGAATTAGGTTTGGAAGCTAAAGCAACCAACATCCACTCCAGCGATATTTTCTACAGAAAAGACCCTGCTGTTCCGGAAATAGCCGTAAGACACAATTGTCCTGCCGTAGAAATGGAAGCTTTTGCGCTTTTTGCTAATGCACAACATTTGGGTAAAAATGCAGCAACAATCTTAACGGTTTCTGACATTATCCCAACTCACGAGCAAATCTCAGCCGACCAAAGAGAAAAAGCATTGAGAACTATGATGGAACTATCACTTGAAACAGCTATTAAATTTTAATCTGCTGCATTTTAAAATAAAAAAAGCTTCTGAATTATCAGAAGCTTTTTATGGTTTTATAGTCAAACGATTATTTCTTGATTACTTTTACAGTATTACTCTCTGTATCAGAAACGACTTTCAGAACATAAGTTCCATTCACCAATTGGCTCATATCTAATGAAGCATTCTTGGTATTGTTATTCAGGTTAAATTTCTGAATCAATTGTCCGGCTGAGTTGTAAATTTCTACATTTTTCAGATTTGTATTATTCTTATTCTGAATTGTCACAAATCCTGAAGTCGGATTAGGGTACACATTGATTCCATTCTGCTTCTGAACATCTTCAACAGCTAATATACTACAGTTGTAAACATAAATTTCATCCAGATACCAACCTTCTATTCCGTTACAGCCATCCGTTCCAAATTCGAATCTAAATTTGATTTTAGAACCGGAAGTCACACCGATTTTAGAAAGATCTATCACACTTTGTCCCCAGCTTCCTCCAAGTGATCCGCCATCTGTTCCTGTAAAAGCTCTCTGTCCTTTCAGTGGATTATCACTTTGGGTAGTTCCGTCTAATGCACTATTATAAGCATTTTGTGTGAAAGCCGTAACTGGCAATAATGTCCATGCACCTCCATTTAAACTGTATTTGATATTTCCACCGTCCCAGGTAGCTTCTGTGGCAATATAATGATTGAAAGCCATTTCGTATTTCCCGGTAGTAAAAGCAGGAAACGTAATTGTCGGGCTTTCCAGACGAAGAATTCCATTTTGCAAATCCGTACTGCAATCGCCATTAATTGGATCTATTGCAAATATAGCCTTACCGGCTCTTGATTTTGGTAAATTACCTTTAACTGTCCAATCTCTCGCCTCCCAAGTAGCAGGCTTTGTAGGAACATTAGAAACTGTCCAGTTTCCTAGACCATTTTCCCAATCTTCCCTGAACAAAGGATTAGAAGTCGCACTTGCACAAAGATCTGGAACAGCTTTCAAAATTGGCTGATAATTACATTGAGTTGCAGGAGATGACCTCAATTGTACCGCCAAAATTCCGTTTTTAATATTCTGAATATCTGCCGAAGTGAAAGACTTCCCGCTTAGTCCTGCTGGATTAGCTGTAGTTGATAATCCTTGTAAATTAATTCCGATCAGGTCATTTGCGGAAGCTTCCAGTGCATCAGCAAAGTTTGCAAAATCACTAGTAGCCGTAAGATATGTTGTCTGTGCTTTCCACCAAAGATGAGCTGCTTTTATGAAACCAATTCCTGTAATAGTGTAGCCATTGTAAGTTCCTCCATCTACAAGCAATGCATATAAATGATTTGTCGGCCCAGAATTGGTGTGAACCCCTCCACTATCCGCTGTTCCACAGTAATAATAACTAGGATCCAATACTTTTGAAGGTTGACTGTTACAGTTTGGATTCCACATATCACGAATAGCGCCGCCAAAAGCTGTTGCATCCTCGCCCATTTTCCAACGAAGAGAACCCGAGCATGAAGCCGTTGTTCTTACACTTAGATTTTCTCCTTCATCCATATAATTGTTTAGTAAATCAATGGTTTCCCCCCAAACATCGGAATAAGACTCGTTAAGAGCGCCAGACTGATACTGATAAATCAACCCACTTGTATATTCTGTATAAGCATGTCCCCATTCATGAGCAATCACGTCATCTGTTGCAGTTCCGTCACAATATCCTGCGTATGTTCCATTCCATCTTGCATTCGGGCAAGATATTGTCGGATCATTGTTAACCGTAATCATTGTATGGTCTGCCGCGTCATAAGACACATATCCGAAAGCATTTTTGAAGAAATTATAAACATGTTCCGATGTTGTTACTTCATTCTGCTGCCAGCTACTTAAAGTCCCCGGAAAAGCATCACCTTCTTTCCACTTCAGGTTAGAAGAATTGGTATTAGTTTCATACAACTTTCTGTCGATTGGATGAATCCCTGTAAATTGCTCTACCAGTTCTCCTGTATGAGCATCAATAAAAAGAAATTCTCTTACATCTTTTTTATTTGTAACTTCCACTTCATAAGCTAAATAAGAAGTAACAACGCCTCCCTGAGCCAAGTATTTCGGAAAAATCAAAAGATTGGTTTTTGCAGCTTCCAGAGCTGTACCAGATTTATTTAGATCTTGTTTTGTGACTAAGTTCTTAGCAATATTACCAGCATCAGCCGCCGATATATCTGGTGTAGAATTTACTTTGATGTTAGAAATTGTATTCCCATTAACAGAGGTTAATTGTTCTTTTCCATTAAAATGGAATTTCAAAATGCCGTCATAAACCGGAACTCCCTGATATTGTTGTCTGTAAGTAACATTCTTTAATCCATAATTATCTGTTTTTTCTTCTACAAAGACCAGATCATTTACAGATTTCAGATTAAAAGCTTTGAAATTCTCCGCTAAAAATTCTGTTACTTTCGCTTTTGCACCTGCAGATTTTAGTTGAAGTGCATCAGAGTTTTCAAAACGAATAAAATTTGGATTAAGAGTGCTGTTGCTTATCGTAACACTAGCATGCGTTTCTTTTTTAAGCTTGGTCAATTCTTTGGATTCTTGTGCAAATCCACAAGTATATGCCAAAACAATTGCCAGAGATAGAGTTTTCTTCATTTTTAAATTTAATTGTTAGCAAATATAAATAATATTACGCTCATTATTATCAACAAAAATAAAGAAACTAAAGAAACATTATTAAAAACTCAATCCGGAAATATTCATTTGCAATTGTGCTTTTGTATCAATAACGACGGTTATATATTTCTCTGATAATAAAAACTGTGTCGGTTTAAGATCAAGAACATTTCCCTTTAACCTGATGCCTTTTACATATTCTTTATTAAAGTTTTCTGTAAGGCTTTTTTTAGATGCATTTTCGATGTCCAGCAATGGGATGCCATAATCTTTTTCAATCATTCTCCTGATCTTACCTTCGAAGAGAACAGTCAAAGCTTTCTGGAAGAAATTTTTGGTTTTGAGATTAAAATCGTTGACATTCAGCTTTATTTTGTGTTCTTCTGCGCTGTAATAGGGTTGGCCTTTGATGAAAGCTGTCCCATTGACTTCACCGCTTGTATGCGCTTCTATGACAACATTGTCTTTTTCCTTATATACCGATATTTCGGTAATTTTCACCTTTTTTTCTTCACTGCTCATCGGGAATTCTTTATCCTGAAATTGCTGTCTTGCAAGTCTCGTTGCTTCATCAAAACTGATGTTTGCAGTGGTTTGCAAGTTAAAAACGTTTTGAAGATTTGGGTTTAAAGTAAAATTTGGAACTGTATTGACGTCTCTTGTTGCTAAAGGAATCTGCCCAACAAAGGTTTCCGAATATAAGTCAATCCCAATGGTTGTTTTGATTTTGTCCTGGAAAACCTGAAGCGGCGCCATGTAAGTATTTTGCGGTGTAATCTTCAACCATGTATTGTATTCTTCCGAAACATTGATCGGCTTTGAGAACTGGTTCCAAGCCATTACCAAATAAGGCTGAAGATTGAATTTCGTTTTAATCTGCTGATCAATAATTGTTGTGAATTTTCCTTGCTGCTCTTTCAAAGTTGATTCTATAAAAGATGCAATCGGGATTTTCACTTTACCATAATCCAAAACCGGTTTCTGAGTCCAGACAAATCCTGCGGTTGTTGTTTTTGTATCGAGTTTCCAATCTTGTGTTGCTGTAAGACTGGTTATGAAATTCATTATCAGATTAAAATTCGTGTCTTTGTACATATAATAGCCCAAAGTCCCATAACCTTTCTCTGCCCATATTTTCAAAGGGACCGAGATCATCAGACGATTGTTGGTTAGAGCTTTTATATTGATGTTATTCTGTTTTTCAACTTCTATTTTGAATTGATCATTATTGTTATCCGTGTAAGATTGATCCTCATACAAAACACCTTTTATGGATTGATTAACAAGGCTGTTGATCTCCGAAATCGGGAGCGAAACAGGAAGCGTGATGTTGGATTTGATTTTTGGTAAAGTATAGACCGGATTTTCTATTTGAGAAAAAGCGATGCAACTTACCAGCAAAAAATATATCGATGCGAACTTTCGAATGAGATTCATAAATGTTTTTAATAAATTCTTAAACGCAAAATTAATGGTTTTATTGATGTTAAAAATAAAGAGAGTAAGGAAATCCTACTCCCTTTTGTTGATTTTTCATTAGTATTTAAACCAAAAAAACGGCCTTCTGCAAGCCCGATGAATAGGCCATTTGAGACAATGCCTAAAAACACACGTGTCTTTTCACTAAAACTCTCGTGTGTTTTTAGAAGAACACACAAGAGTTTTTTATATTGCAAATTAAAACTTAGTAAAAATGATTGCTACACCGCCACTTCTAGCCAGATCAACGGAGAGAATAGTTTTGCTGTTCACTTCTTTTTCTTCGATAATTATCGGATAAGGATTCTTTTCATAATCCGCATCTTTGCCATCTCTGAAAATCTTCGCCTTATATTTCTTCCCAGCATCCAGAAACCTCAAATCCAGTTTTACAGTTCTTGCATCTTTGTTGGTAATGCTGCCTAAAAACCAGTTTTCAGACGCTTTATCTTTTCTTGCAATGGTTACAAACTCCCCGATTTTTGCATCCGGAACAATAGTTTTGCTCCAGTCTGTCGGACAATTTGTAATGAACTCAAAAGCAGGATTGTTTTCATAATTTTCAATCATATCAGACGCCATCTGCAAAGGGCTGTAAATAACAACTGATAAGGCTAATTGTTTTGCCAGAGTTGTATGAACTTTCGTATTCGGCAAAACCGGATTGGTGAAATTGAAAGTTCCCGGCGTGAAATCAGTCGGCCCGGCTAAACCCCTTGTAAATGGAATAATTGTCGTATGTTCCGGCGGATTTCCACCATCTTTTGACCAAGCATCCCATTCCTGTCCGCGAACACCTTCCTGTGTCATAAGATTCGGTAACGTTCTTTGTAAACCGGTTGGCATTACAGGTTCGTGATTATCAATCATGATTTTGTGTTTAGCTGCTTCTTCAATTACTTTCCTGTAATGACGAACACCATACTGACTGCTGTGGAGCTGTTTGCCGTCTAATTTTCCACCAACGTAACCTGTTTTCACAATATCAACATCATATTTTTTGTAATAAGCAAATGCATCACTCATTTGATTTTCATAATTAATGGTGTTACCAGCCGTTTCGTGATGACCTATCAAAGTAACATTTTTGGACTTAGCATAATCCGTGATTTTTTTGATATCAAAATCCGGATAAGGTTCAGAGAATTGGAAATCTTTCCAGTCTTCCCAACCTTTGTTCCAGCCTTCTACAAGAACTCCTGAGAAATTATGTTTAGCAGCAAAGTCAATATATCGCAGTACATTTTCGGTTTTCGCACCGTGATTTGGTCCAGCTTTCCATGTGTATTTTTCCATATGGATTGCCCACCAAATCCCTATGTATCTTCCCGGCTTAATCCAAGAAACATCACCCAATTTGTTCGGTTCATTAAGATTCAGCATCAATCTTGAAAGCATTAGATCTCCGGCAGATTTCGCAATGATCACTGTTCGCCAAGGTGTTGTTGAAGGTGTTTTTGCAAAGACTTTTTCGCCGGTTGCCCAAGGTGTAAGATAAGCCTTTAGTTTTGTTGATTTCTTATCTCCGGCAAGATTCATTGATGCATAATCTGTTAGATTAGCCTGATGAACAGTGAGGAATAATCCATTCTTGGTTTCCATTGTCAAAGGTGTTGCAACTGTATCGAGTTTCGAGATCGGATTCGATTTGTACAAACCTTCATAGAATGCTGTATTATAAGGAATCGACCAGGTTTTGTGGTCATCAGCAAAATTGAATTCCGTCAGTTCATCCATAATGATAAATTCTTTCAGATTCTTTTGCTCAGGAAATTCGTACCTGAAACCAAACCCATCATCAAAAACTCTGAAATTAATTACAAGCTCTCTTGTCAATTTTGAGTTTTCTTTGACCGAAACTTTCATTTCATTATAATGATTTCTCACATTGATTTCTTCGCCCCAAGGTTGCTGCCAGATTTCATCAAACTTAGAGTGTGAAATATTTTTGATTGAAAAGTTATCTTTGAAGGAATTCCCTTTCAGTTCAAATCCGAGATAAGATTCATTAAGAATAGATTTTGCGTCTTTAGAAACTTTGTAAAACACTTTGCCTTGATTGGTCCCAACCTCTAACGTAATGGTTCCATCAGGAGATTTGACAATGTTCTTTTTAAGATTTTGTGCAACAATTGTTGGCGATAGACCAAACAATATGATGAAGAAAGTTAAGATTTTTAGAAAATCTATACGCTTTATTTTCATTGATACTATTTTAAGGTTATATATCTACAAAAGTAAGCTATTGAAATTGTCTCAACAAAAAAACCCGATGTCGCGGATTTGTAAGTCGTGATCAATTATAATTCACCAACACATCTGGAACACTTGTTATGGTTCTCAATATATTTAGATAGCCTTTTTTCTAATTTCTCCTGCTCTGGCTACCTGCAATACCATTTCAAAATCATTTTTTCTATCTTGTTTTCTATAAAAATAGTATTGAATATCAATACTATTTTTATTTACCAACTTGTTTGGAACACTACCCCCGGTGGATTGATGAAGTTTAAACCAAATGGATAGTAGTCATTACTGTCCTCCTTAAAAAGAACGCCGTTCTCGTCACGCCCAAAGTTCAGCCTCGTGTTACCAAGGTGGTCTTTGTACTGATAAATATCACCAACACATCTGGAACACCTTTTATGATTCTCAACATTTTGATAGTCTGTTTTCTAATTTCTCCTGTTTTGGCTATCTACAATACTATTTCAAAATCAATTTGTATATCTTTTTTTCTAAAAAACAGTATTGAATATCAATACTATTTTTGTTTACCAACTCGTTTGTTACATTACCAGTATATTCTTAATTTTTAGAGACATTCTTTTATATATTCACTTAAAACTTTTTTAATAGCTTCTTGTAATAGACTATGATCACATCTAAAGCTTTTTTCAGAATTCTTAGAAGAAATTATTATAACTGAATATTGATTGCTATCTCTAATACCATCATTTTTTACAATAATAATATCTTTATTCTCTCCAACGAACGAAATTAAATTTAAAATATCTTCTGGAGAAAGGTTTTGCTTATTTATTAATTCTTTTATTTCCATTATAAATTATCTTGTTAACATTTTAGCAATTTGTGAAACTTCACTTACTTGTCCCGTAGCAACCTTATTGGCAACATTATAAATCTGCTGTACAGATACCGTTTTTAGTCCATTTTGTTTTGCAAAATACATAAACGCCTGAACAGCAGTCCTCTTATTTCCATCTTGAAACATATGATTGGAAATAATAGACCTAAAAACTGAGCTACCTTGCTCCGCTGCAGTATCATAATACATTGCAGAGTTAATAGCACTACTTGGGCTAGTACTCAAAATAACTCCTCCTCCTTCAGTTTTGGCATTTATTGCAATAATTTCATCAGCAAAGGAAGTAGGATTGAAAGCCTTTGATTTACTAAATAGCATACCAAAGCCTTTCCCTGCAACTTTTCCAATAACACCTCCTGCTAAAGCCCCAGCTGATGTATTAACAGCTTCGTGTATAAATCTGTCATCAGCAGAATTATATTCTTTATGTTCTACAAAGTAATCATCATCTCCTCCAAGGAATGCGTTTATTTTATTTCCAATTTGAGCTCCAAGATTTCCTGTGTTTTTATGATACCTCTTACCGCCGATTGTAACTAACTGACTTAAAGATTCTTTTTCAGACATTCCCGCTGGTTTAGAACCTGCCTTTCTATCATTTTTCTTTTTAGGGTCATCTTCTCCACCATCAAATGTTCCATTCCCACTATTAGTCCAAGTACTAGAGCCTGAAGTATTATCCCACATTTCTTGTAAGGAACTTACAGAAAGCATCCCATCAGGGTCAACAAACATTATAGGATTGTTGTATGCATAATTATAGGGAGTCCATCTTTTGGAAACTTCAGCCAACGGATCAATCACACCCCATCTCCCAATATCCGCCATATACATCCTCGCGCCGTAATCATACATCCCAGTCTCTTGCAGTTCCTTCCCGTTGTACTTGTAGTTCTTGTACGTCGCACTCGGGTTATACAATTGTGCAATCTGTCCCGGTGGATTGATAAAGTTCAAACCAAACGGATAGTAGTCATTACTGTCCTCCTTAAAAAGAACGCCGTTCTCATCTCTTCCAAAGTTCAGCCTCGTGTTACCAAGGTGGTCTTTGTACTGGTAATAACACCAACACATCTGAAACACCTGTTATGGTTCTCAGTATTTTAGATAGCCTTTTTTCTAATTTCTACTGTTCTGGCTACCTGCAATACTATTTCAAACTTCATTTCCCTATCTTATTTCTATAAAAATAGTATTGAAATTCAATACTATTTTTATTTACCAACTTATTTGGAACGTTACCAAGGAGAGTACCTTCTTGACTTTTCAGCCAGTTCATCCACAACGAACCAGCGTCCTGTGTCTGTCATATACATTCTCGCACCATAATCATACATTCCTGTCTCCTGAAGCTCCTTCCCGTTGTACTTGTAGTTCCTATACGTCGCACTAGGATTATACAATTGTGCAATCTGTCCCAGTGGATTGATGAAGTTCAGTCCAAACGGATAGTAGTCATTACTGTCTTCCTTAAAAAGAACACCGTTCTCATCTCTTCCAAAGTTCAGCCTGGTATTACCTAGGTGGTCTTTGTACTATATAGATAGTCAATACCGTGCGATAGTGACCTACTATATCGCACGATATAGATAGTCTATACCGTACAATATAGGATGTCTTTACTGTAGCGGTTCCACCAACACATCTG
>Ga0206116_1000669_pt1 | contig 29189 bp, 28 predicted proteins | sample 3A1Ametagenome_FD_178000 | JGI IMG/M metagenome (GOLD analysis project Ga0206116, IMG submission 178000) | Enriched microbial communities from leaf-cutter ant dump, University of Wisconsin, Madison, United States - 3A1A | ecosystem: Environmental > Terrestrial > Nest > Insects nest > Nest dump...
GCGAATCGACTTTGTCCAACCAGCAGCGCCCACACTGGTGAGCGTGCTCCCGGACAGGGTAGCGCCGGTCACCACGACAGAGGGAGGGCTGCCCACGCTGGCTGTCAGCGTAAGCGCATCGCCTGCCACATAGCTGGAGCTCGATGTGCTCAGCGTCACAGCATTCGCAGTACCTGCCGCAGCCAAGACAATAATCGAGCCGGCTGCAGATACCGAACTCGCATTGTTGGCATCACCGCTGTATGCCGCGGTAACAGTACAAGTGCCAGGCATGGTCAACGCATTGGTAGTCAGCTTGGCTACTCCGTTGACAATACTGGCGGTGCCAAGCACTTTCAGCCCTTCCAGGAACGTCACCATGCCAGTAACGCCGTTACCCAGATTCGCAGTGAAAGTGATTGAGTCGCCCGCCGTGATGGAACCGGACGAGGCCACCAAGGCGATGGGGGCTGGCGCAGGCGTGATACTTTGCGAAAACACATCAGAGGTTCCCGCCGCGTTGTTGGCGTCCCCCGCATACCGTACCGTGATGCTGTTCAACCCTACTGGCAAGCCGCTGACGCTCAAAGTCGCGATACCGTTGCTCAAGGTAGCCATGCCCAATACGGTGGCGCCGTTGTAAAAGGTCAAGTTGCCTTGGGGTGGTAACTGGTTTGTGCCACCCGTCAGCTGCGCAGTCAAAACTACAGGCGTGTTCTTCATCGCGGAAGCCGCCGAGCTCGTGATTACAAAGCTAGTGGGCGCCACAACTACCGTGACAGACAGCGCTTGCATGTTCACGCTGGCCGCGTACGTGCCATCTCCCGAATAACTGGCCTGCACGCGCTGGCTGCCTAACGCGAAGTCATTGATGGTCAACGTAGCCACACCATTGATTACGTTAGCCGAGCCAAGCAGCCTGCCGCCACTCACAAAGCTCACGGCACCCGTAGCGTCGCTCGGCAGCGTTGCCGTGAAGGTGATGTTTTGACCCTGCACGATGCTGGAAGCCGAGCCACTCAGCTCCAGCGCGGTGGGCGCCCCACTGGGAGCCGCGACATTGGGGCCACCGGCCACAGCCGTGACCACCACGCTGGCCGAGCTGCTAGCCGCTTCGTCGTCGTCACCCGCATACTGCGCACGGTAGCTGTGTGCACCTGTGGTGATGCTGTTGATGTCACAACTCGCAGTGCCATTCACCACCGCAGCGGTGCCCAGCACGGTGGAACCGTCATAGAAGGTAACCACGCCATTCTGAGCGCTACTGGAACCACCAACGGTTTGCACATTAGCACTGAGCGAGAGTGTCCCCCCCGAGGCTAACTGTACATAGGAAGGCGTGAGAACCGTGGTGGTAGCTTGCGAACTAACCACAAGTAGCCCCAGACCAGCCGAGGTACTGGCTGCGACGTTTTCGTCACCTCCATAAACCGCGTTCAGGGTATGTACACCCAGCGCCAACGTACTGGTGCTGAAGGTGGCTACGCCATCAACGAGCGCAGCGGTACCCAGCAGTGTGCCGCCCTCATAGAAGGCCACTGTGCCCGAGCCCTGTGCTGCAGCAGTGCCAAGAGTCGCCGTGAGCGTAATGGCTGCGCCTGCCTGCACACTTCCCTGGTTACTGGACAGTGCAAGTGTGCTGGATGCCGCTACGTGCAAGTCAACGCCGGAACCACTGACAGCTTGGCTATTGGCCAGGTCCCCGGAATAGACCGCATTGATGCGATGGCTTCCTAGTCCCAGCGTGCTGATATGCAAAATCGCCGTGGAAACACCATCGGCCGTCTGCACTTGCGCTGTACCCAGTACGTTGGTTCCATCGAAAAAGGTAACCGTTCCGCCAGGAATATTGCCCTGAACCGTGGCGCCAAGGACGATAACCTCACCCTGGGCAACGGAACTAGGCAGCGGCTGCATGCTCACGCTCGTGGCCGCCACCACGGTAACGTTGGTTGACACCGATGCACTACCAGCATGACTTAGGCTACCTGCGTAGCGCGCGCTGAGACTGTGAATGCCAAGGACAAGGCTGTCCACACTCAGGCTGGCCATTCCGTTAACGAGATCCGCCGTACCAATGACGGAATCGCCATCATAGAAAGTGACGTTCCCCTGAGGAGAGTCACCCTGCACTAATACGTTCAGGACGAGATTGGTACCTTGGTTCAGGCGGTTGGCAGAGGCTTGCAAGGTCACGGCCGTGGCAACCTGCGCCGGCATCGAAATGTCAGAAAGTACGCCGTTTTGAATTTGCAGCCTGCTGCCATCACCGAGAGTACTGGTGTTGATGGGCGTGGCCAGTTGGGTGACCGACACGATGCGCGAGGCGCTGTCGTACTCGGTGCGCGTGATGTAGCCTTGGGCGTCGACCTGCCAGGCCAAGCGCTGGGCGCTGTCGTACAGGCGCCAACCCTTGCGATCATTGGCACTGGCCAGCGCGCGGATTGTGCTCAGCGTGGGCGCCGTGCTCGTGCTGGGGAGCTTGTTGGCATAGGCAATGGTCTCGGTGATCTGGCCGTTGGCGTTGTACAGGTACTCGGTAACGGCACCCGTGCCGTCGACATCGGCTACCTTGCGGCCTGCCTCGTCGTAAAGCACCCACTGGCGCACACCCGTCGGATCAATTGTCGAGATCAAGCGGCCGGCAGCGTCGTAAACGTACTGGGTAGTGCCCAGATCGGCTGTTGCCTCGCCGACCTGCTGCACGCTAATCAAACGCCCGGCACTGTCGTACGTGGAGATCGTGACCAGGTTATTGGCCTGTGTCAGCGTCACGCGCTGCTGGGCGTCGCCGTAGTCTGTGGTCGTGAGGTTGGGGGAAACGCCGTCAGCCGAGGGGGCGCTGCGCGCGATCAGTCGGCCCAGGCCATCGTAGGTGTACTGGGTCACCCCGCCGGATTGCGGCTCGATGGTCTTGAGTAGTTCGCCCGCTTGGCTGTAGACGTACTGGGTCGTAGCCGCCTGGCTACCATTGCCAGCAGCATCCAGAGCGCTGTAGACCGTACGGGTCTGGACCTGGCCTCGGAAGTCATAGGTCCAGTTGGTGCGCAGGCCTGCACTCAGGCTCTGCGCCGCAGCCCAGCTCTGCATCTGGGCCTCGGTGGGTGCGCTGGTGCTGCTGAGCGTACTCAGGTCATAGCTGGCGGCGGCGTACTCCAGGCTGTAGTCGCGCAAGCCCTGGCTGTTGTAGTGGTACTCGGTGACCCTGCCCTCTGCGCTAATCATGAAGCGCAATTGGTTCTTGCCAGCGGCGTCGTAGACGTAGCGCGTGGTAGCGCTCTGGGCCGTGGTCGCAGCGTCGCCCACGCTGCCCGTCAGCGTCTGCGTAAGAAGCTGGTTATGGCTATCGTAGGTACTCGTCAGCGTGTTGCCCAGTGCATCGATCTTGCGCGTCTGGTTGCCGTTGGCGTCGTACTCCAGGACAACGTTGTTCCCCAATCCGTCGGTGATGGCAACGACGTTACCTTGGGCGTCGTAGCTGTAGCTCAGTTGGTTCAGCCCGTAGGGCTTGCTCGCGGTGATGCCGCTTTGGACTTGCGTGAGCTGGCCCTGGGCATCGTAGAAGTAACGGCTGACGTTGTTCGTCGCATCGGTCACCGCAGTGCTGCGCCCTGCCAAGTCGTAGCTGTAGCTCGTGGTGTTGCCCTGAGCATCACGCACACTGGCAACACGATAGTCTCCGCCCGCCTCGGTGTAGCTGATCTCCAGCCGGCTGCCGTCGGTTTGGCTAATACTGACCACACGCTGGCTCGCACCGTCGTAGCCGTAAGTGGTCTGGTATACCTTGCCGTCAGCCGTCGTGTTATCCCAAGGGCTTAAATCGACCGTGACGGTGGCCAGCCGGTTGTTGCCGTCATAGCCATAGTGCACCCGCGTGCTCGTGCTGCCGTCCTGGGTCACCACCCGGATTTGGCTCAGGTTGTTGCCGCTGTAGTCGTAATAGACGGTGTCACCCGAGTTGTCGGCAACGCTGGTGAGCAACCCATTGGCGTCGTAGCTGTAGCTTGTGGTGTGTCCGCCCGCATCCGTGCGTCTGATCAGCCTCAGGTTGCCGTCGTAGCGCTCCTGCGTGCCCGTATCGCCATCGGTCCACACGTACTGGCTGGCGTCAGCATCCCAACTGATCGTGTCGTAGGCACCCGAGCCTGCCGTGCTCACATAGCGAGTGCCGTCATACTGGTAGACCGCCTGCGCCCCGTCGCTCTCAGTGCGCATGAGGGTGCTGCCTGCCGTATTGAGCGTGTTGGTCAGTACCAGTGGCTGGTTGTACAGACCTTGCGACCAGTTATCTGTGCTGAGTTGCCCCTGGCTGTTGTAGGTTCGCACCAGCTTGAGCGCCTGCCCTGCGCTCACCACCTGGTCATCCGCGCGCTGCAGCACCAGGTTGCCCGTTGCAATGTTCACATACGCTTGCTCGCCAGAACCACCTTGGCTCGCTGAGCCAATCACCCCTCGCTGGCCCAACACCGATGCCGACCCCAGGCTCAATCCAAGGCTGTTACCACTGACGATCGCTACCATATGACCCACTCCAACGGGTCACCACAGGTAAGGCAACCACCCTCGGCCGCCCCCTCTGAACACTCCACCTGCGGAATGCCCTCGTTCTACTTCCTGGTAACCCTCTGGCAACTTCATCCGAAGCAAACCGCCGGGCGTTTAGCGAAGATGGCAATAACCACACAATCTTATCGGAATTCATCCTCTAAGCAGCCCCAGCGGCGCACGCCGAGTGCTCGCGCAAGGACAGTACGTGAGCGAGCCTAGAGCCTAGCGCTCAGCCTTCATCGCTACTGGAAAAGCAAGCTTGCTATACTTCTGAACTGTAAAAAATAACATCTAAATGCTTCAGTCATGGAGGGGCTCCGCGAAGTCTCAAACACCTATCTGGCCGACCCACAATCGCGCAGTTGAACCGCCCGCTGCGATTCGTTGGTGCTGGCCGCTGATGTGCCTGCTTTAGACGGGCATCTGTCTGCTCTTTACCCATTTTTGCGCTTCATGTGGCGAAGTTTCGCCGTATGGGGAATTGCTCTGTGTACGCTGACCTAGCCCTCCGAATGATGTCCGACCTGTTGTGGACCGGCTTTCTGCTGGTCGCGCCAGTACTCGGACTTACCATGCTGGTCGGGTTGCTAATCAGCGTGCTGCAAGTGGTCACGCAGATTCAGGAGGCGTCGCTTACCTTCATACCCAAGCTATTGGCCGCCGGCGTGGCACTGATGTTGTTCGGCCCCTGGATGCTGAGCAAGCTCAGTGCGTTTGCGACGCACCTGTGGGCCGATATTCCGCAGATGTTCTAAGCATGACGGCCATGCCTTCACTGCACGGGCTCAGCCATGCATTCCCCCATACGGACTGGTGGGTGCCTGTGCTTCTAATGTCGTTACGCGTAGGCGCTACGTTGGCCTTGACGCCTGTGCTTTATGCCGCACCCATGCCGCCAACGGTGCGCATGTTGCTTGTGCTCAGTTTGTCTCTATGCTTGGCCTGGAATTTGTCGAGCCCAGGCACCGCAGCCAGCCAAGGCTCGCTTGATATCTGGCAGGCAGCCCCTCGTGAATTGGCTATCGGCATCACGCTGGGCTTGGGCATCCTGTTCGCCTTCGCGGCATTTTCAGTGGCGGGGCGCCTGCTTGACGTGCAGGTCGGCTTCGGCATTGCCCAGGTGATTGACCCGGTCAGCCGCCGGCAGGTGCCCATCCTCACCTCGTTGTTCGACCAGACCGCCATCCTGGTGTTCTTCTTGGTCAATGGGCACCACGCCTTGTTGCGCGGCCTAGCCTACAGCGTGGAGCGCTTCCCGCTAGGCTCGGCATTGGATGGCGCGCAAGCCTTCGGCCCGATGATCAAGCAGGCAGGAGGCGTCTTCTCGCTGGGGTTTGCGCTTGTGGCACCGGTGGTGTTCTGCATCGTGCTGGCCGATCTAGTGCTTGGCGTGGTGGCGCGTAACCTGCCGCAGATGAACATGTTCGCCATGGGCATACCGATCAAGATCGTGTTGGGCCTCATCGTCCTGTCGGTTTGGTTTACCGGCATGGGTAGTGCCATGACACAGATCTACCTCGGCATCGTCAAGACCTGGAGCGAGATCTTCTAGCTATGGCGGAACAGGATGTCGACCGCAATGCGAAGGCCACGCCATACAAGCTGCAGAAAGCACGTGAGCGCGGTCAGGTAGCCAAGAGCACTGATACCGTGGGCGTAGTCGTCTTGGCCGTGGCCGTGACCTATGCCCATTGGCAGGGCTTCGACTCCGTGCTGGCGCAAGTCCAGTTCGACGGAAGCCTGCTAACCCATGCGTTGCAACAGAGGGACTTCTCATCATCGGTGTTTTGGTATTTGGCAAGCCAGATGACGATGCAGGCGCTCCAGCTCATGGCCCCCTTGTTCGGAGCACTCCTGGTGGCAGCCATCCTGGCCAACGTACTGCAAACCGGCCCAGTGCTCTCGGTAGAGCCGCTCAAGGCGGATTTCGACCGCATCAACCCAGCCTCGGGCCTCAAGCGCATGTTCTCGATGCGTACCCTGTTCGACGGAGCGCGGGCGAGCCTGAAACTGACGGTCCTGGTACTGGTCGCATCCGGTGTTTTTCGGGACCAAAGTACGCACGAATTCCTGGCATTGGCATCCCTTTCCGGCCGCGGCTTCCTGCATGAATTGGTGACTGGCGTCACAGCGCTGTGCTTCAAGATGGTAATGGCGCTGCTCATCCTCGCGATGCTTGACTTGCTCTACACACGCTACGAGTTCGCCAAGAAGATGCGCATGAGCCAGAAAGAGCTCAAGGACGAACACAAGAACCGCGAAGGCGACCCGCGCATCAAAGCCCGGCTGCGTGATCTGCGTCGCGAGTGGCTCAAGCGCAGCCAGGCTATCCGCAAGACCAGCGGTGCCGATGTGGTCATCACCAACCCCACACACATTGCCGTGGCGCTACGTTACGAGCACGGGCGCATGGCGTCGCCGCTGATCGTGGCAAAAGGTTCGGGCAGTTTGGCGCAGGCCATGCGCGACATGGCGGCGCGGCACCGCATTCCGGTAGTGCGCAATCCGACATTGGCGCGCCGGTTGTTCAAAGAATTGCCCGTGGATCAATTCGTGCCACCAGAGCTCTATGCGCAGGTGGCGCGCATCATCGTCTGGGTGTTCGCAATGCGTGAGCAAACGCGTCAGCGTGCAGCCGATGCTGGAGGCACGGCATGAAGCGGCTGTTCGCCTTTGCTCAGCGGCACAGCGATATCGCCATGGTGCTGGTGGTGCTCGGCGTGCTGGTGGTGCTGTTCGCTCCGATCCCCAGTGGATTGCTGGATTTCCTGATCCTATCGAACTTCAGCTTTGCCTTTTTGATCCTGCTGCTCACCTTCTATATGGCGCGGCCGGTGGAGTTCTCCACGTTCCCATCACTGCTGCTGATCGCCACACTGTTCCGGTTATCGCTGAACGTGGCGGCCACTCGGCTCATCCTGTCCGATGGCGATGCAGGGCGGGTCATCGGTGCCATCGGCTCCTTCGTGGTGGGCGGAAACTACGTGATCGGCCTGATCGTGTTCCTGATCCTGATTGTGGTGCAGTACGTAGTGGTTACCAACGGTGCCCAGCGCGTATCCGAGGTAGCCGCACGCTTCACGCTGGACAGCATGCCCGGCCAGCAGATGAGCATCGATGCCGACTTGAACATGGGCTTCATCGACCAGGCCGAGGCTCAGCGCCGCCGCAAAAACCTGGAGAAGGAAGCTGGCTTCTATGGAGCAATGGATGGTGCCAGCAAGTTCGTCAAGGGCGATGCCATCGCCGGCATCATCATCATGCTGATCAACATCGTTGGGGGCCTGGTCATCGGCGTCATGCAACATAGCTTGCCCTGGGCCCAGGCACTGCAGACCTACACGCTGCTAACCATCGGCGACGGTATCGTTACGCAGGTGCCAGCACTTGTAATTGCGGTGGGCACCGGCATCATCGTGACCCGCTCCTCGGCCGACAGCAACCTGAGCCAGCAGGCTCTGCGCCAGATGACCTCGTTTCCGAAGACGCTGCTGCTTGTAGCCGGTGCGCTGGGTGGCCTACTGCTGTTGCCAGGTATCCCGGCCGTCCCGACCGTAGCGCTCACGGCCTGCGTCCTGCTAGCTGCCTCCATGCTGTACCGCATGGCCGCGACGAAAGACAGCGCTGCAGATGCGCAAGCCCCGGTTGACGGCACTGATGCCCGTATCGGCACCAGCACGGCCGCTGACGACGACCCTTACGCAACTTTGTCGATGGAGCCAATCGAAGTTCACATCGGTCGCCACTGGGTCGAGTTGGTTAACCGTGACACTATGCTGCACGACCGCATTTCGGCCTTCCGAACCCAGCATGCTCAGGAGTTCGGCCTGATCTTGCCCAAGGTGCGCTTCAAGGATGCCGCTCGGCTTGCGCCGGACCGCTACGAGATTCAGCTCGACGGCGTGACCGCGGGCAAGGGGGAGGTGCGCACACGCAAGCTTCTGGCCATCCATCCTTCGGGCGACACCAGCCAGATTCCCGGGGAAGTCACACGCGATCCGACCTATGGCCTACCCGCTATCTGGATCGACGAAACCGATCGTGCCCGCGCCACCCAGTGCAAGTACACGCTGGTCGATGCACCAACGGTCTTTATGACTCACCTGACCGAGGTCCTGCGCCGCGAGTCGGCCACGCTGCTCACCCGGGCCGAAGTCGAGAAGCTTCTGGATCGGGTGCGCAAGACCCAGCCCACACTAGTAGAGGAGCTGATTCCCACGGTGCTTTCGGCCAGCGATGTGCAGAAGGTACTGCAAAACCTGTTGCGCGAGAAGGTCTCGATTCGCCACATGGAAGCCATCCTCGAAACCCTGTGCGATGCCGGCCGCATGACCAAAGACGCGCAGCAGCTCACCGAGGTGGTACGAAATCGCCTGGGCGCCATGATCTGCCAGGGACTGCTCGGCGAGGCCACAGCGCTGCATGTACTGACGCTGGACCCGGTCATCGAGAGCGAGTTCACCCACACCCTCCATGCGATGCGCGAGCAGGGCCAAAACGGCATGTTCGCCATTGACCCCAAGCTGGCCGAGCAGTTCATGGCACGCTTGGTCAGCCAAGCCGAACGCATGATGAAGAGCAACCTGCTGCCCGTGCTCCTGTGTTCGCCCGAGCTACGTGCGCACGTGCGCTCGCTCACCGCCCGCGTCATGCCACACCTGCGCGTGTTGTCCATGACGGAGATTCCGCACAACGTCGAGCTTAAGTCTTTCGCCGTCGTCCAGTTGCCTACCGCGCCGCAAAAAGCATGACTGCCATCCTCCCCCTCAGCCTGCAAAGCATGCAGCAGGACATAACGCACCTGGAGCATATCGCCTCCAACCTCGCCAACGCGCTTACGCCCGGCTACAAGCGCGACGTGTCCTATGTGCAACCAATGACATTGGCCCCAGCGAGCTTTGACCAGTATCTGGCTACTGCTGCATCTGACAGCATGCCCGCTACAGCGCAAACCATGCTCGCAGTGCAGATCGACAGCCGCCCCGGCACCTTGAAGGCCACACGGCAAGCACTAGACCTGGCAATCGCCGGGCCCGGTTATTTCGAGGTGCAAACCGAGCAGGGCCTAGCCTACACTCGGCAAGGTAACTTCCGGCTCGACGCACGTGGCCGCCTGGTTACCACGGCGGGCGACTCGGTAATGAGCAAGAGCGGCGACATCACGCTACCGCATGCCAGCCCAGCCATTGACAGTGCTGGCAACATCTACGAATCCCCCGAAGCCCATGATGGCACCCGCGCGCCGCTGGCGCAACTCAAGATCGTGCAGTTCGACAAGCCAGAGTTGCTGCAGCGCCTGGGCAATGGCCTGCTGGCGCCGGCAGCAGGCAACACAGCAGCGACAGTGGTCAACGAGGCCGAACTACAAGTTCGCCAGGGCTACGTGGAAAACGCAAACGTGAGCTCAGCGCAGGAAATGGTGCAACTGATGCAGACCATGCGCCATTTCGAATCCATGCAGAAAGTAGCCGTAGGCTACGACGAAATGCTGGGCCTTGCGATCCGCAAGCTTGGCGAAACCTCTTGACGCGGACGCCACAGATCCTCTTAGAAATCCACAATCATGTTCGACGCTCTCTATATCGGCGCCACCGGCCTACAAGCCCAGCAGCTCAACGTGGACACTATCGCCAACAACGTGGCCAACGCCACCACCATCGGCTTCAAGAAAGCCAGAGTCAGCTTCACCGATCTGATGGCGCGTGAAGCTGTGCGCCAAACTCTGCCTGCAGCAGACGCCGATCTCAGCATCCTAGGTGGCGAACTTCGCACCGGAATCGGGGTTGGTGTCGCCAGCATGGCTAAGGTGTTCGAAACCGGCGATATTCAGAAGACAGATTCCGCCCTCGATATCGCGATCTCGGGCGACGGCTTTCTCGAGGTTACGCTGCCCGATGGCTCACGCGCCTATACCCGTGGCGGCACACTTAAAGTCAACCGCGACGGCCTGCTGGCCACTCAGGCCGGCCATCCGCTCAAACCCACCATCTCGATACCGGACTCAGTCAATTCCATAGTGATCAGAGCCGACGGTGTGATACAGGGGCAGGTAACTGGGCAGTCAAATTTGATTGAGCTCGGCCAACTGGATCTGGTGCGTTTTGCCAACCCCAGTGGCCTGCTCGCGTCCGGCGATGGCCTGTACCGTGCCAGCGAGGCTTCGGGCGAAGCTATCACCAGCAAAGCGGGCGAAGACAATGTCGGCAATGTGATGCAGGGCTATCTTGAAGGCTCCAATGTGCACATGGTGGACGAGATGGTCAACTTGATGGTGGCCCAGCGCGCCTATGAAGCCAATGCCAAGGTACTCCAGGCATCCGATGAGATGCTAGGCATGGTCAACAGCCTGCGGCGCTGAGCCCCATAGACACGATGAGTTTCAAAGCATCGTTTGCGCTGCTGCCATGGCTGGTCTGCCTATTGGCAGCCATCCCCGTATCGGCTGGCGCGTCAAGCACGACGACGATCGAACTGCGTCCGGTCGCGGAGGTGCGCCCTGGGCCAGTGCGGCTTGGCGATATTGCCTACTTGCATGGCCCAGATTTGGCAATGCTGCGCGAACTCATCGCACTGCCGCTCGGCAATGCACCCCAGGCTAATCGCGCCATCACTCTCGAACGGCACAACCTGGCCGCCTGGGTCAGTAGCCGTCGTCCTATGGCCAAGGCCGCTTATCAGTTGCAATGGACTGGCACCGAACGTACGACGGTACAAGTGCCAATCCAACGCCTGCCGGGTACACGCTTGGCTGAAGCAGCGCGGGCCCCCCTTTTGGCTTGGCTGCGTCAATTTGGCGAGCGCACCAGCGCAGAATTAATCTCTGATCTTCAGAGCTTGCCTTTGCCTGTTGGTCGTATCGAGATTCGCCCACGGCCGCTGCCGCCCACACTACCACTATCGCGGCGCATAGCAGTCTGGCTCGACATCTATTGCGACAATCGCTTTGCACGTGCACTGCCGGTGCGCTTCGAGATCAGTGCATGGCAGGCCGTACCAGTTGCCGCGCGAGATCTACCCTCCGGCATGCCACTGTCATCTGGCGCGGCACAGCCTGCACTGGTCACACACGACGTCGATGTGACGCTCCTTGGGGTTCACCCACTTTCGCAGAAGGAACTCACCGCAGCCATCCAAGATGCTGCGCCACAGTTACGTCACGCGCTACGCAAAGGCCAGCCGCTGACCAGCCAAGCACTTGAAACCGCCCCTGCAGTGGCACGAGGCCAATGGATCACGGTAGAAGCGCGCAGTGGCGTCATCGACCTGCAGTTGCGCGCCGAAGCACTGCAAGACGCCCGCCCTGGCCAGACCGTACGCCTCAAGACCAGCCAGGGAACGGCACCACTCCTCGCCCGAGTCATCGGCCCAGGCAAAGTGGAGATTCTTCAATGACGAGCTACCGCTCCGCGATACTCTGCCTAGCCTTAGCTGCTGGACCTGCGCTGGCCGAAAACCTCTACCAGGAAGGCCATTTCCGAGCCCTCATGGCCGACCAAAAAGCCGTACGCGTAGGCGATGTGATCACTGTGCAGGTCTACGAAAACTCCAGCGCAAACACCAGTGTGGACACCGGTACGCACCGCAGGAATGCCATCAGCGCCGGTTTGGATCATGGCGCCAGCCGCATCGTCGGCCAGACCGGGGTGGCCGTCAGCGGAGAGTTCGACGGGGGTGGCACCACGCAACGCACCAGCCGGTTGCTAACCACGCTAACCGTCACGGTGCGCGAAGTACTGCCCAGCGGTGATCTGCGCATTGGTGGCGAGCAAATTCTCACCGTCAACGACGAAGTGCAGAAAGTTAACCTCGAAGGACGCGTGCGACCGCAAGACGTGTCGGACAGCAATGTAGTGCTGTCTACCCGATTGGCCGATGCGCACATCACCTATGTGGGTGAAGGTGACATGTCGGAGCGCAGCAAGCGCGGCTGGTGGCGCAGACTGCTTGATGCATTCGGACTCTGAAACCATGCGAATCCCCTACCCACTCTTAGTCTGTACCGCCGCTGCCCTGCTGTTGGTGGGGACATTCAACCAAGCAGCCGTGGCCGCCACGGCACCTACGGCCAGCGTCGCCGATACCGTGCGCGTCAAGGATCTGGGCAAGCTCCAGGGCTGGCGCGAGAACGCACTTGTGGGCACTGGCATCGTCACCGGTCTGGCTGGTACTGGTGATGCACCCACCAACAAAGCCACGCGACAAGCCCTGTCCAATGTGCTGGCACAGTTCAATCTGTCGATTCCGCCCGAGCAGATGCAAAGCCGCAATGTGGCCGTAGTGCTGGTAAGCGCGGCCCTGCCCACATTCGCCCGCGTCGGCGATACGCTTGACGTGACCGTGACTTCTGCAGGCGACGCGCGCAGCCTAGTGGGTGGCAGCCTGTTGATGACACCTCTGAAAGCGGCCAACGGCAGGGTTTACGCGCTGGCGCAAGGCGCTCTGTCCGTTGGTGGCTACCGCTACGACGCCAATGGCAATGTGGTGCAAAAGAACCATCCCACGACCGGCTCAATACCGAGCGGCGCCACCGTCGAACTCGGCGTGGGAGCCCAGATGGTGGATTCGGCACAGACTGTGACCTTCGTCCTCTCCGAGCCTGACTACACCACAGCCAATCGCGTAGCCGACGCAATCAATACCCAACTTGGCGAGCCGTTGGCCGTAGCACGCGATGCATCGGGCATTGAGATCGCGGTGCCCAGCAGTTGGCAGCAGCGTCCAGTCGGCTTCTTTGCACGCATCGAGAACGTCTCCGTCGAACCAGATCGGCGTGCCAAGGTCGTGATCAACGAGCGCACAGGCACCGTGGTAACCGGTGGCGATGTGCGCATTGCCAGGGTGGCGATCTCGCACGGCGACCTCAAGATTTCAGTGACTAGCCAAAGCTACGCCTCACAGCCGTTCAACGCTTGGCAGACCGGCAATGGCGTGCGTACGGCCATCGTCACGAACTCGCAGTTGGACGTTGACGAGCCCACAGGGGCAAGCTTCGTGAATGGTGGGAATACCGTGTCCGACCTCGTGCAATCGCTCGCCCGACTCAGAGTCAGCACACGCGACATCATCTCGATCCTGCGTGCCGTCAAGGCTGCAGGCGCCATGCACGCCGAGCTAGTCGTGCAGTAACCCAAAGACCATTGTTTCCGGCACCAAACACCATGATCACTGGAATTGAAGCCCTCACGCAGCAAGCGCTGACCCTGGCGCTCGATGCGGCCAGTCTGCGCCAGCAGGCCATTGCCGCCAATATCGCCAACGCGAGCACGCCAGGCTATGCGCGACAACGCGTGGACTTTGAAGATCAGTTGGATGCCGCTCGCCGCAGTCTGAGCACCCGCGGTACCGTCGATGCGTTCTCGCTGGCCCAGGTTCGGCCGCGTATGGTGGCCGCAGTGACCGAAGACGGCATGGCCGCCGCCATGCCGCAGCTAGACATGGAGGTGGCAGCGCTAACACAAAACGCCGTCCAGTACCAAGCCCTGCTCAAGGGGTTGTCGCGCGAGTTCGCAATCTATTCAATGGCCGTGAGTGACGGCAAGAGGTAAGGAACACTTCACCATGGATTTCAACCAAACCTTTGCTATCAGCGCCGCAGGCATGACGGTGGAGCGCACCCGCGTCGAAGTGGCGGCGCTCAACCTGGCCAACGCCAACACTGTGCAGAGTACCAACGGCCGCCCCTACCAGGCGCTACGCGTGGTGTCACAGCCAGGTGGGGCCGCCTCGGCTAGCCAGTTCTTCACTTTGGTCAATACTGGGCTGGAGAACACCGGTGCTGTTGACATTACCAACCTAGTTCCCACTGCCACGGTGGTGGGCTCAGGCACCGCACCGCGCTCGGTCTACGAACCAAGCCACCCATTGGCCGATGCTAGAGGCTTCGTGACCTATGCCGGTGTCGATGTGGCGACGGAGATGGTCAGCCTGATGAGTAGTTCGCGCACCTATGAAGCCAATGTTGCAGTGATGAACACCACACGTTTGCTGGCGCTGAAAGCACTGGATATCGGCGGAGGGAACTGATGGTTGAGATTCAAGCCACCGAAGCTCTAGGAGCATCTACAGCGAATGTTGTAGCGCTTCTCCCACCTACCATGCCATCGCCTGAAGCACAAGCTGGCGTCGCAGACTCTGGCGCTTCATTCGGGCATATGGTCAGCCAGGGCATCGAACAAGTAAACCGCCAACTCGTGGACAACCAGAAAGACCTGCAGGGGCTGGCACTCGGTGAGACGCAAAGCCTGCATCAGGTAATGATCAAACTCGAGGAAACCCGATTGTCCTTCCAGCTGATGATGCAAGTGCGCAATCGCCTGCTCGAAGCCTATCAAGACGTAATGAAGATGCAGGTGTAAGGTGCCGGAATTGACTCGTTTCTGGAGCGCGCTCAGCGGCTCCGCCAAGGCAGGCCTCGCAGCCGGCGTTTTTTTCGTCCTGCTAGCCACGAGCGTAGCTGGCTGGTGGCTGCTGCGCACCGATTACCAGGTGCTGTTTGCGGATCTCAAGCCACAGGACGCGCATGCGATGACCACCGAACTGGACCGGCTGAAGATCCCCTACCGCCTTGGCGAAGAGGGCACAGCTATCCTGGTAGACAAGAACACCGTTCACAGCACGCGCCTCAAGCTCATGGGCAAAAACCTGCCACTGCAGGGCGCCGTCGGCTTCGAACTGTTCAACAACACCGATTTCGGAATGACCGAATTCGCGCAGAAGATCAACTACCAACGCGCGCTGCAAGGTGAGATCACGCGCACGATCCAGTCGCTGGCTGAAGTGCGCGACGTACGTGTACTGCTGGCGATGCCCGAACAAGGCCTATTCAAGCAAGCCACATCCAAGGCCAAGGCTTCGATAACACTCGACCTTAAGCCGGGACGGGCGCTACGAGCCGAACAAGTGTCGGGTATCCAGAGACTGGTGGCCGCCTCGGTGCCGGGTATGACGGTGCAAGACGTGACATTGGTCGACCACCAAGGCGTGGCGCTAACACGCTCAGTTGGAGAAAACGAGCCCGAAGACACCGGCGCAAAACTCGACCTCAAGCGTGACACCGAGGGCTACCTCGCGCGCAAGGCCACGGCCGTGCTTGACCGTGCCTTCGGTGCTGGCGTGTCACTAGCCAGTGTTGACGTCACGCTGAACACTGACCAGATCAAGATCACGACTGAAGACGTGCTCCCAGCCTCAGGCAGCGGCACTGGTGCAGCCGTCGGCGTCATGGTGCGCGAACGTGAATCGGCACGCGACAGCGCTGCGCCGCTCGATGCGCGCATGCCTGGCGGACGCAGCGGCACCTCACAGCGCGAGGTGGACTATGCCGTCGGCCGCCGGGTCGAGCAGGTGGTCAGCCAGCCGGGCTCGATCCGCCGCATCAGCGTGGTTGCCGTGGTCAAGCAGCCGCTAGACCTAACCCAGCAAGAGCAGGCCCGCAAGATGGTGGCCGCCGCCGTGGGTGCTTCGCTGGAGCGAGGCGACACCATCGTGCTGCATGCGCAAGCAGGCGGTACAGTAACGGAAGCGCCCACAGCCACGGGCACTGCGGCCAATGATGGCGGAACAACCGTGTCCACCAAGGCCGTCACGCAGGCAGCACCGTCGGCAGCAACCACCAACTCTTCCGCATTGCAAGGCCGCGCCATCATGGGCATGCTGGCTCTTTTGTCTGTAGTAGCCGCCGCCTTGGTTCTGGTGCGGCACCGGCGCCCAGGCTCGCGGAATACGGCACTCCCCGAACCCAGTCGGCTTACGCCACAAGAGCGGGCCGCTGCACTGCAAAAGGTCAAGACTTGGCTCGCGGAGCCAACTCGATGAGCGACATGCACGCCCTGATGCAAGCACAACCCATACCCAGCCAGCAGCGCCAGGCAGCGCTGCTGCTGCATGCGCTTCATCCTGACGACCAAGCATGGCTGCTGTCGCAGTTGGACGCCCAAGCTACTCAAGAACTAAGTGCCCTGTTACAGGAGCTGCAGTCGCTCGGCATCCCGAGCGATACGAAGCTCGCGACCGAAGCCACTACTCCAGCCCAAACACCAGCCTCCCTGCTCTCACCAGCCGGCCCAGAACTGCCCCCAGCCACGCCGCCTATTGCCGACACACCGTATGCGCGGCTGCAGCGGCTTGATCCGCTGACCACACCCACGCAATGGCCATGGCTAGTGAGCTACTTTCGACACGAACCCGCACTGCTATGCGCACGGCTGCTGGAACTGAGCCCATGGCCCTGGCAAGAGGCCTTGCTAGCCGAGTTGGACACTGTCCGGCGTGCGCAAATCACCGAGCAATTGCGGGCCATTCAACACACTGAAGATAGCGCCGATGCGGGACACACTGCACCTCGCCTACAAGCAGTGCTGCTGACCCAGCTTGACCAGTTCCTACAGCCACGTGACGACTTCATCACGCAGCGTGCTCTCATGCCAGCGCAGAAGATCCGTCCAAGGTCCCGGGGGACCGACTTGCTGCAGCGTTTGGTTCAATCGCTAACCTCACAGCGAGTGCGCACCTGACGGACCAACATGAAGAAGACGCCACTACCTATGGCCGCCTCCGTACTGCGCAACATACCGCTCCAAGCCGAGGCACATGTGCTGTCGTTTGCCAGGGCTACACCAACCATGCCCACTGCGGCAGCGATACCCCTACAACCACCGACGGCCTCGACATCTGCGCTTGCACCCGAGATATCCATACCGTCGCCGCTGAGGCCCGCGCTGCACAAACCGCCACTCAGCGTACCCCAAGCATCCACGCCCGTCCCCACACAAGCGCCCACATCCACGCCTACCGCAACCAGGTCGGAAGCGCTTGCCGAGCAACGCTACCAGGACGGTCTGCACGCTGGCCGTGAGCAAGGTTTTGAAGCAGGCTACGCCAAAGCGCTTAAGGAAACCCAAGCCTGCCAAGCCACCGCGAAAAAAGAGCTGGAACAGCACAGCGCTGCCGCCCGCCAGGCTCTGACCGACCTGCAAGCTGCCACATTCCGGCTCGATGCGTTGGCCACCTCGCTCCAGCAAGCAGCCCAGGAACAGCTATGCCTTGCAGAGGAAGACCAACTTACGCTCTGCTACAGCGTGGTGGCGCGCGCCCTGGGTGAGACTGCCACAAAGCCAGAGGCACTGCTGGCGCTAGTGCGCGAAACCGCGCTGCAGATGCGCCAGCGCCCACTGGCGGCTGTGCATGTCCACCCCGATGACCTCGATCTGCTCAAGCAACTACCAGAAACCGTAGCGCGACTCGAAGCGCAGTGGCAGCCCATCAACTCAAACGCAGCATCGGACGAAACGAATCTCGCAGGCGGCTCGCCTGCCAGCGTGGTCTGGGTTGCCGACCCTGAAGTACGCCTGGGAGGCTGCATCGTAGCTTCGCCTGAAGGTGGCCTGGATGCTCGGCTCGAAGTACAGCTACAAAAGCTTCGCCAGGCCCTGCTGCAAGCGCGTGTCGAACGCACCGCCTCTGGATCACTATGAGCTCGCTGGCTCCATACCGCTCGAAACTAGCGCAGATCTCGCTCACACAGCGCATCGGCTGGGTACGACAAGTACAAGGCTTGGCTGTCGATGCCGCAGGCCCCGACGCTGTACTCGGTGAAATGTGCCGCATCGTGCCGCGCTATGGCCAGCGAGACAAGCCAAGCAACGGCGATGCCGAAGGCATCCTGGCCGAGGTGGTGGGCATCAAGCCCGGCCACGTAACCCTGATGCCCTACGACCACTTGCAGGGCATATCGGCTGGCTGTGAGGTGCACGCGCTGGGACAGGAGTCGTCGATCGGCGTAGGAGATTCGTTGCTCGGCCGTGTGATCGACGGCTTCGGCATACCGCTCGATGGTATGCCAGCCCCCACGGCACTGCGACAGCGCCCGCTGAAAGCTCCTCCTCTGAACCCCATGCAACGTCCGCGTATCACGAACGTGCTGGAAACAGGTGTACGCGTAGTCGATGCGCTACTCACACTGGGCCAGGGCCAACGCATCGGCATCTTCGCAGGCAGTGGGGTGGGTAAGAGCACCCTGCTAGGCTTATTCGCACGCCATGTGCTAACCCGGAACGACAACGAGGGGCGCGAGCAGGTCAATGTGATTGCGTTGATTGGGGAACGAGGGCGCGAAGTCCGCGAGTTCATCGAGAAGCAGCTCGGCCCCGAGGGCCTGAAGCGCTCAGTGGTAGTGGTAGCTACCTCCGACCAGCCTGCGCTCTCACGGCTACGCGCTACTTACGCCGCCTTGTCAATTGCCGAGCATTTCCGGGACGCGGGCGCACACGTGCTACTGACCATGGACTCCATTACGCGCTTCGCCATGGCACGGCGCGAGGTCGGACTGGCGTCCGGCGAACCACCCACGGCGCGTGGCTACACACCTTCGGTCTTCGCGGAGCTCCCGCAAATCTGTGAACGCTGCGGCACCGCCCCCTCGGGTGGAGCGATCTCAGCACTGTTCACCGTGCTGGTCGAGGGCGACGACATGAACGAACCGATCGCCGATGCGCTGCGCTCCATCCTCGACGGCCACATTGTCCTGTCGCGCCACCTGGCTCACCAAGGGCAGTACCCGGCAGTAGATGTTCTCAAAAGCGCCAGCCGACTAATGCCCGATCTGACGGGCGAAGTCGAGCAAGCGCTGGCACTACGGGCGGTAAAGCAGCTCTCGCTGCTGGAGCGCAACCGGCCGATGGTGGACATTGGCGCCTACGTCGAAGGTGCGAATCTCGAGCTCGACCAAGCGCTACTGAGGGAAAAACCTCTGCGTGAATGGCTGCGCCAAAGTGCACCAGGCGTTCCGCGTGCCGACGCACTGCACCAGCTCAAGCGTGCGCTGGAGTCCAAGCCATGAGTCTCTGCCCAGTCTTTCCGAGGATGAGTTGCTCTCCGGCACTTAGCACGGAGACTACCCAGTGAACACGCTAGGTTTGTATCTCGAAACCACGTTGGTCATTCCACCGGATGTGGATGTGCGCGGCTTTGTGCACAGCTTGGCAGCGGCACGCACCAAATTAGTCTGGCAGTTGGATCAGCGCCGGGCCGACTTAGGCCGTGTGCTGGCCGATATTCACCGCTTGCAAGTGCACATCAGCACACTAGCCAGACAGGCACAGCAATATGCGACCGAGCTCATTACGACGACCGCGCACCGACTTGACCCTCATGCCCACCGCCAAGTATTGACCTTCTTGACGCATCTACGCCTGCAGCAGGCCAAGATGCAACAGGAGTTGCAGCAGCAGGCGGATCACCGAGAGATCTTGCAACAGGAATGCATTGCACTGCAGTTGCGCATCGAGGCCATGGACAATCACCACCAAGACGAGTTGAACCAGTTCGTCGACACGGTGCGCCGCCGCGAAGCCAATGAGCGCGACCAAGAATGGCTGGCTCGGCGCCACCCCACACCTAGTACATCGATGTCTTTGATTAAGGGGGGCCGCATATGAGCATTGACACTTCGGTACCAACCCCTGGGGCTCCAACACCCACTACGCCCATCCAGCGCGATGTATGGCACCGGGAGATCGAGCGTACCCAGTTTGCCGATTGGTTCCATGCGTATGAAGCGGCTGGCGATACGGCGACAACAGCGCAACGCCCAAGGGCAGCCAAGGCACCGCCCACAGGCGCAGTGACGGTGGCACAGCATGTCCCCTTTAAAGTAGCTCCGATCTCCACGTCCACGCCCATCTCGGGTGCGGCACATGGCACGCAGCGCAGCGCTGCCATACCAAGCGAAGAACACCAAGCCACCGCAGCCGAACCTGTCTCCGGCACGGATTGTGAGCCCCTGTCTCCAAAGCCCAATGCCACCAGTGGCATCCAAGCGCTCAATGCCGCGCTCCCCTCTAGTGGCCTATCCGCATTCCAGCCGCTTCGGATCGGTGACATGGGTACCCCACGATTGCTGCAAGTTGGAGTGTCCTCAACAGCTCCAGCCATGGCCGTTGACCCTACCATCACAGACACAGCACCGGCCACATCGCCCATACCCACCGGCGTTTTGCAAACAGTCAGTGCAGCGATGGAGATGGCGTCAGAATCGGAAGAAGCCGCTGAACTCACGGCCCCCATGGCTCGCTTTCAGCCCCCCACCACACAAACGCCGCTACCGTTTCGCGTGCATACGGAAACCAGTGCAGAAGGCACGACCGCCTGGATCGCACTACCAGCCCATCAGGTTTTTGGTGTGGAGCAACTTGCGAAGCTGCCTGCTCTCATCGCCGAACTGGACCACGCGTTACAAGCCCAGGGCCAGATGCTGTGGCAAGTGGTGTGCAACGGACAGGTCGTATGGCGCCGTACTTCCATAAGCCATACGGCCACTACAGCCGCACCGATGGCAGCCGTTTTCCAATCTGCAGCTGAAGTACCTGAAACCGATTCAGGAGCCGAGCCATCATCGTGGGTACAGACCCCGCGCGGCCCACTCTTATTCAACCAGCTTTTCAAGGAGACATGATGGCCATCGACTCGATCAGCGGCTCGTCCGCAACCAATTTGCAGCCTGCCGGCCTGGGTATGCAGGACTTCCTCAAGATCCTGTTGACCCAGATGACCTATCAGGATCCGCTCAAGCCCATGGACAACCAAGAGTTCATGGCGCAAATGGCCCAATTCACCTCGTTGCAGCAGACGCAGGAGCTCAACACCAAGCTTGACGCACTGATCACCAATCAGGCAGCGCTGCAATCGGTGGGGCTGATCGGCCGTACGGTAGACATCAGCACCTCCTCAGGCATCGTCACTGGCACAGTATCGGCGCTCTCGCTTTCAGGCAGCACGCCTCTGATATCGGTCAATCAGGCCAACGGCGCACTTCTAACCGATATTTCTCTAAGCCAGCTCATCGCTGTACGCTGATTCCAGCGCGCTGCTACTTCATCCAATCACATCAGGACACTACGCCATGCTCGAATCTATCTACATCGGCATGACCGGCCTGCTCGGCTACTCCAAAGGTCTACGGGTTATCGCCAACAACACTGCGAACATGAACACGCCAGGCTTCAAGAGATCGGAGCTGCAATTCAGCGATATGTTCTACTCCAATGGAGGCAGCCAGTCCTCCGGCCAAATGGGTTATGGTCTCAACACACAGGGGACACTGCTGTCATTCAGGCAAGGCGAGCAGCGCCAGACCGGCAACGACCTTGACGCCGCAATCGACGGACAGGGTCTATTCATCCTCAAGGGTGAATCCGGTGCGCTGACCTACTCACGCGCAGGTCAGTTCCAGATTGGCAAGGACGGAACCATTGTCAACCAAGGCACCGGCGAGACCCTGATGGGGTACGACAGCGACGGCAACCTGACTGCATTTGACCTCACAGGTCGATCAACCAACCCCGCCAAGGCCACGAGCCTCATCAAGTTTGGCGGCAATCTGTCGAGCACCGCTACTGACCAAACCGTCAACGGCATCAAAGTGATTGACGCACTGGGCGGCGAACACACGCTAAGTGCCAAATTCACCAACACCAACGCAACCACTGCGGGCAGTTGGGCCGTGGAGCTTTTCGACGGTACGACCTCTGTTGGCACCGGTCAAATCATTTTCGACAACGGCACTCCCCAAGCCACCACCAACAAGGTGACGCTAACCTATTCGCCTGCCGGTGTAGCCCCCATTCCACTGACTCTGGACTTCAGCGCCGACGTGACCTCCAACGCTTCCGGCACCTTATCCACCCTAGCCATGACCACGCAGGACGGCTACGGCCCAGGCGGTCTCACCAAGGTGACCTTCGACAACACCGGCTATTTGGTCTTGACTTACTCGAACGCACAAACCGTCAAGGGCAACCGCTTGGCACTGGCGCGCTTCGACTCGGCGGATGCCGTGGAGTCGGTGGGTGATAACCAGTTCAAAGCCACCGACGGCCGCTTGTGGCATGTTGGTGTGGCCGACAGCGGCAACTTCGGCAAGGTGCGTGCAGGCATGGTGGAAATCTCCAACGTCGATCTGTCGCAGGAGTTCAGTAACCTCGTAGTGATGCAGCGCGGCTACCAGGCCAGCTCGCAGATCATCTCCACAGCCAACGACATGCTGCAGGAACTGTTCTCCATGAAGGGCAAGTGAGCCGATGACTGCAGGATTTTCCTCGGCCGGACCATGGCTCACGCCTGAAGCAACAGCGGGCCGCGTAGCGCCATTGCGTTCATGGTCCACGGCACAGTGCAACGAAATTGCAAGTCTTCTGGACCAGATGCTGGCACAGTGGCAAGACGACTGGGGGCTGAAGGCCCCCATGATCGGCGCTCAGAACGCAACGGTGTGCCGATGGTCCCCTGGTACATCGGATGATGAGTGGGAGAGCATCAACGGATTCACGGCTTGGGCTTTCCAGGCACCGACGAATCCAGGCGACATGGGCTCGCGCACCAATACCGCACGCCGCGCGCGGCGAGCCGTGGCACGCAGCCTGTTTGGGGAGGATCAAAGCGCGGTCACCGTAGGAACCGGCTTACCCTCGCTCGCGCAGGGCGCTGCAGAAGCTGCCTGGGCCGACTGGCTGGCCCGGCTGGGTGCGCTAGCACCCGCAGCGGTAGACACGGATGCAGCGGGCAATCTGGCAACCAACCACACTTGGTCAGGCCATGTACAGGCCACGCTGCCCTGGTGCAGCGGCACATGGTCCCTGCGCCTCGCGGGCGGCATTATTGCCGCGCTGCTCTCTCGGCCAACAGCCGCCCCTCTCTCACCCCTAAGCCGCCTCACCGACGCTCTGGCGCCCCACCCGATGAAGGTGCAGGCTCAGCTCACGCCCATCGTACTGACCCTGGGCCAATTACAGGCGCTGCACCCCGGCGACGTTATCGCGCTGACACACCCGCTGGACCAAGCTTTGCGGTTGCAGTTGGAAGGCGGCACGGTCTTTGCCCAGGGCTGGCTCGGCCGCCAGAACGACCAGATGGCCGTGCAACTAGCCGCCACATTTAAAGCCCCTGCTTGATTTCCAGAGAAAGCCCTTGATGAATATCGCCTCCCAGGGCCTAGCGCCACAGGCCACCAACCCGGCACACACTGCACCGGCGCCAGCCCCTGCACCCCAAGCAATCCGCCCGATTGAACTCTCGCCGCACGCACCTGCACCGGACCGCGAGGCCCAGGTGCTACTGCACGACAGCCACCCGCTGCACCAAATCAAGACCCAGGTGCAGGTCTGCGTTGGCCAGGCCACGCTGACCGTGGGCGAGCTGCTGGGCGCAAAGGAGCATCAGGTGTTGCCGCTGGACCGAACCCTGGACCAACCGGTGGACCTGATGATCGAAGGCAAGGTAGTGGCACGCGGCCAGCTCGTCGCACTCGATGGGCATTTCGCTGTGCGCATCACCGAGTTGCCACAGCCCCTCACTCTCTCGGCCCAACCCTGAGCGCGCGTGGCCACAACTGCTTCATCTCCTCCTCAGAGCATCACGCTATCGGAGAGTATTCCGGTACAGCGTGAGGCGGTATCGCTACCAGCCCAAGGCAGCGGCATGGATCTATGGCTGCTGGTGCTGTTGGTAGTTTGCGGCCTCTACGGCGCTTGGCGCAAGTGGGGCGGCCAACTGGTGCGCTCCGCGCGCGCGCCAGCGGTAGCTGAACTCCAGACTCGCGGCGTGAAGCGGCTCACACCCAAGCACAGTGTGCACGTGGTGGTTTGGCACGGTCGTGAATATTTGCTAGGCTGCAGCGAGCACGAGGTGACGCTGATCGCGACCGCCGATGCCGAAGCAGCGCCGCAGGAGCCGACGCCATGAGCACCTTGCTGCGCACCTGCTTTCTGAGCGCAGCCCTGCTGCTGGCGGCGTGGTCCACCGGAGCGCAAACGCTCGATACGGAAGTTCCTTCTGTCATGGAGTCGTCGGCACTGCAGCCCGAGATGCCCGGCGCGGTGCAATTGCCCACCACAACGCCATTGACGCCCTCTTCTGCCACAGAGGCCCCGGCAGCACCTGCACCGGTGACTGCGGCAGCCGCACAGGCCCATGTCCCGAATCTTGGCTCAGCCCCACGAGCTACTACTACACGCAACAGCCCCTCGGCCACTACCCCCGCCATGGAAACAGCCCAGGCCTTGCGCATCGTGCTCGGTCTCACGGTATTAGCCATCCTGCCAGCGTTGCTGGTATGCCTGACCAGCTTTCTGCGCATCATCATCGTGCTGTCGATGCTGCGCCACGCCATCGGCATGCCAGAAACACCACCCAACACAGCGCTCATCGGCCTGGCCCTGTTTCTTACGCTGTTCACCATGTCACCCGTACTGCAGCAAGTGAATCAGGAGGCGTTCCAGCCGTTCATGACTGGCAAGCTCGGCATGGAGGCGGGCTACCAGAAGAGCATTGCGCCGATGCGCGAATTCATGGTGCGGCAGACACGCGAACAGGATCTGGCACTGATGATTGAGTTGGCCAAGGCACCGGTGCCTGAACGCATGGAAGACATCAGCAACGTGCAGCTGATTCCGGCATTCATGCTGTCGGAGCTGCGTGCGGCGTTCCAAATCGGCTTTGTGATTTTTTTGCCGTTCTTGCTGATCGATCTGATTGTCTCCAGCCTGCTGATGGCCCTGGGCATGATGATGATGCCTCCTACCACGATCGCGCTGCCGCTCAAGATCCTGATGTTCGTGCTGATCGACGGCTGGAGCCTAGTGCTCAAGGCCCTGGTCGGCAGCTTCCACTGAACCGCATCGCCATGTCCCAGCCCGGCCTGCAGTCACCCACACCCTATGGGAATCCTGCATTCCATAGAGTGGCAGCCGTAACCATGCCCGTCGCAGACCTCGCGTCGCAGGGAGGCGAAGCTGCGCTGTGGCGGCACTGGCGCGCCACGCAGGACCCGGCTGCACGTGAGACCCTGGTGCAGTTGCACCTGCCGTTCGCACGCATGATGGCTGCGCAAACCTATGGCCAGCGCAAGCACGACGAGGTAGGCTTCGACGACTATTTTCAGCTTGCAGCCATGGGCCTGCTGGATGCCATCGAGCGCTATGACCCCGAGCAAGGCGCCTTGTTCCGCACCTTTGCCACCAAGCGAGTGCGCGGAGCCATCCTCAACGGGCTGGAGCGCCAAACTGAAAAGAGCCAGCAGATCGCCGTAAGCAAACGCCTGCGACAGGAACGACTGCAGCAGATCAAGGCCGACGCAGCACGCGCGTCTGATTTCACGGCGACAGAGTCGGTTGACGGTGGCCCAGGGAGTGAGGGACCAGGAGCCGAAGCCGCACCGCTCGCCGCCGACAAGACGCCCGCGACCACTTTGTTCCGCTACTTGGCAGAGGTAGGCATCGGGCTGGCCCTGGGAATCTTGCTCGAAGACACAGGCATGGTGAATACCGACACTTTGGACCAGGTCGCCGAAGTACCCGGCCCCGAGATCAGCTACTTCCATCGAACCGAGTTGGAGGCGTTGCAGCAACGGGTGCGCGAGGCCGTTGCCGAACTCAAGCCGCAGCAACAACAGGTGGTGCGCTACCACTACCTGCAAGAGATATCGTTTGAAGATATTGCCCGCATGATGGACGTCACACGTGGGCGCATCTCGCAACTGCATCGGCAGGCCTTGCTGCATTTGCGAGAGCATTTGCGAAGTCCACCCAGTTGCGATGTTTCTCTCTGAACCCATTCATTCGTCCAGACCGACCTAGCCCCACGACTTCATGAACACCTTGCCCACCTCAGCCATACAAGCCGCGCAGCGTCTGGTGCGGCTGGAAAGCTATCTGCAAGCCGACCCCAATAACAACGCCCTGCGCGTGGACGCGTTTGAAACCGCACTCGCCGCCAACAACTGGCCCCACGCGCAGATCCATCTTCAACAAGGTCTGGCGGCGCTCGGCGACGAACTCGGTTGGGCCTTGCGCGAAGGCGATTTCTGGCTAGCCCAGCAGCGTTATGACGATGCCTGGCGCGTGCTACAGGCCCTGCTGCATCGCCCCCCCCCGTCGGCCGAGTTCTCCGATGTTCTGCTGCACAACTTAGGCTTTGTGCAGTACATCCAGGGCCAGTACGAAGCCTGCGTAGCGCTGCTGGCTCAGCGCCTGGAAGGCAATGCGGCTCCCGGCAGAACTACCCCCACCGCAGCCTGGGGCTCATTGCAAATGCTGTGGCTGCGCGCGCTTCACCAGACGCAGCAGCTCTCCCGTGCCCACACCTGGGCTCTGGCCGAGGAACAGCAAAGCCGCTTGACTCCACAAACAGCCGGTGTGGCCGCACTGGTGGCGCTGGACGCAGACGATCTACCATCTGCCCAGCGGTGGGCCGCCATCGCACTGACACCCGAATACGCGCCTATAGCCCAACTCGAAGCCTGGGTGGCCCAGGCTTCACTGGCCCTGGGTGCCAATGACCCGCCCCAAGCCCAGGCCTGTGCCGGACGAGCCCTACAGCTACGACCCAATGACGGCCGTGCCTGGTCCGCCCAGGCGTTTGCCGATCTGTTGAACCAAAACATGGACAAGGCCCAGGCCAGCTTCGAGCGTGCTGTAACCGCCATGCCCGGCCACATTGGCACTTGGCTGGGCTTGGCTTGGACCCAGTTGATGCGCCGTGATTTACCAGATGCCCAGAAACAATTCGAACACGCGCTGGCACTAGACCGGAACTTTGGCGAAAGCCATGGCGGCTTGGCGGTTGCACTAGCCCTACAGGGGCAAGTGGATATGGCGCGCGAACACATGGAACGCGCTCTGCGGCTGGATCCGGGCAGCCTGAGCGGGCAGTATGCGCAAGCGCTGCTTAATGGCGAGGCTCAAGATGTAGCAAGCTTTCAAAGGTTGGTGCAGCGGTTGCTGGCGAAGCAGGGTGTAGTGCCAGTAAAGCGATAGCTTGTTTGTCTACAGGGCACTCAATCCACTCACCCCTTGCCAGGGACTACTATTAATCTCCACGCACTCTTCAGTCTATGCAAGACGCCACTTTCTCTCTCGCTACCGACAACGAGGATTTAGCCCAGGGTCTTCAAGCCAGCCAAGCAGGTGACAGCCTGGCGGCTATCGCGCTGTTCACCAAGGCCGCTCTAACCTCTTCCACGCCAGGCATTGCCTCGTTTTTACTGGGAGCTGAGTGGGCAGCCATTGGCGACATGAAAAAAGCGGAAGCCGCATTGGCGGACGCTGTGATCCAGGCACCTCACCTTCCGATTGCCCGCTACCAATTAGGCCTGCTGCAACTCAGTTCGGGGAAATGCTCGCAAGCACTCCTTACATGGGAGCCGTTGCTTTCCCTGCCTGCCGAGAATCCGCTTCATTGGTTCGTGCAAGGCCAGGTGGCGCTCGCTCAGAATCATTTCGAAGACGCCATCGCGCATTTCGAAGCTGGAATAGCACTGAACTCGTCGAACGAGCCGTTGAACGGCGACATCCGAAAGATCGTACAGCGCATTCACGAACTCAACTCAGCAGAGGAAAGTCAACTCACCAGCATGGGCGAGACAGATAACCAAGAAACCCCAACTCACATGTTCCTATCGAGCTACCAACGGCAAGCGAAATTGCATTAGATGACTAGCATCGACTCGACAGCACAACTCTCAGCTCTCATTCGAACTGCACTTCGCAATGGAGCAGGTGGTGTTGCTCAAAGATCCGTAACCAGCACGAAGGGGCCGCAAGAGTCATCAGAGGATACGTTGTCGGGCCTCCCCTCATCTACAGAGCGCGATGCGACCACGGTGGAAGGATTTGACCGACAGCTCCTTGAGCGCATCAAGCAGATTTCTGTGCACGATCCACTTCGGCGAAAAAAAGCTTTCGTCTTTTTTCTGGAATCAGTTTTGATGAACGAGCTTGGTGGCTCTCCAGGGATTCAATATGACGTTTCGCGGCTCGCGGAAGAAGCAGCGAGCCGGATGCATGCCGATGCGGAGCTGGCATCGCAAGTCGAGGATGCTGGCGGGCTGCTACTGGAGCTCGCCGGAGTTGTGGCCGTCTAATCGAACGCTCACTTGGGATGCAATTTTGTTGAAGAACTCGGCAGGCTATGCCTGTCGAAATGAGATACTAAGAGTAATGTCTGCCATTGCAGCGACTCTTGTCCTTCGCTCACTACGGTCGAAGTCACACTACCAGCGGTGTACCGGCCTCACTGATGTACTCTGAGCCTGGTTAGTCGATTGGCCAATCCACTGGGCATTGATGCCAAACAAATGGCACGGCTAGTCGCCAGCGAGCTGCACCTTTGATGGCTTACGCACGGCCACCGGTAACAACGAGGTGAGCTTCGTAGCAGAAGCCCTCGTTATACCTAAACAGTAGCGCGCTTGTTCTCAAGCGTCTGCCAGTACCTATCCCGGACGTCGCGCTCGATGTACCGCCACTGGCTTTCAACAAGCTCAATACGCAGGCCATCAAAGCGGCAGAAAGTGACCTGCTCCCCACAGGGCGTACCAATAGAAGGTTAGTAGAGTCCGTTTTGAGAGGAAGAACGGACATGAAGAAGAGCAGATTCACCGACGAGCAGATCATCGGTTTTCTCAGGCAGGCCGAGGGCAGCATGCCGGTCAAGGAACTGTGCCGCCTGGGCGGCTTCAGCGATGCGACCTTCTATAAGTGGCGCGCCAAGTTCGGCGGCATGCAGGCCAGCGAAGCCACGCGGCTGCGCGAGATCGAGAGCGAGAACGCCAAGCTCAAGAAGCTGCTGGCCGAGGCCCACCTGCACATCGAAGCGCTGAAGGTGGGCTTCGG
>Ga0206116_1000673_pt1 | contig 29001 bp, 19 predicted proteins | sample 3A1Ametagenome_FD_178000 | JGI IMG/M metagenome (GOLD analysis project Ga0206116, IMG submission 178000) | Enriched microbial communities from leaf-cutter ant dump, University of Wisconsin, Madison, United States - 3A1A | ecosystem: Environmental > Terrestrial > Nest > Insects nest > Nest dump...
CCATGCGCTACGGTAAGTCACGGTTGAACCGGAAGGGATTTGACTTCCCGGCATCGGTGTAATTCGGTACGCACAGCCATAACCCGCAAAATCACGATCGTCTGGTCCGTGGATGGAAATCTCTTTGGCGACCAGGCCCGCCGCCTCCACGCGCTTGTGGTAGTCCATGTCACATTTCCCTTCCGGCCGGGGAACCACAACCATTGCTGCACCCGAAGGTGCCGCTGCGCTCGGCTCTTGCGTGCCTTCAGGTTGTGCGGAAACACACCTGGGGTGTTCCAGTTGGTTACCAAAGCTGAGGAAACTGGGCTGTATCGTCCGCAGGGCTTGCGCTGCTGCACCACGGTACTTCTGGGGATGGCAATTGAATCCCTGGTCCACACTGATCCAGTCTTCCGTTTCAGCGCGAGCCATGACGTCGATCCATTGATCTTTGGCCTTGAGCACTGCATCGGCCGCCAGTGGCACGGCGACCATTACCTCCTTGAACTGGAGTGCTCGGCTACCTCCCATCACGAGATAGATGTTGGGCAGGTAGGCATTGCCGCAGTCCTTGAGGCAATCTGCCAGGTACTGGCCGGAGGCCATTGCCGCGTCAAAATGGCCGAAGGTCAAACGGCCCAGTGGCTGGGGAGTTTGTAGACCAAGGATCCCGCTCACGTCGACATCGCAGCCTGGAGTGACCGCCACCTGTACGGACTGTATGGACTTGTCCTCTTCGTCGCTGCCCAGTACGAGCGAACATCCCTGCACCTGAAACTGATGTTGATGACTCTCCGAGCGCATGGGAGGGCCTGCCATTTTTTCCACATAGGCCACGTTCAAGCCGATGGCATTCAACGAGACCAATTGCGCCAGCAGTTCTCGCCCAGGCTCGGACTTCACTTTGGCCTGCGTCGGCCGTACCCGTTCCAGCAAGCCAGAAATGCGGCTGCGCATGTCCTCCGAGCATCCGGAAATCATGGATACCGCCACCAGCAGCACCCCTGCCTTAAAGAAGTTCATATGGGAAACCAATAGAGTGAGACACGTGGCCAACGAGTGGAGAGGCCACAAGAGCCCCCGCAACAAATCGCAGGCTTATTCCTGCACGCCGGCAACTGCGGCAATCAGTACGAGAAGCACCACGAGCGCGACCACGAAACCTATGCCTGCCCCAACATTGGTGCCGCCTTGGCGCGTCAATTCGGTCCTTGCTTGCTCTGGAGGATGAGAGGCCAGGATGGCATCGACCTGTTTGTCGACGTGCCGTTGGTACAGGGCGTTGCCCTGCGCGCCGAAAAAGCACACCATGAAGCCATTGATGGCCCCCGACAGCCAACTGGGGAAACCGAATGCGATCTCGCAGAGTGCCTCGACACCGATCACACCGATGAATATCCAGGAGTAGAGGTACATCTTGCGATAGCCCATCCATCCGAAGCCCACCAGGAAAGCAGCCCAGTTCCAGGATTGCCGGTTTTTGCGCTTGGAAGCGATCTCCCACTTCCTGGCGAAGTACGCATGGTTCTTCCCAACGAAAAGCTCTACAGCCTCGGCGCGGGACAGCGACTCCGGTGATGTCGGGGTTGGCACCGATCTCGGCGGCGATGCAGGAATGGCCGCAGGCGTGGTTGGTGCGGCAATGTCGAACTCCAGGGTGGATGCCTCCGGTTCAATGCGCTCAAGGACGCAGACGGCACCCGTGTCTTCGATGGCTCTTTTGTACTTCTCAGCCATCTCCGGTGTGACGTTTTTCTTGACTGCATAGGACTGCAGGGACAGCAGCCCCATCGCTTGCTCCGCAGAGCATTTGAAAAGCACTCCCAACTTCTGGCCTACCTGATGCACATCTTCGCTGGAACGCTTCCCGCTGATGAGTACGTTGTATTTCTCTTGCATGGATTTCTCTCTCTACCTGGCCTGTATCGCTATTGCTGCGGCCATTGCTGAATGCATCCCAACTGGCGGCGTACGCGAATGCAGCGCTCCATCGCTGTGGGTGGTATACGGCGCTGCGCTACCGTCGTTGCAGTGCTTCACAACGCCGATCCGCAATGCTTGCACTTGACCGCCTTGAGGTGAATCGTTTCCGCGCAGTAAGGGCACTCTTTGGCGGGTGAACTCACCTGAGCCACTTGAGGACGCTGCGGGTGCTGAGGCTGAGGTGCCTGTCCCGTCAAACCGCCAAAGATCAGCCGGAACCAGAACTTCCAGATCCTGATAAATGCCCATATCAGCAAGGGCAGGAAGATGACGACGCCGAGCAGCAGTCCTCCCCCACCGCCTCCGGCCATTGCGACATTGGGTAACAGAGCCAATGGAAGCCATCGCTCCAACTTCATCCTGATCCTCCTCGTGCGACTTGCAAATTGGGAAGGTCTGCACTCGCCGCCCTGGCAGCAATCGTTATGTGATGCAAACTCCGTAGATACAAATGTATCAGAATCACATGCTCTGGGGGTGCCAGCCAAGCCCCAACCTCCTTCTCGATTGCCCGACCCGGGCGATTTGCGCGACGTGCTCGCGTACTGGGTGCGTCTCAGGCGGACGGACAAGGGCTGGTCGCAAGAGCGCTTGGCGATGGAGTGCGAGCTGGACAGGACTTACGTGTCTGCCGTGGAGCGGTCGCGCTGGAATGTGTCACTGTCGAACATCGAGCGCTTTGCGCAAGCGCTGGATGTGGAGGCCTGGACTCTGCTGAGGGCACCCCAGACTTTGTCAAGCGCTGGTGTCGAGGAAACGTAGCCAGAAAAGCGCCCCGCTTGTGGGTTACCACGGGCCTGTTGCCGCCTTTGCCTTGCCCCCTACTTCACCAGTTGAGGCTTCCGCGAACATTCAGGCGTCAGCTTTGCATTTCCGAGTCCAGTCTTAACAGGCAATCGCCCGCAAAGTGCGGCTGGCGATCAATGCGCATGGTCTAGCGACAGACTTCGGTGGATCAATAACCGGCGTGCCCAGCAAGCCATGCATTCTCTCGATCCTCGCTTTGAAGCCACTGTCAGTTGCCGTATCCTCGGGCCAACGGAGGAAAAGCAGCGTGGCGGTACTGATTCCCTCAATGGGTTCTTGCGCCGGACGGATGACATCCGGCGAACGTCGCTTAGCAGAGCGGCTGGAGCAGAAGCTCGATGACGACTACATGCTTTGGTATGACGTGCCGGTCGGCCCCAAGCAAACCCATCCCGATTTCGTTGTCATCCATCCACGCCGCGGCATTCTGATCCTCGAAACCAAGGACTGGCGCCTCGATACGATTCTGGAAGCCACCAAGCAGGCATGGACACTCCACGCCGACGGCCGTCCCAAGGTCGTCATCAACCCAGCCGCGCAAGCCCGCCATTGTGCGATCCAGGTTGTCAACGCCTTAGAGCGTGATCCTCAACTCGTGCAGACCGAGGGTCCTCACCAGGGAAAGCTGGTATTCCCTTGGGGGATCGGTGTTGTTTTCACCAACATCACGCGCAAGCAGTTCGAGCAGTCGGCGCTGGATCAGACCATTGATGCCCATCTTGTTGTCTGCAAAGACGAGATGCTGGAATCGGAGGAACCCGAGAGCTTCCAGCAGCGGCTGTGGAATATGTTCCCCCACGCATTCGGCAAGGCCATCTCCGTACCGCAACTGGAGCGTGTTCGCTGGATCATGTTTCCGCAAGTGCGGGTTCCGGTGCAAGGCAGCCTGCTGCCCGAGGAGGCCGATGACCTGCCGGACATCATGCGAGTGATGGACCTGCAGCAGGAACAGTTGGCCCGCAGCTTGGGTGAAGGCCATCGAGTCATCCATGGGGTCGCGGGCTCCGGCAAGACCATGATCCTGGGCTACCGCGCCGAGCACTTGGCCAAGATACCCTCTGCCAAGCCCATTCTCGTGCTTTGCTACAACGAGCCTTTGGCTGTAAAGCTCGATGCTTTTTTCACGGCCAAGGGGCTGGCTGATCGAGTCCACGTCCGCAACTTCCACAAATGGTGCCGCCAGCAACTGGTGGCCTATGGGCAACTCATTCCCCCTCAGGGTAGGGGCATGTTCGACCAGATGGTTGACTACGTAATTCGGGGCGTTGATCGAAAGCAGATTCCGTCCGGGCAATACCAAGCGGTCATGGTCGATGAGGGCCACGATTTCCAATCCGAGTGGCTCAAGCTCATCACGCAGATGGTCGATCCCGAAACCAACAGCTTGCTGATCCTATACGACAGCGCTCAGAACATCTACGGCAAGGGAAAGGCCCGTGGCTTCAGTTTCAAGAGCGTGGGCATTCAAGCTTCTGGTCGCACCACCATTCTCAAGATCAATTACCGCAACACCAAGCAGATCCTGCAAACCGCCAACCGCGTCGCTGCCGAGTTTCTGCAGCCGGAAGCGCAAGACGATGATGGCGTGCCGCTGGTACAGCCCATCAGTTGTGGTCGAGAGGGACGGGAACCATTGATCGTGCAGTTGCCGACGCCAAGAGACGAGCCCGTCAAGATCGCTGAACTGCTGGCAGCGGCCCATGAAGAGGGTCATGCCTGGGGTGACATGGCCATCCTTTGCCGAGATCATGAGTCCATGGATCAATGCGCCCGAGCCCTGGCGCACCGCAAGTTGCCTCACCGCGTGCGGCATCGGTCGGGGGACTTCGATCCACTGGCCGACACCATCAAGGTGATGACCATGCATGCGAGCAAGGGGCTGGAGTTTCCGGTAGTCGCGGTAGCAGGTGCGGGACAGATGCCTCGGGAAGGGGAAGAGGCTGCGGACGAAGCCAAGCTGTTTTATGTGGCAGCGACTCGGGCAACGCAGCAGTTGGTGCTTACCGTGGCCGGTGATGGGGCCTTTGCTAAGTCACTGGTCGCATAACCAAAGCAGCGTAAAACCAACAGAAATCGCACTGTGGTTTCCGCTCAACCCGTGCCAGTCAACGGCAGCACTGCAGCGTTTGAAGTCCGTCGTTGCGACTGGCCGAACTCACGCTAATCGCCACAAAGCGGTCGCTGGATTTTGCGACCGCGGGATGCACGAAGGTCAACTGCACTAGGTTTTGCGGCCGAAGAACTTGTGCGCGGCAGCAACGCCGCACCGCTGACTGCTCCTGCCGAGCGCTAACTCGCGCTTTCGACCCTGAGCTAACATTGAGCAACACGACCCAACAGCGACCGTTCAGCCGCGACCCTTTGCCTGACATGTTGATTTCCACGCCGAAGTGACCCACTAACCCCCGGGAGGGCGTGCCGTCGCCGCTACGCTCAAAATCTTCTGCCTGCGGCATTGGGTGCCGCAGTCGGGCACCGTGCAATCAAGCTTGGCAAACCGCAACAGACTCTCGGCCAAGCCTGCGACCTCACTCCACCGAACGATGCAGCAACACCCTGATTGACGAAGGTCAATCGGAAATACCAATACGCTGACCATATTTGTATTGAGGCACTAGCAACAATAATGTACAAACAGTCACAAACGACGAGATGAGTGAGGGAGCAGCTTATGACGAACGCAATCCACAGTAAAACGCAGGGAATAGCCGAAGTAACAAGCATCTTGGCTTGGGATACAGCTTTAGCTCCTAAGCTATAGCCTGCAATGGTTATCCCCGCCCCTCGCCTCAAGTTCTATCGACGCGTCAAAGCATTGGCGCCGCTTGTCGAAGACAGGCCCGATTTGGTGGAGCGTCTTGTCAAAGGCCTGTTGCACCTCTGGCAGCAAGCCTCCTACCCAAGCCTTATCGCTGACCGTATTCCCTACGGGAGCAGCGGATTCCTGGCGGAAGAAGCAGTCCAAGATTTCGCCAAATGGCTTTCTGAGGAGCCTTTCAACGAGGCAGCCTACTGGCTGGCAACTGCCTATGCCATCCTGGTCGGTGATGAAGTGCGTACGGAGCGCGCACTGTACTTCACGCCACCTCTTCTTGCCGAACGAGTCATCGACAACCTGCTTCAGCATGGTGCATCGCTCACGACGCATCACTGGCATGACCCCGCCTGCGGCGGCGCAGCTTTCCTCGTGCCGATCGCGCAGCGAATGTCTGCTGCGCTGGCAAAGACCGACATGTCCGCAGCCCAAAAGCTCGCACACATCGAGAGCCACCTCAGCGGCAACGACCTGGATCCAGCTCTTCTCGAAGTCTCGCGCGAGTTCTTGAGAATGGCGCTCTCTGATTTGGTGACCGAGTTGGGACGTCCCCACGAGATCATGCTGACCAAAGGCGATGGGTTGACCTCGCCTGCGCTGGAAGCGCTCAAGCCTGATGTTTTGGCCTGCAATCCACCTTACCGAAAGCTCAAGTCGGCCGAGGTCGACCCATACCGCCGGGCACACGGGGATGTCATCGAAGGGCAGCCCAACATCTACGGTTTGTTCATCAACCGCACCTTGCAGCTGACAAAGCAAGGCGGGCTCATCGGGCTGTTGACACCAACGAGCTTCCTTTCGGGGCAGTCATTTTCCAAGCTGCGGACGAAGCTGCTGCGCCACTCAGATGCCCTGCAGGTGGATATGCTCAGCGATCGCACCGCGATGTTCATCAACGTCGAGCAGGAGACCGCCATCACGGTGCTCCGTCCGCGCGAACCGGGCGTGGTTGATGCGTATACGCGCGTCAGCGTGCTCAAGCCCGATGGCGAATTTGAAGACGTCGGTGAGTACCTTTTGCCCAGTTGCGGTCGCGCTTGGCCAATTCCGCGGGGTACAGGTGACGCCGAGCTGCTCCAGTCCGCAGGACTGGCTGGATTCAACCTTTCAGACTATGGCTACGTCGCTCGCGTTGGCAACCTCGTGGCCTATCGCGATGACCGTCCTCGATATGAGGAGATGCCCGTCGCCAGTTCAGAGGGCTTGGTCGTACCATTGGTGTGGGCCACAGACATAACAACGGACGGACGTTTCGAGCACGGACGTGATTCCCGCTTAGACCGTGATGGGCGGTTTGTTCAGCTTCGTGCACTGACCGACCACGGGGTGATCACCAAGCCAGCGGTCATATTGCAGCGCTTGACCTCAAGCGATCAGAAGCGACGGTTGATAGCAGCAGCGGTACCGCAGGACTGGGTGGATCGCTATGGTGGATTCATCTGCGAGAACCACATCATCGTGCTCGATCCCGTGGAGGCCGATGCCCTTGCACCTGATCGCCTCGCGGCAATTCTCAACACCCCAGTTGTTGATCGGGTGTTCCGTTCGATATCTGGTGCAAGCAATGTGGCGGTCTCGGAACTGAACGAGCTCCCACTGCCTGAACCAGGGTGCCTTCAGCGGATAAGGCCAGGCGCACCAGGACTCGATGAGGTCGTGCTGGCCGCGTACAGCGCTGGGCGGCAGACGCATTGCGCGCATCGCTGACTCTCCTTCTACACCCGGATGTTCAGGACTGAAAAAGGAGCAAGGCAGCTTCCAGGCAACAGGCTGGAAGACCGGCAACGCGCAACCGAACAAAAGAAGGCCCTTGCGGCGAAGCTGCCTTGGCTGCGTGCACGAAATTCCAGCCCAGACACTGCTCATACTGATGAGCCAATCGCGGCGGGTAACGACTCTTCGGGTGTGCGGCACGCGACCTCGGCCACTACGCCCTCGGCTTCTACGCAGTCGACCGCCGCGGCCCCAGAGACCCGCCCGGCTCCTCAGAAGGCGGCAGCAGTCTCAGCAGGACTGCCGCTGTGGGCTGGCGACTCCGATACGGAAATAAAGGTGATCTCGGCTGTAGAAGGCCTTGCCTCGCAGCTTCTTCACGTCGCCCAGACCAGGGTGCCGAGCGTTGTCCTTTTGTGGCCTGGCTCCTTGAAGTCGCTGGGCATAGCGCACGCAGTTGCAACAGCCGCACGCTGGCAACAGGGTGATAAGCAGGGCGTGCGTTCGCTGCTCTACCCAGCGAAGGCGAACTTTCTGCAGACCCTCAACGATGCGCGCGTTGACCGCACGGCACTCGTTCGTCTTGCTCAAAGGCTGGCTGAAGTCAATCCGAATCCGTTGGTCACGGTCTCCATGCCGGGAAAGGACGCCTTCTGGCTGGCGCTCAACAGCATTAAGAAGGACACCGCGGGGGCGATACATCCAACGTTGGGTGAGCTGCTCCCGCACTTCTTCGCCGACAAAGACTTCCAGTCCTGGCAGGCTTGCGATGGAGACCTTCTGCGGTACGTAAAGGCGCGCATTACAGATGCTGGCCATCGACGCGCCTTGAGCCAGAACTCCATCCCCGCGCTGGGCGACATCAAAACCGCACCAGATGCGCTGCTCGCGATTAGCTGGAGATCCTCCACAGAAGACATCCGCCAATCGTTACGGGGTCTAGGGCAAGCTCGGCCGCCGGACGTCCTGCTGCTAGATGCAACCCGACGGATTCGCAAGGGCAACCCGTCCTGGAAAGCAAACCTCGTCAAGTTCATCGACCGCGCTTGGGAGGTTTGGCGTGAGCGCATTCCTCCGGTGCTGTTGGTCATCGACGAACCCCACCTTCGGACTCAGTTCCATCAAGAACTTGAGAAGCGGGCGAGAAAAAACAGTGCAGCGGCGGCCTGGCTGCTCAAATCACATCTGCCCACACACGGCGTCATCTGCACGTTGAATGGTGGAAGTCTGATGCCGGTGTCCAAGCCGGAACAGCTTCACCCTGAAGCCAAGCAGATTGTCATTGACGTCGTCGACAAGGAGGCAGCAGCCGTTGTGGACGGCCTCAACAAACTCCGCGCTGCTGTTTCCACAAATGAGGATTGGGTGCAGGCGATGGATGAAGCCGCGGCCTATCTGTCTCGTCTGGCAGCCCTTCCGTCGAGCACACGTGTCCTTGCTACCTGGCTGGGCGAGGCCGACGTCTCGATGGCCGTTCGTCAGAACTACGCCTGGCCCGTCTACAAGTCCAAGCTGGAAGCCATCCGCAACGATGCGACCTTCGGTGAACGGGCTCGCCTTGAGCAAATCATCGCCCTGGGCGATGCGATGTGGCACAACTATGAGAACGGCACTCCGCTTGCCAGACGGCTTGCCGAGCTCATCGAGCAGCGCACAAGAGGTACAGAAAGGTGTTGCCTGGTCTTCACCAAGCCCACCGCCAGGCGCTTGGCCGAGCGCTATTTCGAGACCTATGACGGGTATCCGGAAGGCGCCGGATTCGAGGTTCTTCGCGACCACGTTCGGTTCACCGTTCCTCGGACTCTTGAAGCCGAAATCGACTCGCCGGTCAAGGAAACCCTGATCTTTGTCGGCCTGGATGAAGTGTCCCTGCGCCTTCTCGTCCTGGAGCCACGTCTTTCGTCGCCTGCGTACGTGCTGCTCACGCGCCGCAACGCCGCATATCTGAAGGCCACCATCAAGTCAATTCGAGGGCTATCGGGCTTCGCAAGCTTGCGCGATCGGCTCGATGCAATATGGAAGCAGCTTCCGGACTTCCCGAATATCGATGAGGCCACGCTGCTCAGGCGTGACGACTTCGTACTGCCGACCTTTTCGTTCGAGCAAGGCCTGTCGAGTATGCCCAACGCATCCGAGGAACACGACCCCAATGCCTGGGAGTTGGCATTGGACGGCGGCACCTCGATCAAGCGCAGCCCTGGCGCCCGAGCCTATGTCTACGACCAGGGACTTACGCACACGGTCACACGCGGATTCAAGGGGATTGAAGTATCTGACCTTCAAGAAGGCGATCGGTTGTTCGTCATGTCACTTGAACTTAGAGAGATGACCGAGGCAGCCTTGAAGGAGGCTGGGGCCCCAATTGGCCACGATCGAAGATTTGAAGGAGATCTGCGTGAGTACCACCGACGGGTGGGAGAGCTTGCGGCAACGGTGCCTGGCATCAATCTGACCATGAAGGCCAGGAAAATCCTTGCGGCGATTTCCGAGTCTCTGGACCCGCAATGGGTTCCACCGTCGGAAGGATCGGTGCGCACGTGGCTGGATGTGGAACGGTACGCAGGCAAGTCATTTGACGATGCCAAGCCTGGAGCGCCTCGCCACGGCGCCCACTTCGAAGCATTTGCGAAAAGCCTGGGGATGGACAGACTTGAATGGACCTATTTCTGGAAGGCAGTCATCCAGCCGTTGCGAGGCGTGCGCAGGGCGGACGGACGGCGCGTGTCCGATGTGTACGCAGAAATGCTCCTGGAGCCGGAGTCCTCAGTCGTGCACAGGCACCTCAAGCCCTCTGTCGTGCAGATGTTCTTCGAGCGAGCCAAGGACAACATCCACACCATCGATGCCATTCGCAGGCCTCCAGCGAGGAGTGAACAATGACTGATCCTGTCGTCCGCGCAGACCCGGCCAAGATCCCGACAACGCTGAAGGAGGCGGCAGTCGATGCGCTGCTGAACCTGACCTTCTCGCGAATTAGCGGGCACGGACTGGAGGGGCAAGTGCTTTTCGGATCCCGCCCTCGGTCAATACTCGCCGCGGGATTTTTGCTCCCTCCACTGCGCGCCGAAGGTAGCGGGGACGAGGTAACGCAGCCAATCCGCATCACCGCTCACGGATTGGATTGCCAGATTCACCGGGAAACGAGTGGCGTTGTGACGGTGCAACCTCGGTTTCAGATCTATGTCCGTGTGCTGCCGTCCACCCAGGACATGAAGCGGCCCGATTGCTCGCCGCGCTTTCGTCTCAACGACGACGTCCGCAAGCTCCTGCAGGCGCAGAACAAGGAGGCCCTCAAAGAGCGCTGGGCTGTTGAATCGGCCGGCAAATCGTACAAGCGCCGCAGCGACCATCCGCAGTGGCGCGAGATCGAGAAGGAAGTACGGCAAGAGGTCCTCCAGAAGCTGAAGCTCCCCGCGAACATCACCACGCTGTTTTCGGTAGATGACGACAGCACGGTCACCCCAAAAGGCGATGACGACGAGGGGGCAGAGGAAGGCGTGCTCATCACGGGGGGGGCTCTTCCGGAGATTCGGGACGAGCTGTTCAAGCCGATGGATCTACCCCACAAGTGGTTGCGAATCTCCATCGACCAAGCGCAACTGCCTGCCCTTGAGATCAACCCTGGGCTGCCAGTCGCCGAGCTGGCGGCAAAGGTCAAGGAAGCGTCCGCCAGCCTCACTGCCGCGGCCCAGCTTGCCATTCGCCAGTGGGCCGATTCAGACGAAGGCAAGCTGTGGTGCGTGCGCAAAAACACGCTGATCCGCCCATCTCAATACCGGGAGTGGTCGAAGTTCCTGGAGCAATTGCGAACCGATCCAACCAGGGAAATGGCGCTTCCGGATATCGCTCTGTCATGGCTGGTGAAGCTCTCCCCGGACTGGTTGAACCCAGGGCGATCCAACCTGCACATCAGCCTTGAGAATGTCTCGAAAGAGCCAACGCGACAAGCGGACTTGACGGATCAAAGCATCTTCCAAGTTCATTTGGAGCTTGCCATGCCAAGGACGCTTCACGCACCGCTGCGCCTTGGCCGCGTCGAGGCCTCCTACCGCTACAACAGCCATCTCGAATACCCAGCCATGGGCTTCAACGGCGGCGTCCAGATGCAAGCGTCGGGCGAACCGCACCTTCTCAAGCTGCGCACTACCTGGGCGCCACGCTATACCCAGCCGCGCATCACGCCCAATGACTACGCTGGCATTGATCCCAACATGCGGCACCTCTCCAAGCCCGAAGGAATTGGAGCCGTGCTACCGCTTGGGAACGCGCTTGATCAGTGGTTGGCCGGCCTGGACAAGACGGTTGACCTCACGGCTGGCCTGGATGCAGGCGATGCAGCCGGGCTGCAGCGGGAACAGAGTGGCTTCGCCGCCGACAAGCAGGGCTGGCAAAAAGAAATCGAGGCAGTGAAGGCAGGCCTTGCCATCCTTCAGGAGTCGAAAGCGGCCTGGGACAAAACTGGCAAACGCGGACCTCAGGCCGATGAGCGGGCAGTGGTCTATGAAGCCTGGCTGTGCATGAACGAGACGATGGCCAACTTGATGCGTGATCGGCTCAAGAACGACAAGGGTGCATGGCGTCTGTTCCAGATTGCCTTTGTGATTGCCCACGTCCCGACCATGGCAAGCCGCATGAAGTGCTTTCGCAGCAGCTACGTGCGCGAGCGCGATGACACCGTCACGCTGCTCTACTTTGCTACCGGTGGCGGGAAATCCGAAGCCTTCTTTGGCCTGCTTGTCTACTCTCTGTTCCTAGATAGGCTTCGCGGCAAGCACGTCGGTGTGACCGCCATGATCCGCTACCCCTTGCGCCTGCTGACGATTCAGCAGGCCCAGCGGTGCATGAAAGTGCTGGCCAAGGCAGAGCTGACGCGGCGGCACTATGCAATTGTCGGCGATGCGTTCGCAATCGGCTTCTGGGTGGGCAGCGGCGGCTCGCCGAACAATCACTCCGCCCCTGGCGTAGACGACATCCCAGACATCAAGGATGTCTCTGCGGACTTGCAGTCAGAGCGCGCGTTGGAAGCACGCGAGGTGAACTATGAACTGCAGAAGGCTGCCTGGAACAAGATTCCGGGCTGTCCCTTCTGTGCAGCGGAGACCGTCCTGCGGCGGTTTGCCGGCATGGGTGGAACACTGGCCCATGTCTGCTCCAACGCGGAATGTGAATCGAATCGAGACGGGTACGGCCCTCTGCCCTTCTACATCTGCGATGTAGACATCTACGACCTAGCCCCCTCGGTGCTTCTTGGCACTGTGGACAAGTTGGCACTCATCGGCCAGTCATCGAAAACGCTTCGCAGGATCTACGCGATGTTTGGTGCGGCACCGCTGCGCAGCAAGGCGACGAAGCGGCTGGTCATGCCAAATGAACCGCGCGACTTCGGGGGTGACCTGGATGAACAGGGCTACGAAAGGCTCTATCCCGCCTATCCAGACGGGACTCGGTTGTTTCATGACCCATTCCCAAGTCTGCTGATCCAGGACGAGGCCCACCTGCTTGACGAATCGCTTGGCACGTTTGCGGGCCTGTTCGAGTCGGCGTTGGACGCGATCTTGACGGCCATTTCCAAACCACTGCACGAACTGGTGGCCTATGAGCCCGATGGCACCACTCGCCGCCGTGCAAAGGTCGTTGCCGCCTCCGCTACCGTTGCTGATCCAGAACGGCAACTGGAGCACCTCTACCAGCGGCCGGTCCCTGCGATGCAGTTTCCCTACCCAGGGGAAAGCTTGTACGACTCCTTCTATGCGAGCCCGACTGCACCCGACCAGGATGAGTCGCAGCGTGCCGCGCTTGATAATGTCGAAGAGTGGTCGAAGTGGGGCCGTGTCTACGTGGGGTTCATGACGAACGGCCGCGCCCATACCGCGACGACCGTGGCGGTCCTCTCCAACTTCCATACGATCATTACGGAGCTCTTGCTCGCCCTCACGTCTGGGGATAGCGTGCAAGCTGCCACCGCCCGAAGCAAGCTGGTGGACAGCGTCTCTGCCGGCACACTCGAGCAGCTCTATCGGGGCAAGCTTCAAGGGGCAACCCCCTCGGAGCTTGCCACCATCGTCGACTTGCACCGCATCGCGCTGACCTACGTCACCAACAAAAAGGGCGGCGACCAGATCATGGCGGCGGAGTTCGAGGAGACACGCAAGCGGCACGCAGAGCGTCAGCTGCCAATCACGGACTTGCGCACCGACCTCATCACCGGCTCGGTGTCTCAGGGCGAAATCCAGAGAACTGTGCAGGAAGCCCAGTCGCGGCCCGCACCTGGTCAGCCCCTGGAGCCACTCACCGATGCCCTTCGCTCGGTCATCGCCACCTCTGCTGTCTCCCACGGCGTCGACGTCGAGGAGTTCAACTCGATGTTCTTTGCGGGGATGCCCTCCGACGTGGCCGAGTACATCCAGGCCTCCTCGCGGGTCGGCCGTACGCATGTGGGCTTCGTCGTCCTCATCCCGACGCCCCAGCGCCGCCGCGATCGCTACATCATCGAAGTGTTCGATAGCTACCACCGCTTCCTGGAGCGCATGGTTTCGCCGGCCGCCATCGACCGATGGGCAGGCCGTGCCATCGAACGTGTTTTGCCAAGCTTCATCCAGGCATATCTCGCTGGCGTGCGCTACATCAGGGACTTCTACAACCTGGATCCGGACAAGAAGCACACCCTGCGAGACCTCTCCTGGATCCCTTCCATCGTTGACCTCTACAAGAACCCCTCAAGCAAGGCCCCTTTGGTCTGTGGCATCTGCGAGTTCGTCGAGAAAGCCGTCGGCTTGGAGGCAGAGTTTGCGCCAGGCGGGAAACAGCACTACCAGGAACTCATCCGAGAACGGGTGGAGACGCTACTGACGAACTGGGCCCGTGACGCATTGGGCGAGCAGCGCAGCCTGATGGGCTATTTCAGCGCGCAACCCAGCGTGATGCACAGGCCAATGACTTCGCTGCGAGATGTCGACGAAGCGGGAGTCATCACCTTCGGCCACCGCGACCTCAATGGCAGGCACGGTGTGAACGACGCAGTCGCACGACGGGTGATGCAGTTCATTCGGGGCGGGGTGGTTGAAGGCACGGATTTGGGGGAATCACATGGCGACTAAACGACCACCGCGCGACGGTACCGAGCCACGCGAGAAGCCTGCGGCTAAGATGACGCGCTCACGGGGCCAGCTTGCTACCGCGTACGCTCCTGGCGCCCTGTTCACCTTCGAGGGTGGACTTGGAGCCTGTCTCTCGATTGCCGATCAGAGTCAAAGTCCTTTGAAGGCCAGCATCAGCCCAGAGACCGAAACGCAGATTCATCTGCGGTTGCGGGAGCTTTGGCAAAGCTGGTACAGCCGTGCGATGCAAGGCGGTACGGACAAGCATCCAGCGCTTGCCGTGCAGTGCCTGGACCCCGCCTTGCTGCCTGATGGCACGTACCGAGCGCCAGTGCCAGGCAGATTCCAATTCGTCGACCCGAAGGCGATGAGCTACATCCCAGCGCCTCTGGACTTTGTCTGCAACGCATGCGGTCGCTTCCAGAAGTTTGACTCCATACGAGATGCCTCTGCTGGGATGGACGAGCTCAAAAAGGATCGATGCGATACCCGCTCTCCCGAACACCAGGGCAAGTGCCGCTGGCGCCAGCTCGATGTCATCTTCGTGCACTGGTCAGGTACGTGGATTGCTCCGACGCCAGGGCGATGGGAGTGGAGCCAGCCCGATCAGGAGGTGAAAGCACCCATCCAGGCCTGCGGTGTATGCCAGAGTCGCAAGTACTACCTCAACGACAAGTCGCCGCGGATCGGGGAGTGGGTTTTCGAGTGCGAGAACGGACACAAGGATGGGGACAGCTGGCTGCAAAACGATCCTGAAACCACGCAACTCTTGGGCGACGAGTGCTTGCTGCGCCCACCACGGTGGCGGCGCATGGAGCCAATCTCGTACCGCGCAACTCCTGCCTTCTATCCACACACTGAGCAGTTCATCATCTTCGCGCCAGATGAGCGTGACCTGCTGCTGATGCTGCAGGAGGGCAATGAGTCGGAGCTGGCGAGTTTTGCGTCAGGGCGATTTGGCCTAGGCGCCACACCTCCCACTGATACTGAAATCCTCGAGATGTTGAAGAAGGCGGGGCAGTCCGCCAAGGTGTCTCAATACGAGCGGCTTGACCGCATGCGTCAAGCGATGCCGGGCACTCAGATGGCCGACGAGCTCTCCGCCAACCTGCGTGAAATGGTTGCCGATTGGAAAGCCACTCCCGGACTCATCCCAGGCAAGCATGAGGCTCCTCCATGGCTGATGGGGCAGATCAATCGGCGCGCCGAATTTGGCAGCCGATACGACCCACTGGTCCTGGCCGTCGAGCATGAGGCCCTTCGGCGATCCAAACTCAGCAAACTGAGCCTGTCGGATGGGCGTTCGCCCTTTGTGCGATTCAACGAACCCGACGTCGATCTTGCGCCCAGGACGCCGGAAGAGCTCTATGCCCAGAAGGCCACCACATCGCGTCTCTTATCGGCCTTGGGAGTCGCTGAGATGGGCCTCATTCGCGAGTTTGACCTTTGCCGCTTCACGCACGGATTCACCCGCATGTCGACCGATCCACTGATCGAGAAGAGCGATCAGCAGACACTGCAACTTCCTGTGCGGCTTAACCTGTTCCAAGCGCTGGGCAACGGAAAAATCCCGATCTATGTGGTCACTCAGGCGAACGAGGCCATCTATGTTCGGCTCAATCCCGAAGTGGTCGACGAATGGCTGCGGACGGTGGGTGTGACAGATCTTCCCGACTGGGATCCATCCGGAGATATGAAGCTTGGGGCGCACATCCTGCAGAGCGCCGCACCATTCGGCAAGTACTTCTCCGAGCTGCTACCAGGCCCAGCCAACACCTACCGGTACGTCTACACCCTGCTGCACACCTACGCCCATACCCTGATGAAGGCGATTGCTGAGTTCTCGGGGCTGGACATGGGAAGCATGGGTGAGTACCTGTTCCCAGCGGACTTGGCATTCGTGGTTTATCGCAATGGAACCACGATGGACCTTGGAAACCTGTCAGCACTCTGGCGCAACTACAACACGGTCTTTCTTGAGCACCTTCTGAAGCCAAGAACGCTCATGTGTGGCGCAGGAAGTTTGTGCGATGAGCACGGTGGTGCGTGCCCCAGTTGCATTGTCATTCCAGAGACCTCTTGCATCGCAGCAAACCAGCTCCTGACCCGTTCCGTACTTCGCGGCGGGCCTGCACCTCGTGAAGATGCACAGCAGCAGGGATCACGAATCGGAGGGTACCTCGACATTGCTAGCGCGAGGGCAACTGTCTGCACTCAACGTGTCAGATGATCTTTCAACCGCAACACTCAGGGAATCATGGCTGAAACAATAAACATAGCCAAGATGGCGGAAAAGCTCTCCAAAGGGATTTTCAATGAATTCCTTTGGGGCAGGATGAAACACACCAACATCAACTGGCCTTGTGAGAATGAGGAGAAGCATGAGGTTAAGACTCATCCTTCTGATGTTGTCTTTTGGTACGACGAGCCCTATTCACAGTCACGAACCTATGTGAACTGTGACCTCAAGAGTTATGCCAAAGGTTCCATCACAGTTGGAGCAATCCGGGAGGCCATTGAAAGCTTGGCCAAAGCCTTGACTTGCGCTGAAGTTAGCCAAGAGTTCAGTGATACCTTCATTCACCAAGATGTTTCCCCGAACATCCAAGGAATGCTCTTTGTCTACAACCACGACAAGGAATATGACAAGGACTTCTCCAAGATCCTTGATAAGGTGAAGAGTGAAGACCTAGACATTCCCAAGGGGTCAAAAATTGTTGTGTTTGGCCCTGAAGACATCTTTTGGTTGAACAACGTCCACCATGAAATCATTCACTTGAGAGGTGGATCAGGACTCTTGCCAGAGCGAGATTTCTGCAAGTTTTTCTACCCGCCCCTCATCAGGAAAAAGAATGTTCAGCCTGACCATGCCAAGGCAGCAACCTTGGAAATGCTCACCGCACCTTGGATTATTCTTTCCTACGTTCACCCCAAGAAGAACAATCAAAAGGGATTTGTGGTCTTCATGAGAAAACGAGGCCACACCGTTGATGAATTCTTGTATCTCATTGAGTACCTGACTCATCACCATGTTATTGAAGTTGGGCATGAGGTGACGATCAGAATTCTTGACCCCCATCCCAATTCTTCCGCCAACTTCGATAAGGCGAAGGACCAATACATCGAAGGCTATGACGGTGGAGAGGAGTTCAAGAAGCTTCTTGATGCAATAGACATCGGAAAGCTTGAAGATGTACGCACTGACTTTTGCGATAAGGAGTTGTCACGGCAATGATCAACAACACACTCCAATACTGTGCGACTGACAAGGAAATCTACGATGCCTTGATGTCAGCAAAACAGAAGATCAGCGAAAAGGTTCTTCTTGAACTCGCCAAGGACAGGGGAATCTTCTTTTCGCCCAAGGACAGCCGAGAAGACCTGGTCAGTGCAATCTCACTTCTACCTCATGACTACCACGATCTCAACACCTTGCTTGAGCAACGTGAGCATCAAGGACGGCAGGAGAAGCTGACGTCAGTCACCTTACCAGAAGCCCTGACCGTCGAAGAGATCAAGGAAGTCTTGAAGGAGTACACCGCAGATTCGCCACCCGACGAGAAGGTGACTCACCATGCCAAGGGCAACGACCAGGTCGTTGCCACGGTCAAGTATTCCGACATCGATTATGGGAAAACTCGACTCATTCAGCGAACACCCAAGGAAGCTGGCATTGAGTTCCACATAGAGAACAACAAGACAGTCATTCGCATGCCAGCGAATGACCGAATCAAGGGGATTTTTGGCAAGCTCAAGGACAAGCTAGATGCAAAGCGGAAGACCGAGATTCCAGCAATCCGAATCGAGATCGGAGAGTTCGAGTCCCCTGCCCTTCGAACTGAGTTCTTCACGATCCTCATCAGTGACCTCAACGGCTTCTCACTGAAGAACGTCACCAGCGTCAAGGTTGAGCGGTTGAAGCATGAGCCCGAGGAAGGAGATCTTCAGCTTGAGGACGATCAAGACAGCGAGGAGGCCAAGCAAGAAGCCCTTGCACTGGTGAAGAAAGTTGCCCTCAAAGGTGAGACTTTGCTTGCGTCTGAGGAGTACCAGAGTCTTGCCAAGAAAGGCTTCTTCATCACGTCCATCATCTGGCGCTCAATGCTGGCGAAGCATCCCTATCCGACGATCGAGTTTGAAGCAGCCTTTGAAGAGCCAATGCTTGGGAAGGGGTTCAAGTACTTCGTCCGAGGGGCTTACAACGTCGTTGACAAGCAGTACACCAAGACCATCAGGCCGGTGGACATCGAGGACAGAGAAAAGTACTTGAGCGTCATCGAAGAAACAGCCGCGAGCGCGATAAAAGCACTTCGGGAAAAGGCTCAGATCGAAGCCGATAATAAGGACGGCAGAGCCCAAGGAGGTCCTGCATGAACAGGATTAGATGGCTCAATGCTCAGTGGCCCTCTTCAATGAGGACCATTGGCAGTAAGCTCAAAGCTATGCCGTTCAGTGAAGACAGCATGGATGGCTTTGCTATTGAGCGAGTAAGGGATGACTTCATTGAAGGCAGGTACATTGAAAAGTACATCTACCAGGAACTCAATTCAGACCCCTTTGGCAAAGAAGAAGTTATTGAAAGGATTGGCTACCGATCAACAGACTTCACCCTCTTTGCTCAGTTTCCATACATTGAACTGAGAGATGGTCAGCGAAGCATCAAGGAGTTCGTGAACAAGCTACTTCAAGCTTGCAACTTCAACTTGGTTGTCTCCCCAATTACTGCGAGCCTTCTTGACTGGGTAACATCTTTCCAGAAGATCACAGGACAGAAGATTGTGGTTGACTCTCTTCAAGTGTCTGGTGTCGCTTTGGAAGACGGGATCACAGGGAAGATTCTGCTGAAGGGCGACAGGGATGTCCGAGAAGCTATTGACAGCATAGTCGGTGGAAAAAAGTACACCTTGGAGAAGGTACAGGTCAAGATGACCCTAGGGGGCAAGAGCTTGTCTGTCCACTTAGCCAACAACGGCACAGCCAAGATTCCGCCTGACCATATATCACACTTGCTCCCCGTGCTTCGACAGTCCTTCCCCAAGGGCAAGCCTTGAAGCATGCTCGGCGGCACTTCAGATGTGTCTCTGCTAAAAGGTCGGCAGAAGCCTCCGCGGGGCGGACAAGCGGTCGCTTGAGCCAGTAGGCAGGGAACTGCCGGCTCCGGAGGCGAAGCGACCGATCAGGATAGCGGCGTTCAACGACAGGTGTTGGCGGTTGCAGCCATTCAGGCACAGGATTGCGAGTGACTCAGATCAGCCTTGAAGCGACTTTCGAGTTCCCAGTACGGCTGTGCAGCGAAAGCGGCAGACTGCCTCAGCTAGGCAAATTCGACGGAATGAAGGCCGCGAAGATTAGTCCAGGGAAAACACGCTCCTCGCGCCCCTGCTCGCCCCTCAGGAAGGTTTGCATTTCAGTAGGCGGCGTGTAGCAGGCAAGAAAGTCAGGCTTGATCCCATTCGCTACCTCCTCTGTCAGTACCGGCATCTTTTCTCCAGCCACTTTGCGGGCTTGTTCTGAGGTCTTCGCAGAGGTCACTTTGATGCTGACGCGAATGACTAGCAACCCGATGGCGATAGGATGGGGATACGCCTTCGGATCCGTCCTGAAGTGCTTGAGCGCCTCTGTCGCCTGAGCAGACACCGTACTCCATTGGTGAGCCAGTCCATTCTTGCCGCTGACTTCGCCCTTGGTGGAGATAGCCTTCTGCTTGAGTTCGAGCGCAATCGAGCGGTTGCCATACGTGGCATAAAAGTCCACGCGCCCTGAGCGCGAGGCGTCTTTGCGCCCAGATGCTTTGGATCGCCTGATTGCGAACTCAGGCCTCGATACGGGGCAGACGGAGGCAAGGGCGGTCGCGAACAATCCCGATACCTGCCGTTCGTTGGCCAGCAGTGGCGGCCAACAGTAGGCCTCGGGCACCTCGTCCATGGTCAACGACTGCATTAGATGTTCGTGGAGAAAGTAGCGGTAGTTTCCAGCAATCACCTCTACCAGCAGTCGCTCCAAGAATGTTTGGACGTTGCCATGCTCTGAATTTGTCGCCCTCTTTAGCCCTACGTTTTTCACCACGCGCAGCATCAGCAATCCTTCAAGAATCAAACAATGGTGAGGCGAAAGCCCCCCGAGCGATGTGCCTCAAAATTTGAGCTACCAGCGTATCGTATGAATGAACTGACGGTGCTGCGGTCAGTCACCTCGCAGTATGACGAATGGCTGGTTTCTGCGGCGGCTGTCATAGGGCTGCAAAACCTGACCGGCTGCAGTCAGCCTAAAGGCGCCAAAGATCGTTGCCCTAAATCAGCCCCCCCTCCGCCCTTCCCTTTCACCGGGCTCCAACCCCTCAAACCTCGAACGCTTCCCGTTCCTTCCCCTCAATCCACTTCGGCGCCCTCCCCCGCCCACTCCAGGTCGCCCCCGTCTTCGGATCCCGGTACTTGGCCTGCACCTTCTGGACCGGCGCCTTCCACGGAAACACCTGCTGCGCCGTGAACCCGAACTCAGCGATCAAGGCATGGACCGTCTCCAACGCCTGCTTGGCCTCTGCCTTGCGGGCCGCGGCAATCTGTTGATCCAGGGATTTCTTCTGCTCCAGCAGTTCTTGGTACGTGCTCATCGGTTTTCGGTGGTGGTATTGCCAAACAATGCAAAAGAGAATAGCGCCGAACCCTTTGGGAGCGCGCCTCTTGCGCAAAAAAAGAAGCCGGCAGGAGAAGACGGGCGGACCCTGCGCACGATGCGCAGAGCCCGGCCCTTCCTGGTGCTTCAAGGAGGCAGTGGTGGCGCCAAGATCAGCACCTGCATGCCATCGCACAGCAGATGCTGGCCCTCGGTGCCGCGCACATGGCAGGCGCCCCTGGGATCGGCCATGACGCGGGCCCCATAGCCGCAGCCCCAGCAAGGAGGCCATTGCGGCCCCACCACCAGCAGCGCGCGCACCCGCTCCTGCACTTCCACTCCCACCACCCAGGCCCAGCAGACAGCGGACCGATGTGCCGCTGACAGCTTCAGCCGCACCAGGGCGCAGCCCCCCCATCCCAGCGCATGGGATGCGCCCTCCAGGGAGGCGCACATGTCCTGCGGCGACAGCGGCATCCAGCCCGGCAGCATCGATCCGAGCACCCGGCCTGCTTCCTGGGCATCGGGACGCGGGGACAGGCCGGGTGGCAGCCGCACCGATCCCCAGGGCGCGCCGCGCAGCACCGCGACACAACGGCGCACGCACCACCAAGCGCCGTCGGGATCATCCATGCGTGCTCGTGCGCCTGGATTCAACGTCAGCGGGAGTTCCCTCCAGGACTGGCGGCCCGAAGCCATGCGCACGGCGTATTGCCACGAGCCGTCGAAGCGCAGGCCCCGCACAAAGCGGTGCGCCAATCCTTCGGCGGCATTCGCCTTCGCCCCTTTGGCAACCCTAGCCATGGGATGCCCCCGAAGATGCGGGATCTCCTGGACGACTACGCAGGGAACGGCGCATCCGGTCATCCAGCCGCGTAGCCAGCGTGGCCGTGGGCACCTGCCGCTGTCCTGGCTCACCCGAGGCGAGTCTCCCTGCCCCTTCGGGCTGGCCCTCGCCTTCTGGCTCGGCTCCAGGCTGTGCCGGCGGATAGAACTCCTGCACCACGGCGCAGGCATCCTCGTCGGTCTCCTCGAACAGCCCTTGCGCATACCCTTCCCGGGCCGCTGTCTCCAATGCAGCCAGGTCAAGCCCTGCGGCCTGGGCCTGCTGCATTTCCTCCCGTGCGCGCAGGACCGCCGTCGCAGGCTCCAGGGATTCGCGCAGCCCCAGATCGACGTAGTAGATCGGTGCCCGGTAGGACTGCGCGGTGGACTTGCCCCGCAGCCGCAACTCCAAGGGCAGGAAGGCCAGCAGCCCTCCCGATACGGCCTGCAGGTACTGCATGCGCGCCATCAGCGTGCGGAGGGTGTTGACGCTGGTGGTGCGCAGCACAAAGGTGCTGAAGGCGTCGCTGCGATTCTCCGGATGGTCGATGCGCACGTTGAAGCGTCCGAACAGCTTGCAGCCGCCCTCGATGCCCACGGCGCAGTGGTCCGGCCCGGGACAGGGCAGGCTTTCCACCCCGGAGTGGGTGACGCGCTTGCAGTGCTGTCCGTCGCCCACGCACAGGGGCCGGGCTGTGGCGCGATCGAACAGCGTGTAGCTGGCCCGCAGGTTGAGGCCGGGATCGTTGAACAGCAGGCGCACGGGAATGCTGCGCAGCTTGGCGTGGGCCGTTGGGGCTGGCGATACCGGCTCGGGGGGCGGAACCGGTTCGGCTTTGCGGGAACGGGGTTTGGCCGTAGCCGTGTGCGGGAGCACGGCGTCCGGCGATGCCGCGTCACGCGGCCACCCCGCCACCTCCATGCCAGACATCAGCGCGCGGTCTTGTTGCTCCGCGCGCAGCACGCCATCGAGCGGATGCAGCGCCCAGCCGCTGCGGGTCTGTACCTGGGTGGTGAGCGTGAATTCGTCGTCCTTCTCCGGCAGGCGCTTGCCGTGGCGCTCCACGACTTTGCCAATCGAGATGCGCCCCACGACGGGTGGCGTGAGCATCAGTCCTTTGATCATGGTGTTGTCCAGACGTAAAAAGCCCCTTCCGTTGTGGAAGGGGCGGGTTGAGGAAACAAGGAATGGGAAGGCAGGGAGACGAAGCAGAGCGCGGTTGGAACGGAACACGGTTGGGCCGACCTCGCTCCCCTGCCCTTCACTTGTCGGCATGCACGAGGAACCGGCGGGATCCCGGTTTGCTGTGCATGTAGAACTGCGCCACGTCGGGCTGCTCCTGCTGGAATTTCGTGGCGTTGAATTCCCGGCTGTCCTTGCTGCGCTTCCAGCTCACCGAACCCGCGGCGAACCGTGCATGGGAGGCTTGGCCCATGCGTTGCTGGATCTGGTACTTGAGCAGGGCTTCCTGGGCTTCCCAGCCCGAGAGCAGTTCACGGATCTGCAGCAGCTGGGCAAAGGCCTGGTTGCCGTTCTCGTCGTCGGTCAGGTCGATGGTGTCGCCCGTGTCCTGGGGATACAGGCTGCGCAGTGCCTGGGCGCTGCTGTCCGAGGCATCCGCTGGTGGCGGGGTGCCGGATTGCACGTACTGCCAGAACTGTTCTTCCAGGGCGATGAGCTGGGCGATCAGGGTCTTGTCGCGCTCGATGCGGTGGACTTGCAGTTCCTGGCCGCAGATCAGCACGGCGACGTCGGCGGCCCGTTTGCCGGTGACGGCCAGTTGGTGCATGACCTGCAGCTGCACATAGTGCGGCACGCCGTCTTTCCAGAGCTTTGCCCCATGCAGGCCCGTGGTCTTGCATTCCAGGATCTGCACATCCGGTGCTCCGACCACCTCGCGGTCGATGTTGGCGCGCATCCAGGGCAGCTTGGGGTGCTGCAGGATGGCGTTGATGCGGCGGACCTTGTTGCCGGTACGCCGGGTGTAGTGTGCGGCCACGATGGGCTCCAGCAAGGTGCCCCAGTACATGGGGCTGGAATCGTCGCTGGGGTCGATGGCGGGCAACAGGTCGCCCCGGCCGGTCTTGTGCATCCACAGCTCCAGCGGGGACTGGTAGGGGTTCAGGCCCACGGCAGCGGCGGCGTCGGAGCTGCCGAGGCCTTCGCGGCGCAGGCGCAGCCATTCGTCGCGCTCCATGTCGCGGGTGGAGACAAGACGCAGTGCGGGGCGGGAGGTTGATGGGGTGGCGCTGGTATGAGGAACGGTATGGGGCATGAAGCCTCCTGATGGGGTGAGCCCTCCCACAAGCACAAAGGCCCCTGCCGGTGTGGCAGGGGCCTTTGTGTCGAGTGGAAGGGATGAGGGTTGGGCGGTGATGAGCGAAGAGGAGCGCTTGCCTCAGGCGGCCATTTGCAAGGCATGGTCGAGTGCCCGCTGCTTGATGGCGGCGCCTTGGCCGAACCAGGCGCTGTCCAGGCGGTTGTCCTGGCTGCGGGCCTGTTTCTCGTGATCGACGTACTCGGTGATGGCGCTCAGCAGCCCCCAGGCGGTGCCCTTGGCGGCTTGCAGCTCGGCGCCTCGGCCGTGGCCTTCGTAGAGGGCCTGGACCTTCTTGAGGGCGCGTTCGTTGGCCAGGCCCGTGGTGCCTTCGCCGGGCTGCTCGCTTTGGCAGATGACCTTGAGGAAGTAGTTCATGGCCTCGTGGGTCTTGACCTTGCGCTCGGCCAGGGTCTTCATGCGGTACATGAAGCTGTCCCATTGGCCCACGGCGATGCCCAGTTGGCGCTTGACGGCCTGGGCATCGAACTGCGTGGAGTGCGGCACCTTGATGGCGCCTGCTTGGGTGGCGCCTTGCAACGCGACGGCCAGGGTGTTGTTGCAGACCACGCGCACGGAGGTGGGGATGGCCATGGTGGCGAGCGTGCCGTCGCACGAGGTGGCCAGCAGCAGGTAGCCGTGGACCACGTCGTTGCCCTTGAGCGTGGCGGTCTTGCCGGTGCGCGCCAGGGCCCAGAAGCGCCGGCCTGCCTTGAGCACGCCGGCGGTTTCCAGCTCGAAGCCCGCGACTTCGGTGAGGTCGCGGTAGAACTCCAGCACTTCACGCGGTTGCACGACCTTGTAGCGCTGGCTGACCACGGACAGCGGGGCCTTGGTGTCGCTGCGATAGAGGACTTTCTGCTCGGGGAATTCCAATGCTTCACCGTACAGGGGCGAGGCACCTGCCCCGCCCTGTTCTGTGGCGAGGTAGCGCACGGGGGTTTCGTGGATCTGCCACTGCATGCCGGCGGCTTGCGCCCAGATGTCGATGGATTGCTTCTTGGGCAGGGCGTGGCCCAGTTGGTGCCAGGGGGTCTGGCCGGTGTAGGCCATGGTTTCGATGAGGTGGGACATAGGAGACTCCTTGATGGAAGGCGGACAAACAAAACAAAAAGCCAGCGCACCCCGGAAGGCGCGCTGGCTTGGATGGAGGATTGGTTGGGTATGGGAAAAAGAACCGGGGCCGGGGAATCAGCCTCGGAAGCTGTGGCCGCAATTGCGGCACTGGTGGTTGTCGAGGTAGGTCTGGTCGATCTTCTCGCCGATGCGGCTGCCGACTTCGCCGCCGACGGAGCCTCCGAGCACGCCGCCGAGGACGGCACCGAGCAAGGAACCGAAGACGCTGCCAATGGGGCCGCCGACCGCGCCGACGGCGGCTCCCGTGCTGGCGCCCTGCAGGGCTCCGGCCATGCCGGTGACGGTGCCTGCAACGGCTCCGGCGGAGCGGCCTGCTTTCTGGGCGGTGTTGGGGGTGTGGATGCTGTGCGAGCCACACAGGGGGCATTGAAGGGTCATGGGTCACTCTCCTGACGGACAAAAGAAAAGCGCCCGGAACCGGTGAAGGTTCGGGGCGCTGGGTGAATCGATACTGGGGCCAGAAGGGCTCAAAGGAACATTCCTGGGACAGGTATCACATCAGTAATATGTGACTGAAAAAATCTGGAATGTGATCTTGCGAAAAGGCATGGGGGCGGCTAACGAGCTTGTGCTTTCTCGGTACCAAGGCCCGGACTGGCCTCCAGAGCAAGCTATGCCAAGGGGGAACGGCGGTATCGACCCGAAAGCGGTATTGGCCGAATTAGTTCTAAGCGTCGCTTATGCAGCGGGAGCGTCCGCTCGACACCGGGCAATCTGGACGTGGTTTAGCCGCAAGTTTGGACGCCGGTTAGGGGTTGTTGGTGAGGGCCGGCGATCGACCCAAAGCCGTCGTTTGCGGAACTGATCCCATTGCCTCAAAGTAGTCGTCCAACGCACGCGCGAAAGTCTTCTGTCGCTGAGCGCTACGCATGACCCGCTGCCGTGTAGTGCAGCCTAGAGGAAGCTGCCCGCCCCCCCGAATTGCTTCGGTGCGACTTGTTCGAGGAGCGTGATGCCGGTCGGGTTGTATGTGGCGAACTCGGTTAGGCATTGCACCCTATCGGCAAACGTCATCGGCCGATCCACTGTGAAGGAGGAGTGCCCCAGCTAGGTGTCGTTGTGTAAATAAGTGACCGGCTGGTTGCTGACAGCAGGACTGCTGGCGGAGATCATCGGAGTGTGTTTCTTTACAAGGTGCAGGAACCTTGGTGACGACCAGCCGGAGACCTTAGGTAAAGGCGAAGGAGTCCTGCCCCTCGTCATGAGCATAGTCTTCGCTCTCAGTCTGGGCCGAAGCAGGTGATGCGCTAAGCCCTCGAACCGCTTCGAGAAATGGCTCCTTCCGGGCAAGCACCTCTGGTGTCAGCATGCTGCGCTCGTGCAGAGAGACGTACAGGGCCGCAGAATAGGCTTGGCAGTTCAGAGAGCGTTCCGGATTGAACGCTATGTCGGTGAAGGCGCGGTACTGCAGTACATACTCAGCAAGCTCCTGGTGGAGGTGCAATGCGTTGATGTACAGCCAGTCGTAGAACGCCGTCGTAGGCTGCAATGGCCATCTCACGCCAAACAGCTCGAATGCCACAAGCCGGCCGCTCTCCTTGAGGCGAGGATCGCTCTTCGCCTCGCGCGATGTCATGCCTCGGATGTCTTTGTACGGGCCGCCATGCTCGAAGACCTTCGCTGACTGATACGCGCACTCGACGCTGAACTCCTGGCTGTACTTCTTCGTCCGGATCATCAAGTTGAAGGCGCTTAACTTGACCCCCAGGGGATCTTTGGACTTGCTGGAGATTTCCAGCACCTTGTCGACCTTCAACTGCTTCTCCGCAGCATGGTGCAGAGAGTCTATCGATTTCTGAGCCTGCTTGACTGACATGCCAGCAAACCACTGAAAGTCAACATCGTGCTTCCACACGAGGGACTTGCCGGTCAGCGAGGGGGCGAATACGGGTCGCAGAGCCATTGATTACCAGTGGTTGTGATCAGAGCGAGGCCAATGGTATCGGTTGTTGTTGTAGACGCAGAGATGCCGACCCTGTAGTGCATGCGCCGCGCCAGCATCGTCGAGCCACACGGCGTCGATGTACGTAGGCTCAATCGGGTCAAAGCACGAAACCTCAGCCTGAGGGTTAGTCGGAAAGCAATCGAGGATGCCCAATTCTACGCGGGTCTTCCCGCCGTAGTCTTGGAAGAGCGCCTGGAATGCAGACAGCCCCGACCTCTGTGCGACCGGGATGGAGCTAACGGAGCCGTCAGCAGCGTTGGTCACACTGAAGCAGCAACGCTTCTCCCACAGCACGGCGTGATTAATTTGGAGCACAGCCCAGTTCGTCCCCGGCGGTGCATTGCAACGCAAGGGATAGAACATCTTGTAGTTAGGCCATTCAATGGTCAAGCAGGTGGCGTCAAGACCGTCATAGCGGTATGCATCGTTCGACGTACTCTGCAAAGCTTGGCGACGGATATGAGATGGGGGAAGCAAGCCGCTCGCCAAGATCCCGGGGACGTTTTCTGCTCTGGTGAAGTGGAAGAGCCGGTCAATGTTGCGATTCGCGCACTCTTGTTGGATGGTCATCCCTACCCTTTGTAGTTGAGCAGGAAGATGCACGACGATTCCGGCGTTTACAAGTGCTCACGTCCGCGCGATAGGGAAAGTACTAGGCAAGAACCAGAGCGGTCAAGTGCCGCCGGCCTATCTGCACGGCAACCAAGCCATTTTCAAATTCATGTTCGAGCATCCCGGAATCAGAATCCGTGCCGCTGAGCGAGTTGGTTAACTAGACGATGATACCGGGACGCAGAGGACGTTGGCGAACGACGTTTGCAAGCCTCGCGCACGCCGGACGGCATCAGCGAGACCGTCGACTGGTCTATGCCGTAGCGGCGCCCGATGTCGCTTTTCGAGCGCTAGACCACCTTTCGCTTTACTGTCACAGCGGCTGCTTTGCAGCGGGTGCTACCGAAAACGACTTCGCCGCGACGCGGCACATGGGAGGCCAGAGAGCAGTAGTTCGCGACCGTCTGTTCCTGGCCGAAGCCGGGCCTAGCTACTTGTGAGCGCAGCACCGCAAAGCTGTCCTTCGGGGCGACACCTTGAGTGCCCGGCTTAGGACAGACAGTCAGCAGGTGTGGGCCATCGTCAGTCGGCCATCAGCTGTCGCCCGCGACCGGCCGCTGCCCGGATCACTGAGAACTTGCAGATAGCACCAGCGCTCGCACAGCACCAGCGCACGCTTGACCGGGCGAAGGTTCAAGAACAGAATTAATGCAGCACCGCAACTGACGGTGCGTCTTCAGGGAGGAGACATGGGCATCGACTTGACCAGCGTTGGATCTGCAATCGGAACGCTCGGCATAGCCGCCTTCGGACTGGTGGGCACCTTCAAGTTTCTGCCGCACGGCATATCCAATGCGAGATATACGACCATCGAAAGGGTCGTGCAGTTCCTGTTTCCTGGGCAGACGCGCAAAGAAGCAAAGGACGGGCACGTCAAGCGGCTCCTCAATAGGCTGTACGACAACTGGATCAAGGCCCCTCCCCTGGCCGACCAGAAAGCCATCGCCAAATCACTGATCAAGCTGCAGCTCAACGAGAAGACGGCTGCGACCTTTGCCAAGGCCACGGATGTCGATCCGGCGGTGCTGAGCGTTGCCGGAAAGAAGATGACGACGGGCCAGAAGTTTGAAGACAACGAGGCCAATGCGTTTGGCCGCTTCGATCTGGTGCTGACGGCAATCCTCAACGATGGCTATCAACATGCGGACCAGCGAT
>Ga0206116_1000676_pt1 | contig 28822 bp, 27 predicted proteins | sample 3A1Ametagenome_FD_178000 | JGI IMG/M metagenome (GOLD analysis project Ga0206116, IMG submission 178000) | Enriched microbial communities from leaf-cutter ant dump, University of Wisconsin, Madison, United States - 3A1A | ecosystem: Environmental > Terrestrial > Nest > Insects nest > Nest dump...
CAGCAATCGCCAGTGCCTCCACCAGTGGTACGCCACTGCGGGTAAGGATGGCCAAGGTCGAGGCGAAACGCGCGCAATCGGTGGCGCGACCCAGCCGCCCAATCAGCGGTATGCGCAGCAGGAATCGATGCCAACGTAGCTTGAATGCCTCGTCACGCAGGGCTGCACGCAAGGCGAAGACCGCCAGCGCCAGCACCACCAACGCGACCAGGCCCCAGGCCTTGACCCAATCACTGAGGGCGATCAGCCCACGCGTCAGCGCCGGCAGGGTCTGACCGGAATCGACGAACACTTTGACCACGTCCGGCACCACGTAGCCGAGCAGAAAGCCGACGATCAGCAACGACGCGCACATCAGGATCACCGGATAGAGCAGCGCCAACTGCACCTTCTGCCGCGACTGCTGACGCTGCTCGGTGTAATCGGCCAACTGTTCCAGCACCGGCCCTAAGTGCCCGGCATGCTCGCCCGCCGCCACCGTGGCGCGGTACAGCTCGGGGAAGGCTGCAGGAAACTCCTTCAGGCTGCCGGCCAGGCTGTGGCCTTCCAGCACGCGGGCACGTACCGCCAACAGCATGCCCTGAATACGCGAATTGGTGGATTGCGCGGCAGCCGCACGCAGCGCTTCTTCGATCGGCAGCGCCGCCTGGATCAGCGTCGCCAACTGGCGGGTGACCAGTGCCAGGTCACGCGCCGAGAGACCACGGGCAAAACCCAAACGCGTCTGGTCGCTGCCCTGCTCACGGCTGCGCGTGACCTTGACCTCCAGCGGCGCCAACTGGCGCTCGCGCAACAACTGGCGCACCTGGCGCGCGCTGTCGGCCTCCAGCACGCCCTTCTGCTGGCGACCACGCCCGTCGAGGGCGATATATTCAAAGGCCGCCATCGGCAAATCGCTCCGACTGTAAATGTAGGAGCGGCTTCAGCCGCGATATGCAAAACCTCGCGGCTGAAGCGCAATGCCGCCCAGCCGCTCCTACAAGAGCCGATGCCAACATCCCAATCGCCATCATTCCTCTCGCGTCACGCGTAGCACTTCCTCGACCGTGGTCACCCCTTCCAGCACCTTGCGCCGGCCATCATCGCGGATACTCGGCCCCAGCGTGCGGGCATGACGGGTCATGTCCTGTTCGGAAGCGCAGCTATGCACCAGGGTGCGCATGGTTTCGTCGAACACCACCAGCTCATAGATGCCGGTACGTCCACGGTAGCCCTGCTGATGACAATGCGCACAACCACGGGCGTGGTACAGGGTCGGTGGCGAACTGGCCGGCACACCGAGCAACGCGCATTCAGCCGCATCGGCGGCATAGGGCTCCTTGCACGATGGGCACAGCACGCGCACCAGGCGCTGGGCCAGCACGCCGAGCAGCGAGGACGACAGCAGGAAGGGCTCCACGCCCATGTCCACCAAACGGGTAATGGCGCCGATGGCGCTGTTGGTGTGCAACGTGGACAGCACTAGGTGGCCTGTGAGCGAGGCCTGCACGGCGATTTCCGCGGTTTCCTTGTCGCGGATCTCGCCGACCATCACCACGTCCGGATCCTGGCGCAGGATGGCGCGCAGGCCGCGAGCGAAGGTCATGTCCACCTTGGTGTTGACCTGGGTCTGGCCGATGCCTTCGAGGTGGTATTCGATGGGGTCTTCGACGGTGAGGATGTTGCGCGTGTGATCGTTGAGGCTGACCAGGCTGGCGTACAACGTGGTGGTTTTGCCCGAACCGGTGGGTCCGGTGACCAGCAGAATGCCGTGCGGCTTGCGCACGGTTTCTTCCATCAGCGCGCGATCCTCGGCGCGCATGCCCAGGTGCTGCAGCGACAACCGCCCGGCCTGTTTGTCGAGCAAACGCAGCACCACCCGCTCGCCATTGGCCGACGGCAGCGTCGACACGCGAATGTCCACCTCGCGCCCTCCGACCTTGAGCGAAATGCGCCCGTCCTGCGGGATGCGTTTCTCGGCGATGTCCAGGCGCGCCATCACCTTTACCCTTGAGACCAGCAGCGCCGCCAGCTCGCGCTTGGGCTCGAGCACCTCACGCAGGATGCCATCGACGCGAAAGCGCACCACCAGACGTTTCTCGAAGGTTTCCAGGTGAATGTCGGAGGCGTTTTCCTTGATCGCTTCGCCGAGGATGGCGTTGATCAGGCGGATGATCGGCGCGTCGTCCTCCTGCTCCAGCAGATCCTCGGTTTCCGGTACCTGATCGGCCAGCGAGGCCAGATCGAGACTGCCACCGATGTCCTCGGCCAGCTGCATGGAAGCGGAGTCATGTTGATAGGCCGCGCCCAGTGCCTGGGCGAACGCCTGGGCATCTAGCACCTGCAACGGCAGGCTACGCCCGGCGAAGCGCTGCGCCTCGGCCAGCGCCACCAGGTCACAGTCGGCGCGATGGGCCAGGCTGGCGCGCCCATCATGCGTGACGAACACCAGGCCGTGACGCTTGGCAAAGCTGAAAGGCAGGCGGCGCAGCGGGGTTTCGAGCAACGAAGCGTTCATGCGAGACCTTAGACAGAACCTTATCCCGGTATTACAGCCTAACCTGGCCGTTTTGGCCCAATGGGCCACCTCTAGGACGGTCTTCTTGTATGTTTATGCAATTATCTTTAAGAACCTGTTCAGGATCTCGCGAGCTAGAGCCATACAAGGCAAAAGCAGGCGAGGAAGCGGAGTTTACGAGCTGTAAATGAGCATTCCGAGCCTGTTTTTAACGCAGTAGGGCCGACGCGCAGCAGATCGTGAGCAGGTTCTAACACATTGCCAGGAACAGCACACCCACCCTATTTGGGGGATGCCAACCGCGCGCAGACTGCTATGATCAGCGCGCGACGCCCAGCACACATAAGAAGAATTAGAACGTCGTTTCCGGAGTGATGCTTTTGCCCATCTCGGCCCTTTCCCAGCGGCTCAAGGACAATGCCCCGAGCCTGATCGGCATGCTCGTGCTGATCGCCCTGAGCGTCAGCCTGGCCTGGCAGAGCGCCGAATTGCTGCGCCTAGTGCGCGGCCCAGTGGAACAGCCCCCCAGCCAAGCCGCACCCAGCCTAGAACAACGTACCCAGGCGCCCATCGCCCAGCTGTTCGGCACGCCTCGCCAGGCCGACAGTGGCCCACCGCCGGCCACCAATCTGCAACTGACCTTGCTCGGCAGTTTCGTGCACAGCGACCCGCAACGCTCCAGCGCGATGATCCAGCGCCAGGGTCAGGGCCCCCAGCGTTATGCCATCGGTACGGATGTGGACAACGGCGTGCGCCTCGATGCCGTCTACGCCGACCGCGTCGAACTGGTGCGCAACGGCCGCCGCGAAAGCCTCACCTTCCCCCGCTCGCAAAGCGGGCAATACAGCTATACCCCGCCAGTCGAAGCCGCAGCGGAAGACCCGCTGCAGCAGTTCGATCAACTCGGCCAGGACAACCTCGAACAACTGCGCCAGCGCATGCAAGCGCTGCGCGAACAGATGGAAGCCTCTGGCACCCTGCCCGTGGAAACGCCCTCCGATCAGCCCATGGAAAGCGACTGAACCGATGCCTGTTCTCCGAAGCCGACTGACCCTCGCCCTCCTCGCCGCCAGCCTGGCCGCCGCACCACTGCCTCTGCTCGCGCAGATCCAACAGGCAACGGCCAGCGCCAACCAGCAGGAAGAAAGCTGGACCATCAATCTCAAGGGCGCGGACATACGCGAGTTCATCGACCAGATCGCCAGCATCACCGGGCAGACCTTCGTCGTCGACCCACGGGTGAAGGGCCAGGTCAACGTGGTATCGAGCACACCGCTAGGCCTGTCCGAGGTCTACCAGTTGTTCCTTTCGGTGATGGCTACCCATGGTTTCAGCGTACTGACCCAGGGCGACCAGGCGCGCATCGTGCCCAACGCCGAGGCCAAAGCCGAAGCCGATGCCGGCCGGCCTGCACCGGATCGCCTGGAAACCCGCCTGATCCAGGTGCAACACGCGTCGGTTGCCGAGCTGATTCCACTGATCCGCCCACTGGTGCCGCAATACGGCCACCTGGCCGCCGTCACCTCGTCTAACGCACTGATCATCAGTGACCGCAGCGCCAACATCGAACGCATCGAAGACCTGATGCGCCAGCTCGACCAGAGCGGCGCGCAGGACTTCAGCGTGGTCACCCTGCAACACGCCTGGGTGATGGACGCCGCCGAAGTGCTCAACACCGCCATCGCTCGCGGCCAGGCCAAGGGCACCAGCGCCACCCAGGTGGTGGCCGACGCGCGCACCAACCGCCTGATCCTGCTCGGCCCGCCGGATGCCCGCGCCAAGCTGGCCGACCTCGCCCGCTCGCTGGACAGCCCCACCAGCCGCTCGGCCAACACCCGGGTGATTCGCCTGCGCCACAACGATGCCAAGTCCCTGGCCGAAACCCTCGGGGAAATCTCCGAAGGCCTGAAGAACCAGCAGGCCGGTGAAACCACTGGCAAGCAGTCGAACATCCTCATCCGCGCCGATGAAAGTCTCAATGCGCTGGTGCTGCTGGCCGAACCGGATCTGGTCGCCACCCTCGAAGACATCGTGCGCCAGCTCGATATCCCGCGCGCACAGGTGATGGTCGAGGCGGCCATCGTCGAGATTTCCGGCGACATCACCGACGCCGTCGGCGTGCAGTGGGCGGTGGACGCCCGTGGCGGTACCGGCGGCCTGGGCGGAGTGAATTTCGGCGGCACTGGTCTGTCGGTCGGCACCGTGCTGCAGATTCTGCAAAACGGTGAGGTACCGGAGAACACCACCCTGCCCGACGGCGCCATCATCGGCATCGGCAGCGACCGTTTCGGCGCACTGATCACCGCGCTGTCGGCCAACAGCAAGAGCAACCTGCTGTCCACGCCGAGCCTGCTCACCCTGGACAACCAGAAGGCGGAAATCCTCGTCGGGCAGAACGTGCCCTTCCAGACAGGCTCCTACACCACCGATGCCTCAGGTGCCGGCAACCCCTTCACCACCATCGAGCGCAAGGACATCGGCGTGACCCTCAAGGTCACCCCGCATATCAACGAAGGCGCCACCCTGCGCCTGGAGATCGAGCAGGAAATCTCCTCCATCGCCCCCAGCACCGGACTCAACGCCCAGGCGGTCGACCTGGTGACCAACAAGCGCTCGATCAAGAGCACCATCCTTGCCGACGACGGCCAGGTGATCGTGCTCGGCGGGCTGATTCAGGACGACGTCACCCAGGCCACCTCCAAGGTGCCACTGCTCGGTGATATTCCGCTGATTGGCGGCCTGTTCCGCTCCACCCGCGACTCGCACATCAAGCGCAATCTGATGGTCTTCCTGCGGCCCACCGTGGTACGCGACGGCGCCGGTTTGGCCGCGCTATCGGGCAAGAAGTATAGCGATATCCGCATCCTCGGCGACGGCACAAATGGCCGCCCGAGCATCCTGCCCAGCACCCCGGGCCAGCTGTTCGACGGCCAGGGCGCACCGGCAGTGGATTTGCGGCAGTGAAGACAGGGCGATTCATCTCGTAAGGCGGGTGCAACCCGCCATTACCATCGCGGCGGGTTACACCCGCCCTACGCACTTCAGCCACGAAGAGGCTCGCGGCCAGGGCCCAGCGATACCCCCTTGAGCCCCCTCCCCCTATCAATACTCACCCCAACGGCGGCGTACGCGGCGGCACCTGACGCTTGTTGCCGGTCGACTCATACGCCGCTGCCAGTTGCAGCAACGCCGAATCATCGTAGGCACGACCCGCGAAGGTCAGGCCCACCGGCATGCCAATATCGGCCATCACACCCATCGGCACGGTGACGGTCGGCACGCCCTGGTGACGGATCGCCAGGTTGCCATTGGCCACCCACACGCCGTTGCTCCAGGCGATATCGGCGGAAGCCGGGTTCACATCGGCATCGGCCGGGCCCACGTCGGCCACGGTGGGGAACAGCACCGCATCCAGCCCCAATCGATCCATCCAGTCTTCCAGATCGATCTTGCGAATCTGCTCCAGGCCGCGCAGGCCGTCGGGCAGCGTGGCGATCTGATCCCAGGGTTTGATGCCGCGCTTGGCCATGTTGACGTATTCGTCCATACCCGCCGCCAGGTCGCCCTCGCGGTTCGGCAGCGTGCCGGGGTCATGCGGGAAGATCTGCGGGCCATCCACGTCGGCCAGGCGATTGAGCTTGGGGTCGCCGTTGGCACGCAGGAAGTCGTCGAAGGCCCAACCGCTCAGCTCCCACAGCTCGTCATGCAGGAACTCGGGCGTGACGATGCCGCGATTGAACACGGTCGGCGCGCCGGGGCGATCACCCTCGCAGTTGGACACCAGCGGGAAGTCCACCTCCACCACTTCGGCACCTGCCGCTTCCAGCGCCAGGCGCGCGGCCTCCCACAGGGCGATCACCGTCGGTCGGGTGTGGATGCGCTGGCCGGTCGGCCCGCCGATCCCCGGAGCTTCGCTGGTACCGGCCTCTTCGTCCTTGTTGATGAACATGCGCGGCACGCCCAGGCGCTTGCCGGCCAGTGCATCGGCCTTGGCCGCCAGTGCCAGGTAGGACTCGGGGCGCACATCGGAGGCCCGCGGGATCGGCACCCAGGGCTGCAGGCGCCACAGGTCGCCACGGGTGTCGGCATCATCGGCCACCACCACGTCGAGCACTTCCAGCAGATCGGCCATGGTACGGGCGTAAGGCACCACCACGTCCATGGTCGGCGTCAGCGGCCAGTTGCCGCGAACCGAGATCACCCCACGTGACGGGGTGTAGGCGCACAAGCCGTTGTTGGAGGCCGGGCCGCGCCCGCTGGACCAGGTTTCCTCGGCCAGGCCGAAGGCGGAGAAGCTGGCAGCGGTTGCCGTACCGGCACCATTGGACGAGCCCGAGGCGAACGGTGCGGTCAGGTAGTCGCCGTTGTAAGGGCTTTCGGCGCGGCCATAAACGCCACGCTGCATGCCGCCATTGGCCATCGGCGGCATGTTGGTCTTGCCCAGGCAGATGGCACCGGCCGCGCGCAGGCGCTCGACGGTGAAGGCATCGCGCTGCGCCACCAGATCCTTGAACGCCGGGCTGCCGGAGGCCGCTGTCAGGCCCTTGACCAGATAACTGTCCTTGGCCGTGTAGGGGATGCCATCCAATGGGCCGAGGGTTTCGCCACGGGCGCGGCGCGCATCAGAGGCTTCTGCTTCCTTCAACGCGTCGGGGTTACGCACCACCACCGCGTTGAGCCGGGTCGGCGTATCCGGGCCATCGTAGGCGTCGATTCGCGCCAGGTAGGCCTTGACCAGCTCGACCGCCGTGGTGCGGCCGGACTCCAGCGCGGCGCGCAGCTCGGCAATGGAAACTTCGGTTACCTCGATCATGGTGTCATCACTCGCAAAGGACGGGCCGGTGTCATGGCCTCGGATACGAAACAGTGGCGGCGTGGCCGAACCCCACACGCAGGTTCGAACGCGAAAACAGGCTCCCGATGATACATGCCGCCAAGGCTTCGCAGCAGCCCGCAGCCGATGGCCAGGATGCACGCCAGCCCTTACAGTCTCACCCTGTACCAGGCGGCATTCATGACACGCAATTGAGCAGAACGAGATGACCCGCGAAGAACGCATCCAGCTGTGGTCGGCGCTGTCGGACGTATTCGTCGACAACGAAGTCGACTACGCCGGCATTGCCCGCCAACTCGCCGAGTTCGACCGCACCACGGTGGAAGCCGCCTTCTACGAAGACGTTGCCCCGGCGTGCTACACCAACCTGCTCGCGCCCATCCCACCGATCTGGACGGGCTTCGACAGCGTCTGGCTCAGCGAAACCATCGAACGTAATCAGGCCGCCCGGCAACGCTGGCCGCTGCGTCGCCTGCGCGACCGCCTCTTCATCGCCTGTCTGCGTCGCACCCTGAGATCGGAATGGGCGAAGATCGTGCGCGAGCTGGATCGCCTATAAAGGGCCGGCTACCGGCCCACTTCCCGCAGCCAGGCCAGCAATTCGGCCTGCAGGCTCTCAGGCGCTGGTGTATCGGGTGAGAGCAGGCAATAGCGCGAACCGTCCTCGACGAAACCAAGCGGTGCGACCAGCAACCCGCTGTCGATGTCGTCGCGCACCAGATGCCATGGCCCGATGGCCACGCCCAGGCCGGCCACCGCAGCCTGCAGGCTGAAATAGAAATGCTCGAAGGTCTGCGCAGGGCCATCTGCAGCGCTGACACCAGCGGCATTCGCCCACTCCGCCCAGGCACTCGGCCGGGTGCGCGTATGCAACAGCGGCGCATCCGGGCGCAGGCCGTTGGCAGTGAACCATTGCTCGACCTTGTCCGCCCGGCAGACCGGCCCGACCCGCTCGGCAAATAGCGTTTCGGCGTGATAGCCAGCCGGCCAGGGGAAGTCATCGCGGCGGATGGCCAGGTCGATCCCTGTCTCGAAGGAGAACGGCCCACCGCCCGCCAGCAGGTGAATCTCCCGCTCCGGCTGACGCGCCTGAAACGCACTCCAGCGCGGTATCAGCCAGCGCATCAGCAGCGTCGGCTCACAGGACAACGCCAGCGGTCGTGTCTGCCGGGCGCTGGCACGTAGCTCGCGCGTGGCCTGACGCATCAATCCCATTCCATCGCTCACCGCACGCGCCAGCTTGCGTCCCGCCTCGTTGAGAAACACCCGACGATTGCGCCGCTCGAACAACTCGACACCCAGGTCGTCTTCCAGCAAACGCACCGCCCGACTGACCGCGCCATGGGTCAGGTGCAGCTCCTGGGCGGCGCGGCTGAAGTTCTCGCAACGTGCCGCCGCTTCGAAACAGCGCAGCGCCAGCAGCGAGGGCAAGCGTGCATCGCTCATCTGTGCGCCCAGCTCACCATCTATGTCAGAACTCATCGTTATTCATCGCTGCTGATCATCGGAATAATTGGCTCCACCTCAACGAACGCAAGAATACGCCATGGCCGAATGGATAGCTGTAATCACCATTACCCTGCTTGCCGTGATCAGCCCAGGAGTGGATTTCGCCCTGGTCAGCCGCAACAGCCTGCTGCTGTCGCGCCGTGCCGGTGTGCTCACGGCGCTGGGCATCGGCCTGGGTGTACTAATCCACGTCGGCTACACCCTGCTCGGCGTCGGCCTGCTGCTGCAGCAATCGACCTGGCTGTTCAACGCCCTCAAGCTGGCTGGAGCGGCATACCTGATCTACCTTGGCGTGAAGATGCTGCTGAGCAAACCCGACAGCGCAGCAGCCGACAGCCAGCAGACGCCGCCGGCAGACAGTGCCGCACTACGCACCGGCCTGCTGACCAACGCCCTTAACCCCAAGACGGCGGTGTTCATCGTCAGCCTGTTCATGCAGGTGGTGCAGCCCGGCACGGGCCTGGCCACACAACTGGGCTATGGTGCTTTCATCGCCCTGGCTCATATCGGCTGGTTCACGCTGGTTGCCCTGTGTTTTTCCGCCGGAGCCGTGCGCGACCGACTGCTGGCCGCCAGACTATGGATCGACCGCCTGTTCGGTGGCCTGCTGATTGGCTTCGGCGCCCTGCTGGCGCTCGCCAGTCAGCACCGATAGCGCGGCAAGCCTTTGCTAGGCTGGCGGGTACCCCATTCCAGAGGACAAGAAGATGGATCGACACAGCGGCGGTTGCCTGTGCGGCCAGGTACGTTTCGAAACCCGCGGCCAGCCTTATCGGGTCGGCGTCTGCCACTGCCTGGACTGTCGCAAGCACCACGGCGCCCTGTTCCACACCTCTGCGATCTTCCCGCAGGAGGCGGTCACGATAGAGGGCGAGACCGGCCACTATGCCGGTCGTCATTTCTGCCCCCTTTGTGGCTCATCGGTATTCTCGCGCTCGGCGGATGAAATCGAAGTGAACCTCGGTTCGCTGGATGCGCCGGATCAGTTCACGCCCACCTATGAACTGTGGACGATCCGCCGTGAAGCCTGGCTGCCGCCCTTCCCCTTCGACCGGCACTACCCGCGCGACCGCAAGAACGACACGCGTCACGAATAGCGAGCGCCGCTCAAACCGATGCTTCGCGCTGGCACAACCAGCCGTGCATCAGCCCCGCCTGAAAGAACTGCACGGGCACCTCGAAGCCCGCCGCCTGGATGATGCCGGCCACCTGCTGCGCCGGTAGCACCGCCACATCGCGGGCATAGGCGGCTCGCGCCCGCTCCAGCATCTGCGCAGCGACGCCAGCCGATGACATCAACGTCATCCAGCCAGGCAGCAGCACCTCGTAGGCTGGCGAATGAATGTCCGATGCCAGGTCGGCATTGGCCAGCAGCCCGCCCGGTTTCAGGCGCTGAGCGATCTGGCGGAAGAAACCCGTGCGTGCCGCCGGTTCAAGCAGGAACTGCGACACCAGAAAACAGGTGGCGCCGTCATAGGCCGGCCCCGCTGCCAACGTATCGAGGTAGCCCTGGTGAAACTCGCAACGCTGCAGGAAGCCGCCCCGCTGCGCACGCTGGCGGCACACCTCCAGCATCGCCCCGGACGGGTCGAGCGCAGTGAAGTGCCAACCGGGAAAGCGCTCGGCCAGATGCTCGATTTCCGCTCCCGTGCCGGCACCCACGCAAAGAATCCGCGCATCGGCCGGCAGCCCTACGAACAGCGCGTCGAGTAGCAGATACAGCGCCTCGCGAATCGGCGCCATCCCCGCCCACTGCTTGTCGTAACCGGCCGCCTGCTGGTCGAACAGCGCCCTGAGTTCCTCGTCACGCATGGCAAACCTCCGTCGAATGATCGTGCTCACGCCTTCCAGTATCCCAGAGCTGTCAAGCCCTGCCGCCTCGGCCCAATCCAACTTTGTGGGCACTTTGCCAGGGCTTCGAGGGACTAACTGGCATGCCCCTTTCCGACGAGCCCGCTATGCCAAGCCCGACCTTCGAACAAAAAGCCTTCATCCTGCTGCTCGTCCTGGTGACCGTGGCCTTCTTCTGGATATTGCTGCCATTCTACGGCGCTGTGTTCTGGGCGATGGTGCTGGCCGTGGTGTTCGCTCCCCTGCAGGAGCGCCTACTGCAACGCACCGGCGGCAGGGGCAACCTGGCCGCCCTGCTGACGTTGATCATCTGCCTGCTGGTGGCGATTCTGCCGGTGATCTTCATCACCTCGGCGGTGGTGGCCGAGGGCACTGCGCTGTACCAGAAACTGGAATCGGGCGAGCTGGACGCCGGTGCTTATGTCACCAGCTTCATCCAGATGCTGCCGCCGTCGATACAGGAACAACTCGACCGTGTTGGCATGACCAACCTCGAAGGCCTGCGCGAACAGATCTCCAAAGGCGCCATGGCTGGCAGCCAATACCTGGCTACCAAGGTGTTCGCCATCGGCCAGGGCACCTTCGAGTTCTTCATCGGCTTCTTCGTCATGCTGTACCTGCTGTTCTTCCTGCTGCGCGACGGCAAGGATCTGGTACACAAGATCCGCGCGGCCATTCCACTGGCCGACAGCACCAAACGCCGCCTGCAGATCAAGTTCACCCGCGTGGTACGCGCCACGGTGAAAGGCAACGTGGTGGTCGCCGCCGTTCAGGGCGCGCTCGGTGGCTTCATCTTCTGGGCGCTCGGCCTCTACAGTCCGCTGCTGTGGGGCGTACTGATGGCGTTTCTGTCACTGCTGCCGGCTGCCGGAGCCGGCATCATCTGGGCGCCGGTGGCCATCTACCTGATGCTCAGTGGCAGCCTGGTACAAGGCATCATCCTCACCGCCTTCGGCGTGCTGGTGATCGGCCTGGTGGATAACATCCTGCGCCCCATCCTGGTCGGCAAGGACACCCGCATGCCCGACTACCTGATCCTGATTTCCACCCTCGGCGGCCTGGCCCTGTTGGGCCTCAACGGCTTCGTGATCGGGCCGCTGGTGGCGGCGCTGTTCGTGGCCAGTTGGAATCTATTTGGGGCGAAGAAGAAGGTTCGGTTGCCGGAGTGAGCCGGATATGAAGATTTAGGGAGCGATAACCGAAAGTAGTCCTTGAAGGAGCCAGCCTAATCACCGGCAGCTTCCGGCCAAAATCGGACTCTAGTGAGTATTCGCATTGGTTTCGTCACCAGTTCGCCCAATTCATGACACCGATCCCCACGTAAAATCGACACTGCTTCGTTTCCAGAATCATCAGCCAATCGCATAACTTCGGCACCGGTCGCCCCCCTTCGACCATACGCATCCTTGGGTTTATTGGTTGATGGCCTCATGCCGTCAGCCATTAAGCAAAGCTCACATCGCCCCATTTTCAATCTACACCCCTTCGAGTTTCGAGCTCGCAGCGCGTGCTTAGTTCGGCCATAATTGAAATGTTATAAAGTATCTTTTCCATTTGTTTGCCGTCACAATGCTGCCGCTGACAAGGATCCCCGCTCTCTTGATGCCAAGAGATTGGGAAGCAAATTCATAGATATCTAGGCCGTGCGTGATGACTTACACGGCAGACAATCGGAAGGATCACCATGCCTGTATTGAAGATGCGCAGCTTCGCGCAGCGCCGTCCTCTGTCTTTGCTCGCATTCGGGCTTTTCCCGCTAACCGCTCAAGCCGAGGCGGTCGATCTGGCATCGACCGTGGTGAGTGCCACCAGCACCGAGCGCACGCTGAGAGACGCCCCGGCCAGCGTGTCCGTCATCACTGCCGAGGCTCTGAGCAAGCGCCCGGTGCGCAATCTGGAAGAAGCGCTGCGTGGGAGTGAGGGCCTGCAGTTCAACAGCGTTGGCATGAGCCGACGTGGCATCAGCATCCGCGGCATGTCCAGCGAGCACACACTGGTGCTTATCGACGGCAAGCGTATCAGTCCGTCTTCCGGCGCCATAGCTCACTCCGACTTCGACCTGGGCTGGATACCGGTCGAAGCCATGGAGCGTATCGAAGTGGTACGTGGGCCGATGTCCTCGCTCTACGGTTCCGAGGCATTAGGCGGCGTGGTCAACGTCATCACGCGCAAGGCGACCGACACTTGGCTTGGCAGCGGCTTCATCGATGGCGGTGTACGCGAGGACGGTCTAGGTGGACAAACACACCAGTTGGGCGGTTATGCCAGCGGACCTCTATTACCGGGTGTGCTGGGCCTGGCGCTTAATGCCGAGACCCAGCGCCAACAGGAAACACCCGATTTCGACAGCCGCAACTTGTCCGAACTCGAAGGCCGCAATGCCAACAGTGGCGGGGCTGCGCTCACCTGGACACCCGATGATGCACAGCGCATCGACTTCGGCTACGAAAGCGGTCGTGAACGGCGCTGGCGTAATACCGAAACTGGTGGCGCGGCCTCACGCGACTATGAATCCACCGATATCATTGAGCGTGAACGCTGGTCGTTGGCCCATACCGGTGACTGGCAATGGGGCAGCACCCAGGTGCGTGCCTACCGCAACCAGCTCGACCGCACGAACTCACGCAGCGATGGCGCGGCGCCCAGCAACCCACAACGTCTGACCGACAGCGTGCTGGACGGCAGCCTGAGTGTGCCGCTGCTCGATAGACACAGGGTGACCGTAGGTAGCGAGTGGCGTAAGGAAGAACTGGAAGACCGTTCTGTCAACAGAATGGGCGAAGAAGAGGCACTGCACCGCGCTGTCTTTCTGCAGGACGAGATCAGCTTCAATTCCGACTGGTCGCTGACGCTGGGCAGCCGATTCGACAAACACGAGCAATTCGGCTGGGAGAGCAGTCCGCGCGCCTACCTGCTGCATCACTTCAACGATCAACTGACCCTGCGCGCTGGCGTCGGCAAAGGCTTCAAGGCGCCGAGCCTGAAGCAGCTTTCACCGGAGTATGCCGCGACCGGTGGCGGTGGCCGCTTCACCATCGTCGGCAACCCCGAGCTGCAACCGGAAACCAACACCGCCTACGAGCTAGGCGCTGACTTCCAGGCGGACGGCTGGTTCCTGAGCGGCATGCTGTTCCAGAACGACGTAGAGAACCTGATCCAGACCGTGTGCATGGCCAACTGCGGCATTCGCGGCCGCGAGCGGCGCAACTACGAGAACGTCGAACGGGCGCGCATCCGCGGGATCGAGCTGGGTGGAGGCGTGAACCTTGCCTACGGATTGCGCTGGGATCTCAACTACACCTACCTGGATGCCCGCAACCAGACCGTGGGTCAACGTCTGGGCGATCGTTCCCGGCACCTCGCCAACAGCGTACTGAAGTGGAGCCCGACCTCCGCCTTCGATGCACAGCTGCGCACCGAGTACGTAGGCAGCCAGATCACCTACAGCAGCAACGTCGCCTATTCGTTGCCGGCCTACAGCCTGTGGCACTTGGAATTGAGCCAGAAGCTGAGCAGCAATCTGACCTTGCGCGGCGGCATCGAGAATATCGGTGACGAGCGACTCGCTGATCAGAATGAGAGCTTCGCTTATGCTGAACCCGGTCGCACCTACCATATTGGTCTGGTGGCGACGTTCTGATGCGGAGCTTGATAATCATGCTCTGCTGCCTGGGCTGGAGCCTGCCGGTCGCGGCTGCCGTACCAGCTCAGGTGCGGATGCTCAGCAGCGATTTCGTGCTCCCGGGCAAGCACGCGCGCCTGGCCGATTGGGCACAGCAACAGGGCGTGGACTTCGCCAGCTTGCACAGCGGTGCCGAACAGGCACCCGATGCGCAATGGCTGGCGGCGGCCGACCTGCTGATTTTGGATACGCCGCGGCCGTCGGATGTCGCGGCGGTACAGCAACGGCTGGGCGATGTACTGGAGCGCCTGCCCGTCCCCTGGGTTCGCGTCGGTGGCGGTGCGCCGGCCTACGGTAACCTGCCACCGCCCGTGGCCATGCGTCTGATCGGCTATTACGGTAACGGTGGCGAAGCCAACATCAAGGAGTTGTTCACCCTGGTGCAGCGCAAGAAAGCAGGGCAGCCGTTCGATGACCTGCCGGCGCCCGTCACGCTGCCGAGCACCGGCTTCTACCATCCGGCCGCGCCGGGCCCCTTCGCCACGCTGGACGAGTACCTCGCCTGGGGCCATGGGCGTTGGCCAGCAGATGCGCCCCGGGTGGCCTTCGCCATCCATCGCGGCGCCATCGCCGATGCCCAGGTGCGGGCCATCGATGACCTGGTCGAACGCAGCGAACGCCATGGGCAGGTTCCCCTGGTGTTCTGGTTCGATGATGCCGATCCTCATGCCCTGACCGAGCTGTTCGCCGAGGCCGATATCCGCGCCCTAGTGAACATGCAGCACATGCAGAATGGGCCGGCGCGGCAGAAGGAGTTTCTGCAGCTCGATGTACCGGTGTTGCAGACCTTCGGCCATCGCGGTGGCGACGAGCAACACTGGCAAGCCGAGCCCAGCGGTATGGCCGCGCGCTCGGCGGCGGCCTTTCTCAGCATGCCGGAAGCCTGGGGCATGAGCGATCCGCTGGTGATCACCGCTCTGGAGGGTGGCGAACCGATGCTGATGGCCAAACAGGCCGAGGCATTGCTCGACAGAGTGGATCGCCTGGTTCGTCTGCATCAGTTGCCTGCTGCGCAAAAGCGGTTGGCGCTGATGTTCTGGAACCACCCGGACGGCGAGCGCAATATCGCTGCATCCCACCTCAATGTGCCGGCTAGCCTGGTATCGCTGAGTGCTGCGCTGGGACGCGCGGGATATGACGTGCCGGCCATTTCAGAAAGCCAACTGATAGATGCAGCCCAGCGGCTGCTGGCGGGTTATTACCGTCCGGAAACCCTCGACGATTTGCTTGGCGACGATCTGGCCGAGACCTTGTCGTTGAAGGATTACCAGGCCTGGCTTGGCCGCCTGCCACAAGCCACGCGGGAGGCCTTGCGCGAGCGCTGGGGGGATCCGGCGCAGCACTGGGCGCTGCGCGAGGTTGAGGGAGAGCCGCAGTTTGTCATTCCGGCGCTGCGCCTGGGCAAGTTGTTGCTCTTGCCTCAGCCACCCAGGGCGGGCCGACCGGGCGAGGCCTACCACGACAGCAAGGTGCCACCGGATCACCTCTACCTGGCGGCCTACCAACTGGTACGCGAGCGCGCGGGCGCCGATGCGCTGATCCATTTCGGCACCCACGGCACGCAGGAATGGTTGCCCGGCAAGGATCGTGGCCTGTCCGTCGAAGATTACCCGTTTATGGCCGTCGGTGACCTGCCGGTCTTTTATCCCTATATCCAAGACAACATCGGCGAGGCCATCCAGGCCAAGCGCCGTGGCCGTGCCGTGACCATCAGCCATCAGACCCCGGCCTTTGCACCGGCCGGGCTCTACGACGAGCTCCGCGACCTGCACCACCTGATCCACGAGTACCAGCAACTGGACGAAGGCGCCGTGCGCGAGAAAACCGCCGAGCAGATTCGTACAGCGGTGGTGGATATGAATATGCAGGCCGACCTGGGCTGGGACGCGGCATTGATGCGAGCGGATTTCCCAGCGTTCTTCACCGCGTTGCATGATCACCTGCACGAACTGGCGCGGGGCGCCACGCCGCTCGGCCTGCATACCTTCGGTGAGCCGGCCTCGGCGGAGCACCGTCTGAGCACGGTGATGCAGCAACTGGGCACGCCTTACTACCAAGCCCTGGGGCTGGATCCTGACGAGGTGTTCGCGGCGGACTACAGCAAACTGCAGGCCTCGCTTCCCTACCAGACCCTGCAACGCTACCTGCGGGAAGGGCAGCCACTCGATGAAGTCGCCTCGCCTGAGTTGCGACAACTGATCGCCCAGGGCGTGGAGCTGGATCGGCATCTCGCCGATACCCAAGAGCTGGAGGCGCTGCTGGCAGGTCTCTCCGGGCGCTTCGTCGCGCCAGGCGCCGGCGGTGATCCGATTCGCAATCCCGATGTACCGAGTGGTCGCAACCTCTACGCCTTCGAGGCCGATAAGGTTCCTACCCGGGCGGCCTATGCGGCAGGCGAAACGGCCTTGCAGCAACTGGTTGAACAGTACCAGGCCAAGCATGAGGGCCAGGCCCCGCAGAAGCTGGCCTTCAGCCTCTGGTCATCGGAAGCCCTCCGGCACCTGGGCATCGTCGAAAGTCAGGTGTTGCATGCCATGGGGCTGCGCCCGGTGTGGGACGAGGGCGGCCGCGTGGTGGCGTTGGACATCATTCCAGCTGCCGAACTGGGCCGCCCACGGATCGATGCAGTGCTGCAGGTCACCAGCGTCTACCGAGACCAGTTCGACGGCTTCATGCGCCTGCTGGCCGAGGCGGCGGATCGCCTGGCCGAGCTGGATGAGCCCGGCAACATCATCGCCGCCAACAGCCAGGCATTGGCGGCACGTTTGCAGCAGGAGCAGGGCCTACCTGCCGAGCAGGCTCGGCAGTTGTCGCGTCTGCGCGTGTTCGGCAACGAGCCGGGGGACTACGGCACCGGTGTCTCGCAACTGGCGCTGGACTCGACGACATGGGAAGACGACGCCGCACTCGGTCAGCAATTCCTGGAGCGCCTGCAGTATGGTTATGGAGCTCAGGCCTGGGGGGTGAAACTGCAAGGCGGCAACCTGTTCGCCGAACAGCTCAAGGGTGTGCAGGCTGCGGTTATGTCGCGCTCGTCCGAACTCAATGGGCTCTTGTCGACGGATCATCCCTTCGAGTTCCTCGGTGGGCTGTCGGCTGCCGTCCGGCACCTCGACGGTAGCAGCCCATCGCTCTACATCTCCGATCTGCGCAAGACGGCTCCACGCATCACGGGGGCCGCCCAGTCCCTGGCCACGGAGTTGCGCGGCCGTTACCTAAACCCGCAGTGGATCGGCGAGATGCAGAAGGAGGGCTACGCCGGCACCTTGGAAATGCTCAACTTGGTGAACAACCTCTGGGGCTGGCAAGCGACTGACCGCTCCATGGTGCGTGACGATCAATGGCAGGCAATCCATGACACCTACGTCATGGACAAGCACGAGCTGGGCCTCGACGCCTGGTTCGAGCAGCACAACCCCACGGCCCAGGCCCAGCTCATCGAGCGCATGATCGAGGCGATCCGCAAGGGCTATTGGGACGCCAGCGAGCAGACCCGCCGCGAACTGGTCAAGCGTCGCCAGCAGCTCGAAGCCACGGAAGCCGGCGCGGTGGGCGAGGCAGTCACACAACGATTTCTCGAGCAGATGGCGGCTGGCTTTGGTTTGCACAACCAAGGCCAGGGCTCCCCCACCCAGGCGTCTGGCAGTGCGGCGCAGGTCGTCAGCGGGCAGGTGCTCGAAGAAGTGATGCCCGAGCAGGGCGAGGTGCAACCGCAGTGGCTGCTGTGGCTGGGCTTCGCGCTGTTGCTCGGCTTTTTCCTGGCCGGTGCCATTCGGCAAAGCCTTACAAATTCTCGAATGACGGAATACACACCATGAATGGTCTCGAAACCAGCATCTACGAAATCACTCGGCTCTTTCTGGTGCCGGTCATGCTGCTAATCCTCGCCTCGCTGGCCTATGCCTGTTTTGCCCTGGGCACCTTCGCGCTGGAGGCCTGGCAGCGCCATCGCGGCGATTACCGTTCGCAGTTGGCCGCCTGGTACAGCGAGCACGGCGGCACCAGCGATGACCTGGAACTGTGGATCATGAAGCAGCTCGAATGGCTGCGTATCACCTCTCGCAGCGCGCCAATGCTCGGCCTGGTCGCGACCATGATCCCGATGGGCCCAGCGCTGCTGGCACTGACCCGCAACGATGCCCAAGGCATTGGCGAGAATATGGTCGTGGCCTTTTCTTCGGTGATCGTCGCCTTGGTCGCTGCCAGCATCACCTTCTTCATTCTCACCGTACGCCGCCGCTGGCTGCTGCAGGAGCTGCGCTGTGTAGAACGTACGCAGGAGCAAGCCTGATGCGTTTTTTGGAGCATGACGAAGCGGACGACCCGATCATCTCGATGGTCAACCTGATCGACCTGTTCCTAGTGGTGATCGGCATCCTGATGGTGGTCATCGTGCAGAACCCGCTCAACCCCTTCAGCCAGGACACGGTAGTGGTCATCGAGAACCCCGGCGAGGCCGACATGCGTATGACGGTCAAGGAGGGCCAAGAACTGAAGCGCTACGAATCCAGTGGCGCCATTGGTGAAGGACAGGGAACAAAGGCGGGCGTCACCTATCGCCTCGCCGATGGGCGGATGATCTATGTGCCGGAGCAAGGTGAGTGATCAAATCACTCTGATGAGCTTGGGTGTAGAGATTGGTTGGTACCCGCATGGGCGTAAGTTAGTGCTTGACCGTCTCTTTTGCAGAGTAACGCCAAGCCTGCTTTTGGCCGATAGCTGCCAACTCCACACCTTGCCCTGTCCTCCACCCCGCGCTAAAGTCCGCCCGTCACGGTCTATCCCGTGACCGGGCGTGACAACCCGAATTGTTCGAGGCGCGGTAGCGCCATAGCCGAGAGCAGGCGCTTTTTTTGTGCCTGTTGTTTTCTCGTGCCTTTATGGCGGGCCGTATGGGGCAGGCTCCGGCCTGGCCGGTTCCCTCGGACGCCGGTTTGTCACCCCCGTACGGTCCGCCTCCCATAACCGCGTGACAACGGCGGGTGGCGGCTCCTTAATCGTCCGAGGAGCATAAGGAAAATGCACTATCCCCCTTTTACCCAAGGGCTCCGCCCTGGGCTGCTGGCTGTCGTGTCGACTTCCATACTGGAGGTGCTGCATGACCAAGTCTGAATCCGTCGTGATCCCCTTCCCTTCACCACGCAATCCCTTGCACAGCTTTGTCGCGGACGAATGCCCAGCCGAGTATCGGGCAGCGTTGCTGGCCAAGCTGTTGCGGCGAATGCCGGAGCCGGAATTGGCCAATAGCACCAATGCGCTGCTGAGCGAGTTGATCGTGCTCTACCGCCGGGCCATCGTTCAGGCATCCGGGAGGGCAGCCCATGATTGAACTGCAACGCTATCTCACCCACCTGCCCGCCCATGACGGACAACCGCCTGCCAACTTCGGCTGGAACGCAGATTGCCAGGCGAGCTTCGGCCACGGTGTGCAAACCGCGCAGGCCTGGCTGGACGACGCCAACAGCGGCTGGCTATGGGCCAATCTGCTGCTGGAACGCCAGCTGTACCCGCCGGGTGCTCATCGGCATGCCTTCGAGCTGGGCTTTCTCAGCCGCATCCACCAGCGCTTGTGCTCGCCGCTTGGTGGTGGGCATAAGGCGAATCGCACGGAGATGCAACTGTAGGGATACCGGCGAGGGTTCAGCCCTCGCTCGGTTCTTGCCAGAACGCGCAGACATGATATCTGTCATGTGGGAGGTTTCTGTCGCAATTACCGAGACCGCTCCCTCAAGGCAGAGCCATCTGCCTCTGCCTTAAGAGCGGCATGGGTGCGCAGTTCTTCATCGATAAATGCCGCGATCATCGCACGGTAAACCTGCTCCACGACTTCTGCCGAGGCACTGCGCTGATCGGCAAGTGCACGCACCTTGGCAATGACCTGCTCGACACGCGCAGGCGCGCGAACGTCTGCGCTGTCTTTCTTGAAGCGCGCCGCCTGGGCGACGAAGCCACCGCGTTGGGCGATGAGGTCGACCATGGCACGGTCGATCTGGTCGATGCGCTCGCGCACCTCTTCGAGGGAACTGCATTGCACGTCCATATGACGATTTCCTGTGATGGTTCGAATGGGGCAACACGTTAGTCAGCAAGGCACCATGCGTCTAGCGCACATGCTTGCCGGTTTGCGCTGCGGACGCTGGCTATGACGTGTACCTCTAGCGAGTCCTTGAGCCCTACTGACACCTCAATCAATTCGAACTTCTGCGCCTCACATGTCTCAACCCTGATGCATGCCGCGTTCGTCAACGCGGCCACTCAGCGCATCCATGCGGCGCATCCGGGAGGTATTCATGAGTTCGAATCTGCAAGGCAAGAAAGTGCTGTTCATCACCGCCAACAGCGGCATCGAGCGCGACGAACTGCTCGAACCGATGCAGGCGCTGAAGGATCAGGGCGCCAGCGTGACCCACGCCAGCATCAAGGGTGGCGCAGCCCAGACCTGGCTCAAGGACAGCGAGAAGGACGTTACCGTGCAGTCCGACAGCCAGATCAAGGGGCTCAGCGCTGTGGACTACGACCTGTTGGTGATCCCCGGCGGTACGGTGAATGCCGACACCCTGCGCCAGGACGAAGACGCGCAGCGCCTGGTGCAGGAATTTCGTGACGCCAGCAAGACGGTCGCAGCGATCTGCCACGGCCCCTGGCTGCTGATCGATGCCGGCGTGGCGCCGGGCAAGGTGATGACCTCCTATGCCAGCGTACGCCTGGATCTGGCCAACGCCGGTGCAAGCTGGGTGGACGCCGACGTGCAGGTCTGCCCTGGGCAGAACTGGACGCTGATCACCTCGCGCACCCCGGACGATATTCCGGCCTTCAACGCGGCGATCAACCAGGCGCTGTTGGCCGCATGAATGCAGCTGACGCGCGCCGCACAGCGTGAGCACCCGACGACCGGCAGCCTGGGCAGGCGAAAATGTTAAACGGGTCGGATTCCGCGGGATGGTGGGTCGATAGAACTTGCCTGCCTTGCTAGGGTCTTTTTACCCGCCACTCACCGACTACGAAGGGAACTCGTATGGCCAAGCCTGCTGCCCGTCTTTCCGACCCCACCAGTTGCCCCGTGCCGGGCCACGGCGTAAACCCCGTCGCGGCCGGCTCGGGCGATGTGCTGTTCGACAGCCTGCCCGCCGCCCGCCAGGGCGATCCAAGCGCCTGCGGCAGCCCGCTGGTTGGTGCACTCGCCTCTACCGTGCTGATCAATGGCCGCCCGGCCGCGACCGTCGGCAGCGTCGGTGCCCATGGCAATACGGTGATCGCTGGCTCCGGCAGCGTGCTGATCGGAGATAGTCACGCGGCTGCGCCCTTCGTTGCGCCAGCGCCGCTGGATATCGCCATGTCCTACGCCCGCAGCTTCGCCATCACCGATAGCGAAACCGGCGCGCCGCTGGCCAATCGCAGCTTCGCCGCCACGGTCAATGGTCGCCAGCAGTACGGCACCACCGATGCCGCCGGTATCGCCACGGTGCGGGCCAACAGCGAGAGTGACCAGATTTCCATCCACGTGTACTTCCAGTCCCCTGCTCGCCAGTTGACCGAATTCCAGGAGGGCGCCTGATATGGGAGGCACGGCATTCGAAACCACGGCACCGGCGCAACAGGTGCAGCCGGGCCAACCGCAGGCGCCGGTGGCGATTACCGTCAACGACCGGGCAGCGACGCGCGAAGCGATCATCCGCAAGGTGCGTGAGATGAACCACGAATTCATCGAGCGCTCGCAATGGGGCGCGGTGAAAGGTCGCGCCGAGGATACCGACTGGGACTACAGCATGGTCGCCCTTCACCACGCTGGCCGCAGCTATGCCTGCAGCAGCGGCGCCGATCAGATGCTGGAAACCCAGAGCAAGCACATGGGCCAGGGCTATGACGACATCGGCTATCACTACGGCGTCGACTGCTCGGGCATCGTTTACGAAGGCCGCGACATTCGCCTGAAGGGTTCGAACGTGAGCAACTTCAACACCGGCGTGATCGGCATCGTGATGCTCAACAACCTGACCACGGCCGAGGAAGGCGGTGGCATCGTCGCCATCGGCCGGCAGTTGCAGGAATCCTTCGGCTACAACACCACCAATGCCATTCCCGCAGCGCAACGTCAGGGAGTGCTCGACTTGCTCGCCGCGCTGAGAAGCGTGTTCGAAATCCGCCATTTCGGCGGTCATCGCGAGTATCCCAAGCAGCAGAACGACGGCAAGGTCTGCCCCGGCAACGTCGGCATGGAACTGGTGCAGCAGATCCGTGCCGGCAGTGGTTTGCAGGTGCCACCCAGCTCATGAAGACCCTTGCCGCCGCGTTCGCCATCGCCCTGCTCGCCATCGCCTTCGTGGGGTACTACGACGCCCTGGACGATGCCGATATCAACCGGGTGTTCTTCATCAAGAAGACGCCCACCTTGCAGGTCGAGTTTCGCAACCTGTTCGCCAATGACGCCGACGACAAGCCGCTGGAACGCCTGACGCCCGAGGAACGCGACGAGGTGATCGCCTACTGCCGTTATCGCCTGGGCATCACCACCGAGCTGAACACCCAGGCCGAGCTGGAGCGCTGCAAACCGCGCTGATCAGTTGTCAGTGATGTTCGATGCGATTGCGCCCGCCGCGCTTGGCGCAGTACAGGGCGATATCGCTGCGCGACAACGCGGCCTCGACGCTGGCGTCGCTGGCATTGAGCGATGAGATGCCGACGCTGACGGCCAGGTAGATCCGTTCACCGGCGTGCACGATCGGCGCCTTGGCCAGTTCGTTCTGGATACGCGTGGCGAAGTGCATGGCCTTGTCCAGATTCGCCTCACTGAGCACCACGGCGAACTCCTCGCCGCCCAGGCGCCCGGCCGTATCGCTCTTGCGCAACTGGCTGCAGAGAATCGTCGCGAAATGGCGCAGGGCCTGGTCGCCAACATTGTGCCCCCAACGGTCGTTGATGGCCTTGAAGTAGTCCAGGTCGAACATCAGGATCGCCGCGCTCTGCTCGGGGCTGCGCTGCAGACGCGCCAGTTCGGCGTCGAGCTGGCGCATGAAGTGCCGGCGGTTGGCGAGTTGGGTCAGGAAGTCGGTGGTGGCGAAGGCCTGCAACTCGGCTTCGATCTGCTTGCGCGCGGTCACGTCGGTCATGAAGCCGTGCCAGATCACGCTGCCGTCTTCTTCGCGGCGCGGGCAGGCTTCGCCCTGGCACCAGGCGATGTCACGCCCCGGCACCTGCACGCGGAACTCCAGGTGCCAGGGCGTCAGTTGGACGGCTGAAAGCTGGAAGGAGTCGATGAATGCCGCCCGATCATCCGGATGGACGATGGCCGTCAGCGCCTGGGCATCCTGCATCAGTTGCAGGGCGCTGAGGCCACAGATGGCCTGAGCGCCGGCGCTGACATAGGTGAAGGCGAAGCTGCCATCGGCCTGCAGACGAAACTGGAAGACGATGCCGGGGATTTCATTGGTCAGGTCGGTCATCAGGGCAGCGGTCTGCTGCACTTGCTCGGACAGGCGCCGCATGGCGGTGATGTCAGTGGTGGTGCCGATCATCCGCAGCGGTTTGCCGTGCCTGTCGCGTTCGACCACCTTGCCGCGGCTGCACACCCATTTGTACTGGCCATCACGGCAGCGCAGACGATGCTCGACCTCATAGGCGTCGGTGTGCTGATCCAGATGCGCCTGGATGGTCGCCCGGACGTAGTCGAGATCGGCCGGGTGTACGCGGGTGTAGCTTTCCTCGATGCGGTTGCCGATTTCATGATCGGCATAACCCAACAGCGCCTTCCAAGTGCTGGAGTAGTGAATCTCGCCGCTGCTGATATCACGATCCCAGATGCCGGTGCCGCTGCCGTCGATGGCCAGTGCCATGCGCCGTTCGCTGTCGCGCAGCTCGGCGATTTCCTGGCGTTGTCGGATTTGCGTCAGCAGGTCGAGCGCCAGGGTAGCGAAGTCCTGCAGGGCGTCGCGCTGATGGGCATCGAGTTCGCGCGGCTGTTCGCCGAGCAAATACAGGGTGCCGAGCCTTTCGCCCGCTTGCGCCAGCAATGGCCAAGTTACCCTGGGACACATGCCGAACAGATGATGAGAGCCGTCGTTGGCGGCACCATCGTCTGCCTCGATGATCTGCGCCAATAGCTCATCACCCAGGCCAGGGCTGGCCCAGATACGTCGCGCGCTCCCTACGCTGAAAACCAGCATCACAGCCGCGTCGAAATACCGACCGACCAGACGCACGAACCCGTCGAGCCTCTCATCGTTGACGCCGACGGGCGCATTGACCGAACACAGGGGCTGCATATCAATTCTGCTTGGATAGAAACGCGGAAGGTGCCTGATATTGATACGCCATTAGTGGGCCGGCGTCTAATCGTTCGTGATGACCGTTTGGCTGCAAAACCTCGGTCAGGCGCGACTGGCGTTGCCGAGGTACTGGACGATTTTCGCCAGCGCCTGACGCCCCTCGGGAATCGGCAATATCGGCCAGACGTGAATCATCCCCTCGCCCACCACGGAATCCACTTGCACACCGGCGGCACGGCAGCGCTCGGCGAATAGCACCTCGTCGTGATGCGCGATATCGCGCGTGCCGGCAAAGATCAGCAGCGGAGGCAAACCACCGAGATCGCCCTCGATGGGGCTGACATGAGGATGATCCACACCCAGTTCACCGGCATACAAACGTCCTGCCTCACGCAAGCCGACGGCAGCCAGCATCGGGTCATCCTGCTCGCTGCCCGCGATGGCAGCGTGCTGCATGCGCACATCGACCCAGGGACAGATCAGCACCAGCCTGGTCGGCAGGACGATGCCCTGTTCACGCAGCGCATCGCAGAGTGCGAGCGCCAGACCACCGCCTGCCGAGTCGCCCATGACCCCGAGCGCCGGTAGTCGCTCCTGGGCGCACAGTTGCCGGTAGATCTGCACGACGGTCGCAACGGTGCGCTGGCAATCGCTCTCCGGCGCCAACGGATAGAGCGGCACGCTGATCGTATGGCCCGAGCGCTCGACCAATTCGTGCAGAAAACGCCAGTGATGACGAGTAATCGGCCGCACGTACGCTCCGCCATGCAGGTAGAGCAGGTGCTGGCCGTGTGCGGTTGGGATACGAGGCGCCAGGCGATAGACCGGCACGCCGGCCAGGCGTTGTTCACGGATGTCGAGACATCGCTTCATGCCGGCCGATGGCTGCGCCGGCCCTGCTTGCCTGACTTGGCGGATGCCATCGAGCAACGCCTGCACCGAGCTGTAGATACGTTTGCGGCGGGTCACACGCAAAAAGGCAATCACCAGTTGGCTACGAAGACTGGACATGGGTCGACTCGGTGCATTGTTGTTTGCGGTGATCTTACTGGATGGCGAGCGCGGCAGAGTGTTGGCTAGCCGACAGTCACCGGCCAAGGGCTCTGCCTTGCGCATTCAGGAGAAATTTGTCGTGTTGCAGGCGCTGGTCAGTCGAAATAATATTGTTATGATATAACATATTTACCTATGTCGATCTGACCATGCCCACTCGCATCTCGTAACCCCCGCACTCAAGAAATCGCCGCATCCGTGAAGCCTTTGCCGCTCATGCACGACTTACTAGGAATACCCATGAAAGCTACTTCGGCCTCTCTCGCCGTTCTCACTGCCCTGGTCACGCCCGACCTGCACGCCGCCTCCGGCAACTCCACTGTCTCGCTCGGCGAGGTGTACATCACGCCCGATCAGGGCGGCACGCTGCGCACCGACAGCATCCTCACCTCGGTCGACATCATGGGCAGCGACAAGATCGAAGATAAGAACGTGATGAACAGCTGGGAGCTGGTGGGCCAGATGCCCGGCATCCAGTTGACCGAAACGCGCATGGGCGCCGAGTCCGGCAAGGTGACCTTCCGCGCCTTCAACGGCGAGGGTTACATCAACGGCATCAAGACGCTGATCGACGGGGTGCCGAGTAACGTCAACAGCGGTAATCAGCGCTTCATCGACATGGTCTTCCCGCTGGAGCTGGATTACATCGAGGTGGTGCGGGGTACCAACGACCCGCGCTACGGTCTGCACAACATTGGCGGCAACATCAATTTCATCACCCGCCAGGGCGGCAACTACACCGACGGTCGCGTGACCTACGGCAGCTTCAATACCCGCGAACTCCAGCTGGCAGTCGGTCACGAGGAAGGCAACCTCGCGCAGAACTACTTCATGGCCAAGCAGGACTCCGACGGCTTCCGCGACCACAGCAACTCCAACAAGTACGCCCTCGGCGGCAAATGGTTCGTCACCGATGACGAGCAGACCATGAAGCTCGGCGTGATCGCCCGCCTCTACCACCATCAGGCAGAGGAAGCCGGTTTCCTCACTGCGCGGGAGCTGGCCGCCAGTCGCAAACAGTCGCCGGCGAAGAACGCCAACGACGGCGACGACCGCGACATGAAGCACCTCAGCGCACATGCTGACTTCCAGCTCAGCGACGACCTGAGCCTGAGCAACAAGCTGTACTACAACAGCTACGACGATGACCGCACCGTGACCTTCACCGACTACCCGGTCGGCAATGCGCCGCGCCAGCGTCGCCAGTGGCAGGAACGCCAGACCGGCGTGCTGAGCAACCTGACCTGGCGTGCCCACGACATGCTCACTCTCGACGGCGGCATCAACTACGAACAGCAGAACAACGAGTACCGCCGCTATCGCTACAACTTCGGAATTCCCACCGGTTTCGATACACCGCCAGCGCGCACGCAGAACGACGACCGCTACACGCTGTACAACACCGGCGTCTATGCCCAGGCGATCATCCAGCCCATCGAGCAGTTGAAGATCATCCCGGCTTACCGGGTGGACAAGTTCTCCGGCAACACCGAGCTGATGAGTGGCGAGAAAGCCGAACTGCAGGACTACGGCTGGATCAAGCAGCCCAAGCTCAGCGTGGTCTACAGCGTCACGCCGGATGTGAATGTCTATGCCAACTGGGGCCGTACCTTCCAGATCCTCACCGGCTCCACCGCACCGGCCTACATGACGGCCGGGCAGGCTTCGTACCGGCCTTCGATCAACACCGGCAAGGAGGTGGGCGTGAAGTTCAAGCCGTTCACCGGCTCCGAGGCACGCATCGCCGTCTGGCAACAGGACGCCACCGACGAAGTGGCCAACATGCCGAGCACCGGCACCACCGTCGGCCTGGGTGAAACCCGACGACGCGGCATCGACATGCAGCTCACCGCACAGTTGAACGACCAGTGGACGCTGTGGGGCTCGCACGCCATTCAGGAGGCCAAGGTGGTCAGCGCCTTTACCGCAGACGGGCAGTCGCTGTCCGGCAAGGAAGTGTTCTCCACGCCGCGCTACATCAGCAATGCGGGCGTCGATTATCAGTTCAACGACGCCTGGCGCTTCGGCCTGTCAGCCCGTGCGCAGGGCGACTACTACATCGACGAGTTGAACGAACAAGGCAAGTACGGCGGCTTCGCGGTGCTGGATGCCAATGTGCGCTATCAGCTGTCCGCCACCACCAGCCTTGACCTGCAGCTGAAGAACCTGACGGATCGTGATTACGAATACGTGTGGTTCGACAATTTCTTCTGGGCCGCTGGCGACGAACAACCCATGTTCTCCCCCGCGCCGGGTCGCTCTGCGTACCTGTCGGTGAACATGAAGCTGTAACGCCATGCGCAGCCGTTGCCGGACTCGATGTGCAGGTCTCCAGCGCTTGATTCACGCGCTGCACCCGCCACGCCGACAAACAAAAAGGCCAGGGCTAAACCCTGGCCTTTCACGCTCGCGCCGTGCCTGGATCAACCGAGGGCATGGCAGCGATACGGGATCACGCCTGGTTGATCGGATTCTCCGGGTACCAGACGTCCTGCAGCGGGCTGAGCTCGAACTTCTCCAGCTCATCACGGCCTTTCAGCCAGGCCTCGACAGCAGCGCGCTGCTCTTCGTTGACCGAGCCACGCTTGGCCAGGCAGACCAGACCGAAGTCTTCGCCACCGACGTAATCCAGGCCATTGCCAGCGATGGCTTGATCGAGGAACTGATCGACGAAATCGTCGAGGGTCTTGTCGCTCAGGTCGGCCTTGAAGTTCAGGGTCAGCTCGAAGCCCAGCTCCTGGAATTCATCGACACAGAGCTTCTTGCGCAGACGGCGGGAACGGTTGGTCGCCATGAAACAATCCTCAAAGGTGATAACGCGCGGCACTCTAGCAGATCGGCCGAGTTGTCGCTCGCTGTCCGGCCGCCTTGCGGCATAATGGCGGCAACTTTCTTCAGCCACAGACGGTCGTTAGCTGCAGCTGCACCGTCTGATCCACCTTCCTGTTGTAACCGCCCGAGCGCGCAAGGTTTTCCAACATGATCCAGCGGTTTCGCCAACTGGCGCTGAGCGCCCTGCTACTGCCCCTCGCCCTCTCCTGCCACGCCGCCAATGGCGCCCTGCCTGCCAAGGTCGAGCAGGCGCTGAAGGCCAACAAGATCTCCAACAATTCCCTCTCGGTGATGACCGTGCC
>Ga0206116_1000679_pt1 | contig 28746 bp, 25 predicted proteins | sample 3A1Ametagenome_FD_178000 | JGI IMG/M metagenome (GOLD analysis project Ga0206116, IMG submission 178000) | Enriched microbial communities from leaf-cutter ant dump, University of Wisconsin, Madison, United States - 3A1A | ecosystem: Environmental > Terrestrial > Nest > Insects nest > Nest dump...
CCCGATCCGGTTCTGCCCCCCACACCGACGCCGACGCCCGATCCCACTCCGACGTCTCCGCCGCCACCTCCTCCCCCGACCGGCGTGATCGATACCAGCCGCCCGAGCTTCACCGACAGCGACAGTGCGGTCCAGGGCAGCACGGTCACCTTCGACGGCGGAACGCTGCGTCCGACCTTGCCGCTGACGGTCGGCCAGTCGGTCACCGTGACCGATCAGGGCGGCACCATCACGCCCAATGGCAGCGCCGTCACGCTCGCAGGTGCCGTCGGCGGCAGCGGCGCGCTGACCGCATCAGGTCCCGGCGCTTTGGTCGTCTCCGGCCAGCTCGCCAACGCGGGCGGACTGTCCGTCACCAACGGTGCGGCCCTGACCGTTGCGCAGAGCGGCGTGGTCGCCGGCGGCACGCTGACCGTGAACAACGGCGGCAGTGCCACGGTCGGCGGCATCGTCGCGGTGCCGGTAACGGTCGCCCGCAACGGCACCGTCACCGTGGCTGAGGGCGGCGGAGTGGGCGGCACGCTGACGGTCGAGGGCGGAACCCTGACCGTCGCCCCCTACGGCGCGGTCAACGGTGCGGTTACCGTGACCTCCGGCGGCAATGCCACCCTGGCCGGTGCCGTCATGGCTCCGGTTACGGTCGGCGAAGGCACCGTCACCGTGGCCGCCACCGGCAGCACCGGCGCGGTCACCGTGGGGGACGGCGGGGCGGTCTCCGTCAACGGCGTGATCGCCGGCTCCCTCACCACCAGCGCCGGCTCGACTTTCAGCGGCGGCGGCACGGTCCGTGGCCCGGCGACGCTGTCCGGCACCCTGTCTCCAGGCAACTCGCCCGGCGTGCTGACCTTCCAGTCGGCCGTGACGTTGACCGGCACCAGCGTGCTGCGCGCCGAAATCGACGGCCCGGCCGCCGGCTTCGGCGCCGGTCGGCACGACCAAATCCGAGTACAGGGAGCGTCCTTCACCGCGGCCGGCACGCTGACCCCCGTGCTGCGCGGCATCAGCGGCGACGCCACCAACAGCTACACCGCGACGCTGGGGCAGAGCTTTACCATCGTCCAGGCGGATGGCGGCGTGTCCGGCAGTTTCGCCGCTGTGACGCAGCCGGCGGCGGGGCGGGAGGCCGGCACCCGCTTCGACACGCTGTACGACGGCGCCGCAGTCCGTCTGGTGGTCACCCCGGCCAGCTACGCGGTCCGCGGCGGCACGTCCAACCAGCGGGCCGCCGGTGCGGCGGTCGACGCGCTGCGCCCCGCCGCCGGGGCTCGGCTGGATGCCGCCGCCGCCCCGCTGTTCGGCGGCCTCTATGGCCTGTCGGGCAGCGGCATCGCCGGGGCGCTCGACCAGCTGTCCGGCAAGCTGCACGCAGACACGTTGGCCGCCGACCGAACCAGCCGCCGCCTGTTCGGCAGCGCGGTGGAAAGCCGTCTGTCGGCGCTGCGCAGCGGCGAAGCGTCGTCGACGGGAGTCCGGCTGGCCGGCGGCAGCAACGGCACGGTCGCCGTCAGCGCGACCGGCGGGACAGAGGGTTCCGGCGGCTTCTGGGGACAGCCGCTGGCAGCCTATGGCCGGACCGGTTCGGACGGCAACGCCGCCGGCACCACCGAGCGGATCGGAGGCTTCCTGCTGGGCATGGACCGCAGCTACGAGAACGGCATGACCGGCGGCGTGGCGCTCGGCTACCTGCGCAACCGCGTCACCTCCCGCGACGCGCTGGGCAAGGCCGATGTGGACAGCTATCAGGCGACGCTCTACGGCTCCTGGAACCTGCGCGGTTCGGCGGACAGCCCCTTCGTGGAAGGCGCCATCGGCTACGGTTACACCCGCTACGATGCGTCTCGTGCCGTCGCCTTCGGCGGACTGGCGCAGGGCGCCGGCGCAACGGCGGACGGCCATGATTTTTCCGTCGAGATTGCCGCCGGACACCGCATGGGTTTCGCTGGCTTGGACAGCGTATGGATCGAGCCGCGTGCCGGCCTGCGGTTCGACCGCATCACCCGCGAGGCGTTCCGCGAATCGGGCGGCGGCGTGGCGCTGGACGTCGAAGCGGCGGGCTGGAGCAGCCTGCGCAGCGCGGTCGGCGTGCGTGCCGGCACCGGCATCACGATCGGCGGCTGGCATTTGTCGCCGAACACCACCGTGGCGTGGCAGCATGACTTCGCGGACACGACGGCGACCACCACCAACCGGTTGGGCGGTGCGGCCTTCACCGCCGACGCCAGCAAGCCGGGCCGCGACGCCCTTGTGGTCGGTGCCGGGCTGGGTGTGGTTCTGACCGACCGGATAAGCGCAACCATCGACGTCCAGGATGCGATCCGCACCCGTGAGAACATCCTGTCGGCCACCGCCAGCCTGAAATGGAAGCTGTGAAGGACCTGTCGGCTTTGCGCGGAATCGTCTTCATGGGCATGGTGGGCGCGCTTTCCTCCCTCCTCGCAGGCGTGGCGCCCGCCTGGGCCGTGGAGCCGGGCAGGACCTTCGGCGACTGGCAGACCGAATGCGAAACGCCCGCCGACGGGAAACCGCGTTGCTTCCTGTCTCAGACCCGCGTGGTGGAGAACAAGGAGTCGAAGCAGGCGACCCGCATCCTCAAGGTGTCGGTCGGCTATTTCGCACCGGACGGCAAGGGTGTGATGGTCGTGATCCTGCCGCTGGGCGTCGATCTGCGCGCCGGGGCGGTGCTGATCATCGACGACGGCAAGCCGATGCCCCTCACCTACCAGCAGTGCCTTCAGGACGGCTGTCTCGCCAACGCCCCGATGGACGAGGCAACCCTGACCGCATTGCGCCGGTCCAAGGGAGCGCAGATCACGGTCCGTCCCTATGGTGGCGCGCAGAGGGTTGCTTTTCCGATCTCGACCAAGGGAGTCACCGACGGGCTGGCCGCCCTGAAACCCTGAGTCCTGAAGCCCCGAGTCCTGAATCCCTGACCGGGTTGCCGGTCACCGCAGCCAAGGCGCTGTGGACGGCCTCGTCCCAAAGTCCGGGCGCCGGCTGCCGGTGCAGGGTGATGGTGGGGTACCAGGGCGTGCCGCTACGACCCAGCAGCCAGCGCCAGTCCGGTGCGTGCGGCAACAGGACCGCTGTCGGACGTCCCATCGCCCCTGCCAGATGGGCAACCGCCGTATCCACGCAGACCACATGGTCGAGCTGCGCCAGTACCGCCATGGTGTCGGCGAAGCTCTCCAGCTCCGGCCCCAGATTGACCAGCGGCGCCGCGCCATAGACGTGCGCGGACTCGGCCTGCGCCGGCCCCTTCTGGAGCGACACCAGAACCGTCCTCTCCAATGCCAGGAGCGGCGCCAGCCGTGCCAGCGGCATCGAGCGGCTGCGGTCGTTCCCATGGCTCGGGCGCCCGGCCCAGACCAGCCCGACGCGGCGGTAGCCGCGGGGCAGCAACCCGTCCAGGCGCCCTTTCCAGCGCTCCACCCGCGCCGGCTCGGCCCGCAGATAGGGAACCGCGGCCGGGATCGTCCCCAGCACCGTGCCGAACAGCCCTGGCAGGCTGGACAGCGCCGCCCAGGCGTCGAACGGCGGCGCCTCCTCCCAGGCGCTGAAGGCCCGCTGCCCGCCGGGAAGGGAGCGGATCACCGGCAGCATGTCCGGGCTGCAGGCGACCGCCAGACGTGGACAGAGCGCCGCCGCCATCGGCAGGTATCGCGCGAACTGTATGCTGTCGCCGAAGCCCTGATCGGCGACCAGCAGAAGGGTGCCGCCGGGCATGGGATGCCCGTCCCAGGGCTTCACGCCGGTGTGCCCGTGTCGCATTTGAGTCGTCGGCGGAACCGGCGGCGGCACGCCGGGAAGGCGCCAGCGCCATTCATACTCGCGCCAGCCCTCCTCCAGCCGTCCGGAGAGCAGGAGCCCCTCGGCCAGTTCGAAATGCGGATCCGGCCAATCCGGGCAAAGCCGGACGGCCCGCCGCTCGCAGGCGATCGACGCCTCGATCTCCAGCCGGTCATAGAGCGCGACGCCCAGGTTGTACCAGCCCGCCGCGTCGCCGGGATCGAGTGCCACGGCACGGCGGCCATGGGCGGCGGCCTCGTCCAGCCGGCCCTCGCGGCGGTGGATTTCGCACAGGTTGCTGTGGGATGGCGCGAACGGCATGGCGGCTACAGGCTGTAGCCCAGCCCGTGGATGACCGGCTCCAGGATCGGGATCACCGGCTTCAGATGGGCCATATAGGCACGGTGACGACCGATGGATCGGCTGTGGAGCTTCTCCGCGACCTGGGCGTGGCTGGGCGTGCGGGAATAGCGCCGGTTCTCCTCGAAGCGCAGGCAGCGCCGGTCGAAGCCCAGCCCGAGGAAGCCCAGCAACCGCCGCACCGCCGGCTCCGGCTCGCGCACCAGATCCTCGTAGCGCAGCGGCAGATAGCGCAACGGCATCTCGCGCCGGTAATGCTCCACCAGATCGAACACCCGCAGGACATGGCGGGCCGCGGTCTCCGGATCGTTGGCGCAATGGAAGCCGTGGGTCAGGTTGGTCCCCATCATCGACAGCACCACGTCCAGCGGATGGCGCAGCACATGAACGACCGGGGCGGCGGGAAACATCAGTGCGATCAGGCCGAGATGCGTTTCGTTGAAGGGCATCTTGTCGGTGAACAGCGTGTTGCCGGGCTTGACCGGGACCAGCTTGCGGGCATGGTGCAGATAGGCGTCGCGCAGCCGCTCCAGCCCGTCGCGCTGGTCGCCCATCCAAAGCTCCGACAGCGCTTCGGGATAGGACAGCGGGCTGCCCAGAATCTGCGGCAGCGCCTGGACCACCGCCCCGAGGGACGGCAGTTCGTCCCCCGCGGCGACGGCAGGGTGGCAGGACAGCATCTGCTCGACCAGCGTGGTGCCGGAGCGCGGGGCGCCCACGATGAAAACCGGCTGCGTCCCGCCTGCGGCCCCGGCTGTGGGTGATCGCGGCATCAGGCGCAGGCGAGGCGCGACGAAGAAGGTGGCGAGGCGCGCGACCAGGTCCACCGCCGGCTCCTCGCCATAGCGACGCCCAGCCTGCCGAAGCAGAGCCTTGCCGGCGGCGAAGGCGGCGAAAGCCTCGTCGTGGCGGCCCATCCGGTCGAGAACACGCCCCTTCTCCAGCAGCGCGTCGGGGTCGGCGCCGTGCCGGGCCGCCGCGGTGTCGAGCACCGCCAGCGCCTGCTCCGGGTCGCCGCACCGGGCCAGCAGGGCCGCCGCGAAGGTGTCGGCGCCGCGATGGTTGGGATCGAGACGCCGGGCGCGCTCCACGAAGCGCTGCGCGGCGGGAAGATCGCGGGCCGCATCCTCGGTCTGAGCCCAGCCGTGCCATGTCAGGGCGATGGACGGATGCAGGGCCGCCGCCAGCCGGTAGGTCCGCCGGGCTTCGTCCGGCCGGCCCTGCTGCGTCAGGCTCCAGGCGAGATTCGCCACGGTCGCGGCGTCCGGCGGCGCCAGGGCCAGCGCACGGCGGTAATGAAACTCGGCGGCCTGCGGCCGGCGGGTGTCGGCCAGCACCAACGCCATCAGCAGATGGGAGCGCGGGCTTTCCGGTGCCAGCCGGACCGCATTGCGGGCGTGGAATTCGGCCTCTGCCGTGCGGCCCGTTCGGAACAGAAGCCCGGCAAGCTCCTGGGTCACCGGAACGTCATCGGGTGCGGCCCGCAACCGCCGCTCCAGCGCCGCGGCGTCGGGGTTGGCGCTTGGACGGTCGATGGGCATGGTCGGCATTGCGGAGGGCGCCAGGAGGGTTGGACGCCCGCATGGGGCTTGGTTCGACAGAGGATAGTGAAGAGCCTGGACAACGGCAATCCTTGGCTGATCGACTATCCCAAGATGGGTTGTCGACTGGTCCTCTGCCGCAGAGGCTCGCATTCCTTCATCAGCACTGCCCGCCGGCGAAGCCTCCATCTCGGATGGAACCCCGGCGCGCTTCGGGCGATCTCGTCCAGCAGCGCCAGCACCTCGACAAGCGGCGCCCCCGGGCTCGCTGATCGATCCGTCCGGACCCCACATGGCGGCGATGATGTCGAGCCTCGCCAGGAGGTCGGCGACGCCGGCGACGGGCCGGGCCTGAATCTCATACCGTCGAGCGTAAGATCTGACTTACGCTCGACGGTATGAGGCCTCCGCCGCTGCCGTTTCAGAACTTCCGCGAGACGCGGGCGGTGACGGTCAGCGGTTCATTGAGGTAACACATCGACTGCGTCGCGTTCCTGGTGCAGGAATACTCGACTTCGCGGTCCAGGAGGTTGCGGACATTGACCGACAGGCGCCACGCCTCGGCGGTGTAGCGCACCATCATCTCGTCCATCACATAGCCGGCGGTGGTGACGTTGCTGGAATTGTTGGTGGTCTTGCCGACAAAGCGCAGGCCGCCGCCCAGCCCGAAGCCTTCGAGCGGCCCGTCCTGCACGCCGTAATCCAGCCACAGCGACGCGGTGTGGATCGGCTGGTCGGACTGCTGGCGGCCGACCTCGCCGGCGATGTTGCTCCTGGTCACCTCGATCGGGTTGTAGGTGTAGGCGGCGACCGCGTTCAGCCCCTGGGCCAGCCCCATGGTCAGCCCCAGCTCGACGCCCTGCGACTTCACCTCGCCGGTCTGCACGCTGCACCGGCTGCCATTGCACAGGTGGGTCGGGTCCGGGTCGGTTGTCAGCACATTCTGCTTGCGCAGGTCGAACAGGGCGACGGTCGCCAGCAGGTTGGTGCCCTGCGGCTCGTACTTCACGCCGATCTCGTACTGACGGCCGGTGGTGGGCTGGAAGCGGGAGCCGCCCCAGGCGGTGCCCGATTGCGGCTCGAAGGATTCGGCGTAGCTGGCGTAGGGGACCAGACCGAAACCGGTCTTGTAGGCGACACCGAAGCGGCCGGTATAGGCGTTCTGATAGGCGAGGCCACTGGAGACGCCGGGGAAGTCGCGGCGACCGCCCAGCAGGAAGACCCAGTTCTCGCCGACCGAGATCTGGTCCTGGACATAGACGCCGAGCATGCGGCTGTCCACGTCATCGATCGACAGCGCCGGTTCCGATCCGTAACGCCCGTAGACCGGGTTGAACAGGTCGAGGGAGGTCTCGGCCGACCGCGATCCGTAACCGTCCTTCATGGTCAGATAAGAATAATCCACCCCACCCAACAGCGTGTGGTCGGTGGAGAGGACCGAGAATTTCCCCTCGGCACGGGCGTCGAACGCATAGGTCTCGGCATCCTGGGCGTAGACATACTGGGCGCGGTTCATCATACGGCCGTTGGCCTGGAAACTGCCGGGCCAGACCTGCCGGTAGTCCAGATCGTATTTCGCATAGCGGCCGCCGAAGGAGAATTTCAGGCTGTCATTGACCGCATGCTCGGCCAGCAGGGTCAGCTGGGTCTGTTCCTGCTGATAGCGGTCGTGGTCCGGCTCGCCCATGTAGGTCTTCGGGTTGGTCGTGCCGGCCGCCGTGGTGTAGCGGCGGCGCGGCGTCCAGCCCCGGCTGTCGTCCGTCTGGTAGACGGCGGCCAGCGTGACGCTGGTCCCCTGCTGCGGTCTCCAGGTCAGCGAGGGCGCGATCATCTTGCGGTCGGCCCGGTCATGCTCGATTCCGTTCAGGCCGTTGCTGTCCTGGACGGCGGCGGTGATGCGGTAGAGCAGCTCCTTGTCCTGGTCCAGCGGGCCGGTGATGTCGCCTTCGATGCGCTTCCAGTCGTTGGAACCGTATTCCACCGCGACCTCGGCCGACTGGACGTCCTGCGGCCGCTTGCTGACCATGTTGATGAGGCCGCCGGGAACGCTCTGGCCATACATGACGGAGGCCGGGCCGCGCAGGATCTCGACCCGCTCCATCAGGAAGGAATCCATCCGCTGCCAGCTCTGACCGGCGACCTTCAGCCCGTCGCGGTAATAGGTGGTGGTGACCGGGAAGCCGCGCATCTTGTACCAGGAGCTGCGCGAATCGCCGACCGAGCCGTAGGACAGCACGACGCCCGGCGTGTATTTGACGGCATCCTCCAGGGTCTGGACATTGCGCGCCTCCAGTTCCTCCGCACCGACGACGCTGATGCTCTGCGGCGTCTCGACCAGCGGGGTGTCGGTCTTGGTGGCGCCGGCGGAGCGGGTCGCCACATAGCCCGGCACCGGGCCATAGGCGTCCACGCGCCCGGCCCCGCCACCCTGCACCGTCACCGGATCGAGCAGGAGGGCGCCGGCGGCGGCGACCTTCTCCAGCGTGACGGTCTTGGGGCCGGTGAAACGCCAGGTGAAGCCGCTGCCGGCCAGCAGCTGGTTGAGCGCGTCGACCGGGGTGGCGGTGACGTCCAGGCCCCGGCTGGACAGCCCCTGCACCGCCGGGGCCGAGAAGAGCAGGCGGAACCCGGCCTGATCGGCAAAGGCGGTCAGCGCGGTGTCGAGCGATTGGGCGGGAACGCTGAAATGCATCGCCGGCTCCGCACCGGCCTGAGCGACGGTGGTGGCGACGGTCGTGGCAACGGTAGCGGCGGCATGGGACACCGGCAGAGCGGCGAGAGCCGCGCAAGCGGTGGACAACAGAAGAAACCGGCGAAATCCTCGCCCGACGATGCGAACCGCCCGAACGGCCATTGCAATCCCCTTGGTGGCAGTCGTTCACAAAACGGGACGCGCCCGATCAGCGAATGCAAATCATTCGCGTCCCACCAAAGGACGGATGACGAATGGCCGAGTGACAGCGGCCTGGATCAGATTTTCGGCGATTTCGCAAAAAACTTCGGGGCGGCTCCCGACGCCGCCCTTGCCACATCCCCTGCCGCAGCCTCTATCGCAGAACGGTCAGCAACGGCAGCTGTAGCACCCTGACCGGCAGGGCCTGCTCGATGGCACGCAGCATGGCATCCTGGTCATCCAGCTCGAAGACCCCGGTCACCGGCAGGCGCTCCAGCTCCGGGTTGGCGACGACGACGCGGCCGGAGCGGTAACGGCTTATCTCGGCCGCAACCTCGACCAGCGGACGCTGGTTGAAGATCAGCTTGCCGCGCCGCCACGCCGTCGCCACCGCCTCGTTCACCTGTTGCGGCACCGGCTTGCCGCCGGCCCCGCCATAACCCGCCCCCTGTCCGGCTAGCAGGCGCACCGGCCCGCCGGCGGCGGCGGTCACCTCGACGATGCCCTCGCTGACGGTGACACGGACCTCGTCGCCGTCGGTGCGGACGGCGAATGCGGTGCCGATGGCTCGCGTCTCGCCGCCGCGTGCCGCCACCACGAAGGGCCGGTCAGGATCCTTCGCCACCGCGAAGAAGGCTTCGCCGGTGGTCAGGACGATGCGCCGTTCCGCCGCGGTGAAGCGGACCGAGAGGGCGGTCGAGGTGTTGAGCATCACCACCGAGCCGTCGGGCAGCGAGACCTCGCGGCGCTCCCCCGGCCGGGTAGCATGGTCGGCGGTCAGCCCGGCCAGCGGGCCGAACAGCCCGGAGGCCGCGACCAGCGCGGCAGCCGACGCTGCCATGGCGCCAGTCATCACGGCACGGCGCCCCAGCTGTCCCAGGGGCCGGTCCGGGCCGCGGGGCATCCCGCCCGCCGGCAGGAACTGCGGACGGTTGCGCACGGCTTCGCGCCGGGAGAACTCCGCCGCCGTCGCGGTGTGACCGATGTCGCGCCACAGCGCCTCGGCCGAGCGGGCGGCCTGCTCGTGGGCCGGGCTGCGGGCGCGCCATGCCGCGAATTCGTCCGGGCGGGCCGTGCCGAAGCCGACGCGGACCAGCCAATCAAGCGCTTCCTCATCGAGGATAGAGGCATTCGGATCGGACATCGGCGGACAGCCTATGGCGGAAGGACGGGGCGTCTCTACCATAGGACGTTTTCCGGCGGCGACAGCGACAGGAGCGGCATCACGATTTTCCCTACGATCTTTCGCTGTCCAGCCGCTGGCGCCACGTCCGGCAATGCTGCATGGCCTGGGCCACATATTTCGTGACCATGCTTTCCGAAACCCCGAGACGGACGGCGATCTCGGCCTGGGACAGGCCGCCGAGCCGGTGCAGCAGCAGGGCCTCGCGCGGTTTGGCCGGCAAGGCCTGCAATGCCTCGTCGAGCAGGCGCAGCCGCTCCTTGGACAGCAGCGCCTCGTCCGGCGAAACGGCGTCGTCGGCCACCGCCGCGACCTCGGTCGCGACCGTCTCGGCCGAGACCAGCCATTTGTCCCGGCGCAGCCGGTCGATCGACAGGTTGCGGGCGACCCTCAGGATATAGGCACGGAGGTTGCCGATCGGCTTTTCAGACTCCTGGATCGCCGCAAGCCGGAAATAAGTGTCCTGCGCCACGTCGGCGGCATGGTCTGCATCGCCGGTCCGCCAGATCAGGAAGCGCAGCAAATCCCCGTAATGCTCCTGGAACCCCGCAACCAGACCGGGCTTTTCCCTGTCCCCCATACCCTGCCTTCCCGGTTCCCCACCCAGTGGCGTGCAGCCTAACTCAATTGATAATGATTCTCAAAAGCGAATCGACACCAACCGGCCACCGGATCTCGCCCGCTGCGCTCCCGCTGGTTCAGTTGAGGACAGCGCCGGCGGCACGGCCCGGATCGGCTCCCCCTATGTGGGCGACGACGTTGCCGGCGGCCCGCGCCATGCCGACGGGAGGAGTCCTCGGCATTGTGGACCGGCCGGCCGAACCCATGGTCGTTGGACTGCACTTCCAGCGACGGCCGGGCGACGGTGCTGAGCTTGGCCTTCAGCATGTCGAGAGGTCAGGTCAGGTAGCCCTGGAACTCCTCGCCGAGCTTGCCGGCCGGGTTGCGCAGATAGATGCCGGCGCCGCGGGAGTCCAAGCCCCAGAAGACGTGCCACTCCTTGCCCGGCTCGTTCCCGCTGGTCGGCGTCAGGCTCTCCATCATACGAAGCTCACCGCACCATGAAGAACCGGCAGCCAAATGGCATGATCGTCGGTGTGCGGGGGCCGCGTGCGAGCGGTCTGGAACGCAGTCCAGCATCCGTAAAAGCAGAAAGGCCGCCCCGCAGGACGGCCCTCTCTTTTGCTCGGCAAGCTGGCTTGCAAGCGGACTTCCCCGGCCTTCAGGCCAGTTCGGCCGTTTCGAGCTGCTTGGCGCGCTTGTTCACGTTCGTACGGATCCGCTCCAGGGCAGCCAGCGGGATGTCGATCTTCACACAGGGTTCCTGAATGCGCGGATCGTCCCCCGGATACAACGCCTCATACTCGGCAGCATTGTCGTAGGCCTGACGGTTGTCGGCTTCCAGATAGGTCTCGACCGGCAGCCCCTCGGCGTACATGCCGTCATGGCTGTCGAGCTCGATGTGGAAATACTCGATCTCCTCCATTGCATCGACCTGCCTGATCGACGAGCCGTTGATCAGCAGACGGGCCGAAACACCATACTCGCCGATCAGCAGCGCGTGGCCGGGAGAGATATAGAGGTCACGAGACGGCAAGTTCTGGGCGATGGCGTCACGGGCGATCCGCACCGGCAGATGGACGTTACGCAGATGCTCGGTATCGAAGGACGAGCCCGCCAGCAGACGCCGGCCGATCCAGCGGATCGAGCGGAACTCACCGGTCACCGACGACTTGATCAGATCGCCGATCTTCAGGCTTTCGACGGGCACATCGCCGAACATGGAATGAACGTAGGTGCCGCGGAGGATGCAGGTTGGGGTCGGGACCGGAACCATTGCGTGAAATCCAATTTCGGTTTCAAGACGCCCTCCGCCTGCCCCCGGTTTTCCAGTGCCCGGCGCGGCGGTGGGAACGCTGAAAGGTTACTCCTCTAAGCAATTCGCGGGCATACGAAGTTGTGTAGATTTACGACCTTGGGTGACAAATTGTCTCAAATTGAAAAGCTTTACGATGTCTTCAGCCTTGCTGTTCTGGTCGGCCACCGCTTTGGCTGCGCGAGGGCTGCGGCATTTCGTCCCCGTCCCGTTCCTCCAGCGCCGCACGGGCAATGGCGAGGATGTTGTCCAGGCGGATGACCAGTTCGTTCTCGCACAAGGCGGACCGTGCCGATGCCGCCTCGTTCAAGATCGCACGCAAGGCTTCGTTCCGTGTCATGACCGACCTCCGATCCAATTGCCGATCCCATGATCCCTGACCCCTCGACGGCTTTCCGCTCGAAGCGCCGTTTTCCCTGTGAAAAACTTCACAGCACGCACCCCGCCGCTTCGCATACCCATTTATGCATCAGCAACGGAGGGCTCTCCCATGCACATGCGCAACATCAGGGTGAACGGCAAGCGGACCAGCATGAAGCTGATGCCGGTGGAATGGGAGTCGCTTGAGGAAATCTGCGCCCGCGAGGCCATGACGATGAGCGAGCTGGTGTCGAAGATCGATGCCGAGCGCGAGGACTGCGACAATCTCACCGGCTGCGTGCGTGTCTATGCGCTGTGCTACTTCCGCAAGGCCGCCAACCTGTCGGAGCCGATGCCGCGCCACCGCCATACCACGGCTGTGGCCTTCGCAGCGGAATAACGGGGTGACGCGGCCTTTCCGTCCCGCATAAGCGGTTCGCCGAAGTGTCGCCCACCGGGGCCTCTCCATCGGACAGGACCGGTGGCGTGGCCGCTGCCGGCACACCATCTTCGACGCAGGCCCCAGTCCGGCGGCCGCCCTCTTTCTCTTTGCGTCGACAGAAGCGGTGTGCCAATGCCGGATGCCCACCAGTTTCCCGTCTACAGTATCGGTGAACGGCGGGCCGATGCGGTGGTTCATGTCGTCGGCGTCGCCGCCGGTCTCGCCGGCTTCATCTGGCTGCTGAACGAAGCCGTGTTTTCCGGTGCCGTGCCGGTCCACACGGCGCTGGCGCTGGCCGTCTACGGTCTGGGGCTGGTGGGGATGCTGACGGCCTCGGCCGCCTACAACCTCGCCCCACCCGGATTCGGCAAGGCATTGCTGCGGCGGGTCGACCACGCCATGATCTTCGTGATGATCGCCGGCACCTACACGCCCTTCACGCTGGGGCTGGGACAAGGAATCGGCCAGGGGATCGGCCAGGGGATCTGGTTGGGCGGCGCCGTCTGGGGCGGGGCCGCCTTCGGCGCTGCGCTGAAGCTGCGCTTTCCCGGGCGGTTCAACCGGCTGGGACTGGCGCTCTATCTCGGACTGGGCTGGGCGGTGGTCACCGCACTCGAACCTCTGGGAAGCGTATTGTCGGCGCCTGCTCTGTGGCTGCTGGTCGCCGGCGGGCTGGTCTACACCGTCGGGGTTGTCTTTCACCTGATGGATCGCATGCCCTACAACAACGCCGTTTGGCACCTGTTCGTGCTGGCCGCGGCCAGCTGCCATTTCGCCGCAATCGCAGTCGCTTTTCTTTGATTGCCGCTCCCGGGAACTGCCAGGGTGGCAGAGGACAAGCCGCAACGGATTCCGTATCTTCCGCGGATCACAGTCCCAGGAAGGCATGATGGGCCGGGCAGAGACAAACCGAGCGGTTATGGACAAGCATAAAAACGGGAAGCCGCCTATCGGCGGCGTGGTGCTCGCGGCGGCGGCTGCGCTCTCGATCATGCTCGCCGGCGGGACAGCAAGAGCGGAGCCATCCTTCGACTGCAAGGCGGCCACCACACCGGTGGAAAAGGCGATCTGTGCCGATTCCAAGCTGGCCGATGCCGACCGGGAGATCGCCGATCTCTACAAGTCGTTGCAGGATTTGTCCGGCACCGCCGACCGTGACCGGCTGCGGGCGGAACAGCGGTCCTGGCTGGCGCAGCGCAACCAGTGTGCGACCGCCGCGGCACCAGGCCCCTGCCTCGGCCCGGTGCTGGACGCCCGGCGCACCGCGCTGTCCGAGTCGATGCCGAAGGCGGTCGCCGCGATGTCCGCCATCGTCGACGGCATCCCCGGCGATCCGGCCGGCGCCGCCAAACGGCTTGGCGAAATCCGCGGCGCGCTGGGCAAGGGATGGAACGCCTACCTGCTGCGCTTCGGCCCCTCTCCCGACCGTGCGAAGGCGGAGGCGCTTCTGCGCGAGGCCATCGCGGGCATCGAGGATTCCTATGCCCGCGAGACGGCATCCGGGGTCGATCTCGCCACCGACGACGGTTTCCTCACCGCTCTGCGCGTCGTCAGCGACGAGGTGGAGATGGCATGGCCCTGTTCGGTGATGGAAAAGCGCGGAGCGGCGGCCTGGAAGGCGATGGAGCCGCTCTATGGCAGCAACCGGGACAATTTCGGCGCCTATCCCGCCTGCCCCGACGACAAGGCCCTTCTCGCCACTCCTGCCTGGAAGGCAGTGGACGACCTGCTTTCCCCGATGCTGGAGGCGGCCTCCAACCGCACCGGCACGATCCGCTTCGCCACCTACCGCCAGATGGGCATCGACCGCATGAAGTCTGCGGTCGATCCGCGCCTGTTCGCCGCAGACCAGGGAGCCGACGCCCCGCAATTGCCGCAACTGGTCAAGGATGCCTCCGGCTGGTCCAACCCGCGCTGGATCGCGCCCGGCTGGGGCGACCGCCTGCGCAAGGCGGTGGATGGTGCGGTGACGGCCTGGACGCCGCAGATCGCCGCCCGCTACGGCATCCCCGCCGCCGAAGCCCGCAAGATCGCCGAGGCGGTGGCCGCGCAGGGGCTGAATGGCAGCATCGGCCTGATCACCGACAATCTGGAGGTCCAGAAGGACACCCGCCTGCCGGACTGGCTGCGTGGCAGCTGGAACTGGAGCGGTGGCGGGGCGGAGGATGCGCCCTTCAATGCTTCCGCCGGGAAGGCGCGCATCGACGAGACCGGCATCTGCATCGGCAACGAATGCACGGGCTATGATGTCGCCGGCCAGGGGGAGGATGCCGCCTTCGACCCCAAGGAGGTCCCCGGCGGGATGAAGCCCGCCGCCAACGCCGCCAAGCAGGCGGTCAGCCTCGCCCCGGTTTCGGCCGGCGGCAGTCTGACCGTCGTTCCGCTCGCCGATGGAAACCTGCTGGTCACCGGCACGGCAAAGCCGGTGGTGCTGAAGCGCGACGGAAAGTAGGCAGGCACCGGCGCCGTCCTTCTCCCGGGAACGCGAAAGTCTTGCCTGCATCGTTCGGGTAAGCGACACTTCGCGGCGCGTGCTGCGGTTGCGGAACCGCACGCGGCTTTCCGGGGGGAGGTATGGCACGGAACCTCAAGGCGCTCGGGTTGTGGCGCACCGCGCTGGTCGCCAGCGTCCGCAAGGACGCGCCGGACCTGTCGGCGCGGCAATTGGCGATCCTTCTCCAGGTCTATCTGACCGACCCGCCGCACACCGTGCGCGGTCTGGCGTCCCTGCTGAACATTTCCAAGCCGGCGGTGACCCGTGCGCTCGACCGCCTGTCGGTCCTGGGCTTCGTCAAGCGCAAGCGCGATGCCGAGGACAAGCGCAACGTGCTGGTCCAGCGCACCGTGAAGGGCAGCGTCTATCTGTCCGATTTTGCGGAACTGGTGATCGCCGCCGGCGCCGTCGCACCGGAGGACATGGCCCGTATCCAGGCCGACGAGCAGCTGGCCGCCGCCGCCAAGGCAAGGCTGGAAGCGGAGCTGCAGGAGGTCCCGACACGCGAGGCCGCCCCGCTGGAAGCCTCCGCGTCCTGACCGGTCCCCTCCCCTGTCCGAGGGGGAGGGGATGCTGTCTTACAGCAGAGCTTCCAGAACGCGGTCGGGCGGGGCGTGGCCGTCGGTGAAGGTCTTGATGTTGATCACCACCTTCTCGCCCATGTCGATGCGGCCCTCGATGGTGGCCGAGCCCATATGCGGCAGCAGGACGACATTGTCCAGCCGCAGCAGCTTCGGGTTGACCGCCGGCTCGTGCTCGAACACGTCCAGGCCGGCGCCGGCAATCTCGCCCTTCGACAGCATGCGGGTCAGCGCCACCTCGTCGATCACCTCGCCGCGCGAGGTGTTGACGATGTAGCAGTGCGGGCGCAGCAGCTTCAGCCGGCGTTCCGACAGAAGATGGTAGGTGGCCGGCGTGTGCGGGCAGTTGATCGACACGATGTCCATCCGCGCCAGCATCTGGTCCAGGCTGGACCAGTAGGTCGCCTCCAGCTCCTGCTCCAGTTCCGGATGGACGCGGCGGCGGTTGTGGTAGTGGATCGACATGCCGAAGGCGCGTGCCCGCTTGGCCAGGGCAGAGCCGATGCGGCCCATGCCCAGGATGCCCAGCCGCTTGCCGCTGATGCGGTGGCCCAGCATGGTGGTCGGACCCCAGCCGGTCCACTGGCCGGAGCGGACCAGCCGCTCGCCCTCCGCCACGCGGCGCGCGGTGGCCAGCAGCAGCGCCATGGTCATGTCGGCGGTGTCCTCGGTCAGGACGCCGGGGGTGTTGGTAACGACGATGCCACGCTCGCGCGCCGCCTTCAGGTCGATGTGGTCGACGCCGGTGCCGAAGGAGGCGATCAGCCGCAGCTGCGGCCCGGCGGCCTCGATCAGCGCGCGGTCGATGCGGTCGGTGACGGTGGGCACCAGCACCTCGGCGATGGTCATCGCGTCCTGCATCTGGGCAGGGGTCAGCGGCACGTCGTCCGGATTGAGCCGGGTGTCGAACAGCTCCATCATGCGCGTCTCGATGACGTCCGGCAGCTTGCGGGTGACGACAACGAGCGGCTTCTTCTTGTCGGTCATCGGTGCTGGTCCTCCCTTGCCCCGGCCGCCCGCATCTGAAGGTCTCGGCACGGGCTGCTCCGGTCCATGGTTGCCATACCAAGCGGTCGTTGGACTGTCCAGAAGTCCGTCGCGAAAGACCACCCTGCGGCAAGCCGGCCGCATCGTCCGGTGGGGGTGGCATAGGGGGCGGGGGCGGGGGTGGCGGCACTTGCCCTATCGAACGGGTGGTCTCTATAGTGCGGCCCGGTTTGCCCTCCCCTATCCCTGTTCCGGTGCCGCCATGCCTGTCCGCCGCCGCTCCGTCCTCGCCGCTCTGGCCCTGATCGCAGGGTTGGGGGCGGGGCTTTCCGCGGGCGGCGGGAGTGCGGCGCTGGCCGCCGAGGGGAAGGACCCGACCCATGCGTCGGGCCTGCCGATCCCCCGCTTCGTCACCGTGCGCGTCGGCGAGGTGAACCTGCGCTCCGGCCCCAACGGCAGCTACCCCATCGAATGGGTGTTCAAGCGCAAGGACATGCCGGTGGAGATCATCCAGGAATTCGACACCTGGCGCCGCATCCGCGACTGGGAGGGGGCGGAAGGCTGGGTGCACCAGAGCGCGCTGTCCGGACGCCGCGGCGTGCTGATCGTCGGCCAGACCCGCGCGATCTACGACGCTCCGCGCGGCGACAGCGGCGTGGTGGCACGGGCCGAGCCCGGTGTGATCGGATCGCTGAAGAAGTGCCGCGACGAGTGGTGCGAGGTCGATGTCAAGGGCTATCGCGGCTGGATGAAGCGCGCCGATTTCTGGGGCACCTACCCCGGCGAGAAGATCGAGTAGCCGGTCCCGGCCCTTGCCAGGGGCAGATCGGCGCCGGCAGGGCTTGAAGGCGGGCGGGAAAGGCCGTACGGTCGCGGCCTTACCTTTCTCTTCTGCAAGAGCAGTCCCATGAGCGGCGCGTCCGGCAAACAGATCAAGAAAGTGGTGCTCGCCTATTCGGGCGGCCTCGACACCTCGGTCATCCTGAAGTGGCTGCAGGAAACCTATTCCTGCGAGGTGGTGACCTTCACCGCCGACCTCGGCCAGGGCGAGGAGCTGGAGCCCGCCCGCAAGAAGGCCGAGCTTCTGGGCATCAAGCCGGAAAACATCTTCATCGACGATCTGCGCGAGGAGTTCGTGCGCGATTTCGTCTTCCCGATGTTCCGCGCCAACACGCTCTACGAGGGCACCTACCTGCTCGGCACCTCGATTGCCCGGCCGCTGATCGCCAAGCGCCAGATCGAGATCGCCAACATGGTCGGCGCCGACGCCGTCGCCCATGGCGCCACCGGCAAGGGCAACGACCAGGTCCGCTTCGAGCTGGGCTACTACGCCCTGCGGCCGGACATCACGGTCATCGCGCCGTGGCGCGAATGGACCCTGAACAGCCGCACCACGCTGCTGGACTACGCCGAGAAGAACCAGATTCCGATCGCGAAGGACAAGCGCGGCGAGGCCCCCTACTCCACCGACGCCAACCTCCTGCACATCTCGTACGAAGGCAAGGCGCTGGAGGATCCGTGGGTCGAGCCGGACGAGGACATGTACACCCGCTCCGTCGCCCCGGAAAAGGCGCCGGACACCCCGACCTACATCGAGGTCGAGTTCAAGAACGGTGACGCGGTCGCCATCGACGGCAAGGCGCTGTCGCCGGCTGCCCTGCTGACCGAACTGAACCGTCTGGGCGGCGAGAACGGCATCGGCCGCCTCGATCTGGTCGAGAACCGCTATGTCGGCATGAAGTCGCGCGGCGTCTACGAGACCCCCGGCGGCAGCATCCTGCTGGTGGCGCACCGCGCGATGGAGAGCATCACGCTCGACCGTGGCGCCGGCCACCTGAAGGACGAGCTGATGCCGCGCTACGCCGAGCTGATCTATTGCGGCTATTGGTGGAGCCCGGAGCGTCTGGCCATCCAGGCGCTGATCGACCAGACCCAGTCGCTGGTCAACGGCACCGTCCGTCTGAAGCTGTTCAAGGGCAATGTGACGGTCGTCGGCCGCCAGTCGCCGAACTCGCTGTACCGCATGGACTATGTGACCTTCGAGCAGGACAGCGTCTACAACCAGAAGGACGCGGAAGGCTTCATCAAGCTGAACGCGCTCCGCCTGCGTCTGGGCGCGATGGCCAAGCAGAAGATCGGTTGACGGGGAACCAGCTCCACCGCCCGCCAGCCGGGCGGTGGAGCGTTCCCTTGTCTATTGAGCCGCCAGCAGGTCGCGGCGGATTTCCACGGCCCGGTCGGCCGCCTTGCCGACCACCTCCTGAAGCCGCTCGAACTCGGCGCTGTAACTGCCGACGCCGAAGGTCAGCGACCGCAGTTCAACGATCAGATCCTGCATGTCGGCCTGCGGCATGCACGCCTTCACCTCGTCCCAGCCGGGCCAGCCCGGCCGCGCATCGAACCCCAGCAACTGGCCGCGCCGTCCGCTGACCAGACGCTGAACCTTCGGCGTGAAGGCGCTGGGCACCGCGATGGTGACGGTCAGGATCGGCTCCAGCAGCACCGGTTCGCAGGTCGGCAGGGCATCGGCCATCGCCTGCCGCGCCACCGTCTTGAAGGCCATGTCGGAACTGTCGACGGCATGGAACTGGCCGCCGGTCAGCGCCACCGCGAAATCCACCACCGGAAAGCCCAGCGGCCCGCGCACCGCCGCCTCGCGCACGCCGGCCTCCACCGCCGGAATGTACTGTCGCGGCACGGCACCGCCGACCACCGCATCCTCGAACTGGATGCCCGACCCGCGCGGCAACGGCCGGATGTCGACATGGATGTCGGCGAACTGGCCATGGCCGCCGGTCTGGCGCTTGAAGCGGGCATGGTGGCTGGTGCCCTTGCGGATCGTCTCCTTGTAGGGCACCTGCGGCGGCTGGCCCTTCACCGCGACGTTGAAGCGGCTGCGCAGCCGGTCCATCGCCAGCTTCAGATGCACGTCGCCCTGGCCCCACAGCACCAGTTCCCCGGTTTCGGCCGACTGGTCGAGCGTCAGAGACGGGTCCTCCTCCCGCAGCTTCTGCAGGGCGGCGGACAGCTTCACCTCGTCATTGCGGTTCTCGGCACGCAGCGCCAGCCCATGCACCGGCGGGGCAGCGGCCGGCCAGTCGGCGGACGGCCCGAGATTGGCCTTCTCGGTCAGCCGGTCGCCGGTCGCCGCCTTCTCCAGCCGGCCGAGGGCCACGAGATCGCCGGCGACCGCCTGCGGCACCTTGGTCTGGTCGCGCCCGAACTGCTGGAAGATGCCGGACACCCGCTCGGCCCCCAGCGACATGCCGTCGGTGACGGTGCCGCGCCAGATGCGGGCGAGGCTGAGCTTCCCGGCATGGGACCCCATCATCGTCTTCACCACCTGCGCCGCCACCGCCGCGTCGGCGGGGATATCGATGCGGGCCGCGGTGGCGGCAACGTCCGGCCCCTCGTGCCGCAGGGCCTTCAGCAGGCGGCGGATGCCGTTGTCGTTCTCCGCCGACCCGAAGAAGACCGGCACGATCAGGTCGTCGGCCAACTCGTGAGCCAGCGTCTCGTAAAGCTCGGCGCTGTCGGGCGCCATGTCCTCCAGCAGCTTTTCCAGCAGGCCGTCGTCGAAATCGGCCGCCGATTCCAGCATCGCCTGCCGCGCTTCCGCCTCCCAGTCGCGGGCGCTGTCGGGAAGAGCGACCAGGTCGGACGGCTTGTGCGGGTTGAAGCGCCAGGCGCGCTCGCTGACCAGATCGACCAGCCCCGTGATTTGGCCGTTCTCGCGCAATGGAACCTCGCGCAGCACCAGCTTGCGGGTCGAGACCTCCTGATAGGCGGCGACGACGTCGCGCACCCTGATATCGCCCAGCGTATCGATCTTGTTGATGAACAGCAGATGCGGGATGCGATGATCGTCCAGCACTTTGAACAGCGGGGCCAGCAGCACGGCCTTTTCCGGTGCGGCCTCCGCCACGACGATGGCGATATCGGCGGCCATCAGCGCCGCCTGCGCCTCTACCGCCAGCTCCACCGAACCGGGGCAGTCCAGGATCGACCAGCGCTCTCCCAGGTAATCGAAGGAAGCGACGTTCAGCTCGGTGCTCATCGACCGGGCCTTCGCCTCCGGCGAGTTGTCGCCCACGGCATTGCCGTCGCGCACGCTGCCCTTGCGGGTGACGGCCCCGGCGGCGAACAGCAGGCTTTCCAGCAGTGTCGTTTTGCCGGCGAGATAAGGGCCGACCAGCGCCGCGCAGCGCGCCGTCCGGATTTGCGTATGCGGCATTCACACCTCCCGTCGAAGCTTCGGGCTGTCGTGACCGGGGGACGGGGCCAGGGCGGAAATGGGGCCGCCGGCGCCGGCCGCCGGGGCGGCCCGTTCGCGTGTGGCACTTCAGACTGGCACTTTAAAGAACTGGCACTTCCAGAAGATTGCGTCCGGATGGGCGACGGGCGGCGGCGGACGGGCGCTGGAAAACGCATCTGGTCCGGAGCCGGCGGGGCGCCCGCATCGGACTTTCGATGCTCCACCCGAACGGCGCGGCTGTCGATGGAAAAAAGGGGCGGCAAACCGTCACGCGCGGGCCGCTGGAACAAACGATGCGTCGATAAGCCGCATCGGCGTATCGATGGCTTGTCCATCCCCTTCCGGCCGCTCCAGGCGCACAGCTAAAGCGTTTAAGCCCAAGGCGATACCGCTCAGAGATGCGGATCAGATCCACTCATTCACAATATTGCTATGTTGCAACGCAATATGATCGCACGGAAATGCATCGGACAAATGCATGAAACCTTCTGCTAGTAGCCTTACGGGAAAATGGCCGCACGTGAAGGCGATGACGGTCGGACAAAACACGTCAGGGGCGCACGGCGTCTGCCGGCCGCCCCGCATTCCTTGGGGAAAGAGCATATGCGCCTGTGGTTTCGTTTGCTGGCAGTCGCCCTGATTGCCGTTGGGATTGCCGTTTCCGCCCCGCTGTCCAGCCCGGCCGTCGCCGAGCAGGCCAAGCCGACGCAGGAGGACGCAAAGTCCATCACCCTGAAGGCGGCGGACCTGATTGCCGCCCAGGGCCTGGAGGAGGCTGCCAAGGCATTCAACGCCGACGGTCCATACAAGCAGGGTGAGATCTACGTCAACGTCATCGACTTCAGCGGCGTGTGGAAGGTCTACCCGCCGCGTCCGGCCGGCGTCGGCCAGAGCGTCATCAACGTCAAGGATCCGGACGGCCGCTTTATCGTCCAGGACGTGCTGGCCGTCGCCAAGGACAAGGGCGAGGGCTGGGTCGAATATCGCTGGCTGAACCCCGCCAGCAACAGGATCGAACCGAAGATCACCTACGTGAAGCGCGTGCCCGGCCAGGAACTGGTCGCCTATGTCGGCATCTACAAGTGACGGCTGCTGCGTAAGGCGGTGACCGGCGAACAAGGCCGTTGGGGACGGAACTGTTGGGGGTGAGCATGAGCGGCGGTGTCTTTGCGCGTCTGTCCGGCCTGTCTGTGGCAGGCCGTGTGTTCGCAGCCCCCCTGATGGGGATCGTCCTGACGGTGGCGGCGCTGGTGCTGGCCGACCGCCAGTCGGAACAGGCCCTGGGCGCCGTGGACGCCATCCACCGCGAGGCGGCGGAGCGGCTGGGTCGCATCGACCGGCTGGTCGCCATCGCCTATGTCATCCACAGCGACGTGTCCCGGCATCTGGCACTGTCGGGGTCCGGCATCGAAGAGAAGAAGCTCCAGGCCATGCGCGACGCCATCGCCGCCAACCTGGGCAAGGCGCGCACCGCCATCGCGGAACTGCGGGCCATGCCGCTGGTCGAGGCGGAACGGGCGATGCTGGACGAGGTGTCGTTGCGGATCGGCGCCTATGCCAAGGCGGTGGACGAGATGAACCAGATGGCGGCCATCGACCGCCTGATCGGCATCCCGATGATGGCCCACACCGACGACCAGTTCGCCGCCCTGACCGCCAAGGTGATGGAGACGCAGGCGGCCATCGGCCGCTCCACCGCTGCCGCAACCCAGACCACCCGCGATGCCGCCGCATCGGCCCGCCGCGACTTTGCCTTGGTGATGGGCGGGCTGCTGCTGGCGATGATGGCGGCCGGACTGCTGCTCGCCCGCTCCATCACCCGGCCCTTGCAGCGGCTGTCGAGCAACACGGCGGATCTGGCCGCCGGGAAGCTCGACACCGCGGTCGAAGGCGGCTGGATGCGCAACGAGATCGGCGCCATGGCCCGCGCGCTGGAGGTGTTCCAGACCAATGCCCGCGAGGTGGAGCGGCTGACCGCCGACCAGCAGCGCCAGAAGGCGGAAGCCGAGGCGGAGAAACGCCGTACCATCCAGGAACTGGCCGATCTGTTCGAAGCCCGCGTGGCGGAGGTGGTTCAACTGGTCGGTTCCGGCGCCCATCAGGTGCGCAGCAACGCCGCCGGGATGCTGGAGCGCGCCAGCAGCGCCAACCGGCAGGCCGCCACCGTCGCCGCCGCCAGCGCCCAGGCGGGCACCAGCGTCCAGACTGCTGCCGCCGCGATGGAGGAGATGTCGGCCTCCATCGCCGAGATCGGCGATCAGGTCCGTCGGTCCTTCGACATGGTGCGGGGTGCCGTGCGGGCGGTGGAGGAAACCAACGCCCATGTCGTCGGACTGTCCGACGCCGCCCACCGCATCGGCGAGATCGTCGGCCTGATCAACTCCATCGCCGCCCAGACCAACCTGCTGGCGCTGAACGCCACCATCGAGGCGGCACGGGCGGGCGAAGCCGGCAAGGGCTTCGCCGTCGTCGCCAGCGAGGTGAAGAACCTCGCCACACAGACCGCCAAGGCCACCGAGGAGATCGGCGCCCAGATCGCCACCATGCAGGGCGTGACCGGCGCCGCCGTCACTGCAATCAAGGGGGTGGGCGAAACGGTGGTCGGCATCGACGAGATCGTCGGCTCCATCGCCGGCGCTATGGAACAGCAGGCCGCCGCCACCCAGGAGATCACCCGCAACGTGCAGGAGGCCGCCGCCGGCACCGCCGAGGTCTCCCACACCATCGCCACGGTGTCCACCAGCGCCGGGGAAACCGGCACCGCCGCCGGCGAGGTGCTGCGCGCCGCGGAACTGCTGGACGGTCAGGCGGTGACGCTGAACCGCGAGGTGACGAACTTCATCGGCCGGCTTCGGGCGGGCTGAGGAGAACGGGCAGAGGGCGGCGGCATACGCACGCGTCTCATCACCCATCTGTGAAGTTTAGCCGCATCGGACTTGAAACGATGCGCCTGCGCCCAAGCTGTTGTCCCGGGACCGCGGGAGGCAGCGGCCGGTGACGGCTGCGCCAGTGCCGGGGTATGATGCAGGACCCAACAAGAAGGATCGAAGCATGAAGATCGACATCGGGATCTCGGACGCAGACCGCAAATCCATCGCCGAAGGGCTGAACAAGGTTCTGGCCGACACCTTCGCGCTCTACATCAAGACCCATTCGTTCCACTGGAACGTCACCGGTCCGATGTTCAACACGCTCCACACCATGTTCATGACTCAGTATACGGAGCTGTGGACCGCGCTGGACGAGATTGCCGAGCGTATCCGCGCCCTGGGCTATCCGGCGCCGGGCAGTTTCTCGCAGTTCGCGCAGCTGGCCTCGATCAAGGAAGAGGCGGGCGTGCCCAAGGCGAACGACATGATCCGCCAGCTGGTTGAGGGCCACGAGGCTGCCGCCCGCACCATCCGCAGCGTCTTCCCGCTGGCCGAGCAGGGCAGCGACGAGCCGACCGCCGACCTGCTGACCCAGCGCCTGCAAATCCACGACAAGACCGCCTGGATGCTGCGCAGCATGCTGGAGTAGTCACCGGAGCCGGCCAACGGTCGGCCATACGGGTTCAGGGCCTCCCCGTCCGGCAGGATGGCGAGGCCCTTCGTGTTTTCAGCCCGGCTCCCTCCTAAGCCGTTTTTTCCCTACGCCACTGTCTTGGCGTGCTGGCGGACCGGCAGGTTGGGAATGGTCACGGTGAAGATGGTGCCGCCGTCGCGCTCGATCTTCAGCGTGGCACCGGCCTGGTGCGACAGGGCCTGCACCAGATTCAGGCCAAGCCCGCTGCTGGCGCCGCCGCGGCTTGGGCGCTTGTGCTGGCTCGGCATGCCGGCGGGCAGCCCGACGCCGTTGTCGCGCACGATGAGCCGCATGCCGTTCTCCTCGCGCTCCAGCACCACGCGGACCGTTCCCGGATGGCCGTGCGGGAAGGCGTGCAGCAGGGCGTTGGACACCAGCTCGCTGGTGGCGATGGCCAGCGGCGTGGCGCGGTCGGCGTCGACGATCCAGTCCTGCGCCTCCAGTTCCAGCCGGGCGGCCGTCGGGTTGTCGGAACGGACAAGCCCGTCGCACATCTGGCGCAGGGCGTCGGCAAAGTTGAGGTGCGCCGGTTCGGCCGAGCGGTGGAGCAGCTCGTGCAGCAGGCTCATGGTCTGGATGCGACGCAGGCTTTCGTCGAAACCGCGGCGCGCCCTCTCGTCGATGCGGGCGGCTTGCAGGCGCAGAAGGCTGCAGATGACCTGAAGGTTGTTCTTCACGCGGTGCTGAACCTCTTTCAGCAGCACCTCCTTGTCGGTCACCGCCGCTTCCAGCTGGGCATTGGCCCGCTCCAGCTGGGCAGTGCGCTGATGGACGTTTTCCTCAAGCGTGTCGTAGGCGTGTTGCAGGGCGTCCTCGGCCTCGCGCTCTTTCCGGGCGCGCTGGATGGCAAGCGCGCCGATCACCGCCACCGTCGCACAGGCCGCGGCGGCGAAGGCGGCGTAAATCCACAGACGTTCGCTCCAGCGCCGCAGGACACTTTCGGTGGTGATGGTCACCGCGGCCGACAGACCGGTGTCGCCGATCGGACGGGTCACGGTGATGTCGTCGGCATGGCTGACGGCTTCATCGCCGGGATTGCCGCCCGTGGTGCCGCCACCCTCCGGTTCGCGCAGCAGCGGCGTCCCGTCCGGCAGCATGATGGAAATGCTGTGGCCATAGCCGACATCGAGCGAGCGGTAGACATCACGGAAGGCGCGCGCGTCGAGCCCTGCCACCGCCCAGCCGCGCGGTGCTGCACCGGTGGCGGAACTGCCGGCAGCAGAACCGCCCGGCAGGGGCTGCGCCAGGGTAACCACCGCGCGCCCGCCCATCCGGCCGCTGCCGATGGTTATGCCATCCGGCTTCAGCGCCGGCATGCCGGCGCCGGAGGGCGCATCCGGCAGGCTCGACAGCCGCAGGGCGCCGGAGGCGTCGCGGATCTCCAGCCCGACCACATGGGGGGCGCTGGCCGCCAGCAGGGCCATGCGGTCTCGGGTCGCCGCATCGTCGGGCAGCGGCGTGCCGGCAGGGCCGGCCAAGCTTGCCGCCTGGGTCAGCAGCAGGTTGCCCGACTCGATCAGCCGCGCGGCATGCTCGCCTGCCAGCAGTCCGATGTTGCCGGCGACGCCGGTGGCCTGCTGGACCGCCTCGTTGCGGTCGCGCCAGGCGAAGACGGCCGACAGCCCGATGGTCAGCAGAACCGCGGCGGTGCAGGCGATCAGGACCAGCGCCGAACCGGGCAGCCGGTAGAGCGGAGAGGATTGGGAACGCAGCGCGCGCAACGGCATCGTGTCGGAAACCATCTGGGGATACGGCCACTTCATTCTTAGCCGGAAACGGTAACACCGCCCGGCAGGTGACGGTTCCGCCGAACGCTACCCGTGTTGAAGCGGCAGGAGCCACAGCCTATTGTGGGGTGCCGACAAAGTCATCCCGCCTTGGTAAGGACCGGGCAGAACTCCGGCAGGCATGGGGAGGATGGTTTTATGCGGATCGACGGGACGGCCTATCGCACCATCTGGCCGGACGGCGAGGGTGTCGTCGCCATCATCGACCAGACCAGACTGCCGCATGATTTCACCGTCGTCCGCCTGACCAGCCTGGAGGAAGCCACCCACGCCATCCGTGCCATGCTGGTGCGCGGCGCCCCGCTGATCGGCGCGGCGGCGGCCTATGGTGTGGCACTGGCCCTGCGCCGCGACGCCAGCGACCATGGACTGGAGCAGGCCTGTGCCACCCTGCTGGCGACGCGCCCGACCGCCGTCAACCTGCGCTGGGCGCTGGAACGCATGCGCGGCCGGCTGGCCCCCCTGCCGGAGTCGCAGCGCATTGGGATTGCCGAGGCGGAGGCCGCGGCCATCGCCGATGAGGATGTCGAGATCAACCGCTCCATCGGCCTGCACGGTGCGGCATTGATCCGTGCCGCGGCCGCACGCAAGGCACCGGGGGAAGCTGTGAATGTGCTCACCCACTGCAATGCCGGCTGGCTCGCCACCGTCGATTGGGGAACGGCGCTCGCTCCGGTCTATGCCGCCTTCGAACAAGGCATCCCGCTGCATGTCTGGGTGGACGAGACGCGGCCGCGCAACCAGGGAGCCAGCCTGACCGCCTGGGAACTGAAGCACCATGGCGTCCCCCACACCGTGATCGCCGACAATGTCGGCGGCCACCTGATGCAGCACGGCAAGGTCGATCTGTGCATCGTCGGCACCGACCGCACCACCGCGACCGGCGACGTCTGCAACAAGATCGGCACCTATCTGAAGGCGCTGGCCGCCCATGACAACGGCGTGCCCTTCTATGTCGGGCTGCCCTCGCCGACCATCGACTGGACCATCGCCGATGGCGTGCGGGAGATTCCGATCGAGGAGCGCGATGGCCGCGAGGTGAGCGAACTGACCGGCTGCACAGCCGATGGCCGGATCGAGACGGTGCGCGTCACCCCCGAAGGCAGCCCGGTGGCGAATTACGCCTTCGACGTCACGCCGGCAAGGCTGGTGACCGGCCTGATCACCGAACGCGGCATTTGCGCCGCCTCGCGCACCGGACTGCTGGGGCTGTTTCCGGAGCGGGGTTGACGGACGATACGGTCAGGGGCGTCGGTCCGACAGCAGGCGCCGCAGCAGCGGCCATCCCAACTGGCGCGACCTGTCTTCGGCATTCTTGGCATCGAGCCACTGGTCGGCCAATTCACGGACCTGCCAATCACCGAGAAAACGGTCGCAGTCGATGGCGGTATAGAGTCGAACCCGCTCCTTACCCAGCCTTTCGAAATAGGCAAGCGCTCTTTGGCGGTCGATGTCTTCCATAGGCCCCAATGAAACGGAGATTGCCGGACGGCCGGTTCTGACCTTCGCCGATCCTCTGGATATTGGGAGCAGCCTGCCGCCTGCGCAACTGTCCGTTCGTCGTTGTTCCATCACCCGGAAGGTGAATGGGCCGTCCTATCGTTGGCCTGCTGGTGCCCACCGGTGTCGAAGCAGTCGGCGTCTAGACGACCGGTGTGGACGACATCTGAGGACAGCGGAACGCCGGCCTGCACGGCAGCCCGCTCCAGCGAAGCGCGGTCGGACCAATAGAGCCGGCCGCCGATCTCCACCAGAGCACCGTTCCGCCGGATCACCCATAAGCCGGTAAATGCCATTTCAATCATCCGGCCATTGGCCGGTTGGGTTGATCGTCTTTGTTTGACCCTTTGTCATCGAATGTCATCTCTGGTCTTCCCTGTGCCGGCCTTTCCTCGAGGGCTGCCACCGAGCCCACGGCAGGGACCGATCTCTGTTTCCCAAAAACACTACACTTCGCCTCTGAAGCTTTTTCTTAAAGAAACCATCATGGAATTTCATCGGAAAATTTGAGTCTATTTGTAAATGCACGTACACAATTCCGGTGCTCTTTCCACACCATTTGAAAACCATAATTATACAATGGAAATATCGTTGACCGGCACAGACTTCCCTTGATCGTGCGAATTCCCGATCCTTGGAATCGTCCGAATTCCAAAAGGGATTACGCAGTCCGACCGGATAGGGTCGATACCTCGAAATGGTCACAGCAAGGACCGTCCCCGCTCCCCAAACATAAGCTTGACCGCCTGTTTCTCTGTCCGATGGCAGGTCGGCGGTCGGCTTATCGACGTGCCTGTGTTTGAAGGAAGAGACCGATGAAGACCATCACGCGGACATTCACCACCGGGGCGATGGCGCTGCTGATCGGCGCGGCCCTGCTCGGCGGCTGTTCGAACCTGAACCATCGCGAGAACCGCGCGCTGACCGGCGGCGCCATCGGTGCGGCTGGCGGTGCAGCCATCGGTGCCGTCACTGGCGGCAGCGCGGTCTATGGCGGATTGCTGGGCGGGGCCGCCGGCGCGGCGGTCGGCGCTTTGACCGCGGATGAGGGCAGGCACCGGCGCTGAGTGACCGGACGGTGCCAAGGGGTGGGATAGCCGGTCCCGCCCCTCTTCCCTGTCTAATCCTCTTCGTCGT
>Ga0206116_1000685_pt1 | contig 28465 bp, 29 predicted proteins | sample 3A1Ametagenome_FD_178000 | JGI IMG/M metagenome (GOLD analysis project Ga0206116, IMG submission 178000) | Enriched microbial communities from leaf-cutter ant dump, University of Wisconsin, Madison, United States - 3A1A | ecosystem: Environmental > Terrestrial > Nest > Insects nest > Nest dump...
CCGCCGAACTTGGCCGACAGCACCGTCGCAATCGCCGCCGTCAGCGTCGTCTTGCCGTGGTCCACGTGGCCGATCGTGCCCACGTTCACGTGGGGCTTGGTGCGTTCGAACTTACCTTTTGCCATTTCTCAACTCCAAAAAGAGCAATGCCCGTGTGGGGGTTTAACGTCTGCATCGCGTTGCTTCTTCCCTCGCCACGGGCAACGCGGGGCACGCGATCGCAGACTATGAATTTGGTAGCTGCCAGCGCTTGATGGGCAAGCGCTGGCGGCCGATTCGCCAATTACTTGGCGCGGGCGGCCACGATGGCTTCGGCCACGTTGCGCGGAGCTTCGCTGTAGTGCTTGAACTCCATCGTGTACGTGGCGCGGCCTTGCGTCATGGAACGCAGGGTGGTGGCGTAGCCGAACATTTCGGACAGGGGCACTTCGGCCTTGATGGCCTTGCCGCCGCCCACCATGTCTTCCATGCCTTGCACCATGCCGCGGCGGCTGGACAGGTCGCCCATCACCGTGCCGGCGTAGTCTTCGGGCGTTTCCACTTCCACGGCCATCATGGGTTCCAGGATGACGGGCTGCGCCTTGCGAGCCGCTTCCTTGAAACCGAAGATGGCGGCCATCTTGAACGCCTGTTCGGACGAGTCCACGTCGTGGTACGAACCGAAGGTGAGGCGCACCTTCACGTCCACCACGGGGTAGCCCGCCAGCACGCCGGAGGTCAGCGCTTCCACCACGCCCTTTTCCACGGCGGGGATGTACTCGCGCGGCACCACGCCGCCCTTGATTTCATCGACGAACTCGAAGCCCTTGCCGGCTTCCTGCGGTTCGAGCGTGAACACCACGTGGCCGTACTGGCCCTTGCCGCCGGACTGGCGAACGAACTTGCCGTCCACGTCGGTGACCGTCTTGCGGATGGTTTCGCGGTAGGCCACCTGGGGCTTGCCCACGTTGGCTTCCACGCCGAATTCGCGCTTCATGCGGTCCACGATGATTTCGAGGTGCAGCTCGCCCATGCCGGCGATGATGGTCTGACCCGATTCTTCGTCGGTGCGCACGCGGAACGACGGATCCTCAGCGGCCAGGCGCGAGAGGGCGATGCCCATCTTTTCCTGGTCGGCCTTGGTCTTGGGTTCCACGGCCTGGGCAATCACGGGCTCGGGGAACACCATGCGTTCGAGCACGATGTGGGTATCCACGTCGCACAGGGTTTCGCCGGTGGTCACGTCCTTCAGGCCCACGCAGGCAGCGATGTCGCCGGCACGGATTTCTTCGACTTCCAGGCGTTCGTTGGCATGCATCTGCACGATACGGCCGATGCGTTCCTTGCGGCCCTTGACCGAGTTGTAGACGGTGTCGCCCTTGGTCAGCACGCCCGAGTACACGCGCACGAAGGTGAGCTGGCCGACGAACGGATCGGTCATGAGCTTGAACGCCAGCGCCGAGAACTTCTCGGCGTCGTCGGCCTTGCGCGACAGGTGCTTTTCCTCGTCGTCGGGGTCGGTACCTTGCACGTCGGGCACGTCCACGGGCGAGGGCAGGAACTGGATCACCGCGTCCAGCATGCGCTGCACGCCCTTGTTCTTGAACGCGGTGCCGCACAGCATGGGCTGGATTTCGGTGGCCAGGGTGCGCGCACGCAGGCCGGCCATGATGTCTTCCTCGGAGAGGTCGCCCTCTTCGAGGTACTTGTTCATCAGCTCTTCGTTGGCCTCAGCCGCAGCTTCCACCATTTTCTCGCGCCATTCCTTGGCCGTTTCGACCAGGTCAGCGGGAATGTCGTGGTATTCGAACTTCATACCCTGGGACGCTTCGTCCCAGATGATGGCCTTCATCTTGATGAGGTCGACCACGCCCTTGAAATTGTCTTCGGCACCGATCGGCACCACGATGGGCACGGGGTTGGCCTTCAGGCGCAGGCGCATCTGGTCGTAGACCTTGAAGAAGTTGGCGCCGGTGCGGTCCATCTTGTTGACGAACGCGAGACGGGGCACCTTGTACTTGTTGGCCTGGCGCCACACGGTTTCGGACTGGGGCTGCACGCCGCCCACGGCGCAGTACACCATGCAGGCGCCGTCCAGCACGCGCATGGAACGCTCCACCTCGATGGTGAAGTCCACGTGGCCGGGGGTGTCGATGATGTTGAAACGGTGCTCGGGGAAGGACATGTCCATGCCCTTCCAGAAGCAGGTGGTGGCCGCGGACGTGATGGTGATGCCGCGCTCCTGCTCCTGCTCCATCCAGTCCATGGTGGCGGCGCCGTCGTGCACTTCACCGATCTTGTGGTTCACACCCGTGTAGAACAGGATGCGTTCCGTGGTCGTGGTCTTGCCTGCGTCGATGTGCGCAGAGATACCGATGTTGCGGTAGCGCTCGATGGGGGTTTTGCGAGCCATGTTTTTACTCCGTTAACGGCGGAGAGCCCGTCCGCCAAAAGGGCGGATCGGGCTCCCGGCCAGTGCGATAGGTGGGGGCGGAACTTAGAAGCGGAAGTGGCTGAAGGCCTTGTTGGCTTCGGCCATGCGGTGCACTTCGTCACGGCGCTTCATCGCACCGCCACGGCCTTCGGTGGCTTCCAGGAGTTCGTTGGCCAGGCGCTGCGCCATGGACTTTTCGCCGCGCTTGCGGGCGGCTTCCTTGATCCAGCGCATCGACAGGGCCAGGCGGCGCACGGGGCGCACTTCCACGGGCACCTGGTAGTTGGCACCACCCACGCGGCGGGACTTCACTTCCACCATGGGCTTGACGTTGTTGATGGCCACGACGAACGCCTCGAGAGGGTCCTTGTCGGGGTGCTTCTTCTGGATCAGGTCCAGGGCGCCGTAGATGATGCGCTCTGCGACCGCCTTCTTGCCGCCTTCCATGATCACGTTCATGAATTTGGACAGCTCGACGTTGCCGAACTTGGGATCCGGCAGGATTTCACGTTTGGGGACTTCGCGACGACGTGGCATTTTTTACCTCTATCTTGCTTCAGTTGGCACCGTTTCCGGCACCGCGAGAGCCATTCAGGACTCCCACTTACTCGACCCGCGCAGAACACCTGCGTTTGGGGTCACTACGCTGACATCACCGCGCCACGCGGGAGACAGCACCGAAATTGCGCAGGCTGATTACTTGGCCTTGGGCTTCTTGGCACCGTACTTGGAACGGGCTTGCTTGCGGTCCTTGACGCCTTGCAGGTCAAGCGAACCGCGCACGATGTGGTAACGCACACCGGGCAAGTCCTTCACACGGCCGCCGCGCACCAGCACGACGCTGTGCTCTTGCAGGTTGTGGCCTTCGCCGCCGATGTAGGAGATGACTTCGAAACCGTTGGTCAGGCGCACCTTGGCGACCTTACGCAGAGCGGAGTTCGGCTTCTTGGGCGTCGTGGTGTACACACGGGTGCACACGCCGCGGCGCTGGGGGCAGTTTTCCATCGCAGGGCTCTTCGACTTGATCGTCTCGACCTCGCGCCCATGACGGATGAGCTGGTTAATGGTTGGCATTGATACGTCCCAAAACGTGAAATTTGCTCTGTTGAGCGAAAACAAACGTGAAAGTCTATCCCTTCGGAAATTCCGAAAAGCCTTCTAATGTACCAGCTTGGCGTCCGGCGGGCAAGCGGCCCGCCCGGCGCTTACTTGATCCAGAGGCGGATCGCATCCCACGCGCGGCCCAGGATGCCGGCCTGCTCCACGCCTTCGAGCGCCACCAGCGGCACCTCGGCCAGCGGCTGGTCGCCCAGCATGACCTTGAGCGTGCCCACCTTCTGGCCCTGGGTGAACGGCGCAACCAGCGGGTCCTGGCGCGCGATCTGGGTGGTGATCTTGCCCGCGCTGCCCGAGGGCACGGTGACCACGATGGGCTCCGCGCGGCCGATCTTGAGCGTGCTGGCCGTGCCCTTCCAGACGGCGGGCGTGGCCACGGGCTGGTTGGCGTCGAAGAGCTTCACGGCGTCGAACGCGGTGTAGCCCCAGTTCATGAGCTTCTGGCTTTCGTTCGCGCGCGCGTTTTCGCTCGTAGTGCCCAGCATGATGGACAGCAGGCGGCGCGGGCCCACGTTGGGGAAGTCGCGCTTGGCCGTGGCCACCAGGCAGTAGCCCGCCGCGTCGGTGTGGCCGGTCTTGAGGCCGTCCACCGTCGGGTCACGGAACAGCAGCGTGTTGCGGTTGGTGTCGTTGGACTTGGGCGTGCCCGGGTAGGCGTAGTGCTTGATGGCGTAGTAGTGCATGTCCTCGGGGAAGTCATGCATCAGCCGCTGCGCGAGGATGGACAGGTCGCGCGCCGTGGTGTGGTGGCCGGGGGTGGTCAGGCCCTCGGGATTCTCGTAGTGCGTGCCGGTCATGCCCAGGGCTTTGGCCTGCTCGTTCATGAGCTTGACGAAGTTCTCCGCCGTGCCGCCCACGCCTTCGGCCAGGGCCATGGTAGCGTCGTTGCCGGACTGCACGATCATGCCCTTGATGAGGTCGTCCACGGGCACCTGCATCTTGGGGTCGATGAACATGCGCGAGCCGGGCATCTTCCAGGCGCGCACGCTCACGGGGAGCTTTTGCTCCAGCGTGATCTTCTTGGCGCGCAGCGCGTCGAAGACCAGGTACTGGGTCATGAGCTTGGTGAGCGAGGCGGGCTCGATGGGCGCGTCGATGTCCTTGGCGGCAAGCACCTGGCCGGCGGTCACGTCCACGAGCAGGTAGTTGCGCGCGGCAATCTCGGGCGGCTGCGGGACCTGCGAACCCTGTGGGGTTTGGGCGAACAGGACGGCGGGGACGATGGCGATGGCGGCAGCCAGCGCGCGCAAGGCGGGGACAGGACGGTTCATGGGGGGATGCGCAAACTCAGGAGGAAAGCCCGCGTCACAGGGACGCGGGCTGCAAGTGGCGGAGCACCAGGCTCTTCAAAAGCGGTAATTGTCCGTGAAAGAAGTGGCCGCCCCCGGGGACGACTGTGACAGGCAGTATCTGCGGGCGGGCCCAGTCCATCACGGCGGCCAGGGGCACGGTGTCGTCCGCCTCGCCGTGCACGACCAGCGTGCGCGCGTGGGCCTCGGGCGGCACGGGGGCCACGCTGAAGCGGCTGGCCGCCGTGCCGATAAGCGCCACGCGGTCGATGTCGCGCCGGCCCCAGAGGGCGGCCAGCGCATGGCTGGTGACGAAGGCGCCGAACGAGAAGCCCGCGAGCGCGATAGGGCCCTGCGGCGCCGCTTGCTGGATGACGGCCAGCAGGTCCTGCAGCTCGCCCCGGCCTTCGTCGTGCACGCCCGCCGAGCCGCCCACGCCGCGGAAGTTGAAGCGCACGGCGTCGTAGCCCGCGGCGATGAAGGCGCGCGCCAGCGTCTGCACCACCTTGTTGTCCATGGTGCCGCCGAACAGCGGGTGCGGGTGCGCGATGACGGCCACGCCGCGCGGCGCTACGCCCGGGGCCGCCGCGTCGCGCACGGCCTCGATCGCGCCCGCGGCGCCGGCCAGGTCCAGACGTTCAGTCTGCGAATTCATGAGCTACTCTTTTCATAGCTGCTGGCGCCTGCTGGTAGGGCGCCAGGGGTCAAAAACACTGAAAGCCGTGGATAGAGCCGGTTTCAGCGGCCGAGTTCCGGCGGCGTGCGCAGGCGCTCCACCACCTGGCCGTTCTTGAGGTGCGACTCGACGATCTCGTCCACGTCGCCCGCGTCCACGTAGGTGTACCAGGTACCCTCGGGGTAGACCACGGCGATGGGGCCGCCCGCACAACGGTCCAGGCAGCCGGCCTTGTTCACGCGCACCTTGCCCGGGCCCGCCAGGCCCTGCTGCTTGACCAGCATCTTGCAGCGGTCGAACGCCTCCTGGGCGCCGTGGTGGGCGCAGCTGGCCTCGCCGTTGGTGCGGTCGTTCAGGCAAAAGAAGATGTGGCGCTCGTAGTACTGGGTCATGGGCGCAGATTCTAGGACGGCTCCCTGCGCGACAGCCGCACCAGCACGTACAGCAGCGCCGCCACCGGCCACAGCCAGCCCAGCCACTGCGCCAGGCCGTAAAAGCGCAGGAAGCGCCCCTGCTCCCACAACTGCAGCGTCTGCGCGAAATAGGCGCTCGTGGGCGCCTGGTTCAGCAGGCTCAGGTGCAGCACCAGCGCCAGCAGCAGCACGGCCGCGCTGGCGCGCCGGGGCAGCGGCAAGAGGAGCACGGCCATCACCAGGCTGCCCCACACGCCCACGCGCACGGGCAGGCCCGCCCACCACTCCCAGGCATGCGCGGGGCCCCAGGTGAGCGCGCACGACAGCGCCGTCACCCCCACGCCCACCGCCACCGCCGCGGCCGCGAACACCGCGCGCCGGCCCACGTGGCGGATCACGCAGTAGCCCAGCAGGCAGGGGATGAGCAGGCCCAGCGCCACGCACAGCACCTCGGCGCTGGGCGACAGGTCTTCGAGCGGCCCTTCGCGCAGCGGCAGCCAGTCAAGGAAGGGCGTGCCCTCCAGCACGTCGGCCGCCGCAGCTTCCAGCCGCTGCAGCACCTGCCCCAGGCCGAACGGCACGGCGGCCGGAAAGAGCAGCGCGGGCGGCCACAGCGCCAGCAGCACCAGCGCGCCCTGCGCGTCGGGCACGAACCAGCGCGCGCGAAAGCGGCTCCAGCGGTCGATGGCGCCCAGGCGCTCCAGCAGTGCCGCCGCCAGCGCCCCCAGCAGCGCGCCCGCCGCGTTGAGCGCCAGGTCCATGTTCGAGGACACGCGCTGCGGCAGGTAGATCTGCAGGAACTCCATCGACAGCGAGAGCAGCGCCCCCGCCACGGCGGCCAGCGGCACGGCCGCGCGCGGCCAGCCCGTGCGCAGCAGCGCCAGCGCGAGCAGGGAGCCCAGCGGCGCATAGCCCACCACGTTGATGCCCGCGTCGAACTTCGTCCAGTACGGCGGCGGAATGTGCGCCGTGAGGAACACCCAGGGCGAGATGCCCTGCCCGCGCCAGCCGTCGAACGGGAACAGGCTGGCGAAGATGACCAGCGCCGCATAGATCAGCGCCAGCGGCCAGGCGGCGGTCTTATGCATCCATCAGAACGGCTTGACGACCACCAGCACCACCGCCGCCGCCAGCAGCAGCACCGGCACCTCGTTGAACCAGCGGAACCAGCGGTGGCCGCGGCGCGACGTGCCGTCGGCCAGCTTGCGCAGCAGCACGGCGCAGGCATGGTGGTAGCCGATCACCAGCACCACCACGGCCAGCTTGGCGTGCATCCACCCATTGCCCGGCCCCCGGCCGATGCCGTAGCCCAGGAACAGCCACAGCCCCAGCGCCAGTGCGGGCACGGCCAGCAAGGTGGTGAAGCGCAGCAGCTTGCGCGCCATGAGCAACAGGCGCTCGCGCTCAGCCACCGAGCCGGGCGCGACCATCGCCAGGTTGACGAAGATGCGCGGCAGGTAGAACAGGCCGGCGAACCAGCTGGCCACGAAGACGATGTGGAAGGCTTTGACCCAGAGCATGCGGGCAGTGTACGGGCCGGGCCTTGCATGGCGGGTAAAAAAAAGCCCGGCATTCAAGCCGGGCCGGCAAGCCTGTCATGCATCGCTGCAATCCAAGGCCCCGCTCAGGGAGGAAAAGCGGGGGGCGGCGAAGGCCGCCCGGGGGCAATGTAGCACCGGCACCGGTGCGATACAAGGGATGGGATGGGGCACAATTTCCGCATGACCCCCGCCCCCTTTCCGCAAAACCGCCCGCGCCGCCTGCGCCGCGACGCCTTCACCCGCAACCTGGTGCGCGAGCACCGCCTGTCGGCGCACGACTTCATCTACCCCGTGTTCGTGCACGCGGGCCAGGGCCGCAGCGAGGCCGTGCCCTCCATGCCCGGCGTGGAGCGCCTGAGCCTCGACCTGCTGCTGCCCGTGGCCGAGGATTGCGTGAAGCTCGGCATCCCCGTGCTCGCGCTGTTCCCCGCCATCGAGGCCGGACTCAAGACGCCCGACGGCAAGGAGGCGCTGAACCCCGAGGGCCTGATCCCGCGCGTGGTGCGCGCGCTGAAGAAGGAATTCCCCGACCTGGGCGTGCTGACCGACGTGGCGCTCGACCCCTACACCAGCCACGGCCAGGACGGCGTGCTGGACGACACCGGCTACATCCTCAACGACGAAACGGTGGAGATCCTCACCGGCCAGGCCCTCACGCATGCCGAGGCGGGCGTGGACATCGTGGCGCCCAGCGACATGATGGACGGCCGCATCGGCGCGATCCGCGACGCGCTCGAGGTGCAGGGCCACATCCACACGCGCATCATGGCCTACAGCGCCAAGTACGCGAGCGCCTTCTACGGCCCCTTCCGCGATGCCGTGGGCACGCGCGGCGCCCTGGGCAAGGCCGACAAGAACGTCTATCAAATGGACCCGGGCAACACCGACGAAGCCCTGCGCGAAGTGGCGCTGGACATCGCCGAGGGCGCCGACATGGTGATGGTCAAGCCCGGCATGCCCTACCTCGACGTGGTGCGCCGCGTAAAGGATGAGTTCCGCGTGCCCACCTTTGCCTACCAGGTCAGCGGCGAGTACGCCATGCTCAAGGCCGCCGCCGCCAACGGCTGGCTCGACCACGACGCCGTGATGATGGAAAGCCTGCTCGCCTTCAAGCGCGCGGGCGCCGACGGCGTGCTGACCTACTTCGCGCGCGACGCCGCGCGCCTGCTCCTGCAGCGCTCCTGAAACGAGAGCTGCTTGCGGACGGCCCATGGGCACTACAGGCACTTTTGACATGAATACCGAGGCACCTGCGGCCGACGGCCTGCGCGTCTTCCACCTGCACGCGGGCGGCGTGGCCGAGCTGCCCGCGCTGCCCGAACGCCTGCCCGCCCAGGGCTTCGTGTGGATCGCCTGCACGCGCGCCACGCTGCAGGCCCAGGCCGCCACCGTGCAGGCGGCGCTGCAGGCGCTCACGGGCCAGCAGCTCGTGGACCTGCACGTGTCGGACCTGCTCAACGCGCAGCTGCCCTCGCACTACGACTACACCTCGCAGTACGACCTGCTCGTATTCCGCCGCCTGGGCGCCGGCGCGGCCGAGGCCGCCCCGGCCGCGCCGCCCGCGCGCCGCAGCGGCCCGCCCGTGCTGCGCAACATCGACACCCGGCCCGTGGGCTTCGCCGTGTTCGACCAGGTGCTGCTGTCGGTCCACCCGGCCGACTGCGCCGTGCGCGACGCCTACGCCGCGCGCCTGCTCGCGGCCATCCCGACCGACCCGCGCGAGGGCCGCGCCAGCCCCACGCCCGGCGCGCGCGTGCCCGCGAGCCCCGCGGACCTGATGCTGCGCGTGGTCAACCTCATCGTGGACGGCTTCCTGGACCTGCGCCGCGAACTCTCGCGCCAGCTCGACCACTGGCAGACCGAGCTGCTGCGCCCGCGCACGCGCTTCGCCAACTGGAGCGCGCTGCTCGACGCGCGCCTGGCCCTGCACGAGCTGGACGACGTGTGCGAGGACCAGCGCGCCGCCGTGCAGGACTGGATCGACGCGCTCGAGACCTGGAGCCCGCCCGACGGCGCACAGGCCGCGCGCGAACTGGAGCTGCTCAAGGTGCGCAGCCGCGACGTGCTGGAACACATCGAGCGCGTGGTGCACCACGTGCGCCGCCTGGAGCAGAGCACCGAGACCGTGGTGCAGATGCACTTCAGCGTGCAAAGCAACCGCACCAACGACATCATGCGCACGCTCACGGCGCTCACCGCCGTGTTCCTGCCGCTCAACCTCATCGCGGGCATCTTCGGCATGAACTTCGAGTTCATCCCGCTGGTGCACAAGGCCGACGGCTTCTGGTGGGCGATGGGCTCGATGACGGTGATCGCGCTGGCGCTGGTGCTGGTGTTCTGGCGCAAGCGCTACCTGGCGCGTACCGAAGGGCACTGACGCCCCCCGCCCTCATCCCCCTCAGACGAACGGCGCGCCCAGCCCCTCGTTCGCCAGCACGCGCTGCACCGCCGCGCGCACCAGCATGCGCTGGAGGTACGGCCCCAGGTGCGGCCGCGCGCGGGCCGGGGCGCTGGCGAAGTTGCGCGTCCAGCGGCACAGCGTGAACACGTAGGCGTCGAGCGCGCTGTACGCCTCGCCCAGGAACCACGGCCCGCCGTGGCCCGCGAGCTCGGCGTCGAGCTGGTCCAGCAGGCCGCCGATGCGCTGCTCGGCATGGCGCTTCAACTCGGCCACGCCCGCCGCGTGGCCCTCGTCCATCCAGCGCTCGGGGTAGAAGTAGACGATCAGCGCGCTCTGCAGCGTGTTGGTGAGCCACATGAGCCACTGGTAGAAGCGCGTGCGCTCGGCGCTGCCCATGGCGGGCGCCAGCCCCGCGCCGGGATGGGCGTCGCACAGGTGCAGGCAGATCGCCGCCGTTTCGTAGACCGCCAGGCTGCCGTCCGTCAGCACGGGGATCAGCCCGTTGGGGTTGAGCCGCAGGTACGCGGGCGCCTTGTGCGCGCCCTGCGTGCGGTCCACCAGCACGCGCTCGTAGGGCACGCCCAGCTCTTCGAGCAGGATGTGGGGCACCATCGCGGCGGTGCTGGGGTAGTAGTGCAGTTGGATCATGGTGCTATGTAAAAAAGAGCTGCTTGCGCCCGCCAGATAAGGGCTGGAGGCCAAAAAGGCTTGAAATCTCAGCCCACCAGCCGGCCGAAGAACGCCAGCGTGCGGTCCCGCGCGGCCATGGCGGCGGCCTCGTCGTAGGCGCCGCGCTGGTCGCAGTTGAAGCCGTGGTCGGCCTCGTACACGTGCACGCCCACCTCGGGGTGGGCGCGGGCGAAGGCCTGCACGCCGTCCTGCGGGATGTGCGCGTCGCGGCGGCCGAAGTGGGCGATCACCGGGCTGCGCGGCGTGCGCGCGGCTTCCAGGCCCACGGTCATGCCGCCGCCGTAGTAGCAGGCAGTGGCCGCGATGCCATCGAGCGCGCAGGCCGCGCGCCAGGCCATCAGGCCGCCCCAGCAAAAGCCCACCACGCCCACCTTGCCCTGCCCCAGGCGCGCCGCCTCGGCCACGGCGGCCTGCACGTCGGGCAGCAGGCCGGGGGCGGGCAGCGCCTCGGCGCGGGTCTTGAGCGCGCGGCCCTGGTCCATGTCCTGCGCGCTGTAGCCCAGGTCCACGCCGGGCTCAAGGCGCGCGAACAGGTCGGGCGCCACGGCCGCATAGCCGCGCGCGGCGAAGCGGTCCGCCACGGCGCGGATGTGCGCGTTCACGCCGAAAATCTCCTGCACCACCACCACGCCGCCGTGCACCGGCCCCTCGGGCAGGGCGGCCCAAGCCCGCACGGCGGCGCCGTCCGCCGGCGCCAGATCGATCCATTGGCCCATGGCATTCACCCCGTCCAAGTAGTGTGTAATGCCGTTCATTCTCACAGGAGACGCCCCTTGAACAAAGTAGCCATCGTGACCGGCGGCAGCCGGGGCATCGGCGCCGCCACCGCGCTGCTCGCGGCCCGCGAGGGCTGGGCCGTGGCCGTCAACTACGCGCAGCGGGCCGATGCGGCCGAGGACGTGGCGGGCCGCATCCGCGCGGCGGGCGGCCGGGCCATCGCCGTGCGCGGCGACGTGGCCGTGGAGGCCGATGTGCTGGCCCTGTTCGACACCGTGGACCGTGAGCTCGGCCGCGTCACCGCGCTGGTGAACAACGCGGGCGTGGTGGACCGCCCCGCGCGCGTTCAAGACATGAGCGGCGAGCGCCTGCGCCGCATGTTCGACATCAACGTGCTCGGCAGCTTCTACTGCGCGCGCGAGGCCGTGCGCCGCATGAGCACCCGGCACGGCGGCGCGGGCGGAAGCATCGTCAACGTATCGAGCGCCGCCGCGCGCCTGGGCGCCGCGGGCCAGTACGTGGACTACGCGGCGGCCAAGGGCGCGATCGACACGTTCACCATCGGCCTGGCGCGCGAGGTGGCGGCCGAGGGCATCCGCGTGAACGCCGTGCGCCCGGGCCTGATCGAGACCGAGATCCACGCCAGCGGCGGCCTGCCCGACCGCGTGCGCGACCTCGCGCACCAGGTGCCCATGGGCCGCGGCGGCACGGCCGAGGAGGTGGCCGAGGCCATCGTGTGGCTGATGGGCGATGCCTCGCCCTACACCACCATGACGCTCATGGAAGTCTCGGGCGGGCGCTGACACCATGGACCTCAAGCCCCTCATCACCCTGCTGGCCATCGTGAACCCGCTGGCCATCGTGCCCTTCTTCATCCACTACACCGAGGGCTTCTCGCCCGCGCAGCGCCGCCGCACCATCCAGGTGGCGGCGTTCAGCGCGTTCTGCGTGATCGCGGCCTGCGCGCTGCTGGGCCTGCAGATCCTGGACTTCTTCAACATCTCGCTGCCGAGCTTCCAGGTGGGCGGCGGCCTGCTGCTGCTCATCAGCGCGATGAACATGCTCAACGCCCAGCCCGCCGAGGCCAAGCCCCACACCAACGACCTGGAGGAAGGCGCCGAGAAGGCCGCCGCGGGCTCGAGCATCGCCGTGGTGCCGCTCACCATCCCGCTGCTCACGGGCCCCGCGAGCATGTCCACCGTGGTGATCTACGCCGACCGCGCCCACACCATCCTGCAGCATGCCGCGCTCATCGGCTACGGCGTGGTGATCGGCCTGGCCACGGCGCTGTGCTTCTCGCTGGCCGAGCCCATCGCGCGCGTGCTGGGCAAGACCGGCATCAACGTGATGACGCGGCTCATGGGCCTGATCCTCGCGGCGCTGGCCGTGGAGGTGATGGCGGACGGGCTGGGCAAGCTCTTCCCCCTGCTCGCGTCCCGCTGACCCCATGCCCGCGCGCCTGCTGCTCGTCGAGGACGACCCCGCCATCGCGCGCACCGTGACCTACACGCTCGAGCGCGAGGGCCTGGCCGTGACGCACAGCCTGCTGCTGGGCGACGCGCGCGGCCAATTGTTCGGCCCGTCGCGCAACGGCGCACCGTTCGACCTGCTGGTGCTCGACGTGGGCCTGCCCGACGGCAGCGGGCTCGACCTGCTGCGCGAGCTGCGCCAGGCACGGCACGCCCTGCCCGTGCTCATGCTCAGCGCCCACGGCGAGGAGATCGACCGCGTGCTGGGCCTGGAGTTGGGCGCCGACGACTACCTGCCCAAGCCCTTCAGCCCGCGCGAGCTGGCCGCGCGCGCCAAGGCCCTGCTGCGCCGCGCGGCCGCGCCCGCAGCACCGCAGGCAGCGGAAGGCCCCTTCCGCGACGACGCCCGCGGCCAACGCATGCACCTGCACGGCCAGCCGCTCGCGCTCACGCGGCGCGAATACCGCCTGCTGTCGCACCTGCTCGCGGGCGCGGGCCGCATCCACACGCGCGAGGCGCTGCTCGCCGCCGCCTGGGGCGACGACAGCGAGAGCACCGACCGCACCGTGGACACCCACATCAAGACCCTGCGCGCCAAGCTGCGTGCGGCCGACCCGGCGCGCGAGTACATCAGCACGCACCGGGGCATGGGCTACTGCCTCGACCTCTGAGCCATGCGCCTGGGCCTGCGGCTGCTGTTCGCCTTCTTCCTCATCAACGGCATCGCCGCGTTCTTCGTGCTGCGCGTGTTCACGGCCGAGATCAAGCCCAGCGTGCGCGAGGTGATGGAAGACATGATGGTGGACACGGCCAACATCCTGGCCGAGCTGGCGAGCGACGACCTCGCCGCGGGCCGCTTCCGTGCCGAATCCGGCGATAGCCCCTTCGCACGCCACGTGCGCGCCTACGCGAGCCGCCCCATCGACGCAGCGATCTGGGGCCTGTCCAAGCAGTCGCTCGACTTCCGCATCTACGTGACCGACGCCACGGGCCGCGTGGTGTTCGACAGCGAGGGCAAGGCCGTGGGGCAGGACTATTCGCAGTGGCGCGACGTAGCCCGCACCCTGCGCGGAGAGTACGGCGCCCGCGCGAGCCGCGACGTGCAGGAGGACGGCAGCACCGGCGTGATGTACGTGGCCGCGCCGATCCGCGTGCGCGGCCGGATCGCGGGCGTGCTCACCGTGGCCAAGCCCACGCGCACGGTGCAGCGCTTCATCGACCGCGCCGAGCGCAAGGTGCTGCAGGGCGGGCTGCTGCTGCTCGCGCTCTCGGCCCTGGTGGGCGTGGCCGTCACGGTGTGGACGGTGTGGCACGTGCGCCGCCTGCGCGACTACGCGCTGAGCGTGCAGGGCCCGAGCGACGGCGCCGCGCCGCCGCCGCCCGTGCCGGCCGTGCCCGGCGAACTGGGCGACCTGGCCCGCGCCATGGACCGCATGCGCGAGCGCCTCGAGGGGCGCGACTACATCGAGGGCTACGTGCGCGCCCTCACGCACGAACTCAAGAGCCCCGTGGCCGCGCTGCGCGGCGCGGGCGAGCTGCTGCACGACGCGCTGCCCGCCGCCGACCGCCGCCAGTTCGCCACCCAGGTGGTGGAACAGAGCGAGCGCCTGCAGCGCCTGATCGACCGGCTGCTCGAACTCTCCAAGCTGGAGCAGCGCCAGCACGCCGAGGCCGCCGCCCCCGTGGCGCTGCGCGACTGCGCCGAGCGCGCGGTGCGCCAGGCTCGGGCGCGCGCGCTGCAGCGCGGCGTGGCGCTGGAGCTGGAGGGCGAAGGCGCCAGCGGCCCGTGGGAGGCCGAGCTCGTCACCCTCGCCATCGGCAACCTGATCGACAACGCCATCGACTTCTCGCCCACGGGCGGCACGGTGCGCGTGGAGCTGCACGGCCCCACCGTGGCCGTGCAGGACCAGGGGCCCGGCGTGCCCGCCTACGCGCTGCCGCGCCTGGGCGAGCGCTTCTTCACCACCGCGCGGCCCGACGGCACGCGCAACGGCTCGGGCCTGGGGCTGGCCATCGTCAAACGGGTGATGCAATTGCACGGCGGCAGCATGGCCGTGCGGGAGGGCGGCCCGGGGTTGCGCGTGGAGCTGCGCTTCTAAGGCCTGTAAGGCCTACGCGCCCACGACGCGATTGCGCCCACCGTGCTTGGCGCGGTAGAGCCGCCGGTCCACCTCTTCCAGGAAGCGCAGCGGCGCATCATGCTCCCCCGGAACGATGGTGCCCACGCCAATGCTCACCGTGAGCAGCTGGCCGATGGGCGAATCCGCATGCGCGATCTGCGCCTTGAACACCGCCTGGCGGCAGCGCTCGGCCACGGACTGCGCGGCGCGCGCATCGCTCGCGGGCAGCAGCAGCACGAACTCCTCGCCGCCGTAGCGCGCCAGGAAGTCGCGCGGCCGGTGCGCGGCGCTGGCCAGCGCGCGGGCCACGCGCTTGAGGCACTCGTCGCCCTCCACGTGGCCGTGGGCGTCGTTGTAGCGCTTGAAGAAATCCACGTCGAACAGCAGCAGCGACAGCGGCTGGGCCTCGCGCCGCGCGTCCTGCCACTCGCGGTCGAGCGTGGCGTCGAACTTGCGGCGGTTGTTCACGCCCGTGAGTCCGTCGCGGAACGACAGGTCCTCCAGCTCGTGCTGCAGGCTCAGCAGCTTCTCCTCGTCCTGTTTGCGCGCGGTGATGTCGAACATGAAGCCCACGAGCGACACCACGTTGCCCTGCAGGTCGCGCACCACGTGCACCACGTCGCGGATCCACACGTAGCCGCCCCCGGCGGTGAGCGCGCGGTAGTCGGCCTCGTGGTCCACGCCCGACTGCGACTGCGCGATGCAGAAGTTCACCACGCGCTCGCGGTCATCGGGGTGGATGCGGTCGGCCCAGTCCTGCACCGTGGCCCAGCTCGTGGGCGCCCAGCCGAGCAGGCCCTCGATCTGCGGGCCGATGTAGGCGAAGGTGGCCGTGGCCCAGTCGATCTTCCACGGGATGGCGCGCGTGGACTCCAGCAGGGTGCGGTACAGCGCGTTGTCGGGCTCGGTGGAGTGCATGGACCGCATGCTACCCGCAGACTTCACACCCGCCTCACAAACTTCATGGCGCCCTCACGGCGGGCCGCAACACTGCCCTCCACATTCACTCGCGGAGGACGCCTTGAAACACCCCCTGTTCACCAAGCTGGCCGCGCTCGCGGCCATCACCCTGCTGCTGCTCTTCGGCCTCTCCCTGATCGAAGACGTGGTGCGCGACCGCCTGCGCTACCGCACCGAAGCCGCGCGCAGCGTGGCGCAAAGCCTGGCGGGCCCCCAGACGCTGCTGGGGCCGATGCTGTACAGCGCCTGCGTGGAAAGCTGGGACGTGGTGAACGGCACCGGCGCCGAGCGCCACACCACCGAGCAGCGCCGCGAATTCCTGCTCACCGCCCTGCCCGAGCAACTGCGCCTGCGCACCGGCGCCGCGATGGAGGAACGCGCGCGCGGCCTGCACAAGGTGAACGCCTACACGCTCAAGGCCCATGTGACGGCGCAGTGGGCGAGCCTGGCCAGCCTGCGGCCCGAAGGCACGGTGAAGGGCTCACGCATGCAGTGCGGCGCCCCCATCCTGATGGTGGGCGTGGGCGACGCGCGCGGCATCCGCACCGCGCAGGCCGAGGTGGACGGGCACGCCCTCGCCCTCAAGCCCGGCACCTTCCACCCCGTGTACACGCGCGGCCTGCACACACCGCTGCCCGAGGCGCTGCGCGCGCAGGACGGGCCCGTGAGCGCCACGCTCGACCTGGAGCTCGTGGGCACCGAGCGCCTGGCCATCGTGCCCCTGGGCGGCACGACCGAGGTGCAGATGGACAGCGGCTGGCCCCACCCCTCGTTCGGCGGACGCTTCCTGCCCTCGGAACGCCAAGTGACGGGCAACGGCTTCACCGCGCGCTGGCGCCTGTCGTCGCTGGCCACCACGGCCCAGCAGGACGTGGCCGATGGCCGCAAGGTGTGCGATGCGGCCCCCGACGCGGCGCCCTATGACAGCCCCCCCGCCGACGCCGGCGCGCGCGGCGGCTGCGCCGACAGCTTCAGCGTGGCCTTCATCGACCCGGTGAACCCGTATTCGCTCTCCGACCGCGCCACCAAGTACGGCGTGCTGTTCATCGCCCTCACCTTCGTGGCCGTGGGCCTGTTCGAGCTGATGAAGAAGCTGCGCGTGCACCCGGTGCAGTACCTGCTCGTGGGCAGCGCGCTGTGCAGCTTCTTCCTGCTGCTGGTGAGCCTGTCGGAGCACCTGCCCTTCGGCGCCTCGTACGCCGTGGCCGCCACGGCCTGCGTGCTGCTGCTGGCCTACTACGCCAGCCACATGCTGGGCAGCGTGCGGCGCGGCCTGCCGTTCGGCGCGCTGATCGCGCTGCTCTACGGCCTGCTGTACCTGCTGCTGCAACTGGAACAGACGGCCCTGGTGGTGGGCGCGCTCTCGCTCTTCGCGGTGCTGGCCGCCGTGATGGTGCTCACCCGCCGCGTGAACTGGTACGGCCTGGCCGCCCCGCAGCGCCCCACGGCGGAGGCCGCATGAAGGCCCCCGCCCTCACCGCCGCCGAGGCCGCGCGCGTGCAGCGCTACCACGACCGCCTGCTCGCCGCCCTGCAGGCGCGCGACCGCACGGCGCTGCGCAGCGCCAAGCAGGACGTGCTGCGGGCCGCATACGCCCCCGCCGCGGCCGAACGCCCGCCGCTGCGGCAGGCGCTGCGCCTGCTGTCATGGCGCATGGCAGGCTGGCTGCTGCCCCGGCGGCATTAGAGCCTGCGCAGGACGAAAAAAAGCCCCGCAGCGCGGGGCTTTTTGCCAAGGCGGCGGGCGTTCAGGCCATGTTCACGGCGATGAAGGCCAGCAGGAAGATCATGACGCCACCCACGACCGGCAGCACCAGGGGGATCAGGGGCACCACGCCTTCGACGGCGTCATGGGCTTCGGGGGCGTGCGAGGACTGGGGCTGGGACATGTCAGGTTCTCCAAAATCTTCTCTACGGAACTCGCCGCATTCTACCGTCAGAGCAGCGCGGCCTGCATGCCCGCGGCGCGCAACTGCGCCAGCACCTGCTCCACGTGGGCCTTGCCGCGCGTCTGCAGCACGAGCTCGATCTCCACGTTCTGCGCGGCCAGCAGGGTGAAGGCGCGCTGGTGGTGCACCTCCTCGATGTTGGCGCCCGCGGCGGCCACCGTGGCGGTGATTTGCGCCAGAACGCCGGGCACGTCGCGCGCGCCGACCTGGATGCGCGCGAGCCGCCCGGAGCGCACCATGCCGCGCTCGATGATGGCGGCGAGCAGCAGCGGGTCGATGTTGCCGCCCGAGAGCACCAGGCCCACCTTCCTGCCCTGGAAGCGTTCGGGGTGGCGCACGAGCGCCGCCAGGCCCACGGCGCCCGCGCCCTCGACCAGGGTTTTCTCGATTTCGAGCAGCATGAGCACGGCCTGCTCGATGTCGCCCTCGTCCACGAGCAGCAGGTCGTCCACGAGGCGGGCCACCACTTCCTGGGTGATCTGGCCCGGCGCACCCACGGCGATGCCCTCGGCGATGGTGGACGCGCCCATGGGCAGCTGCGTGCCCTGCACGGCGTTGACCATGGATGGAAAGCGCGTGGTCTGCACGCCGATGACCTCGATGCCGGGCTTGAGCGCCTTGGCCGCCGTGGCCACGCCCGCGATGAGCCCGCCGCCGCCCACGGAAATGACGAGCACGTCCAGATCGGGCTGCTCGCCGAGCATTTCGAGGGCCAGCGTGCCCTGGCCCGCCGCGATGGCCTCGTCGTCGTAGGGGTGCACAAAGGTCAGGCCCTGGGCCTCGGCCAGCGCGTAGGCGTGCTGGCGCGCTTCTTCCAGCGTATCGCCGTGCAGCACCACCTCGGCGCCGAAGCCGCGCGTGCGCTCCACCTTCACGCCGGGCGTGAAGCGCGGCATGACGATCACCGCGCGCAGGCCCAGGCGCTGCGCGTGGTAGGCCACGCCCTGGGCGTGGTTGCCCGCGCTCATCGCCACGACGCCCCGCGCGCGCTCCCCGGGGGTGAGCAGGCTGAGCTTGTTGCACGCGCCGCGCTCCTTGAACGAGGCGGTGAACTGCAGGTTCTCGAACTTGAGGAACACCTGCGCGCCCGTGACCTGCGAGAGCGTTTGCGATTCGACGCAGGGCGTCTCGAGCACCTGGCCGCGCAGGCGGGCGGCGGCGTCCTGGATGGATTGGAGCGTGAGCATGGTGGGGCGATTGTGAAGCAGGGCGGTTCTACAATGAGAAAGCGCTTACCCCCACAGGACTGCAACGTGCTGCTCGCCCAACTGCATGCCCGCAAAAACGCCATTGCCGCATTGGGCAGCCTGTACGGTGCCCGGCGCATCCGCGTTTTCGGCTCTGTGGCACGGGGGGAAGAGCGCCCAGAGAGCGATGTGGATTTTCTGGTGGAGTTCGACCCGGGCTACGACCTGTTCGCACAGCGCCTGCCGCTGGCGCGGCAGTTGTCGGAGTTGCTGGGGCGCCCGGTCGATTTGATTCCTGAGCATGAATTGAACCGCCATCTGCGGGACAGCATCCTGAAGGAAGCGGTGGAGCTGTGAGCAAGTCCTGGCAACCCTACGCACTCCACATTCTGGATGCGATTGCCAAGATCGAGCGCATCCAGGCACGCGGCGACCTGACCCAGGACGACATCCTCTACGACGCCGCCTTGCGCAATCTCCAGACGCTCTCGGAATCCACACAGCACCTGCCCGCCGACAAGAAAGCCGCCTACCCGCACATTCCCTGGCGGGACATTGCCGGCTTTCGCAACATCCTGGTGCACAACTATTTGGGCGACATTGCGGCGCCTACCATCGCGGCCGTGATCGAGAGGCACCTTCCGGCTCTGCAGGCCTGTGTGCAGGCCATGCTGGCCGAAGGTTGACGCACTCCGGCGCGCATGTGTGCCGGCGTCAAGCCAACGCTCTCGCCAGCAACGCATCCACCGCCACGGCGCGCGTGTCGATCGCGCCCACCACGCGCCCCGCCCCCGCATCGCCCAGGCGCGTGGCGATGAACGCATCGGCCACCGCCGCGGGCGCGTGGCGGCGCAGTAGCGCGGCCTGGGCCGCAAGCACCAGGCGCTGGGCGAGCACGCGGCCCAGGGCTTCAAGCTGCCCGGGCGGCTGGGCCAGCAGCGCGCGCACCGATTGCAGCGTGGCGAGCAGCAGCGGCTCGCCCGCGGCAGCGTCGGCCAGGTCGGCCAGCAGCGCCTGCGCGGCCTCGGGCTCGCGCGCGATGGCGCGCAGCACGTCCAGGCACATCACGTTGCCCGAGCCTTCCCAGATGGAGTTGACGGGCGACTCGCGGAACAGGCGCGCGACCACGCTGGTGTCCACGTAGCCGTTGCCGCCCAGCACCTCCATGGCCTCGCCCGTGCATTCCACGCCGCGCTTGCACACCCAGAACTTGGCAGCGGGCGTGAGGATGCGCTTGTACGCGCGCTGCACGGGGTCGGCTTCGTCCTCGTAGGCCTCGGCCAGGCGCATCGCCAGCGCCATGGCGGCCTCGCTCTCCAGCGCGAGATCGGCCAGCACGGCGCGCATCAGCGGCTGCTCGGCCAGGCGCTTGCCGAATGCCTGGCGCTGGCGCGCGTAGGCGATGGCCTGCACCAGCGCCTGGCGCAGGATGGCGGCGCTGCCCAGCACGCAGTTCAGGCGGGTGTACGTGGCCATCTCGATGATGGTGGGAATGCCCCGGCCTTCCTCGCCCATGAGGAGGCCCCAGGCGTCCTGGAACTCGACCTCGCTGCTCGAATTGCTGCGGTTGCCCACCTTGTCCTTGAGGCGCTGCACGTTCACGGCGTTCTTGCTGCCGTCGGGGCGCCAGCGCGGCACGAAGAAGCACGCGAACGGACCGCCCTCGCCGGTGCGCGCGACGACGAGGTGCGCGTCGCACATCGGCGCGGAGAAGAACCACTTGTGCCCGCGCAGCAGGTACTCGCCGCCGCGCCCGCCCGCGCCGATGGGAGTAGCCACGGTGGTGTTGGCGCGCACGTCGGAGCCGCCCTGCTTCTCGGTCATGCCCATGCCGAGCCAGATCGATGCTTTCTGCGCCAGCGGCAGGTCGCGCGCGTCGTAGTCGGTGCTGTAGAGCTGCGCCTGCAGCTGCGCCCACAGCGCCGGCTCCTTCTGCAGCACGGGGATGCTGGCCGTGGTCATGGTGGCCGGGCACAGCGTGCCCTGCTCCACCTGGCCATGCAGGTAGAAGCCCGCGGCCCAGGCGGCCCAGCGGCCCTTGCGTGTGTCGGCAAAGGGCTGCCCGACCAGGCCCTGGCCACGGTACATTTCCATGAGCGCATGCCAGCTCGGGTGGAACTCCACCTGGTCGATGCGGCGCCCGCGCGCGTCGAAGCCGTGCAGCGTGGGCAGATGGCGGTTGGCCTCCTCGGCCAGGCGCCAGGTGGCGGCGTCGCCCAGGCGCGCGGCGTACTGCGCGAGCGCGGGCTGGGCCCAGCCCGCGCCGGCGCGCTGCAGCGCCTCGGCCAGGGCCGGGTCGGCATTGAGCAGGTGGATGCCCGTGGGCTCGTCCACCTGGTTGAAAACGGTGTGGGTGTTCCAGTCGGCCATGGCGGTGTGTCTCCTTGGAAGGAAAGTCTAGGAAATATGGCCTCGCGAGGTGTTCGGGTTTCCATGCCGCCGCAGGACGCGCCGCAGATCCGCCGCCGCCCGCGCCAGCCGCGCGCCCTGGCGAGCGCGCAGGCGCTGCAGGATGCGTTTGTTCGGGTTCTGCTCGAACGCGGCTACGAGAAAACCACCATCCGCGAGGTGGCGGCCGTGGCCGGGGTGGGCGTGGGCACGTTCTACGAATACTTCGGCAACATGCGCGCGCTCGCGGCGCTGTGCATCCACCAGCGCGTGCAGGCGCTGGCCGAGGCGGGGCAGGCAGCCCTCGATGCCGTGCGCGGGCGGCCGCTGGCGCAGGTGCTGGACGCGCAGCTCGACGTGCAGGTGGGCCGGGTGATGGCCGAGGCGCCGGTGTGGGCCGCGCTGTTTCTCGTGGAGCGGCAGGTGTCCACGCCGCAGGCGTTTCGCAAGCACTACGAGGCCTACGTGGCGCTGTGGCGGCGCACCCTGGAGGCCGCGTGCGACGCACCGCGCGATGCGCCCGCCGCCGCGCGGCTGCTGCACGCGATGACCTACGGCTGGGTCTCGCAGTCGCTGCTGGCGCAGGGGCCGCGGGTCGATGCAGCGGCGCTGCGCGCGCAGCTCGGGCAGGCCGCGCAGGCCTACGCGGCCACGCTGGAGCGGGCATGAAAATGGCCTCCAGCGCCCGCCCAGTCTGCGCAAGAAGCTCCTGATTTCGCAGCTAATCCTTCAGGCCGAGCCGCCGCGCGAGCTTGTGCAGGTTGCTCGCATCCACGTCCAGCGCGCGCGCGGCGCGGGCCCAGTTGCCGGCATGGTGCCGCAGGGCCGCGGCGATGGCCTGGCGCTGGCAGGCGTCCACGGCATCGCGCAGGGTGGCCTCGGCGCCGGGCGCGGGCGGTGTGGGCGCGGGCACGCCCGGCGCATCGGGGGAGGCCGGGGTGCCGGGCGCGTCCAGGTCGAGCAGGGCGGCTTCCAGCGTGACGATGTCGTTGCGGCCCGCGCCCCGGCTCAGGGCCTTGAGGGCAGCGCGGCTGATGACGTGCTCGAGCTCGCGCACGTTGCCGGGCCAGCGGTAGCGGCGCAGCGCGGCCTGGGCTTCGGGCGACAGGCGCAGGCTGCGCAGGCCCAGGCGCGCGCGGTTGAGCTCGAGGAAGCGCCCGGCCAGCAGCAGCACGTCGCCGCCGCGTTCGCGCAGCGGCGGGATCGGGATGGGGTAGACCGACAGGCGGTGGTACAGGTCGGCGCGAAAGCTCCCCTCGTGCACGCGCTCGCGCAGGTTGCGGTTGGTGGCGGCGATCACGCGCACGTCTACCTTGCGCGGGCGGTCGGCGCCCAGGCGCTGGATTTCGCCGTTCTGCAGCGTGCGCAGCAGCTTGGCCTGGATGGGCAGGGGCAGCTCGCCCACCTCGTCGAGGAACAGGGTGCCGCCCTCGGCCGCCTCAAACCGGCCGGGCCGGTCGGCCATGGCGCCCGAGAACGCGCCGCGCGCATGGCCGAACAGCTCGCTCTCGGCCAACGATTCGGGCAGCGCCGCGCAGTTCACGTGCACCAGCGGCCTGGCGGCGCGGCGCGACTGGCGGTGCAGCCGGTGCGCGAACATCTCCTTGCCCACGCCGGTCTCGCCGAGCAGCAGCACGGGCAGGTCGGTGTCGGCCACCACCTGCAGCTCGTGCAGCAGGGCGGCCATGGCCTCGCTGCGGCCAACCAGCTCGTCCTCCTCGCGCGCGCTGGCGCCGTCGGGCGCGCCACCGGCCACCTGGCGCGCGGCGCGCAGCGCGCCTTCCAGGCGCGAGACGCGCACGGCCGCCTCGACCAGGGGCTGCAATTGCGCCAGGGCGCGCTGCGCGGCGGCGTCGAAGGTGCCGACGGTGAGCGCGTCCAGCGTCAGCACACCGAAGGGCTGGCCCTCCACCTCCAGCGCCACGCCCATGCAGTCGTGCACGTGCAGGGGCTCGCCGGGGCGCTCGATCACCAGGCCGTCGTACGGGTCGGGCAGGCCGCTGTCGTGGTGGAAGCAGGTGACCTCGTGCCGCTGCAGGATGGCCGCCAGGCGCGGGTGCTCCTTGATGGCGAAGCGGCGGCCCAGCGCATCGCTCGAGAGGCCGTCCACCGCCACGGGGCGCAGCAGTTCGCCCTCGCCGTCCAGGCACAAGAGGGCCACGGCGCCGCAGCGGAAATGCTGGCGCAGCGCCTCCACCAGCCGCTGCTGGCGCACGGCCATGGGCAGGTCGGCCGCCAGGTCGGCCAGCAGCAAAGCCACGGCGTCGTTCATGGTAATAAATACCTTTTTATGGTGAATAAAACCCAATTCAGTAAGGGTAATTTATACCATTCCTTTTGCAACCCATTGAATTGCAAGGGAGATTTTCAGGCATAGGGTTTGCACTAGTCCTTTGCGAAAACCACCTTCTGCCCGAGCGCTTCGCGCCGGCACAGATTCATTAGGAGTACACCATGGGACCGTACAAGAAACACTGGTACACGCTGATCGCCCTTTGCATCGTGATGTTCTCGCTGCTGGGCTACTTCGGCGCGGACATCTACCGGTCGGCACCGCCGATCCCCGCACAGGTCGTGAGCGCCGACGGCAAGGCGCTGTTCACCAAGGACGACATCCTCGACGGCCAGACCGCCTGGCAATCGGTCGGGGGCATGCAGCTCGGCTCCATCTGGGGCCACGGCGCCTACCAGGCGCCCGACTGGACAGCCGACTGGCTGCACCGCGAGCTCACCGCGTGGCTGGAGCTGGCCGCGCAGGACGGCTATGGCAAGCCTTACGCCCAACTGGGCGAGGGCCAGCAGGGCGCACTGCGCGCGGAGCTGCGCGCCGAGTACCGCGCCAATGGCGTGGACGCGGCGGACAAGCTCGTGGTGAGCGCGCGCCGCGCCCAGGCCATGGCGCAGACGGCGGACTACTACGACCAGCTCTTTTCCGACGCGCCCGCGCTCCACAAGAGCCGCGAGAGCTTCGCGATGAAGGAGAACACGCTGCCGAGCGCCCAGCGGCGCCAGCAGCTCACGCACTTCTTCTTCTGGACCGCCTGGGCCGCCGCCACCGCGCGCCCGGGCAGCCAGGTGACCTACACCAACAACTGGCCGCACGAGCCGCTGATCGGCAACGTGCCCAGCAGCGAGAACGTGGTCTGGTCCATCGTCAGCGTGGTCGTGCTGCTCGCGGGCGTGGGCTTCCTGGTGTGGGGCTGGTCGTTCCTGCACCGGCATGACGAGCCGCAGCCCGCCGCGCCCGCGCGCGATCCGCTGACCGCCTTCGCGCTCACGCCATCGCAGCGCGCGTTGGGCAAGTACCTGTTCCTGGTCGTCGCGCTGTTCGTGTTCCAGGTGTTCATCGGCGGCTTCACCGCGCACTACACCATCGAGGGCCAGCAGTTCTACGGCATCGACATGTCGCAGTGGTTCCCGTATGCGCTCACGCGCACCTGGCACATCCAGAGCGCGCTGTTCTGGATCGCCACGGGCTTCCTGGCCGTGGGCCTGTTCCTCGCGCCCGTCATCAACGGCGGCAAGGACCCGAAGTTCCAGAAGCTCGGCGTGGACGTGCTGTTCTGGGCACTGGTCTTCGTCTGCGTGGGCTCCTTCGTGGGCAACTACCTCGCCATCGCGCAGAAGCTGCCGCCCGAGTGGAACTTCTGGCTCGGCCACCAGGGCTACGAGTACGTGGACCTGGGGCGCTTGTGGCAGATCCTCAAGTGGGTCGGCATCCTGCTGTGGCTGGTGCTGATGCTGCGCGGCGTGCTGCCCGCGCTGCTGGCGCGCAACAAGGAGGACAAGAACCTGCTCGCGCTGCTCACCGCCTCGGTGGGCGCCATCGGCCTGTTCTACGGCGCGGGCCTGTTCTACGGCGAGCGCACCAGCCTGTCGGTCATGGAGTACTGGCGCTGGTGGGTGGTGCACCTGTGGGTGGAGGGCTTCTTCGAAGTCTTCGCCGCCACGGCACTGGCCTTCGTGTTCAGCAGCATGGGCCTGGTCTCGCGCGGCATGGCCACCTCGGCCAGCCTGGCCTCGGCCTCGCTGTTCCTGCTGGGCGGCATTCCGGGCACCTTCCACCACCTGTACTTCGCGGGCACGACCACGCCGGTCATGGCCGTGGGCGCGGCCTTCAGCGCGCTCGAAGTGGTGCCGCTGATCGTGCTGGGCCACGAGGCCTGGGAGAACTGGAGCCTCAAGACCCGCGCGCCGTGGATGGAAAACCTCAAGTGGCCGCTGATGTGCTTCGTGGCCGTGGCCTTCTGGAACATGCTGGGCGCGGGCGTCTTCGGCTTCATGATCAACCCGCCTATCTCGCTGTACTACATCCAGGGCCTGAACACCACGCCGGTGCACGCCCATGCCGCGCTGTTCGGGGTCTACGGCTTCCTGGCGCTGGGCTTCACGCTGCTGGTGCTGCGCTACATCCGCCCGCAATTCGTGTTCAGCGAGGGGCTGATGAAGACGGCCTTCTGGTGCCTCAACGGCGGCCTGGTGCTGATGATCGCCACCAGCCTGCTGCCCATCGGCATCATCCAGTTCCACGCCAGCGTGAGCGAAGGCCTGTGGTGGGCCCGCAGCGAGGAATTCATGCAGCAGCCCATCCTGGTGACGCTGCGCTGGGTGCGCACCTTCGGCGACGTGGTGTTCATCGTGGGCGCCGTGTCCATGGCGCTGCAAGTGGTGCGCGGCCTGCTCGGCTCGCGCGCCCCCACGGAACCCGCGGCCGCCGCGCTCGCCACCGCCAACCGCTGAGAAGGATGAAAAAACCCGGCATGCCCGCTCATCCCGCCAAAACACGCCTGCTCGGGCGCGCCGGATTCACCCACACCTTCTGAGCCCGGAGAAACACACCATGAACATCGACAAATTCAAGCACCAGCACACCGACATCCTGCGCCGCATCGCAACCCTGCGCGACCTCGCCCATGCGGGCGTGGCGCAGAACGCGGCGGCCATCGCCGAGGGCATCGTCGCCATGAGCGCGGTCATCAAGCTGCACCTGGCCGTGGAGGACCAGGCCCTGTACCCCGCGCTGCAGCGCGGCGGCGACGAGACGCTGGCCCGGCTGGGGCAGCGCTTCCAGTCCGACATGGGGCCCATCGCCACCGCGTTCGACGCCTTCGCGCGCTGCTGGAACACCGCGCAGCGCCTGCGCGCCGACGAAGCGGGCTTCCGCACCGCCGCCAATGACGTGCTGCGCCGCGTGCACGAGCGCATGCGGCGCGAGGACCGGGAGTTCTACCCGCGCGTGGAGGCGCAGTAGAAGGTCAGAGGGTCAGTGCCCCAGGCCTTCGGCGGCGAGCTGGCTGATGTAGCCGCGCAGCGCCGTGCCGGGGGCCGCGTCTTCAGCGGCGGCAGACTTGTAGTAGATGCCCGTGCCCACCCCTTGCGGCGTGGTTAGGCGCTGCACGGTGAGCGTCTGGCTGGTGCCCGAGCCGTAGGCGTTGGAGATGCCCTCGCCTTCGTTCACGCTGTACAGGAAGTAGTAGGACCGCAGCAGCTGCGTGCCCGCCGCGTTGATCTTGACGCACAGCACGCCGCCGGCCAAGCTACCGCTGGTCTGGTGCTCGCAGCCGAACTGGTTGTCGGCGCTCTGCATGATGCCGTTGCCGCCCGAGGTGCCCGCCGTCTGGACGGAGAGGACGGCCGCGTCGGCCACCACCCCTTCGGAGCCGAGCGACGTGAACGTCCACAGGCCCTTGAGGCTCTGGACTTCGGCGGGATAGCCGAAGTTGAAGCGCGAGATGGCGACCTCCGATTCTCCCGGGAAGGTGATGAAGCCCGTGGTGCCGCTCGTGAAGCGGATGCTGACGTTGCCGGGGGTGCCCGCCTCGACCCCGGAGCGGGGGCCGCTGCCGAAGTAACGGCCACCGCTGTAGCGCGTCAGCGGGCCCGTGAAGCTGTCGCCAGTCAACGGGCCCGAGGCCAGGTAGAACGACGACTGGCCATTGCTCTCGTAGGCATACATCTGCATGACCAGCGTACCGTTCTGCGCATCCATGGCCAAGCCGCGCCCAGGCTTGCCATTGACCTCCGACGTCACGACCCAGGTACCGTTCTGCGGCATGAAGGCATGGGCCAGGCCTGCACTCGCCAGTGCGGCAACGGCGATCACTTTCTTGAACATCGATCTCCCCCTCGTATGCGGGTTGGTGTACGGATTGAAAAGGCCTCTCCGTCGAGGCCCGCCGTTTATATCCGATCGAACGGCCGATCACGGTTGCGCGAAGGCTTCCGCCGCCAAGGTTGTGCTGCGTCAAACTACCTATAGTGTTTGATGGGTATCGTGAACACTATATGTAGTGTTTTGGAGCTCCCATGGCCATGACCACCCTGCCGCGCGACGTGATCCAGCGCGACGGCGCGCGCACCGCGTTCGACGCCCACCGCATCCGCTCGGCCATCGCGCGCGCGGGCGCTTCCACCGGCGAATTCGGCGACGATGAAGCGCAGCTGCTCACCGCCCAGGCCACCAAGGTGCTGATCCACCGCTTCCATGGCGAGGCGCCGGCCATCGAGCAGATCCAGGACGTGGTGGAGCAGACGCTGATCGCCGCCAATCATTTGCAGACCGCCCGCGCCTACATGGCCTACCGCCAGCGCCACGCCACGCTGCGGGCTGATCGACAGACGCTGGTACATGTGGAAAGCTCCATCAACGAATACCTCACGCGCGCCGACTGGCGCGTGAACGCCAACGCCAACCAGGGCTATTCGCTGGGCGGGCTGATCCTGAACGTCGCTGGCAAGGTCACGGCCAACTACTGGCTCTCGCACGTGTATGCGCCCGAGATCGGCGAGGCGCACCGCAACGGCGACATCCACATCCACGACCTGGACATGCTCAGCGGCTACTGCGCGGGCTGGTCGCTGCGCACGCTGCTACACGAAGGGCTGAACGGCGTACCGGGCAAGGTGGAGGCGGGGCCGCCGAAGCACATGAGTTCCGCCGTGGGCCAGATCGTGAACTTCCTCGGCACGCTGCAAAACGAGTGGGCGGGCGCACAGGCGTTCTCCTCGTTCGATACCTACATGGCACCCTTCGTGCGCAAGGACGTGATGGACTACGCCGCCGTGCGCCAGTGCATCCAGGAGCTGGTCTACAACCTCAACGTGCCCTCGCGCTGGGGCACGCAGACGCCGTTCACC
>Ga0206116_1000688_pt1 | contig 28228 bp, 26 predicted proteins | sample 3A1Ametagenome_FD_178000 | JGI IMG/M metagenome (GOLD analysis project Ga0206116, IMG submission 178000) | Enriched microbial communities from leaf-cutter ant dump, University of Wisconsin, Madison, United States - 3A1A | ecosystem: Environmental > Terrestrial > Nest > Insects nest > Nest dump...
GATCGGCATTCCAACCAGCATGTTCACCGTGATCTTCGCCCTGGCGCGGACCGTCGGCTGGATCTCGCACTGGAAGGAAATGCTCTCCAGCCCGTACAAGATCGGCCGCCCTCGTCAGCTGTACACCGGCTACGAGTCTCGCGACCTGGTCAAGCTGGAAGACCGCAAGTAAGCTTCGGCCGAATGCGAAAAAGGCTGCCTGATGGCAGCCTTTTTATTGAGCGGAACAATTACAGTTCCCAGAATTATCAAAACCCCAAGAAACTGTAACGCTTCACTTGGCCTTTTCAGCCCGCTCCTTCAGCGCCTTCAGCGTGTTGAACGGCGCCTCGACGACAAATTTGTTCGCCAGCCACGAGGGCACGCTGCCGCCCGGCTCGGTGTGCAACTGATAGGTCACCTCGGTGACATCGCCTTTGGGCACCAGCTTCCAGAAACCATCGGCCTGCGTCACGCGCACGAAGCCCTTTTCATCCGGCTGGTAGGTCGGCTCGCCCTTGATGGTCCGCGTCACGCTGCCGTCGGCGCCCTGGGTGGTGGTGATATGCAGCACGGAGTCCCGCGGCGTCACCGGCCATGGCGTATTGAACTGGGCGTAGGTCCAGCTCTGGTCGCCCTCGTGCTTGAGCAGTTTCTGCATCTTGCACTCATGGATCCAGGCGCACGAACCCGCCACGTCCTCCTGCAACCGGGTGATGGCCGCCACCGGCGCCTTGATCAGCGTCTCGCCACGATAGGCCTGGTACTTGGACCCCGGCACCTCGCTGAGGGAAACCTTGATCCCCTCCTCGTCCTTGGCGACTTTCCAGGTCTCGGCAAACGCCATGCTCGACAAGGCAGTCAAACCCACGATTGCTGCTACACACTTGAACGATCTCATCCGCTTGTTTTCCTTGTTGTCGAAGATCAGCTTTCAGGCCGCAGTCATTTGCTCCCACCAACCGATGATCCTGATCGCCTCGTCGCGATCAGCGCCACAGACCTCGATATCCGCCTTGAAACCGGAACAGACCGCCGGACGCTCCGGCTTGCCGAACAGGTCGCACAGATTGACTGCGGAAAGATGAATGCAGCGCTCGCCAGCCGGCTTGCCGTCGGGCATGCCGGGAATGAACGAGCTGATCGATGGCGCGATGCAGCAGGCGCCACAGCCTTCACGGCATTTCATGAATCAGAACCTCGGGGGAACAAATAGTGCGGATGAAAGGATAGTAACGACTAAAACAATCGTTTGAAATTGGCCAGCGAATGAAATAACGCTGACTGGTCGGTTCTCGTCCTGAACGCTTATTGCTTGAATTCGAAATCGATGGCGGCGCCTTCGATTTCCTGCTGACGACTGTCGTTGCGCAACTGCAACTGCATTTCGTTGCTCAGCAGGCGACCGTTGAGCTGGAACGGACTCTGGGTTTCCGGCTTCTCGCCGAACATGGCCGGCAACAGCGGCTTGCGCACCTCCGCCTCGATCTGCTCCACCGGCTTCAGGTCCTTGACCATGTCCGGCGGCAGGCTCAGGTCGAGCCTGGCCTTGGGCAAGGGCGCCGCAATCGCATCGGCCTTCTTGCGGCTACTGGTCTTGCTGGCCTTGGCCGGTTTTTTCGCGGGTTTCTTCTTGGCAGTCGCAGCGGCCTTGGCGGCTTGCGGCTTGGTCTTGCCGGCATCGGCCTTCTGCACCGGCGCCTTCGCCTCGGCAAGCAGCACGGGGGCCGCCGCAGAGTCGGCCGACGCGGTACCGATCAACGGCACCGCGACCACGCTCGCCAACAGCAGACCGATACAACGCAATGGAGTCATAGGCAGCAACAGAACACCCGGGGAAAGTCGCTATGGTCCCTGTTCCAGACATGCCTGACAAGATGCAGGTTACAGATAGCCAGTACCGCTGGCCGCCTCCTGGCACAGCTGGTTCGCCAGCATGCCAAGGGTCATCAGCGCCCTCTCCGCCTCCCGGTTCCACGGGATGCCGCAATTGAGGCGGATGCAGTGGTTGAACTGCTCGGTGTTACTGAAGATCAGCCCTGGCGCGATGCTGATGCCCTGCTGCAGCGCCCGCACATGCAACTCCTGGGTATTGACCCGCCCCGGCAGACTGACCCAGAGAATGAAGCCGCCCGTGGGCCGGGTCATCTGCGTGCCTTCAGGGAAGTACTGCTGCACCGCCAACTGGTAGGCACTGAGGTTCTTGCGGTATTCCTGGCGGATGAAGCGCAGGTGTCGGTCATAACCGCCGTTCTCCAGGTAGGCCGCCACGCCCATCTGCGTCACGCTGCAGGCCGAGTGGGTACTGAAGGTCTGCAGCCGCTGGATTTCCTGCTGGTAGTTGCCGGCGACCATCCAGCCAATGCGCACCCCCGGCGACAGGGTCTTGGAAAAGCTCGAACAGTAGATCACCCGGCCCAGGCGATCATGGGCCTTGAGCGACTTGGTCTTGCCCTGCTCGAACATCAGTTCGCCGTAGATATCGTCCTCGATGATCTGGATGTTGAAGTCCGAGGCCAGGCGCAACAGTTGCTTCTGGCGGTCTTCCGGAATGGTGCCACCCAGCGGATTGCTCAGCCGCGCGGTCAACACCAGGGCCTTGATCGACCACTGGTTGGCCGCCAGTTGCAGTGCCTCCAGGCTGATGCCGGTGGACGGATCGCTGGGGATCTCGATCACCTTCAGGCCCAGCAGGTCGGCCAGTTGCAGCAAGCCGTAGTAGGTCGGTGACTCGGCGGCGATCAGATCGCCAGGCCGGGTCAGCACCCGCAGCGACATCTGCAGGGCATCGACGCAGCCATGGGTGACCACCACCTCCGACGGATCGACCACCACCCCCGCATCGCGCATGCGAATGGCGATCTGCCGACGCAGCGGCTCGAAGCCCGGACTGAACATGTAGCTGAACGCCCGCGGGCTCTGGAAACGGGTGACCTTGGCCAACTGCTGGTGCAGCGCTCGCACCGGCAGGTAATCCACATGGGGCACCGCCGCGCCAAGCGGAAACACGCCATCGCGGCGGGCCTCGGTCAGCACCTGCTGGATGATGCTGGCCCGGGTGACCAGCCCCGGCCGCTCGACCCGGGCAATATCCGGGGTCGAAGCGGTCAGCGCCGGGGTCTGGTGGACGTAGTAACCGGACTGCGGCCGGGCGCGGATCAGCCCCTGGTCTTCAAGATTGGCGTAGGCCTGCAGCACCGTGGCATGACTGACGTTCAACTGCGAACTCATCTTGCGCACCGAGGGCACGCGCTCGCCCGGCTGATAGACGCCGCGCCGGATATCTTCGGCGAGCTGCTGGGCGATACGCTGGTAAAGCAACAGGTTGGTCATGGATCCATCTCTCGACACGCGCGGGCACTCTTGATTGTTGTTGTCCAGGCCGGCGAAGAATACCGTAACAGTTGGCAAGTGTACTGGAACAGATTGCAGATTAGACGACGATACAGCGGCATCACAGCCCTGCAAAGCGCTTCGTTGGCATAAGTGGAATGCCATTCATAAAAAAACCCGGCATCTTGCGATTGCCGGGTTGTTCAGGACCTGTGACTCAGCGCTCGGCGCCCAGCCGGCCCTTTTCGTCGGAGAAGACGATTTCGACACGGCGGTTCTGCGCCCTGCCGCGCTCCGACGCATTCACTTCGACCGGGTCTTGGTCGCCATAGCCGATGACCTGGATGCGTTTCTCGTCGACACCCAGGTCCACCAGCATGTCGGCCACCGACTGCGCACGATCCCGCGACAGCTTGAGGTTGTCGTCCGGATTGCCGGTGCTGTCGGTGTAGCCCTCGATGCGCACCACACGCCTGGGGTTCAACTGCAGGAACTGCACCAGCTTGAGCACCGTGCGGCTGGCGGAGTTCTTCAACTCGGCCTCGCCGGTATCGAACAGCACGTCGCCAAGGGTCATCACCAGGCCGCGATCGCTGTCGGTGGTGGCAAGACTGACGATCTGCTCTTCCAGCCACTTGCCCTGCTGCTGCACGCTGGACAGCTTGGCCTCGCGCAGCGCCAGTTGCAGGCGCTGACGCTCCAGCTCCAGCTTGGTCTGGCGCTCCTGGTTGAGCACCAGGTTGCTGTGCTCACGGGCGATCTCGCTATAACGCTGGCTCAGGTAGGCGTAGTGGCGCACATCGGCACCGGTACCCCAGTAGGTCGCCAGGCGCTCGGCCTTGGCCAGCGACTCACCGGCGCGGATGACATCCCGCGGCGCACTGCGCAGCACATTGGAATCATCCTTGACCGACTGGAAGGCAGTGCTCGCCTGGTCCAGTGCCGCTTCGCTGCGCTCGCTGGCGCAGCCCTGCAAGCCGAGAACACCGGCAATGGCCAACAGGGCCAGAGGCTTGATCGAACTCACCGTTGTTCCCCCAGTTGCTTGCGCAGACGGTCCACCCGGGACTGCAGCAGGGTCAGTTGCTCCTGGCTCTTCAGGGTCAGTACCTTCGCCTCGGCCAGGCGCGCATCCAGCTCGGCCTGCTCGGCACGCAGGCGCGCATCGCGGAACGACTCGCTGGCCATGTTGGAGCGTGCACGGGCCAGCTTGTCCTCGGCCAGCTTGAGTTCGGCCACGTCGTCGGTGGCACCGACGGCCTTGGCCTGCTCCAGCGCCTGTTCGGTCAGGCGCATCTGTTCGTGGGGGGCCGGATCGCTGGCACAACCGGCCAGGGCCAGCAGCGCCAGAACAACGAATAGCGGTTGAGTTCTCACACGGTTTTCCTACTGTTTGGAGGCGTCGAGCGGCGCCTGCAACTGCGCCTGCCAGCGCTCGACGTTGCGTTGCAAAGCCGCCTGGACTACGCCAGAGGCCGGCAATTCTGTCAGTTTTTTCGCCAACTGTCCGCGCAACCAGGCGTCGTTGCATGCGGAATTGTGCGACAGGGCCAGAAACAGCCCCGGATGATCCAGCGCCTGGCCACGGGCGACCAGGTCGCTGGCCATGCCCAGGCTCTGTGCCATGGCCATGCCGGCATAGCGCCCGGCGAGGACATAGTCCACCTGGCCGAGCAACAGCTTCTGGAACGCCTGGGTCAGGTTCGGCAACGGCGTCAGCTTGAGTTCGGCCTTGGCGAACGCGGCGAATTCCGGTGTCAGCCGGGCCTTCTCGGAAATCGCCCCCTGATGCTTGTGCAGGTCGGCGAGGTTGTCGTAGATCAGCGCAGCGTCGTGCCGGGTCCAGATCACATACTCGTTCTGCGACAAGGCCGGGTGGATGTAGTCGACGGAGGTCAGTTCGGTGACCGCCAGCGGCGCATCCACCAGCAGGTCCATGCGCCCGCTGCGCACTTCGGCCTGGGCCTCGGCGCGCTTGCCGCCGTAGAGCACCTCGACCTTCAGCCCCAGCTCGGCCGCCACCTGCTGCAGCAGGTCGACGTTGGCACCGATCAGGTGCCGCGGATCCTGTGGATCACGCCACGAATAAGGCGGTGCATCCGGGCTGCCGGTCGCCACCAGGCGCTCGCATTTGCCCGCCGCCATTGCCAGCGATGGCAGGCAGGCCAACCCGAGCACCGCCAGCATTCCCTTTCGCGCAAAACCCGTCATGCACACGCCCCTTTCATCGACCCACAGAAATCAAAAAAGCCCGGTTGCCCAGACTGTGCGACGGTGGCGAACCACCTGCGCACAGCCCGCGGCAACCGGGCTCTTTATAAGTGAAGCGACTGGATTAAACCAGCTTCTCCAACTCAGGAACGGCTTCGAACAGATCCGCCACCAGACCGTAGTCGGCCACCTGGAAGATCGGTGCTTCTTCGTCCTTGTTGATCGCGACGATCACTTTCGAGTCCTTCATACCGGCCAGGTGCTGGATCGCGCCGGAGATACCGACGGCGATGTACAGCTGTGGCGCGACGATCTTGCCGGTCTGGCCGACCTGCATGTCGTTCGGCACGAAGCCTGCGTCGACCGCGGCGCGGGAAGCGCCGACTGCTGCGCCGAGCTTGTCGGCCAGGGCGTACAGGTGCTTGAAGTTGTCGCCGTTCTGCATGCCGCGGCCGCCGGAAACGACGATCTTGGCAGCGGTCAGCTCAGGACGGTCGGACTTGGCCAGCTCTTCGCCAACGAACGCCGATTTGCCAGCGTCGTGGGCGGCAGCGATGGTTTCCACGGCAGCCGAGCCACCTTCGGCGGCAACGGCATCGAAACCGGTGGCACGCACGGTGATGACCTTGACCGCAGCGCTCGATTGCACGGTGGCAATGGCGTTGCCGGCGTAGATCGGACGCTTGAAGGTGTCAGCGGATTCGACCGAGATGATCTCGGAGATCTGGTCGACGTCCAGCAGCGCGGCAACCCGCGGCAGGACGTTCTTGCCATTGGACGTGGCAGGTGCCAGCACGTGGCTGTAGCCCTTGCCCAGCTCAGCTACCAGCGGCGCGACGTTTTCCGGCAGGAAGTTGGCATAGGCAGCGTTGTCGGCTACCAGGACCTTGGCCACGCCAGCGATCTTCGCAGCGGCTTCGGCAACGCCACCGACGTTCTGGCCAGCGACCAGGACGTGGATATCGCCACCGATCTTGGCGGCAGCGGCAACGGTGTTCAGGGTAGCGGGCGCAACGGCACCGTTCTCGTGTTCAGCGATAACCAGGATAGTCATTTAGATTACCTTCGCCTCGTTCTTCAGTTTCTCGACCAGTTCAGCAACCGACTTGACCTTGATGCCCGCGCTGCGTGCAGCCGGGGCTTCGACTTTCAGGGTCTTGTTGGTCGAGGCGGTGGAAACGCCCAGCGCGTCCGGAGTCACGGTCTCCAGCGGCTTCTTCTTGGCTTTCATGATGTTCGGCAGCGACGCGTAGCGCGGCTCGTTCAGGCGCAGGTCGGTGGTGACGATCGCCGGCAGTTTCAGCGAAACGGTCTGCAGGCCGCCGTCGATTTCGCGGGTGACAATTGCAGTCGTGTCAGCCAGCTCAACCTTGGAGGCGAAGGTGCCCTGGCCGAAACCGGTCAGCGCGGCGAGCATCTGGCCGGTCTGGTTGTTGTCGCTGTCGATGGCCTGCTTGCCGAGGATGACCAGCTGTGGCTGCTCCTTGTCGACAACGGCCTTGAGCAGCTTGGCCACGGCCAGGGAGGTCAGCTCTTCGGCGGACTCGACCAGCACGGCGCGGTCGGCACCCAGGGCCAGGGCGGTACGCAGTTGCTCCTGGGCAGTCGCCGGACCAACGGTAACGACGACGATCTCGCTGGCCACGCCTTTTTCTTTCAGGCGCACGGCTTCTTCGACGGCGATCTCGCAGAAGGGGTTCATGGACATTTTGACGTTGGCGAGGTCGACGCCGGAGTTGTCCGCCTTGACGCGAACCTTGACGTTGTAGTCGACCACTCGTTTGACAGCTACAAGAACCTTCATGGATTCCTCGTTACTCTCCGGTGAAAAGAATGTCGCCTGGGCCGAAGCCGGCGATTGCGCGTGGGTACAAGGGCACCTCTAAAAACGATTGCAGCCCGGGGAATTTAAACTGACTCGGCAGTCTCGATCCGACCCTTCATCGCAAAACCACGCAGTCATTTCTTGTCGTGGCGTGTAAACTCCACTACACAGCGGGTTTGGCATAACTGCCCTGCTCTATGCCAGGTCTTTAGGGGTGCTCCTGCATCCGACGGTCAGCCTACGGCGAGCGTAAAACCGCCCGTATCTTGACCGTAACGCCCAATCCGGTCAATACGGCAAAACCGCCAGCCTCAAGCCGTGCCTCTTTGATTTTACTGGGCTCCGGCAAATTCAAACAAACGTTTGTATTGGACCGCGCAAGTGGTGTAGATATAATGCGCGGCCAAGAGAAAGCGGTGTAGTACGTCATCCCCCGAAGCTACAGAATCGCCCCCTTCGACGTGACCGCCTTGCACCCACTACAAAGAAAAACCGATGAGCCTTGAGTAGGAGAGAACCTGTGGAACGCGAATACATGGAATTCGACGTGGTCGTCGTCGGCGCAGGCCCGGCGGGCCTGTCCGCCGCCTGCCGACTGAAGCAGAAGGCCGCCGAAGCCGGTAACGAAATCAGCGTCTGCGTGGTCGAGAAAGGCTCCGAAGTCGGTGCCCACATCCTCTCCGGTGCGGTCTTCGAGCCACGCGCCCTGAACGAACTGTTCCCCGACTGGAAGGAACTCGGCGCGCCGCTGAACACCGAGGTCAAGCGCGACGACATCTATGTCCTGAAGAATGGCGACAGCTCGATCAAGGTGCCTGACCTGTTCGTGCCCAAGACCATGCACAACCAGGGCAACTACATCATCTCCCTGGGCAACCTGTGCCGCTGGCTGGCCCAGCAGGCCGAGAACCTGGGCGTGGAAATCTACCCGGGCTTCGCCGCCCAGGAAGTGCTGTTCGACGACAACGGCGTGGTTCGCGGGATCATCACCGGCGACATGGGCGTGGACCGCGAAGGCAACCCGAAGGACGGCATGTACACCCCGGGCATGGAACTGCGCGGCAAGTACACCCTGTTCGCCGAAGGCTGCCGCGGTCACCTGGGCAAGCAACTGATCAAGCGCTTCAACCTGGACAGCGACGCCGACGCCCAGCACTACGGTATCGGCCTCAAGGAAATCTGGGAGATCGACCCGGCCAAGCATGAGCAAGGTCTGGTGGTGCACACCGCGGGCTGGCCGCTGGACGTGATGAGCAAGGAAAACACCGGTGGCTCCTTCCTTTATCACCTGGAGAACAACCAGGTGGTGGTCGGCCTGATCGTCGACCTCTCGTACAGCAACCCGTTCCTCTCGCCGTTCGACGAGTTCCAGCGCCTCAAGCACCACCCGGTGATCAGCCAGTACCTGGAAGGCGGCAAGCGCATCAGCTACGGCGCCCGCGCCCTGGCCAAGGGTGGCATCAACTCGCTGCCGAAGATGGTCTTCAACGGCGGCGCGCTGATCGGCTGCGACCTGGGCACCATGAACGTGGCCAAGATCAAGGGCAGCCACACCGCGATGAAGTCCGGCATGCTCGCCGCCGAAGCGGTGGCCGATGCCCTGATCGCCGGCAGCGAAGGCGGCGACCAGTTGAACAGCTACGTCGAGGCGTTCAAGGCCAGCTGGCTGCACGAAGAGCTGTTCGCCAGCCGCAACTTCGGCCCGGCCATGCACAAGTTCGGCCCGATGCTGGGCGCGGCGTTCAACTACGTCGACCAGAACTGGTTCGGCGGCAAGCTGCCGTTCACCCTGCACGACACCAAGCCGGACTACGCCTGCCTCAAGCTGGCGGCCGACTCGAAAAAGATCGAGTACCCGAAACCCGACGGCAAGCTGAGCTTCGACAAGCTCAGCTCGGTGTTCCTCTCCAGCACCAACCATGAAGAAGAGCAGCCGTGCCACCTGAAGCTGGCCGACGCCGGCATCCCGATCGGCACCAACCTGCCGCTGTACGACGAACCGGCGCAGCGCTACTGCCCGGCCGGCGTGTACGAGGTGATCGCCCAGGAAGACGGCAGCAAGCGCTTCCAGATCAACGCGCAGAACTGCGTGCACTGCAAGACCTGCGACATCAAGGATCCGTCGCAGAACATCACCTGGGTGACCCCGGAAGGGGCAGGTGGCCCGACCTACCCGAACATGTAGGTCGATGAAAAGAACAAAGCCCCTCTTGCGAGGGGCTTTGTTTTTGCAGCGGCAGAACGCTCAGGCCTTCGCCAGGCGCATGTCCTCCTCGCCGCACAAGCGCTCGCGCCCGCTGAAATACAGCGCAGTCAGCACCCCGACGCCGCCCATCAGCGCACAGAACGCCACGCACACCCACGGACTCCACGGCATCAGCGCGATCAGCAGCAGCGGCGTGGTACTGGCCCACAGCGCATAGGCGACGTTGTAGGTGAAGGAGATCCCCGACACCCGGATCCGCGCCGGGAACAGCCCGACCATCACCGACGGCACCACCCCCACCACCCCGCACGCCAGGCCGGCCAGGGCATAGGCCACGCCGACCGTGTCCCAGCCCGCCACCAGGCTGCCGTACAGCGCCGCGACGCCCAGCGGCAGCAGCAGCGAATAGAGGATCAGCGCGCGCCAGGCACCGATCCGATCCACCAGCAGGCCGGCCAGCACGCAGCCGATATTGAGGAAGACGATGCCCAGGCTGCTCAGGGCGAAGGTGTGCCCGGCGCTCATGCCGAAGCGTTGCTGCATCACGGTCGGGGTGATCACCACCAGCACCACCACCGCCGAGGTCAGCACGCAGGTCAGCAGGGCCGCCGGGATCAGCGCCCGGCGATGCTCGCGCAGCACCGCGCGCAAGGGCAATTCGACGGGCTTGTCCTGGCGCTGGCGCGCCAGGGCGAGGAACACCGGGGTCTCGCTGAGCCAGCGGCGCAGCCACACGCCGATCACGCCGAACACGCCGCCGAGCAGGAACGGATAGCGCCAGGCGTAGTCGAGGATCTCCTGCGGCGTGAACAGCTGGGCCAGCAGCGTGGCGGTCAGGGCGCCGATCAGGTAGCCGAAGGTCAGCCCCGCCTGCAGGAAGCCCAGGGCATAACCGCGGCGCCCATGCGGCGCATGCTCGGCGACGAAGGTCCAGGCACTCGGCACCTCGCCCCCCACCGCCGCCCCCTGCAGGATGCGCAGGGCCAGGAGGATCAGCGGCGCGGCATAGCCGATCTCGGCGTAGGTCGGCATCAGGCCGATCATCAGGCACGGCAGCGCCATCATCAGGATGCTCAGGCTGAACACCTTCTTGCGGCCCAGGTGATCGGCGAAGTGGGCCATCAGGATGCCGCCCAGCGGTCGCGCCAGGTAACCGGTGACGAAGATCCCGAAACTCTGCAGCAGACGCAGCCACTCCGGCATTTCCGGCGGGAAGAACAGCTGGCTCAGGGTCAGGGCGAAGAACACGAAGATGATGAAATCGTAGATCTCCAGCGCACCGCCCAGGGCCGCCAGGCCGAGGGTCTTGTGGTCGCCGCGCGAAAGACGCACGGAATCGTTGGCAGTCATAGGGATTTCCGCAGGAATGAACGGGGCCGCGCGCCGAGGGGCGCGCCTGAACGAGGGCAGAGCATAACAAAATGCAACCTGGGGCAGGCGCCTCAGGAAGGCCGGGAAAACACCGTATGGCCGAGGTTGTGCGCACGTTTGCCGGAGAGCCGCAGGGCCTTGCCCGGGGGATGGGGCAACTGGCCGATCACCCGTGGCGCATCGACCAGGGCCATGAATGCGTGCAGGGTCTCGTCGTCCGGCACCTTGGGCAGGCTGATGCTCACGGCCTGGCGCTGGCCCGGCGGCACCACGGGCATCTTCAGGTGCTGCGACTCGTAGAGCAGCGCATGCTGGATCTGCACGTTGACCCGGCAGAAACGCTCCAGGTCGACCCCCGCATGACTGGCCAGGTCGATGTTGCCGATCAGCAGGTTGAACGGCAGCAAGGCGTTCTGCACCAGGTGCTGGAGATCTTCGAAGGACTGCACCGGGGCGATGCGGAAGTAGCCCATGCCATTGAGCATCTTCTCCAGTTGCAGGAGCTGCATCGGGTGTGCGTCAGCGAGCAGGATTCGCAAGGATTTGTCGGGCATCGTCAGTGACCACGGGCAAAGGTTGTCGGAAACAGTCCTTGGTCAAAGTCACCGCACCGACGCACCGGGCAGTGTTTCCGTGAAAGCTTATTTGATAGTTGACGGGAAACCGGCGGAAATCAAGATACCGTCAATATATTGTTGAAGTAGCGATTTTGCCGCTTGTTCCATTGCGTTCGGATTATATCGCGCAAATGGAAATGGTTCGCACATGCATTTGGCGGTTTCGGCATAAGATGGCGCCCCCTCGCCCTGACGGCACCCGCGGCGGGTGCGGGTAAATTACCGCGCACCCCTCTCGTTTATCTGGGAGTCTCCCGGGCGGACGTTTCCTCGCCGCACGGACCGAATCCCTCTGGCTGGAACCCTGCATGAGACGTCCGACTTTGAAACGCCGCCTGCTGATCTGCGCCCTCGGCCTGCTCGGCCTCGGCGCCCTGGTGGCCTGGAAAACCCTGCCGGGCAACGCCCCCGTGAGCACCGTCGCGGTCACCCGCGGCGACATCGAAAGCAGCGTGACCGCCCTCGGCACCCTGCAACCACGGCGCTACGTGGATGTCGGCGCCCAGGCCTCCGGGCAGATCCGCAAATTGCACGTCGAACCCGGCGACCAGGTCCAGGAAGGCCAACTGCTGGTGGAAATCGACCCCTCGACCCAGCAGGCACGGCTCGACGCCGGGCGTTTCTCGATCGACAACCTCAAGGCGCAACTGGCCGAACAGCAGGCCCAGTACAAGCTCGCCGAACAACAGTACAAGCGCCAGCAGAGCCTGGCCGCCGGCGGCGCGACCCGCGAGGAAGACGTGCAGACCGCCCAGGCCCAGCTCAAGGTGACCCAGGCGCGCATCGACATGTATCGCGCGCAGATCCTCCAGGCCCAGGCCAACCTGCGCAGCGACGAGGCCGAGCTGGGCTACACGCGGATCTACGCGCCGATGTCCGGCACCGTGGTCGCGGTGGATGCCCGCGAGGGCCAGACCCTCAACGCCCAGCAGCAGACGCCGCTGATCCTGCGCATCGCCAGGCTGTCGCCGATGACCGTCTGGGCCCAGGTTTCCGAGGCCGACATCGGCCATGTCAAACCCGGCATGAACGCCTACTTCACCACCCTCGCCGGCGGCAAGCGGCGCTGGATCAGCACCGTGCGGCAGATCCTGCCGATCCCGCCCAAGCCCCTCGACCCGAGCATGCAGAGCAGTGGCAGCAGCTCCAGCAGCGGCAGTGGCAGCAGCGGCGGCAAGGTGGTGCTCTACACCGTGCTGCTGGACGTGGACAACCCGGACAACAGCCTGATGGCGGAGATGACCGCCCAGGTGTTCTTCGTCGCCGGCCAGGCCCGCGACGTGCTCACCGCGCCACTGGCCGCCCTCGACGATGACGGCGACAAGCCCGACCAGCGCCTGGCCCAGGTGGTCGCCAGCAACGGCAAGGTGGAACTGCGCCATGTGCGCACCGGCATCAGCGACCGCCTGCGGGTGCAGATCCTCGACGGCCTGGCCGAAGGCGAGCACCTGGTGATCGGCGCCCCCGTCGCCAGCGGGGGTTGAATGAGCACGCCCCTGATCGAACTGCGCGATATCCGCAAGTCCTACGGCGGCATCGACACGCCGAAAGTCGAGGTCGTGCGCGGCGTCGACCTGGCCATCCATCCCGGTGAGTTCGTCGCCATCGTCGGCGCCTCCGGGTCCGGCAAATCGACCCTGATGAACATCCTCGGCTGCCTCGACCGGCCCACCAGCGGCCAGTACCTGTTCGCCGGCAAGGACGTCGCCGAACTGGACAGCGACGAACTGGCCTGGCTGCGTCGCGAGGCCTTCGGCTTCGTGTTCCAGGGCTACCACCTGATCGCCTCCGGCTCGGCCCAGGAGAACGTCGAGATGCCGGCCATCTACGCCGGCACCCCGGCCGGCGAACGCCACGCCCGTGCCGCCGCCCTGCTGGAGCGCCTGGGCCTGGCCGGGCGCACCGGCAACCGTCCGCACCAGTTGTCCGGCGGCCAGCAGCAGCGCGTGTCGATCGCCCGTGCGCTGATGAACGGCGGGCACATCATCCTCGCCGACGAACCCACCGGCGCCCTCGACAGCCAGAGCGGCGCCGAGGTCATGACCCTGCTCGACGAACTGGCCAGCCAGGGCCATGTGATCATCCTCATCACCCACGACCACGAGGTCGCCGCCCGCGCCCAGCGAGTCATCGAGATCCGCGACGGCTTGGTGATCAGCGATTCGGCGAACGAACGCCAGCAGCGCCAGCCACAACGGAAAGCCGGACCGCAGGCCGACGAACTGCGCCAGCACCTGGACCGCGGCGCGACCCAGACCGGCGCCTGGAAAGGCGAACTGCTGGAGGCCCTGCAGGCGGCCTGGCGGGTCATGTGGATCAACCGCTTCCGCACCGCGCTGACCCTGCTCGGCATCGTCATCGGCGTGGCCTCGGTGGTGGTCATGCTCGCCGTCGGCGAAGGCAGCAAGCGCCAGGTGGTGGCGCAGATGGCCGCCTTCGGCTCGAACATCCTCTACCTCAGCGGCAAGTCGGCGAGCCTGCACGAACCCGCGGGGATCGTCACCCTCGACGATGTCGACGCGGTAGCCGGGCTGCCCCAGGTGAAGAAGATCATGCCGGTGATCGGCAACCAGCTGACAGTGCGCTACGGCAACGCCAGCCACGAGTTCTATGTCGGCGGCAACAACACCGAGTTCTCCGAGATCTTCAACTGGCCGGTGGTCGAAGGCAGCTTCTTCACCGAAGCCGACGAGCGCGCCGGCACCGCGGTGGCGGTGATCGGGCAGAAGGTCAAGGAGAAGCTGTTCGCCGAACGCAACCCCATCGGCCAGTACATCCTGATCGGCAACGTGCCGTTCCAGGTGCTCGGCATCCTCGCCGCCAAGGGCGCCAGCTCCGGCGACTCGGACAGCGACCAGCGGGTGGTGGTGCCCTACTCCGCCGCGGCCATCCGCCTGTTCGGCAGCCGTGACCCGGAGTACGTGACCATCGCCGCGGTGGACTCGAGCCGGGTCAAGGAGACCGAAGTGGCCATCGACCACCTGATGCGCAAGCTGCACCGCGGCAAGCACGACTACGAGCTGACCAACTTCGCCGCGCTGATCCAGGCCGAGGCGCGCACGCAGAACACCCTGTCGCTGATGCTCGGCGCCATCGCCGCGATTTCCCTGCTGGTGGGCGGCATCGGCGTGATGAACATCATGCTCATGACCGTGCGCGAGCGGACCCGCGAGATCGGCATCCGCATGGCCACCGGCGCACGTCAGCGCGACATCCTGCGGCAGTTCCTCACCGAAGCGATCCTGCTGTCGATGGTCGGCGGGGTCACCGGCATCGTCCTCGCCGGCTTGATCGGCGGCGGCCTGATGCTGATGGACATCGCCGTGGCCTTCTCCCTCGGTGCCGTGCTCGGCGCCTTCACCTGCGCCGTGATGACCGGCGTGGTGTTCGGCTTCATGCCAGCACGCAAAGCGGCCCGGCTCGATCCGGTCAAAGCCCTGACAAGCGAATAATCGATGACATTGCCTAGCCGTCTCAGTCTTCTGTCCCTCTGCATCCTGCTCGCCGCCTGCGCCGGCCAGGAGCCCGAAAACGCCGTGCCAGCCGCCCCCGAGCACTGGCAGGGCGCCACCCACCACGTCGCACCGATCGCCGACGGCCCCTGGTGGCAGGCCTTCGCCAGCCCGCAACTGGACGCGCTGATCGAGCAGGCCCGGAGCAACAGCTTCGACCTCGCTGCCGCCATGGCGCGGGTGCGCCAGGCCCAGGCCAGCGCCGTGATCGCCGGCGCCCCGCTGCTGCCCGAGGTCAAGTTCGGCCTCGATGCCAGCCGCCAGCGCCTGCTGCACGGCAATGGCTACAACGGCATCGACGCCAGCAGCAGCCAGCGCACCTACAACGCCTATAGCACCAGCCTCAGTGCCAGTTACGAGGTGGACTTCTGGGGCGGCAAGGCAGCAGCCCGCGACAGTGCCCTGCACAGCCTCGACGCCAGCCGCTTCGACCGCCAGACGGTGGAGCTGACCCTGTTCAGCGGGGTCGCCAGCAGCTACCTGCAAAGCCTGGCCGTGGCCGAACAGCTCGACATCGCCCGGCTCAACCTGACCAATGCGCGGGATGTGCTGAAGGTGGTGCAGACCCGCCACGACGCCGGCTCGGCCACCGCCCTGGAGCTGGCCCAGCAACGCAGCCTGGTGGCCGCCCAGGAGCGGCAGGTGCCGTTGCTGGAGCAGCAGTTGCAGGACACCCGCATCACCCTGGCGACCCTGCTCGGCGAACCGGTGCAGCAACTGCCGGTCAACCGCGAACGCTTCGCCGCCATCCACTGGCCGGACATCGGCGCCGGAGTGCCCAGCGACCTGCTCGGGCGGCGCCCGGACATCGCCGCTGCGGAGGCACGCCTGGCGGCGGCCAAGGCCAATGTGACAGTGGCGCGTGCAGCGATGCTGCCGAGCCTGACCCTCGGGGCCAACCTCGGTTCCGGCGCACAGATCTTCGACCAGTTGCTGCGCAGCCCCTACTACAGCCTGACCGCCGGCCTGGCCGCGCCGATCTTCGACCATGGCAAGCGCGGCGCCGAACGGGACCGGGCGCGGGCTGCGCAGGAGGAGTTGCTGCAGGTCTACCACGGCAGCATCGTTGCCGCCTTTGGCGATGTGGAAAAGGCGCTGAACAGCATTGGCGGTACGGAACGCCAGCGCCAGTGGCAGGACGAGGAAGTGCGCCAGGCGCGGACCGCCTTCGAACTGGCGCAGAGCCGTTATCGGGCGGGGGCGGAAACCCTGCTCACGGTGCTGGAGACCCAGCGTACGCTGTACGAGGCCCAGGACCAGCAGGTGCAACTGCGCCTGGCGCGGGTGCAGGGCAGCGTGGCCTTGTACAAGGCCCTGGGGGGTGGTTGGCAGGTGAGTTCGCGGTAAACCCTCAAGGCTTCGCTGGCAGTTCCCACGGGGATCGCGTCGAGCACAGAGACTGCGACTGGCCCGGAACCTTGTGGGGGCCTGCCGGCGACGAGGCCCTAGCCGATGCCCTTCATCGACAGATGCCGCGCGTACCACGGGCGTTGCGGCACGCGCTTGACCAGCGGCGCCAGCAGGTCGTCCTCGGCGAACACGATGCGCAGGGCCAGCTTCATGGTCTCGACGTCCATCTCCACCGACTTGCCCGGGAACATCCCCGGCGTGGTGTTGCAGCCATGGGTACTCGGGCCCAGCCACGGATCGTCCACCTCGTTCCAGCGCCCGGGCGCGAACCAGTGCACGTCATTGACCTGCAGGCGCTGGACCTGCCCGGTATTGTGCCGTTCGTGGGCCCGGTACCAATCCTCGATGCGGTCGTCGATCCAGCCATGGAAGCCCCAGAACACCGGGTTCACATGGGAGGAGAACGGATCGCCGAGAAAGTCGTTCGACGGTCCGTACCAGCGCGCGGCGAAGTCCGACGGGTCGCGAGCGAAAGGCACCGGCGCACTGTTGGAAGGGTCCCGCGGCACCGAGGCCCAGCACATGTGCAGCCAGTCGTGCAGGTTCATCTCCAGTTCCGAACCCAGCTCGCCGAGGGTCATCTTCGACAGGTAGAGCGGGTCCTGGTACTGCGACTCCCAGACCTGGAAGTTGCTGCAGAAGGTCTCCTGCGCCTTGATCGCCGCGACCCACTGGGTGTAGTCGTCGTCCCCCGGCGCCAGCCAGGTGGGCGGCACGCTGTAGCCGTCATGGTTGTCGAAGTAGCGGGCGAAGCCGTGGCGGTCGTACTCCACGTTCGGTTGCGGCAAGGGGAAATGCGGCCAGGACGGCAGCGCCTGGAAGGTCCGCGCGGCATTGAGCATGTGCCGGTGCATGAACAGGAAGTCCACGCCGGAGCCGTTGCGGTGCTTGCGCGGACCGCGGGCATCGCGCTCCTTGTCGCGCGGACCGGGCTGCCAGCCGAGGCCGCGCAGGGCGCCGTGCTTTTCCTTGGAGAGCTTGTGCCACTTGTCCCGGGTCGCATGCCACAACTGGTGGAACAAGCGATGTTCGGCACCGATCAGCCAGGCGCGCAGTTCCGGGGTGTAGACGATGCGCTCGCGGGCTTCGGGAAAGGTTCTTTTCACCGCGACGAAATGGCTGTCCTGCAGCGGCAGGGCCATGGAACGGTCGAGGCGCTGCAGGCGCCCGCTGAGAGTGCCGCTGCCGGCATTGCCGAACTCGCCCCAGACCTCGTCGAGGGTGGCGATGCATTCGAAACCCGGCCCGCCCTGGTTGCTCAGCAGGCGCCAGCGTACTTGGGCGCTGGAGGCGCCGACCAGGTCTCCCAGCACACGGTAGCTGGCAGGACCGGGTTGCTCGAGGTTCTCGCGGGTGCCGAGCACGCCACGCAGGCCGCGGCCCTTGGCCGCGATGTCGAGGTAGAGGCGGACGCCCTCGCGGGGCAGGTCGGGCAGGCCGCCGTCGACGCCGGTGAAGCGGATGTCCCAGACCCCGCGCAACTGGTTGGCCAGTTGCTGGCCGGCGATGTCCGCCAGTTCGACGCTGGCTTCACCGGGGGTGACGACATCGTCCTCGGGGTCGTGGGTCAGCTTCTGATGGGCGTAGTACACCGCCGGCACCGCCGCGCCCGTCACCGCCAGCCCCGCTATGAATCCCCGCCGCGATATCGTCATTCCCCACCCGTGCCAGCCATGGAAACTGCTTATGTCCAAGCTAGAACGTTGGGTCGACGGAAAAATTTAGCCGGGCAGCGCCGCGCTCTTCAACGGCATCCGCAACGACACCCGCAGGCCGTCGCTGCGGCTGTCGAAGTTCAGCGAGCAGGCGCAGCGCTGCACGATCGCCTGGACGATCGCCAGGCCCAGGCCGCTGCCCTCGCTGTGGCCGTTGCGCCAGAAACGCTGGGTCAGGTGCTGCAGGTCCTGCTCGGCGATCCCCGGCCCATGGTCGCGAACGAGGAAACCGACCGCCTCGTCTTCCACCTGCACCTCCAGCTCCACCGGTGCCTCCCCGCTGCTGTGGCGCAGGGCGTTGTCCAGCAGGTTGCGCAGCGCCGCCACTGCCAGCGCGCCGGGCATGTCCAGCAGTGCCTGGGCAGCGCGCGGCGGCGTGTTGAGGACGATGCGGCGGTTGTCGCCGGTGTCCTGGATGGCCTGTCGCGCCACCTGGTCGGCACTGCACTGCACGCCATCGTCGAAGGACAGGCTGCCCTCCACCCGCGCCAGCAGCAGCAACTGCTCCAGGGTCCGGTGCAGGCGATCGGCGCCTTCCTCGGCATGGGCCAGGGCCTGCTCGCGGACCAGGCCGTCGGTCATCCGTGCCACCTGCAGGTGGGTCTTGATCGCGGTCAGCGGGCTGCGCAGCTCGTGGGCGGCATCGCCGGTCAGGCGTCGCTCGCGTTCGATGGTCTGGCCGATGCGCAGGAACAGCTGGTTCTGGGTATCCAGCAGCGGCTGCAACTCGCTGGGGACGGCCTTGATCTGCAACGGCTCGACCGAGTCCGGACTGCGCCGGCGCAGGGCGTCGCGCATCCAGTTGAGCGGCGCCAGGCCCTTGCCGATGCCCAGCCAGAGCAGGCCGAGACTGCCCAGCAAGGCCACCAGCACCGGTGCCGAGGCGGCCAGGAGGATCGAACGGTTCAGCGCCTCGCGCTCCAGGTGGCGGTCGGCGGTGGTGATGCGGATATCGCCATGGGCGAAGGTGAAGCTGCGCCAGCGCGCGCCATCGATGATCTGGTCGTGGAAGCCGCCGCGGCCATCGTCCAGGTGCTGGTCGGTGCTCTGGTGGCTGCGGGCGAGGATCTCGCCACGCAGCGAAGTGACCTGGCAGGCCATGCCGTCGGGAATGCTCAACTGGTCGGCGCTCAGGCGAGTGCCCTCGCCCTTGCCGGCCAGGGGTTGCGGCAACTGGTCGATCAACCCGGCGACCATCCGCGCCGACGCCACCAGGCGCTGGTCGAGGGAGAACATCATCTGCTGGCGCAGGTCGCGCAGCATCCAGGCCGCAGCCAGGGCCCAGATCAGCACGAAGGCGGTACCGAGGATCAGGCTCAGGCGCAGGCGCAGGCTCATCGCCGGGCCTCCTGCGGCAGCTGCGCCGGCCCCAGGCGATAGCCGAGGCCGCGCACGGTCTCGACGATGCCGTTGCCGAGCTTGCGCCGCAGATGGTGGATATGCACGTTGAGGGCGTTGCTCTCCACTTCGTCGCCGAAGCCGTAGACGCTGTCCTTGAGCTGCTCGCTGGACAGCACCCGCCCGGGGTTGTTGAGCAGCGCCTGGAGCAGCGCCTGTTCGCGCCGCGACAGGTCCACCGGCTGGCCGCCGAGGCTGACCTCGCAACTGCTCGGGTCGAAGCTCAGCGGGCCGTGCTCGATGATGTTGACGCAGCGCCCGGCCATGCGCCGCACCAGGGTGTGCAGGCGCGCCGCCAGCTCGCGCAGGTCGAACGGCTTGAGCAGGTAGTCGTCGGCACCCGCCTGCAGGCCATCGACCCGGTCGGTCACCGCGTCGCGCGCGGTCAGGATCAGCACCGGCAGGCTGTGGCCCTGCTGGCGCAGGCGCTGCAGCAGCTTGAGACCGTCCTCGTCGGGCAGGCCGAGGTCAAGCACCATCACGTCGAAATGCGCGGCCTGGAGCATCGCCCGCGCCGCACTGGCGTTGGCCACGCGGTCCACGGTCAGGCCCTGGGCGCTGAGGCCGGCAATGATGCCGCTGGCGATCAGGTCGTCGTCTTCACAGAGCAGTACATGCATGGGCGGATTCGGTCATCGGCGAAAAAGCCCGTATTGGGCCAGAGCAGGATTAACCGGGGATTATGCCCTGCCCTGCAGGCCCCGTCGCCTGCCGGCCGACGGCTTAACCCTGGGTTAATCCAGGCTGGTCAGCCTTGGCCGCTGATGACATTCCAAGGCTTCGACATGCGTGCATTGATCCTGGCGCTCCTCTGCCTGTTCAGCTCACTGAGCCAGGCGCAGCCCTTCGCCAATCCATTCGCCCAGAGCGACTTCCTTCCGGTGGAAAAGGCCTTCGTCTTTTCCAGTGAACGCCTGCCCTCCGGCCAGACCCGCCTGCACTGGGCGATCAGCGACGGCTACTACCTGTACCAGAAGCGCCTCAGGTTCGACGGCCTGACGCCGGAACAGATCCCGCCACTGCCGGCCGCGCAGGACCATCACGATGAATTCTTCGGCGACCAGCCGGTGTACCGCGGCGAGCTCGAGCTGCTGCTGCCGGCCTCGGCCCAGGGCACCTTGCGCATGGGCTGGCAAGGCTGCGCCGACGCCGGCCTGTGCTATCCGCCACAGACCTCGCGGGTCGAGCTCGGCGCCAGTGCCGCCAGCGGTGCCACCCAGGCCGACGACCAGGCCCTGGCCGGCACCCTGCAGCAGCGTCACCTGGGCTGGGGCCTGCTGGTGTTCTTCGGCCTCGGCCTGCTGCTGGCCTTCACCCCCTGCTCGTTGCCGATGCTGCCGATCCTCGCCGGGCTGGTCATGGGCAACAACGCCAGCAGCCGGCGCGGCTGGGTGCTGGCCGGCACCTACGTGCTGAGCATGGCCCTGGTCTATGCCGCTCTGGGGGTGATCGCCGCGCTGCTCGGCGCCAATCTCCAGGCCTGGCTGCAGCAGCCCTGGTTGCTGGGCAGCCTGGCGGCGCTGTTCGTGCTGCTGGCGCTGCCGATGTTCGGCGCCTTCGAGCTGCAGTTGCCGATGTTCCTGCGCGACCGCCTTGAGCGTGCCGGCAGCCGCACCCGCGGCGGCAACCTGATCGGCGCCGCCCTGCTCGGCGCCCTGTCCGGCCTGCTGATGGGCCCGTGCATGACCGCACCGCTGGCCGGCGCCCTGCTCTATATCGCCCAGAGCGGCAATGCCGTGCACGGCGGCCTGGTGCTGTTCAGTCTCGGCCTGGGCATGGGCCTGCCGCTGCTGCTCCTGGTGACCCTGGGCAACCGCTACCTGCCACGCCCCGGCAGCTGGATGAACCTGGTCAAGGGCCTGTTCGGCTTCGTCTTCCTCGCCATGGCCCTGTACACCCTGCGCGTGGTCCTGCCGTCGAGCCTGTGGCTGGCCCTCGCCGGCGCCTGGCTGCTGGCCCTGGCCTGGAGTGCCTGGCCGGCGCTGAGCCGCTGGCGTGCCGCGCAACCCGTGCTGCTGATCGCCGGACTGTGGGGCACGCTGGCGCTGGTCGGCGCCGCTGGCGGTGGCAGCGATCCGTGGCGACCGCTGGCGCCCTATACCGGCGGCAACGCAGCCACGCCGGCCGCGACAGCCCATGACGCCTTCACCACGGTGAGCACCCCGCAGGCCCTGCAGGCCGAGCTGGACGCCGCGCGCGACCAGGGCCAGTGGGTATTCCTCGACTACTATGCGGACTGGTGCGTGTCCTGCAAGGTCATGGAAAAGCAGGTCTTCGCCCGCGCCGATGTCCTCGCCGCCCTCGACGGCGTGCGCCTGGTCCGCCTGGATGTCACCGCCGATGCAGCGCCGGCCCGCGAGCTGCTCAAGCGCTACCAGGTGCCCGGTCCGCCAAGCATGCTGTGGATCGGCCCCGACGGCGAAGAGCGCCGCGCGCGTCGCCTGGTCGGCGAAGTGAATGCCGCGACCTTCCTCGAACACTGGAACGCCACCCGGAGCGAAGGCTGATGCTGACGGTGAACATCGGCCCGATCGCCCTGGCCCTCGACCATGTACTGCTGCTCCTGGCCCTGGGCCTGGCGACCCTGGTCGGCTGGCGCGTAGCCAAGCGTGGCGGGGACAATCCCGAGTCCTCGCTGTTCAACCTGTTCATCGTCGGCCTGCTCTGCGCGCGGCTGGGTTTCGTCATCGCCTACTGGCCGATGTACCGCGACGATCCGCTGCAGATCGTCGATATCCGCGACGGCGGCTTCCTGCCCTGGGTCGGCCTGCTCACCGTGCTCCTCGGTGCCCTGTGGACTGCCTGGCGCAAGCCGGCGCGTCGCCGGCCCCTGGGTTGGGGCCTGGCCAGCGGCGCGCTGTTCTGGCTCCTGGCCAGTTGGGCCAGCCATCTCTATGAGCAGGGCACGCAGTTGCCGGCGCTGAGCCTCAAGGATGCCCGTGACCAGGAAGTGGCGCTGGACAGCCATCGCGGCAAACCGCTGGTGGTCAACCTGTGGGCCACCTGGTGCCCGCCGTGCCGCCGGGAAATGCCGGTGCTGCAACAGGCCCAGCACGATTACCCGAACGTCACCTTCCTCTTCGTCAACCAGGGCGAGACGCCGCAGATCGTCACCAACTTCCTCGCCACCACCGGCCTCAACCTGTCCCACGTGCTGTTCGATGCCGGAGGTCAACTGGCGGCCCAGGTCGGCTCGATGGCGCTGCCCACCACATTGTTCTACGACGCCGACGGCCGCCTGGTCGGCGCCCACCTGGGCGAGCTGTCCCGGGCCAGCCTGCATCACGCGCTGCGGTCCTTCGACGATGCCCTGCAGCCGCTCTCCCCTCCCGCAACAAGGAATGCACCATGAGGATCCCCCTGTCCCTGAGCCTGGCCCTCGGCCTGCTCGCCAGCCCGCTGCTGCAGGCCGAAGAACTGCCGGCGGCGGTGCGCCAGATCGAGGCCAAGGGCGCCAAGGTCGTCGGCAGCTTCGATGCACCCAATGGCCTGAAAGGCTACGCCGCCCAGTTCCAGAACCGTGGCGTGGCGCTGTACCTGACGCCGGACGGCAAGCACGTGCTGGTCGGCAGCCTGTTCGACGAAAAGGGCCAGGACCTCAGCGAGAAACCGCTGGAACAGCTGGTCTATGCACCGATGGCCAAGGAAGTCTGGGCGAAGATGGAAAAATCGGCGTGGATCGCCGATGGCAAGGCCAACGCGCCGCGCATCGTCTATCTGTTCAGCGATCCGAACTGCCCGTACTGCAACCTGTTCTGGGAACAGGCGCGCCCCTGGGTCGAGTCGGGCAAGGTGCAGCTGCGGCACATCATGGTCGGCATCATCCGCGCCGACAGCCCGGGCAAGTCCGCCGCCCTGCTCGCGGCCAAGGACCCGCAACAGGCCCTGCTCGAGCACGAGAAGGCCGGCAAGGCCAGCACGCTCAAGCCACTGGGCAGCATACCGGCCGAGGTCCAGGCAAAACTCGCCGCCAACCAGGCGCTGATGGACGAACTGGGCCTGTCCGCGACCCCGGCGATCTTCTACCTCGACGAGCAGCAGCGCCTGCAACAGCAGCAGGGCGCACCACGCCCGGACATGCTCGGCAAGATCCTCGGCAAACGCTGAGCCTTCCTCCCGCCCGGAGCGAATTCAGCCGCGCTCCGGGTTTTCTTGGCCGCCGTTCAGGCGGCATTTTTTACCCTTCGTCAGGGGCACGAGCGTTGGCACAGATTCGTCATTTGTCTGTGCGATAACGGAGCCCTCCTCCCGCGAACTGGCCGCCAGGGCTCTATCGCGCGGCTGTCCCTCGACCCGCCACAACCGCGCTGTGCCGTACGGATTCACAGAATGCCGGTTAGAACCAAAACATATAAGAACTTATTAACCTTCGCAATTGACAATAATTATCATTAATACTAGTTTGTCGTCCGTCGCAGCGATTGCCTCCACAGTGCCATCGCTATCCACTTAGAGAAAAGGTGATTTCCATGGCGGAACAGCTATCCACAGGTAAGTGCGATTCACCGTTACTCCAAGCATTCGTCGACAACCGCAGCATTCTCGTCAAGATCGCAGCGCGCATCACCGGCTGCCGCTCACGCGCCGAGGATGTGGTGCAGGACGCTTTCTTCCGGCTCAATTCGGCGCCGCAGATCACCTCCTCGTTCAAGGCGCAGTTGAGTTATCTGTTCCAGATCGTGCGCAACCTGGCGATCGACCATTACCGCAAGCAGGCGATGGAGATGAAATATTCGGGCAGTGAAGAGGAAGGTCTGAACGTCGTCGTCCAGGGCGCCTCGCCCGAGGCCGCGCATATCAACTTCGCCACCCTCGAACATATCGCCGACGCGCTCGCCGAACTGCCGCCGCGAACCCGCTACGCCTTCGAGATGTACCGCCTGCATGGCGTGCCGCAGAAGGACATCGCCAAGGAACTCGGGGTCTCGCCGACCCTGGTCAACTTCATGATCCGCGATGCCCTGGTGCATTGCCGCAAGGTGTCCAGCGCCCGCAGCGTCGACCAGGCCAGCTGACGCTCAGGGGGTCTGCGGCTGCAGCACCCGGATCTGGTAGGGCTGGAAGATCTTCAGCAGCTCGCCGCTGCGACGCAACTGATCCAGCAACGCCGTGAACTCTTCCCCGCTGATCTTCGCCTGCGGGCGCAACAGCGCGTAGTGGTGGTAGACCTGATCGACCCGTTCCGACGCCAGCAACTGGCCGACGCTGTCCGGATTGCGCACCTCGTAGTCGCTCAGGTACGAGCGCGTGACCAGGGCGATATCGGCACGGTCGCGCTGGACCATCAGCAGGTTGCTGTCATGGGAATAGGTCAGCGTGGCGTTGTAGGCGCTGGCCAGGTAGCGCGGATCGGCATTGAAGTTGGCGAAGGCGTAGTGATAACCGCTGAACAGCGCCAGGCGCTTGCCCTTCAGCTCGTCGAAGTAGCGCTGGTCACGCCCGTCGACGCGATGGGTGACGAACACCTCGGCATCTTCCAGACCCATGTCGACATTGACATGGGCGATGCTCTGCCAGCCCCAGTCGGGATTCTCGAAGATCGCCATGTCCACCCGTCCCTGCTCGAAATCGCGAAAGCGCCGGGGGATGGACGTGGGCACGAGGACGAAGTGGAAACGCGCTTGCGCCTTGTTCAGCGCATCGGCCAGTTGCGGCAGCAGGCCGGTGTCGGCGCCCTGCTCGGGACGGACGGTGTAGGGCGGAAAATGCGCCGCGCCGATCCTGATTTCGACGGTATCGCGCGCGAAAGCCGCGTCGACCTGCCAGGCCAGGGCAAAACACAATAACGAAGACAATACCCGCGGTATTGGCACTGGACTCAAGGCAACACTCTCAAGGATTCGGACCTGATCCGTCTAAGCTAGGCGTTTTCCACAGGTAGTACAACCCGCTGCATGCGCCATTTTCGAGCATCTGGGCAAAATGCCATGGGATATCGCCAACGCCCGTGTTTGGCTACGCTTGAGCGACTTCTTGTCAGGGAATCAGTTATGGGCCATTGGTTGGTCATCGACCTGGAAGCCACCACCGATGACGGTGGCTGGCCGATCACGGACATGGAAATCATCGAGATCGGCGCCAGCCTGGTCAATCGCGAGGGGCGCGAGGTCGATCATTTCCAGCGTTTCGTCAAGCCGCGCCGGCGTCCGCAACTCACGCCGTTCTGCCGCGAGCTGACCCACATCAGCCAGGCCAGCGTCGACGCCGCCGCGCCGTTCGCCGAGGTCTGGAGCCAGTTCGAACGCTGGCTGGGGCACTACCAGCCACGCCTGGAGGGCTGGACCAGCTGGGGTGACTACGACCGCAAGCAACTGCTACAGGAATGGCAGGCCAACGGCCTCGACAGCCTGCTGGCGCAACTGCCCCACCTCAACCTCAAGCAGCGCTTCGCCAAGGCCCGCCACCTGCAGCGGCCGCTGGGCCTGAACGCGGCCCTGCAACTGGCCGGTCTGCAGTTCAGCGGCCAGCAGCACCGCGCCCTGGAAGATGCCCGCAACACCGCGCGCCTGCTACCGCTGACACTGCCGGTCCAGGGCACCTGAAAGCGGATGACGGGGCCAACGGGCTTGGGCATACTGGCCGGCCTTTTTGGTCCCTTTCTTTTCAGGAGTCGCCCATGTTCAAAGTCAACGAGTACTTCGATGGCACGGTCAAGTCCATCGCCTTCACCGGTGCCGAAGGTCCGGCCACCGTCGGCGTCATGGCCCCGGGCGAATACGAGTTCGGCACTGCCCAGCGTGAAATCATGCACGTGGTCTCCGGCGCCCTGACCGTCAAGCTGCCAGACAGCGACAACTGGGAAACCTTCTCCGCCGGCAGCCAGTTCAACGTACCGGCCAACGCCAAGTTCCAGCTGAAGGTGGCGGTGGATACCGCTTACCTGTGCGAGTACCGCGACTGAGCACTGCTTGCGCAAGCCCCTTTGGGAGCTGGCTTGCCAGCTCCCACAAGGATCTAGGCTGACCTCAGGAAATCTGCCACCCGCGCCGCCGCCGTCTGCATATGGTCCTCATGACTGAACCCTGAAGCCTTCAACGGCTTGAGGTCATGATCCCCCGCCTCCAGCCAGCACAGCTCGATCGCTGGCGACAGCTCGTATCCCGCCACCGTCTCCCTGTTGCCCAGCGCATCCCGCGTCCCCTGGACGATCAGGGTCGGCGTCTTCAGTTCGGCCAGGTGCGCCACCCGCGGCTTCTCCGGCTTGCCCGCGGCGTAGAACGGATAGCCCAGGCACACCAGCGCATCCGCGCCCAGTTCGTCCGCCAGCAGACTGGCCATGCGCCCGCCCATGGACTTGCCACCGATGGCCAGCGGACCAGCGACCAATGGTCGCACCTCGGCCCATACCTCGCGCCAGCACTCCAGCAGCACGGCCTGCGGATTTGGCGGCCTTTTGCCACCAGTGCGCCGCCGCTCGGCCATGTACGCAAACTCGAAGCGCAACACCCCCAGCCCTTGCCCGGCAAGCCTTTGCGCCATGTCCTGCATGAATCCGCTGTCCATCGGCGCCCCTGCCCCATGGGCCAGGATCAGGCACCCCTCGATACCGCCTGCCTGATTTTGCGGGGCATTCCATAGCCACCCCCGCACGTTCGCCCTTGCCGCCAGTTGATCCCCGTCAATACCGGCGACCTGCCCATTAATCATGCTTGCCTCGCTGTTTAGCCTGCCTATAACCGTGGATGGGAACCCATACATGAACACAACCAGCAGTACCCCCTACAACTACAGGGTGGTCCGCCAATTCGCCATTATGACGGTGATCTGGGGAATCGTCGGGATGGGGCTCGGCGTTTTCATCGCCGCGCAACTCGTCTGGCCTTCCCTCAACTTCGACCTTCCCTGGACCAGCTTCGGGCGCCTGCGCCCGCTGCATACCAACGCGGTGATCTTCGCCTTCGGTGGTTGCGCGCTGTTCGCCAGTTCCTACTACTCCGTGCAGCGTACCTGCCAGACCCAGCTGTTCGCGCCCGCGCTCGCGGCGTTCACCTTCTGGGGCTGGCAACTGGTGATCCTGCTGGCGGCGATCACCCTGCCGCTGGGCTACACCAGCTCCAAGGAGTACGCCGAGCTGGAATGGCCGATCGACATCCTGATCACCATCGTCTGGGTCGCCTACGCCGTGGTGTTCTTCGGCACCCTGATGAAGCGCACCACCAAGCACATCTACGTGGGCAACTGGTTCTTCGGTGCGTTCATCATCACCGTGGCGATCCTGCACATCGTCAACAACATGGAGCTGCCGGTCAGCCTGACCAAGTCCTACTCGCTGTACAGCGGCGCCACCGACGCCATGGTGCAGTGGTGGTACGGCCACAACGCCGTGGGCTTCTTCCTCACCGCCGGCTTCCTGGGGATGATGTACTACTTCGTGCCCAAGCAGGCCGAACGTCCGGTCTACTCGTATCGCCTGTCCATCGTCCACTTCTGGGCGCTGATCACCCTGTACATCTGGGCCGGTCCGCACCACCTGCACTACACCGCCCTGCCCGACTGGGCGCAGTCGCTGGGCATGATCATGTCCCTGGTGCTGCTGGCGCCAAGCTGGGGCGGCATGATCAACGGCATGATGACCCTCTCGGGTGCCTGGCATAAGCTGCGCAGCGACCCGATCCTGCGCTTCCTGGTGGTGTCCCTGGCGTTCTACGGCA
>Ga0206116_1000689_pt1 | contig 28190 bp, 24 predicted proteins | sample 3A1Ametagenome_FD_178000 | JGI IMG/M metagenome (GOLD analysis project Ga0206116, IMG submission 178000) | Enriched microbial communities from leaf-cutter ant dump, University of Wisconsin, Madison, United States - 3A1A | ecosystem: Environmental > Terrestrial > Nest > Insects nest > Nest dump...
TGGAAATGTTCGTCGGCGTGGGCGCGGCCCGCGTGCGCGACATGTTCGAGAACGCCAAGAAGAACGCCCCCTGCATCATCTTCATCGACGAAATCGACGCCGTGGGCCGCCAGCGTGGCGCGGGCCTGGGCGGCGGCAACGACGAGCGCGAGCAGACGCTGAACCAGATGCTCGTGGAGATGGACGGCTTCGAGACCAACCTGGGCGTGATCGTGGTCGCCGCCACCAACCGCCCCGACATCCTGGACGCCGCGCTGCTGCGCCCCGGCCGCTTCGACCGGCAGGTGTACGTGACGCTGCCCGACATCCGCGGCCGCGAGCAGATCCTCTCCGTGCACATGCGCAAGATCCCCGCGGGGCAGGACGTGAACCCGGGCATCATCGCGCGCGGCACGCCCGGCATGAGCGGTGCCGACCTGGCCAACCTGTGCAACGAGGCCGCGCTGATGGCCGCGCGCCGCAATGCGCGCGTGGTCGAGATGCAGGACTTCGAGAAGGCCAAGGACAAGATCATCATGGGCCCCGAGCGCAAGACTATGGTCATGCCCGAGGAAGAGCGCCGCAACACCGCCTACCACGAGGCCGGCCACGCCCTCATCGGCAAGCTGCTGCCCAAGTGCGACCCGGTGCACAAGGTCACCATCATCCCGCGCGGCCGCGCGCTGGGCGTGACCATGAGCCTGCCCGAGAAGGACCGCTACTCCTACGACAAGGAGTACATGCTCAACCAGATCGCCATGCTGTTCGGCGGCCGCATCGCCGAGGAAGTGTTCATGCACCAGATGACCACGGGCGCGAGCAACGACTTCGAGCGTGCCACCAACCTGGCGCGCGACATGGTCATGAAGTACGGCATGAGCGAGGCCCTGGGCCCCATGGTCTACGCCGAGAACGAGGGCGAGGTGTTCCTCGGCCGCTCGGTCACCAAGACCACGAACATGAGCGAGCAGACCATGCAGAAGGTCGATGCCGAGGTGCGCCGCATCATCGACGAGCAGTACGTGCTGGCCCGCAAGCTCATCGAGGAGCACTCGGACAAGATGCACGCCATGGCCAAGGCCATGCTCGAATGGGAAACCATCGACGCCGAGCAGCTCGACGACATCATGGCGGGCAAGGCGCCGCGCCCCCCGAAGGACTGGACGCCGCGCAACCCGCCTCCGTCCGGCGACGGCCCGAGCGGCGGCTCACCGGAAGTCAAGCCCGACCCTGCGCCCACCGCGGCCTGAACGGCGACGGGGCCTCCACAGGCCCCGTCGCTTTTTGCATGTTCTGGCAAACCACCCGCTATCGCCTGGACCTCGCGCGCCCGCGGGTCATGGGCATCGTCAATGCCACGCCCGACTCGTTCTCGGACGGCGGCCGGCACGCCAGCGCCGCCGCCGCGCTGCGCCACTGCGAGCAACTGCTGAAGGACGGCGCGCACATCCTCGACATCGGCGGCGAATCCACGCGCCCCGGCAGCCCCGCCGTCCCCCTGGACGAGGAACTGGCCCGCGTGCTGCCCGTGGTGCGCGGGGCCGTGCGGCTGGGCGTGCCCGTCTCGGTGGACACCTACAAGCCTGAGGTCATGCAGGCCGTGCTCGACCTGGGCGCCGACATCGTCAACGACATCTGGGCGCTGCGCCAGCCCGGTGCGGCGCAGGTGGTGGCGCGGCATGGGGCGTGCGGCCTGTGCCTGATGCACATGCACCGCGACCCCCAGACCATGCAGGCCGCGCCCATGCAGGGCGACGTGGTGCCGCAGGTGCTCTCGTTTCTGGAGCTGGCGGCGCGCGGCCTGCAAGGGCTGGGCGTTGAAAAGGCCCGTATCGTGCTCGACGCGGGCACGGGCTTCGGCAAGACGGTAGCGCAGAACTTCGCGCTGCTCGCGCGCCAGCGCGAACTGCTGGCCCTGGGCTACCCGCTGCTCGCGGGCTGGTCGCGCAAGTCGTCGCTGGGCGCGGTGACGGGGCTGGACGTGCAGGACCGCCTCGTCCCCAGCGTGGCCGCCGCCGTGCTCGCCGTGGAACGCGGCGCGCGCATCGTGCGCGTGCACGACGTGCGCGAGACCGTGGCGGCCTTGGCCGTATGGAACGCGATGAACGAACAACAAGGAGAAGAACAACCATGACCCGCCAATACTTCGGCACCGACGGCATCCGCGGCACCGTGGGCCAGCCGCCCATCACGCCCGACTTCGTGCTGCGCCTGGCCCATGCCGTGGGCCGCGTGCTGCGCCGCACGGAAGAGCGCCCCACGGTGCTGATCGGCAAGGACACGCGCATCTCGGGCTACATGCTCGAATCCGCGCTCGAATCGGGCTTCAACTCCGCCGGGGTGGACGTGGTGCTGCTCGGCCCCCTGCCCACGCCCGGCGTGGCCTACCTCACGCGCGCGCAGCGCGCGAGCCTGGGCGTGGTCATCAGCGCCAGCCACAACCCGTATGCCGACAACGGCATCAAATTCTTCAGCGCCCGCGGCGCCAAGCTGCCCGACGACTGGGAGGCGGCCGTGGAGGCTGCGCTGAACGAGCCCCCCGTGTGGGCCGACTCGGCCACGCTGGGCAAGGCGCGGCGGCTGGACGACGCGGCGGGGCGCTACATCGAGTTCTGCAAGAGCACCTTTCCGCAGGACCTCACGCTCCGGGGCCTGAAGATCGTGGTCGATGCCGCGCACGGCGCGGCCTACCACATCGCGCCCAAGGTGTTCCACGAGCTCGGGGCCGAGGTCATCGCCATCGGCTGCGCGCCCGACGGCCTCAACATCAACCACGAGGTGGGCGCCACCCACCCCGAGGCGCTGGTGCGCGCGGTGCGCGCCAACCGTGCGCACGTGGGCATCGCGCTCGACGGCGATGCCGACCGCCTGCAGATGGTGGACGCCACGGGCCGGCTGTTCAACGGCGACGAGCTGCTCTACGTGATGGCGGCCGACCGCCTGGCCCGGGGCGAGCGCGTGCCCGGCGCCGTGGGCACGCTCATGACCAACATGGCCGTGGAGCTGGCCCTGCGCGCGCGCGGCGTGGACTTCGTGCGCGCCAAGGTGGGCGACCGCTACGTGCTCGAGGCCCTGGCCGAGCGCGGCTGGCTGCTCGGCGGCGAGGGCTCGGGCCACCTGCTCGCGCTCGACAAGCAGACCACGGGCGACGGCCTGGTGAGCGCGCTGCAGGTGCTGCAGGCCTGCGTGCGCGGCGGCAAGGGCCTGGCGCCGTTGCTGGAGGGGGTGGCGCTGTTCCCGCAGGTGCTGCTCAACGTGCGTTTGGCGCCAGGGCAGGACTGGGAAGCCAACACCGTGCTGTCGGACGGCATCCGCGCGGTGGAGGCCGAGCTGGGCGATACGGGCCGCGTGCTGATCCGCGCCAGCGGCACCGAGCCGCTGCTGCGCGTGATGGTCGAGGCGAGCGATGCCGAGCAGGCCAACCGCTGCGCCCAGCGCCTGGCCGATGCCGCCCGCGCCGGCTGACCCTGGCGAATCACGAATTCACTGTATGACGACCATCACCATCCGCCCCGTCGATTACGCCAACCCGCGCGATGCGCAGGCCCTGGTGGCGCTGCTCGATGCCTATGCCCGCGACCCCGCGGGCGGCGGCACGCCGCTGGCCGCCGAGGTCAAAGCTGGCCTGCCCGAGGCGCTGCGCCGGCGCCCGCAGGCGTTCAGCGTGATCGCCTGGGCACGGCCCGCCGAGGGCGCGGAGGAAGAGGCGGTGGGCCTCGTCAACTGCATCGAGGGCTTTTCCACTTTCGCCTGCCGCCCGCTCGTCAACATCCACGACGTGGCCGTGCTCCCCGGCTGGCGCGGCCAGCGCGTGGCGCAGCGGATGCTCGCGGCGGTGGAGGCTATGGCCCGCGAGCGCGGCGCGTGCAAGCTCACGCTCGAAGTGCTGCAGGGCAATGCCCCGGCGCTGCGCGCCTACGCGCGCGAAGGCTTCGAGGGCTATGCGCTGGATCCGGCCATGGGCTGCGCGCAGTTCATGCAAAAGAAGCTCGGCTGACCCTGTTTGCTCCCGAAAAGGGAGCTGCTCGTGCAGGCTGGGCAGGCGCTAGAGGCCGATTTTGCCTTGGGCCTGGCCTTGCACCCGCAGGTAGGCCTCGATGGCGCAGACGGGCAGCGGCGGGCTGAAGTGGTAGCCCTGCGCGTCGTCGCAGCCCTGCTCGCGCAGGAAGGCGAGCTGGGCCTCGCTCTCCACGCCCTCGGCCGTGGTCTGCAGGCCCAGGGCCTGGGCCATGCGGATGATGGCGCTGATGATGGCGCGGTCGTTGCCGTCGTGGCCCAGGTCGCGCACGAAGGACTGGTCGATCTTGAGCTTGTAGATCTGGAAGCGCTTGAGGTGGCTCAGCGACGAGTAGCCCGTGCCGAAGTCGTCCATCGCCAGGCGCACGCCCAGCGCGTGCAGCTGGTCCATGGTGGCGATGGCCGCGTGCGGGTCGTCCACGGCCACGCCCTCGGTCAGCTCCAGCTCCAGCGAGTCGGGCGGCAGCCCGGTCTCGGCGAGGATGCGGCTCACGAGGTCGGGCAGCTGCGGCTGGTGGAACTGGATGGCCGAGAGGTTCACCGCGATGTGGAACCCCGTCAGCCCCTGGGCGCGCCAGGCCTGGAGCTGGGCCAGCGCGTTGCGCAGCACCCATTCGCCGATCTGCAGGATCTGGCCGCTGTCCTCGGCCACGGGGATGAACTCGGCGGGCGAGATGGGGCCGAGTTCCGGGTGCTGCCAGCGCAGCAGCGCCTCCAGGCTGCGCACCTTGCCCGTGGCGATGGTCACCTGCGGCTGGTAGTGCAGCTCGAACTGGTTGCGCTCCAGCGCGCGGCGCAGCGCGTTCTCGAGCTGCAGCGCGCGCACCGACTGGGCCTGCATCTCGGGCGTGAAGAAGCGGAAGGTGTTGCGCCCGTCGCGCTTGGCGCGGTACATGGCGGTGTCGGCGGACTGGGTCAGGGTGTCGAAGTCCTCGCCGTCGCTCGGGTACAGCGCGATGCCCATCGAGGGCGCCATGGTGAGCTCGTGGTGCTCGATCTGGTAGGGCTGGCGCGATGCGTCGAGCAGCTTGCCCGCCACGCGCGCGGCGCCGTGGGCGCTGGCGCCGGGCAGCAGCAGCACGAACTCGTCGCCGCCCAGGCGCGAGACCGTGTCCTTGTCGCGCACCACGGCGCGCAGGCGCTTGGCGATTTCGACCAGCAGCGCATCGCCCACGCGGTGGCCCAGCGAGTCGTTCACGTGCTTGAAGTGGTCCAGGTCCAGGAAGACCACGGCCAGCGGCGTGCCGCTCTCCTGCGCCGCGCGGATCGCCAGGCGGCTGCGCTCGGCCAGCAGGGTGCGGTTGGGCAGGCCCGTGAGCGGGTCGTAGTGCGCGAGCCAGTAGATGCGCTCCTGGTCGTGCTTGCGGTCGTTGATCTCGTGGTGCAGGTTCTCGACGGTTTCGCTCAGCTCGCGCGTGCGGTCGCGCACCTGGCGCTCCAGCTCCTCGTGCACGCGATCCAGCGCCTCCCGGGCGCGCTTGTAGTCGTCGATGTCGTCGATGGTCCAGATCGACCCTTCGGAGGTGTCGTCCGGGTTGATGAGGCGGCCCGTGAGGTTGCTCCAGAAAACCTCGCCGTTGCGCCGCCGCATCCGCCATTCGGTGCGGAAGGTCTGCCCCTGCGACAGCGTGGCGTAGGCGGCGCGCCCCAGGGCGCGGAAGGCCTCGCGGCTCGGGTGCAGGACCTCGCTGCTCTGGCCGACCAGCTCCCGCGGGGAGCCGTAGCCGAAAAGCTCCGCGTAGCGGGGGTTGCAGCGCACCACCACGCGCTGGCGAATGAAGACGATGCCCACGCCTGCGCTGTCCAGCAGCGTCTGCTGTTCGCGCAGGGTGCGTTGCAAGGGCGTGTCAGCGGGCAGGCCAGGGACCAGGAGGTCTGGCGCCTCGATCGAAAAGGGCATGGGGTGGGGAGAGCGAAGGGGGCCCGGAGGGGGCGGCAAAAGTTTAGCAGCAGGGCCCGGGCGCCGGAATACGGGTTTGTCATGAAATCGCCACGGCGCCGACACGGGGTTGTCACCGGCGGCACCCACACTGCACAGCAAGTCCGAAGGAGAGTGCCATGAACGAGCTGCCCAACCCCACCCTGCCTTTCTCGCCCGCCACCCTGCCCAGGGGGTCTCTTCACCGTGTGGGTGAAGCAGGCCTTGCGGCAGGCGTTGCGGTGGCCTGGGCGCGGCACCTCGACGAGGTCCGGCAGGCGCAGCGGCTGAGGTACGCCGTCTTCGCGGGCGAGATGGGCGCGCGGCTCAATACGCCGCTGCCCGGCCATGACGTGGACCTGTTCGACGATTATTGCGAGCATCTGCTGGTGCGCGAGGTGCGGGCCGATGGGTCCACCGGCGACGTGGTGGGCACCTACCGCGTGCTCACCCCCGCCCAGGCGCGCCGCGTGGGCGGCACCTACAGCGATACCGAGTTCGACCTCACCCGCCTGCGCGCCCTGCGCCCGCGCATGGTGGAGCTGGGCCGCAGCTGCGTGCACGCCGGCCACCGCCATGGCGGCGTGATCCTGGCGCTGTGGGGCGCGCTGGCTGATTTCATGGTGCGCAACGCGCTCGACACCATGATCGGCTGCGCGAGCATCCCCATGCTGCACAACGGCGTGGTGAGCGGCGACGCGGCCGCGAGCATCTGGCAGCAGTTGCGCCGCACGCACCTGGCGCCCATCGACTACCACGTGCTGCCGCGCCTGCCGCTGCCCGTGGAGCGGCTCGACGGCTCGCTCGACGTGGAGCCGCCCGCGCTCATCAAGGGCTACCTGCGCCTGGGTGCCCGCGTGCTGGGCGCACCCGCGTGGGACCCGGACTTCAACTCCGCCGACCTGCCCATGCTCATGCGCATCGCCGACCTGCCCGCGCGCTACCGCAAGCACTTCCTGGGCATGGCGTGAAGGCCCCGCGTGTCATGAAAGTGTCACGGCGGCGCTGAACACTCGGTGGCGTATGCAGTCTCCCGCTTTGCTTCCGAACCCCGCGCCAGAACCGCCCGCCGCCACGCCCAAGCCCCCGCCCGCCACGGCCTTCCTGGACCGCGACCACTGCATCCTCGCGTTCAACGAGCGGGTGTTCGACTGGGCGCTGCGCGGCGACGTGCCGCTGCTTGAACGCCTGCGCTACCTGTGCATCGTCTCGTCCAACCTCGACGAATTCTTCGAGGTGCGCGCCGCGCCCCACATCACCGCGGCGCAGAACGGCGACACCAAGGGGCTGTACACCACGGCCTCGTTCGAGGCGCTGCTGGCGCAGGCGCATGATTTGGTGGCCCGGCAGTACGCGCTCTACAACGAGACGCTGGTGCCGGCCTTCGCGGAGCACGGCATCCGCATCGTCTCGCACGGCGAGCGCACGCCCGAGCAGCGCCGCTGGGTGCAGGAATACTTCCAGCGCGAGGTGCGCCCGCTGCTCATCCCCGTGGGGCTGGACCCGGCCCACCCGTTCCCGCTGGTGGCCAACAAGTCGCTCAACTTCATCGTGCGGCTCAAGGGCTCGGATGCGTTCGGGCGCAGCAACGAGGTCGCCATCGTGCGCGTGCCGCGCGTGCTGCCGCGCGTGATCCGCATGCCCGAGCGTGTGGCGCCCAGGACGGCGAAGAGCGGCGCGATGTTCGTCATCCTGTCGAGCGTGGTGCGTGCGCACCTGGCGGACCTGTTCCCGGGCCGCGAGGTGACGGAGTTCTCGCAGTTCCGCGTCACGCGCCACTCCGACCTGGCCGTGGACGAGGAGGACGTGCGCAACCTGCGCACCGCGCTGCGCCAGGGGCTGACCCAGCGCCACTTCGGCCAGGCCGTGCGGCTGGAGGTGTCGTCGAGCTGCTCGCGCTTCCTGTCGGACTTCCTGCAATCGCAGTTCGCGCTGCCCGCCGCCGCGCTGTTCCGCGTGCACGGGCCCGTGAACCTCGTGCGGCTGTCGCAGCTCGTGGACCTGGTGAACGACCCCGCGCTGCTCTTCCCGCCCTGGCGCGCCGCGTGGCCGCGCGGCATCCAGGCGGGCGTGCCGATCATGGCGCAGATGCGCGAGCGCGACATCCTCATCCACCAGCCCTTCGAGAGCTTCGACGCCGTGCTCGCCTTCCTGCGCGAGGCCGTGAACGACCCCGACGTCCTCGTCATCAAGCAGACCATCTACCGCACCGGCGCCGACTCCGAACTCATGGAGCTGCTGCGCGAGGCCGTGCGCCGCGGCAAGGAAGTGATGGCCGTGGTGGAGCTCAAGGCCCGCTTCGACGAGGAGGCCAACATCAACTGGGCCGAGGCGCTCGAATCCATCGGCGCGCAGGTCGTCTACGGCGTGGTGGGCCTCAAGACCCACGCCAAGATGCTGCTCGTCACCCGCCGCGAGGGCCGGCAGCTGCGCCGCTACGGGCACCTGTCCACCGGCAACTACAACCCGCGCACCGCGCGGCTCTACACCGACCTGAGCCATCTCACGGCCAGCGAGGACATCACCGCCGACATGGACGGCGTGTTCAACCACCTCGCGAGCCAGAACCGGCCGCCGAAGCTGCGCCAGCTCCTGCTCGCGCCGTTCCACCTGCACAAGCGCATGATCGAGAAGATCGAGCAGGTGGGCCTGGCCGCGCAGGCCGGGCAGGAGGCGCGCATCGTCGCCAAGATGAACGCACTGACCGACGAGGCGCTCATGCGCGCCCTGGTGCTGGCAGGGCAGCGCGGCGCGCGCATCGACCTCATCGTGCGCGGCGCCTGCATGCTGCCCGCGCAGCTGCCGGGCGTGACGGACAACATCCGCGTGCGCTCCATCATCGGCCGCTTCCTGGAGCACACGCGGGTGTTCTACTTCCGCGCGGGCGCGCAGGAGGATCTGTACCTGTCGAGCGCCGACTGGATGAACCGCAACATGATGCGCCGCGTGGAACTGGCCTGGCCCGTGGCCGAGCCGGGGCTGCGCCAGCGCATCATCGACGAATGCCTCGTCGCCTACCTGCACGACGACCGCGACGCCTGGGCGCTGCAGCCCGGCGGCGGCTACCAGCGCGCCAGCCATCCCACGGACGGCACCGGCGCGCAGGCCGCGCTCATGGCCCGCTACGGGCAGGGCGCCCGCAAGGCGCGCGGGGCCGCATGATGGACCTGATCCTGTGGCGCCACGCCGAGGCGGAAGAGGGTGCGGAGGGCGGTGGCGACGACCTGGCGCGCCCGCTCACCGCCCGGGGCGAGAAGCAGGCCGCGCGCATGGCCGCCTGGCTGGACCGCCAGTTGCCCGACGGCCTGCGCGTGCTCGCCAGCCCCGCGCGCCGCACCGAGCAGACGGCCCAGGCCCTGGGCCGCAAGTTCAAGCTGCGCGCCGAACTGCTGCCCGGCGGCACGCCCGCCGAGCTGCTCGAACTGGCCCAATGGCCCAAGGCCCGCGGCGCCGTGCTCGTGGTGGGCCACCAGCCCGTGCTGGGCCAGACGGCGGCCCAACTGCTGGGCATGGACGCGGCCGATTGCTCCATCCGCAAGGGCGCCGTGTGGTGGCTGCGCCAGCGCCAGCGCATGGACCACAGCCAGACCGTGCTGATGGCGGTGCTGGCGCCCGATTTCCTGTAAGAACGTGTTTACGATCTTTTCATAGTGCCCGTTGCCCCGAAAAGGCAGTGGATGCAAGGCGCCCACCGTAAGCCGCACTGATGTGCGGCGAGGATGGGCAACGCCGCAGACGCTGCCTTTTCGGGGCAACCCTTCGGGCAAGGCAGCAAAAAGCCGCACTCGTCGTTGCGCACCTTGCCCAGGCAGAGAGCCTGGGCTGCGGCGCGCGCCTAGATTGCGGCTTTTTGCAGCCTTGCGGGCACTATGAAAAGATCGTAAACACGTTCTATCCGCTTACTTGCGGGACTTGGCCTTCTTGGCGGGCACGGGCGCCTGCTCGGCCTTGGGGCGGCCGGTCTTGAGCGCGGGCACGGCTTGCAGCGCCTGGAGCAGCCCGGCGTCGGGCAGGCCCGCGAGCAGTTTGAGGCCCGCGCGCAGCAGTTCGCTCTTCTTCGCGGCGCTGCCGAGCGTGCCGGTGCGCAGCTTGAGCGCTTCGATGGCGGTGTATTCGTCCTTCGGGATCGTGAAGCTGTCGCGCACGAGTTTGGGCTTCTTGGGCTTGGTGTCCTTGGCCGCATCCTTTGCGGGTGCTGCGGGCGGGGCGGCCTTGGCTGGGGTGGGCTTGGCGGCTGCCTTGGGCGTGCGCTTGGCTGCGGGCGCGGCGCTGGCCGGCGAGGCGGGGGCGTCGGTGGTGCGGGAGGTGGTCATGGATGGGCCTGTCTGTTGAAAACGATATAAACAGTTTATACCGTTTCTGCCGGGCTGCCGATTTTTTCGAGCAGCCCATCGCGGTGCGAAGCGCTCCCGGCGGGGGCCATGAATAAATTGATAGCTGCTCGCGCCTGCCACACAATGGTTTCGGATATAAAACATATCAAAACCAATGTGCAGAGCGCGCAAGCAGCTCACTTTTTCATAGTCCCACTACGGCAGCGCCACTTCCACTTCCCACGGCGTGCGCTGCCAGGCCACGCATTCCTCGCGCAGCAGGTGGGCCGACTGCGGGTAGGTCGCCGCCCAGCCGGGCCGTGTGCCCACCAGCAGCCGCGTGCCCTTGCGCTGCAGCGTGATGCCCTCGGTGTCGGGGTCGCGGCGCGCGTGGCACAGGGCCACGGACAGGCGCAGGCAGGCCAGCTGCAGGGCGAACGGCGCGTCGCTCCAGTCCACGTCGAGCTTGCGCACCTTGCCCCGGTGGCCGAGCACGAGCAGGCCCAGGTGGTGCAGCTCCGACACGGCGAAGCCCGCCGCGTCGGTGTTGTCGAGGATGTAGGCGCCGTGCCGGTGGTAGTCGCCGTGGGCGATGCGGCAGCCGATCTCGTGCAACCGCGCGGCCCAGTCGAGCTTGCGCGCGGTGCGCTCCGAGCCCGGCGGCGCGGCCTGGGCGAAGAGGGCGCAGGCCACGTGGGCCACGCGCCGGGCCTGCTGCTCGTCCACGGCGAAGCGCCGCATCAGGCCGGCCACGGCGGCGGTGCGCAGGTCTGTCTCGGGCCATTCGCGCGCGACCAGGTCGTAGAGCGCGCCCTGGCGCAGCGCGCCCTGGGCGACCTGCATGCGCTCGATGCCGAGCAGGCTGAACACCGCGCGCAGCACGCTCACGCCGCCGCCGATCACGGGGCGGCGGTCCTCCTTCAGGCCGTCGAGCCGCACGCGGCTGGCGTGCTGGGCGCGCAGCAGCTTGTCGGTGAGCCAGTCCAGCCCCTCGCGCGTGATGGTGCCCGGCGCGTGGCCCGCGGCGGCGAGGATGTCGCCCACCGCGCCCGCGGTGCCCGAGGAGCCGTAGGCCACCTCCCAGGTGCCCGGCTGGAAGGTGCCCAGGGCCTCGTCCAGCACGGCCTTGGCGGCGATTTCCGCGGCCTGGAAGGCGGCGGCGGTGAGCGCGCCGTCGGCGAAGTAGCGCGTGGACCAGGCCACGCTGCCCACGCGGAACGAGGCCACGGCCCGGGGTGTGAACTGCTGGCCCAGGATCAGCTCGGTGGAGCGGCCGCCGATGTCCACCACCAGCCGCCGCTCGTCCGACTGCGGCAGCAGGCGCGATACGCCCTGGTAGATGAGGCGCGCCTCCTCGGGGCCCGAGACCACGTCGATGCGGTGGCCCAGGATGGCGTTGCCGCGCTCGATGAACACGTCGCGGTTGCGCGCCTCGCGCAGGGTCTGCGTGGCCACGGCGCGCACCTGGGCGCGTGGGAAGTCCGCGAGCCGCTCGGCGAAGCGGGCCAGGCAGTCCCAGCCGCGCTGCAGCGCCTCGGGGCCGAGGTTGCGCTCCTCGTCCAGGCCGCTGCCCTGGCGCACGGTCTCCTTGAGGTATTCCACGCGCTGGATGTGGCCGTGTTCGTAGCGGCCGATTTCGAGGCGAAAGCTGTTGGACCCGAGGTCCACGGCGGCGAGCAATGTTCCGTCTTGCATGGGGGATGCGGCGTTTGGGTGCGGCGCAGCATAGCACCGGCCCGGGCTCAGGGCATGCGCACGCTCTCAGCCGACGATGCGGCCGTCCGCGGTGAGCATGCTCTGGGTCACGTAGGCGCTGGCGCGCCTGCGCCCCTCGAAGGCGACGGAAAAGCCGCCCAGGTCCAGCCCCTGGCGGCGCCGGAAGGCCGCGAGCGCCGAGGCGCGCGTGATGGGGCCGCTGATGCCCTGCAGCACCTCGGCCGTGTAGCGCGCGGCGATGAAGCCCGCCAGGCCCTGGGGCGAGGGCGGCTCGTCGTACAGGCGCGCCAGGGCCTCGCGGTAGGCGCGCACGATGGGCAGGCCCGCCGTGACCAGGGGCACGGCCTGCGTGGCGATGACCGAGGCGTTGCGCACCGACCCGCCCATCTGGGCCAGCACCTGCAGGTTCACGTCGGCCAGCGCCACGATGTAGCAGTGGCGGCCCGGCTGCAGCACGAGCTTGCGCACGAAGTCGTGCAGCTCGGGCGTGCCGCCCACGAACAGCACGATGGTCTGGGCGGGCGTGGCCTGGTTCAGCGGGATGGCCTGGGCGCGCAGCCCCAGCGCCTGCGCCGCCTGCTGCACCCGGGCCTGCGACTGCTGGCGCACGGCGGCCGAGGCGTAGACCACGCCCAGCTCGGGCACGCCCATGACGGCCAGCGTCTTGAGCGCGTGGGCGATCTGCGCCTGGTAGCCGGGGAAGATGCCGAACAGCGTATCGCTTGCTTGGCTCGCCTGGCCGGCCTCCTCGCTGTGTAGCCAGGGCGCCGCCTGCGCGATGGGCGTGCCGGGCTGGGCAGCCTGCAGCGCGGCCAGCGCCACCGAGACGCCGTCGCCCACGCTGCCCGAAAGCGCCACGCAGCCCGGGTGGGCCAGCGCGCTCTGCCACGCCGCCTGCAGGCCCGGGCCCGTGCCATCGACCTCGAACGTGAGGTGCTGCACGGGCCGGCCCTGGATGCCGCCCTGGGCGTTCAGCGCCTGCCAGGCGGTGCGCGAGCCGATCAGGAAGTCGCGGCTCACGTCCTGCTGGCCGGCCGACATGTCGGCGATCTGCGCGACGGCCACGGGCTCCTTGCCGCCAGGCTGGGCGAGGGCGGCGCGGCTGGAGAAGGCGGGCAGGGCGGCCGCGGTGCAAAGCCGGAGCCAGCGGCGGCGGTGCATGGTGGGGAAGGGCATGGGCGCCAAGACTAGGCGCCGGGCATGACAGCGGCGTGACGGCGCGTTTTATGTCACGACGTTGTCACAAAGCCTTCCTAAAGTTCCCTCCATTGCTTCCACAACCCAAGAGGTCATTCTCATGAAACTGTCTGTGATTCGCGTGCTGGTGTCTGGTGTGCTGTCTGCCGGTGCCCTGTCGGGTGCCTGGGCGCAGCAAGAAGCCACGGGCGCGGGCGCCAGCTTCCCGGCGCCGCTGTATGCCAAGTGGGCCGCCGACTACAACAAGGCCACCGGCGTGAAGATCAACTACCAGTCCGTGGGCTCCGGCGCGGGCATTCGCCAGATCGAGGCCAAGACGGTGGACTTCGGCGCCAGCGACGCCCCGCTCAAGGACGATGAGCTCAAGGCCAAGGGCCTGGTGCAGTTCCCCACCGTGATCGGCGGCATCGTGCCCGTGGTCAACATCAAGGGCATCCAGCCCGGCCAGATCAAGCTCTCCGGCCAGGTGCTGGGCGACATCTACCTGGGCAAGGTCACCAACTGGAACGACGCCGCCATCAAGGCGCTCAACCCCGGCGTGAACCTGCCCGACGCCACCATCGCCCCGGTGCGCCGCGCGGACGGCTCGGGCACGACCTTCGGCTTCACCAACTACCTCTCCAAGGTCAACGCCGAATGGAAGGCCAAGGTGGGCGAGGGCACGGCCGTGAACTGGCCCACGGGCGCGGGCGGCAAGGGCAACGAGGGCGTGGCCGCCTTCGTGGGCCGCCTGCCCAACTCCATCGGCTACGTGGAGTACGCCTACGTCAAGCAGAACAAGCTGACGTACGTGCAACTGCAAAACAGTGCCGGCAACTTCGTGTCGCCCGACGACACGGCCTTCAAGGCCGCCGCTGCGGGCGCCGACTGGGCCAAGAGCTTCTACCAGATCCTGACCAACCAGCCCGGCAAGGACGCATGGCCCATCACCTCGGCCACCTTCATCCTGATGCACAAGACCCAGGACAAGCCCGTGCAGGCCGCCACCTCGCTGAAGTTCTTCGAGTGGGCCTACCAGTCGGGCGACAAGACCGCCGACGACCTGGACTACGTGCCCATGCCCGAGAGCGTGAAGAGCGTGATCTTCAAGTCCTGGGCCGAGATCAAGGACGCCGCAGGCAAGCCTATCGCCCTGAAGTAACCCGGGCGCAGCGGCAGCCCGCGCCCGGTGCGCGGGCCGCCGCGCCCTTCACCACAAAGGCGCACCCGTGTCCATTACGCTGCCCGTCCGCCCAGTACCATCCCCTGCCATGGCATCTGGCACCCAAAAAAGCACCCCTCCTTCCCGCCCGCCGCTGCTCTCGAGCGTGCTGGCCGACCGCCTGTTCGGCTGGCTGGCGCGCGGCGCGGCGTTTCTGACGCTGGCGCTGCTGGTGGGCATCCTGGTATCGCTCGTGATCGGCGCTTGGCCGTCCATCGAGAAATACGGCCTGGGCTTTCTCACCCGCAGCGTCTGGGACCCGGTGCAGAACGAATACGGCGGCCTGGTGATGGTCTACGGCACGCTGGCCACCTCGGCCATCGCGCTGCTGGTGGCGGTGCCAGTGAGCTTCGGCATCGCGCTGTTCCTCACCGAGCTGTCGCCCGCGTGGCTCAAGCGTCCGCTGGGCACGGCTATCGAGCTGCTGGCCGCCGTGCCTTCCATCGTCTACGGCATGTGGGGGCTGATGGTGTTCGGCCCGCTGCTGGCCGTGTGGGTGCAGCAGCCGCTGCAGAAGCTGTTCAACGGCGTGCCCTACCTGGGCGCGCTGGTGTCGGGGCCGCCGGTGGGCATCGGCATCCTGTCGGCGGGGGTGATCCTCGCCATCATGATCATTCCGTTCATCGCCTCGGTGATGCGCGACGTGTTCGAGGTCACGCCCGCGCTGCTCAAGGAGTCGGCCTACGGCCTGGGCGCCACCACCTGGGAGGTGGTGTGGAAGGTGGTGCTGCCCTACACCAAGACGGGCGTGCTCGGCGGCGTGATGCTCGGCCTGGGCCGCGCCCTGGGCGAGACCATGGCCGTCACCTTCGTGATCGGCAACATGAACCAGCTCAACTCGCTGTCCGTCTTCGAGGCGGCCAACAGCATCACCTCGGCCCTGGCCAACGAGTTCGCCGAGGCGGGCGAGGGCCTGCACCAGGCATCGCTCATCTACCTGGGCCTGGTGCTGTTCTTCATCACCTTCGTGGTGCTGGCCCTGTCCAAGGTGCTGCTCACGCGCCTGAAAAAGAGCGAAGGAGCCCGCGCATGACCACCTCCACCACCCTCATCGCGGCCGCCGACCTGGCCGCGCAGCGCCGCCAGCGCTACGCCGCGCGCAAGCGCGTGAACCAGGTCGCGCTCACGCTGTCGCTCGCGGCCATGGTGTTCGGCGTGTTCTGGCTCATCTGGATCCTGTGGGAAACGGTGCGGCTGGGCCTGGGCGGTCTCAACCTCGCCCTGTTCACGCAGATGACGCCGCCGCCCAACGAGGCGGGCGGCATCGCCAACGCGGTGTTCGGCTCGTTCGTCATGGTGGCGCTGGCCACCTTCGTGGGCACGCCCATCGGCATCATGGCCGGGGTGTACCTGGCCGAGTACGACACGCGCGGCTGGCTCGCCTCCACCACGCGCTTCGTGAACGACATCCTGCTGTCGGCGCCCAGCATCGTGATCGGCCTGTTCGTGTACGCCGTGGTGGTCACACGCTTCAAGAGCTTCTCGGGCTACGCGGGCGTGCTGGCGCTGGCGCTCATCGTGATTCCCGTGGTCATCCGCACCACCGAGAACATGCTGGCCCTGGTGCCCGCCAGCCTGCGCGAGGCGGCCTACGCGCTGGGCACGCCCAAGTGGAAGGTGATCACCATGATCACGCTGCGCGCGGCGCGCGCGGGCGTCATCACCGGCGTGCTGCTGGCCGTGGCGCGCATCGCGGGCGAAACGGCGCCGCTGCTGTTCACCGCGCTCAACAACCAGTTCTGGAACGGCGACCTCTCCAAGCCCATGGCCAGCCTGCCCGTGACCATCTTCAAGTTCGCCATGAGCCCCTACGAGAACTGGCAGCAGCTGGCCTGGGCGGGCGTGTTCCTCATCACCGTGGCGGTGCTGGGCCTCAACATCCTGGCGCGCGTGCTCACGCGCCACAAGTAAAAATCAGTCAGAAAGACCGGCGATGAACCCCAACAAGATCACGGTGCGCGACCTGAACTTCTACTACGGCAAGTTCCACGCGCTCAAGGGCATCAACCTCGACATTCCCGAAAAGAAGGTCACCGCCTTCATCGGCCCCTCGGGCTGCGGCAAATCGACGCTGCTGCGCACCTTCAACCGCATGTTCGAGCTCTACCCCGAGCAGCGCGCCGAGGGCCAGATCGTGCTCGACGGCGAGAACCTGCTCACCAGCCGCCAGGACGTGGCGCTGATCCGCGCCAAGGTCGGCATGGTGTTCCAGAAGCCCACGCCGTTCCCCATGTCGATCTACGACAACATCGCCTTCGGCGTGAAGCTGTTCGAGAACCTCAACGCCACCGACATGGACGACCGCGTGGAATGGGCGCTGCGCAAGGCCGCCCTGTGGGCCGAGGTGAAGGACAAGCTGCACCAGAGCGGCTCGGGCCTCTCGGGCGGGCAGCAGCAGCGCCTGTGCATCGCGCGCGGCATCGCCATCAAGCCCGAGGTGCTGCTGCTCGACGAGCCGTGCTCCGCGCTCGATCCCATCTCCACCGCCAAGGTGGAGGAACTGATCGCCGAGCTGAAGAACGAATACACCGTGGTGATCGTCACCCACAACATGCAGCAGGCCGCGCGCTGCAGCGACTACACGGCCTACATGTACCTGGGCGACCTGGTGGAGTTCGGCGAGACCGAGCAGATGTTCTTCAAGCCGCAGCGCAAGGAAACCGAAGACTACATCACCGGCCGCTTCGGCTGACAGAACCACAAGGAGCACCCGGATGCCCGAAAAGCACCTCTCTTCCCAGTTCGACAGCGAACTCAACAGCGTCTCGGCCCGCGTCATGGAGCTGGGCGGCCTCGTCGAATCGCAGATCCGCCAGGCGGTCTACGCGCTCTCGCAGTTCAGCGTGGAGGCCGCCGACCAGGTGGCCGCCACCGAGCACCGCGTGAACGCGATGGAGGTCGAGATCGACCACGAGCTCTCGTCCATCATCGCGCGGCGCCAGCCCACCGCGCGCGACCTGCGCCTGCTCATCGCCTTCTCCAAGGCCACGGCCAACCTCGAGCGCATGGGCGACGAGGCCAACAAGATGGCGCGCATGGTCAAGTCCATCATCGAAAGCGGCGCCGCGCGCTCGCTGCCCACGAGCGACCTGCGCGTGGCGGCCGACCTCGCCTCGGGCCTGCTGCGCAAGGCGCTCGATGCGTTCGCGCGGCTCGACACCAAGGCCGCCGTCGCCATCCTCAAGGAAGACGACCTCATCGACAAGGAGTTCGACGGCTTCGTGCGCAAGCTCATCACCTACATGATGGAAGACCCGCGCACCATCTCGGCCAGCCTGGACCTGCTGTTCCTGGCCAAGGCCATCGAGCGCATTGGCGACCATTCCAAAAATGTGGCTGAATTGATCATCTACCTTGTCAAGGGCAAGGACGTGCGCCACACGGCCCTGGACGAAATCGAGTCCACCGTGCTCTGAAGATGAAAAAGCTGCCCCGCGTACTCATCGTCGAAGACGAGCCGGCCATCGCCGAGCTGATCGCCGTCAACCTGCGCCACAACGGCTTCGCGCCTATCTGGTCGGAGGACGGCGAGTCCGCCCAGCGCGAGCTCGACGCCGTGCTGCCCGACGTGATCCTGCTCGACTGGATGCTGCCCGGCCAGAGCGGCCTGCAGCTGGCGCGCAAGTGGCGCGCCGACAGCCGTACCAAGCCCGTGCCCATCCTCATGCTCACCGCCCGCGGCGACGAGCCCGACAAGGTGGCGGGGCTGGATGCGGGTGCCGACGACTACATCACCAAGCCCTTCTCTACCCAGGAGCTGCTCGCGCGCATCCGCGCCGTGCTGCGCCGCCGCGCGCCCGAGCAGGTGAACGACAGCGTGGCCATCGGCGCGCTTGCGCTCGACGCCGCCACCTACCGCGTCACCTACCAGGGCCAGCCGCTCAAGGTGGGGCCCACCGAGTTCAAGCTGCTGCACTACCTCATGAAGCACGCCGAGCGCGTGCACAGCCGCTCGCAGCTGCTCGACAAGGTCTGGGGCGATCACGTCTTCATCGAAGAGCGCACGGTGGACGTCCACGTCAAGCGCCTGCGCGAAGCCCTGGGCACCGCCGGCGCCATGGTGGAAACCGTGCGCGGCGCGGGCTACCGCCTGACGGGCCAGCCCCAGGCGCTGATGCAGGCCTGACGGGCTGCCGACCCCCCCGCCCAGCCCTGCATGCTCTGGCGCTTCTCCCTTTTCCTGCTGCTGCAGACCGCGGGCGGCGCCATCGGCTGGTGGCGCATGGGGCCCTGGGGCGCCGCCGTGGGCGCGGCCATCGCATCGTGGGCCTGGTTTGCGGGCGAAACCCTGCTGGGCCTGCGCGTCATCCGCTGGCTGCGCGCCGGGGGCGACTTGGCTAAGGCCCCCCGGCAAGGCGGGCTGTGGGGCGAGGCCAGCGACCGCGTGCGCCGCCTGCTGCGCCAGCGCGAGCAAGCGGCCCAGGCCAGCGATGCGCGCCTGCAGGAGACGCTGTCCGCGCTGCAGGCCTCGCCCAACGGCGTGGTGCTGCTCGACGCCGAAGGCCGCATCGAATGGTGCAACCAGGTGGCTGCGAGCCACTTCGGGCTTGACGCCGACCGCGACGTGCTGCAATCCATCGGCAACCTGCTGCGCGACCCGCAGTTCACCACCTACTACGCAGGCCGCGACTTCGCGCACGACGTGGTGCTGCAGGGGCGCGACAGCACGCCCTCGCGCCCCGTCAAGATCTCGGTGCATCTGCACCCCTACGGTGATGGCCGCTACCTGCTGCTCTCGCGCGACGTGACCGCGCTCGAACAGGCCGACGCCATGCGCCGCGACTTCGTCGCCAACGTGTCGCACGAAATCCGCACGCCCCTCACCGTGCTCACCGGCTTCATCGAAACGCTGCAAACCCTGCCGCTCTCGGACGAGGAGCGCGCCCGCTACCTCACCACCATGGCCCAGCAGGCCGCGCGCATGCAAAGTGTGGTGCAGGACCTGCTCACCCTCTCGCGCATGGAAGGCAGCCCGCCCCCGGGCCTGGCCGAATGGACGCCCGTGCGCACCCTGCTGCAGCGCTGCGAGGAAGAGGGCCGCGCGCTGTCGCAGCTGCTCACGCCCGCATCCGCCGCGCCGCAGGCCTTGCACTTCCCCAGTGACGCGCAGCTGCGCCAGTACGGCGACATCGCGGGCCTGCCCGCCGAGCTGCAAAGCGCCTTGTCCAACCTCATCAGCAACGCCGTGCGCTACACGCCCGCTGGGGGCTCCGTCACCGTGGAATGGCTACCGCTGCCTGGCGGCGGCGCACGCTTTTCGGTGCGCGACACCGGCCCCGGCATCGACGCCGCGCACCTGCCGCGCCTGACCGAGCGCTTCTACCGCGTGGACCGCAGCCGCTCACGCGAGACCGGCGGCACCGGCCTGGGCCTGGCCATCGTCAAGCACGCGCTGCAGCGCCACGGCGCCACGCTGGGCATCGAAAGCGTGGTGGGCAAGGGCTCGGTGTTCTCGGTCACCTTTCCGGCGAACCGGCTGCGCGGGGGGAGCGCTGGCTGAGCTGCCGGGCGAGGCGGCTGCGTTTTTCCCGCTTCTTCGTCAGCCCTCTGTATTGCCGCGATTCAGCGCAACGGCTGCACGCACCAATTCCAGGAAGGCTTGTTCATTGAGTGCATCGGACTGCGCCAGATCGATGGCGCGGCGGACGTTGCCATCCAGGCTGGCGTTGAATAGCCGGTGCGGATCGCTCAGGCGTGCTCCTTTTGCGAAAGTGAGCTTCACCTTGTCTTTGTATATTTCCCCGGTGCAGATGATGCCGTGGTCTGACCATGTGGGTACACCCGCTGGGTTGGATGGCTTTTTCCACTTTGCCTCTTCAACGGCGCCTGGAGCGGCTTGCTGGATCAAGGTACGGAGTTCGTTGAGGCGCTGAGATCGCCAGTCGGGAGATGAGGATGCATTGCCTTTTTGCCCAGTCATTGGTTGGCTTTCTATAGAGCTAACGCCCGAATTAACCGTACCGCGAAGCGGCGTGCTATGGCTCCGAGATCAGAGTGCCTTGATGGTACAGAATCTTCCAGCCTCCCGGAAAGAGCCGCCAGAGGGTTGAGCGACGGCTGAGACGGCCGCCATCTTGCTCCAATTGGTATGTGACCAGATAGGTATCCGCCGCAATGGGGTGGCAAGCAAAATCTGAGACAGTCAGGTGTTCAAATACGGGCGACTTGTGACGCTGCTCAAGCGTGTCAAGCACGAACTCTCTCGAATACTTCTTGCCGGATGCTCCGACCTCCCAGAAGTCATCGGCCATCATCCGGTCGAAGTCGTTGCGGGATGTTCCACACTCCGGGCGGTGGAAGATGGGCTCGCGCGCGCGTAACTCCTGGGTCACGCGATTCAATTGGGCGATTTCGGAAGCCATTGAGTTTCATTGGGCATTGCCACGGCGGATGATTTCAATGTCTCTGACAAACTGATCCTTGTTGCTTGGGGAGATCATGAGCGACCTGCCTTGCCCGTAATCTATGCGTAGCCGGTCCAATGAAAGCGCTGGACTGGACAACGGATTCCTGCTGGGCTTGACGCTGGTGATATCAGCAACTGGGATGCGCCATTTGAATGGGCCGCTTTGAACCATCAACTGGGTATGCTCGAGTATGTAGAAAGTTGAAAAAAATAACCAGAGTGGCAAGCCAGCGCCAATAGTGGCGATAAACGCGGCGATTGCCCATGCCGCTAAGGTGCCGACTGAAAGGGCCTTGATTGCGGCGAAGGACGACGCAATGATTGCGGCCGTTAGCAATGCAACCAACCAAGTATCGGTTTTTGATCGATATACGGCTTTCATACTCCTCCTTGTGCGGCCGAGCGAGTTAAGTAGCGCCGGAGGCGTCTGCTTGGAAAGGTTGGGCATCATTTTGCCAAAGCGCCCCGCCAGCCCACGCTCCTGGAGCGCATGCATGAGGTGGTGCAGGCCAAGCGGCGGCGTTACCGGCCGTGCCGCAGCGCCCGCGCCAGCATGGCCGCGAACACCACCGCCGTCACCCCCAGCGCCAGCGCGCTCGCGGCCCAGAAGGGGGCCGGGGTGGGGGCGGCGCTGCCGCTCCACGGCCCCACGCCTTCGTAGGCGAGCGCGTAGCCGCCCGCCAGCCCCGCGCCCCACAGCAGCGTGCAGTAGGTGAGCAGCGGGGCCACGGTGATGCGATAGCTGCGCAGCACGAAGACGCACAGGGTCTGCACCGCGTCGGCCACGTGGTAGGCGGCCACCCAGCCCAGCAGGCCGGTGGTGAGGGCGACCACGCCGGGGCTGCTGGAGTAGAGCGCGGCGAGGTGGCCTTTTGCTACTAAAAGAAGAGCTGCCAGCGCACACCCCATGAGCGCTGCAAGCCTCAAACCCATCCAGCCCACGTGGCGGGCGCGGGCTTCGTCGCCCGCGCCGCGCCAGTAGCTCACGCGCGCGCTGGCGGCGATGGCGAGCGAGAGCGGCACCATGTACAGCACGGCCGTGAGGTTGGCCGCGATCTGGTGGCTGGCGGCCGCCACCGTGCCCTGGCGCGCGACGAACAGCGCCATGAGCGTGAACGAGGTCACCTCGACGAGGATGGCCAGCCCCGCCGGCAGGCCCAGGCGTGCAAAGCTGGCGATCTGCCGCCAGTCCGGGCGCTCCATGCGGTGCCAGAGGGCGAGCGGCGCGTACAGCGCCTGCGTGCGCAGCAGCCACAGGGCGCAGGCGAGCATGGTGGCGTTGACCGCCAGCGTGGCCCAGGCGCAGCCCACGGCGCCCTGGGGCGCGATGCCCGCGCCGCCGAAGGTGAACCAGACCGAGAGCGGCACCTTCACGGCCAGCGAGGCCACCTGCAGCCAGGTGACGAGCTGCGGCCGCCCCAGTGCCTGGTTGAGCGTGCTGTACAGGCGAAACAGCAGCGCGGGCGGCAGCGCCAGGGCCAGCACGGCCAGGTAGCGGCGCACCTCGCCCTGCAGCGCCTCGGGCACCTCGGTCCAGCGCAGCAGCGCGCCGGGCGAGAGCAGGAGGGCCATGCCCAGCACGCAGGCCAGGGCGCAGAGGTAGAGCGACTGGCGCAGCGAGCGGCCGATGGCCGCCTTGTCCCCCGCGCCGCGCTGCTCGGCCCACACGGGCATGAGCGCCTGCAGCACGCCCATGAGGGCCACGTACACGCTGATGAAGATGGCCGAGCCGACGGAGAGCGCCGCGAGCGATTCCTGTGCGTGGCGGCCTGCGACGATGGTGTCGGTCACGCCGAAGGCCATCACGGCCAACTGCCCCGCGAGCACCGTCAGCGCGTGGCGCGAGATGGTGGAGAGCTCGCTCAATCGGCCCGGCGCAGCAGCAGGATGCGCTCGCTCTTGTCGGTGGGGCGCGGGATGGCGGCGTACAGGTGCCAGCGCTCGGGTGATTCGATGTCGTCGGGCAGCTCGGGGGTGTCGCTGCCGACGGCCATCCAGGCGCAGCCGGGCAGCGGGTGGGTGATGTCGGGGTGCAGGTCGAGCTGGCCGTGGAATTGCAGGGCCGCCACCTGCACGCGGTTCAGCCCGTGGGTGAGCACGCAGCCGGGCTGCGGGCCCAGCGCGGCGAGGATCTGGCGGGTCTGCGGGCCGTAGCTGCGCGCGTAGTCCAGCGCGGGCAGCCACAGCGTCATGAGCAGCAGCCAGCCCAGCGCGGCGCCGCTGGCTGGCAGCACCAGGCTCTTCCAGATGGCGGCGCGGTTGCGCGATGCGCGCCACCACACCAGCGCGCACCAGGCCGCCGTGGCGGCCAGCGCCGCGGCCAGGGCCAGGGCCGAGAACTGCGGCACGAAGCCGGGCGCCAGCCGCGCCACGTTGGCCGCGGGCCGCGCGGGCACGCCCGTTTGCAGCGACAGCCAGATCACCCAGATGGTGATGGCCGAGGCGCTGAAGAACAGCAGCGTGAACCAGTCGATGAGCGCGGAGATGCTGCGCCGCAGCGTGGGCAGCGCGAATGCCGCGAGCGTGGCCAGCGCGGGCAGGCCCAGCAGCAGCGCACGGTCGGCAGGCTGGGTGGTGAACGTGGCGCCCAGCGTCACGAGCACGAACCACAGCGGCAGCAGCAGGTGGCGGCGGCCCTGGCGGCTGGCGATCTGGCGGCGCCAGCGCCACAGCGTCCACAGCGCCAGGGGCCAGGCGGGCCAGCCGAACCAGATCACGAGGCGCAGCATGCTGGAGGCATAGGCGCCGGGCGCAGCGGGCGTCTCGATGCGCCATGCCCACAGGTCCAGCGCCCAGGCCAGCACGGCGCTGGCCAGCACGGCGGCCAGCCATGCCAGCGCCCATGGCCAGGCCCGGCGCCGGTCGGCGGGGCTGGCGGGGGCCCACAGCGCGATGGCCGCGCTGCCCAGGCCGAACAGCACGGCCAGCGTGGGCGCGCCGCCCGCCACCAGCCCGGCCAGGCCCAGCGGCATGGCGATGGCGGGCGCCCAGGTGCGGTAGGGCATGGCGGCGGCCGCGAAGAACACGAAGGTGGTGAAGGCGAGCTGGGTGAGGTAGCTCGTCACCTCGTGCGAGAGCTGGGCCAGCCCCAGGCAGGCGATGAGCGCGAGCAGGCCGCCATCGGCCATGGCGCGCGCGTAGTCGGTGGGCCGTGCCTCGCCGCCGAACGCGAAGGCCACGGGCTGGGCGCCGGGGCTGCGTGCCAGGTAGTACACACCGTACCATGCGGCCACCAGCGTGAGCACGAGCAGCGCCATGAAGGGCAGGCGCGCCGCGAGTTCGGGCGCGAGCCCGGCGGGCGCCCACTGCAGCGCCAGCGCGCCGAGCCAGTAGGGCAGGGGGCCGTCGGTCTCGGGCGGCATGCCGCCCAGCAGTGGCGAAACCCAGGGCGTGTGGCCGTGCGCGATCTCCAGCATGTAGCCGAAGGCGGTGAGGTCGGCGTTCTTCCACGGGCTGCGCCCCACGTAGCCGGGCACCACGTAGGCCAGGCACAGCAGCAGCAGCGCCCAGCGGGGCAGGGGCCGTGCGGCGTTCTGGGTGACGATGGCGGGGGTGGGCTGGTTCACTGCTGGAACAGGCGCTGAAAGGGATGAAAAAGGGCAGCGCGGTGGCCCGGGCTGCCCTGTTGTGCCACAGGCGGAAGCTCCGCCGGACGGTTTTACTTCTTGCCGAAGCGGTTGCGGAAGCGCTCCACGCGGCCGCCCATGTTGTCCACGGACTTTTGCGTGCCGGTGTAGAAGGGGTGCGATTCGCTGGAGGTGTCCAGCTTGAACAGCGGGTATTCCTTGCCTTCGAAGGTTTCGTTTTCCTTCGTGTTCACGCAGGAGCGGGTCACGAACTTGAAGCCGTTGGACAGGTCAACGAACAGCACTTCGCGGTAATTGGGGTGGATGCCTTCTTTCATAGCCTTCTTTCTAAGTCAGCGGGAGCCGTGCCGAACTATTTCGGCGTACTTTCCGCAAAAAGCTCTCCATTATCGCATAGGGCCGATGGTTCGAGCAATTGCCAGACCTCGCGCGCCCAGGCGAGCTCGCCTCCCTCGTAGCGCAGGCCCTTTTTCAGGATCATGTGCCGGATGGCCTGGGCCCGCGTGAGCGGCGCGCCCGGCGGAAAGTCGCGCGCCTCGATGCGCCGGTATTGCGCCAGCCGCTCGGCGTGCAGCGCCATGTGGCGACGCAGTTCGGCGCACAGGTCCACTTCGTCGAGCACCGCGTCGGCGCGCAGCTTGAGGGTGAAGGCGTCGCGCAGGTCGGGCGGCTGCGTGGGCTCAGCGGTCCAGCGTGCGAGTTCGGCACGGCCGGCGGGCAGCACGCGGTAGTGCTTCTTGCGGGTCTTGCCCGCGTCGGGTGGCACGAAGCCCTCGATCCAGCCTGCGGCTTCCATGCGCGCCAGTTCGCGGTAGATCTGCTGGTGCGTGGCGTGCCAGAAGTAGCCGATGGACTTATCGAAGCGCCGCGCCAGGTCGTAGCCCGAGGTGGATTTTTCCAGCAAGGAGGTCAGAACGGCGTGCGGCAGGGACATGGAGGCGCAGTCTATCCGGGAAATCCAGCTATGCAACCCGTTGCATAGTAAATCGAACGACCGTACACTTTTGTGCAACTGGTTGCATAGTGCGCCAGCGACCCACCCACGACGACAAGGACACCCCATGACCACTTACCCCCACCTGCTCGCGCCCCTGGATCTGGGCTTCACCACGCTCAAGAACCGCGTGCTCATGGGCTCCATGCACGTGGGGCTGGAAGAAGCGCCTCAGGGCTTCGAGCGCATGGCCGCGTTCTACGCTGAGCGCGCGCGCGGCGGCGTGGGCCTGATCGTGACCGGCGGCATCGCGCCCAACGAGCGCGCGCGCCCCATGCCCGGCGGCGCGGCCATGACCTCGCAGGCCGAGGCCGACAAGCACAAGGTGGTGACCCAGGCGGTGCATGACGCGGGCGGCAAGATCTGCATGCAGATCCTGCACTTCGGCCGCTATGCCTACCACCCCGAGCTGGTGGCGCCGAGCGCCCTGAAGGCCCCCATCAGCCCGTTCCGCCCGCATGCGCTGACCAGCGAGGAAGTGGAGCAGACCATCGAGGACTACGCCAACGCCGCCGCGCTGGCGCAAAGCGTGGGCTACGACGGCGTGGAGATCATGGGCTCCGAGGGCTACCTGATCAACGAATTCATCGCCGCGCAGACCAACCAGCGCGACGATGCCTGGGGCGGCAGCTACGAAAACCGCATCCGCTTCCCGCTGGAGATCGTGCGCCGCACGCGCGCGCGGGTGGGGGCCAACTTCATCATCATCTTCCGCCTGTCCATGCTCGATCTGGTCGAAGGCGGCTCCACGCACGAAGAAGTGGTGCAGCTCGCCCAGGCGCTGGAGCAGGCGGGCGTGACTATCCTCAACACCGGCATCGGCTGGCATGAGGCGCGCATCCCAACAATAGCCACCAAGGTGCCGCGCGCGGCGTTCGCCTGGGTCACGCAGCAGCTCAAGGGCAAGGTCGGTATTCCGCTGGTGGCCACCAACCGCATCAACACGCCCGAGGTGGCCGAGGACGTGCTGGCCTCGGGCCAGGCCGACATGGTGAGCATGGCGCGCCCCTTCCTGGCCGACCCGGAGTTCGTCAACAAGGCGGCCGCGGGCCGCGCGCAGGACATCAACACCTGCATCGGCTGCAACCAGGCCTGCCTGGACCACACCTTTGGCGGCAAGATCACCTCGTGCCTGGTCAACCCGCGCGCCTGCCACGAGACCCTCCTGGTGCCCCTGCCGCTGGCGAAGAAAGAGCGCGTGGCCGTGGTGGGCGCCGGCCCTGCCGGCCTGGCCTTCGCCACCGAGGCTGCGCAGCGCGGGCTGGACGTGACGCTGTTCGACGCCGCCAGCGAGATCGGCGGCCAGTTCAACGTGGCCAAGCAGATCCCAGGCAAGGAAGAGTTTTACGAAACCCTGCGCTACTTCGGCGAGCGCCTGCAGCAGACCGGCGTGGCCGTGAAGCTGGGCCAGCGCGTGAGCGCCGACAACCTGGTGAAAGCTGGCTTCCAGCACGTGGTGCTGGCGACCGGCATCCGCCCGCGCCTGCCGGACATCGAAGGCATCACCCACCCCAAGGTGCTGGGCTACCTCGATGTGCTGCGCGACAAGAAGCCCGTGGGCCAGCGCGTGGCCGTGATCGGCGCGGGCGGCATCGGCTTCGACGTATCGGAATACCTGCTGCACGAGGGCGCGAGCCCCAGCCTGGACAAGGCCAAGTTCTTCGCCGAATGGGGCGTGGACACCACCGGCAGCGCGCGCGGCGGCCTCCAGCCTGCGCACATCGGCCAGGTGCCGCGCAAGGTCTACCTGCTGCAGCGCAAGGCCAGCAAGGTGGGCGATGGCCTGGGCAAGACCACCGGCTGGATCCACCGCACGGGCCTGAAGAACCGGGGCGTGGAGATGATCCCCGGCGTGACCTACCGCAAGGTGGACGACGCAGGCCTGCACATCAGCGTGGATGGCAAGGACATGACCCTGCCGGTGGACAACGTCATCGTCTGCGCGGGCCAGGACCCCAACCGCGAATTGCAGGCCGCGCTGGAGGCGCAGGGCGTGCGCGTGCACCTCATCGGCGGGGCCGACAAGGCGGCCGAGCTGGACGCCAAGCGCGCCATCAAGCAAGGCACCGAGCTGGCGCTGCGCATCGACTTCCAGCCTGCCGCACCCGCCAGCGCGCCTGCCACGCACCAGATACCCGCCGCCGTGCAGGAGAGCCTCAAAACCTGGCACGCCATGGTGGCCGAGGGCAGCATGGCGCAACTGGCGTCCATCCTGCACCCCAAGGCCGTGTTCCGCTCGCCCATGGCGCACACGCCGTACCCCAGCGCGCAGGCGGTGCAGCTCATCCTGGGCACGGTGGTCAAGGTGTTCGAGGACTTCACCTACCACCGCAGCTACGCCAGCGAGGACGGCCTGAGCGTGGTGCTCGAATTCAGCGCCAAGGTAAATGGCAAGGAGTTGAAGGGCATCGACCAGATCCGCTTCGACGAGGGCGGCAAGATCGTGGACTTCGAGGTCATGGTGCGCCCCCTGAGCGGCCTGCAGGCCCTGGGCGAGGAAATGGGTCAGCGCCTGGCGCCGTATCTGGCCGCGATGAAGCAGGCCAAGACGGTTTGATGTGCTTCTGCTTTGATAGCTTGTAGCGCCCGCCAGGCGGGCGCTGGAGGCCAAAATGGCATAAAAAAACGCCCTGCGCGAGCAGGGCGTTTTGCATGGGCGCCGGGCGTGCCAGGCGGATTAGCCGCCCCGGCGCATGGCCTCGAAGAACTCCACGTTGTTCTTCGTTTCCTTCATCTTCTTGATCATGAGCTCCATGGACTCGATCTCGTCCATGTTGTACATGAACTGGCGCAGGATGCGGGTCTTCTGCAGGATCTCGGGCGCCAGCAGCAGTTCTTCGCGGCGCGTGCCGCTCTTGTTGA
>Ga0206116_1000690_pt1 | contig 28179 bp, 23 predicted proteins | sample 3A1Ametagenome_FD_178000 | JGI IMG/M metagenome (GOLD analysis project Ga0206116, IMG submission 178000) | Enriched microbial communities from leaf-cutter ant dump, University of Wisconsin, Madison, United States - 3A1A | ecosystem: Environmental > Terrestrial > Nest > Insects nest > Nest dump...
TATGGTCCTGTCAGAGTCTATTATGACGAGCATGTAGACTATGCTACATATGAAGCTGCGCAGAAATCGAAAGATGAGGACTTCAAATCGACATCTGAAGATAAACAGATGATTTTGGTCAACGCTTTGAATGGAGCTGCAGATGAAGCTATGCAGAACTCTTATAGCAGGGGGATCTCGGGAGGAAGAGCAACGGTTAATCCTAAGGCGAATCCTGCGACAGCAGGTAAGGGGGTAGGAACTGCATTAAGAGGTGTAGATGATGTCATGACCAATCCTCAATTACTTAAAGGACAATCTCTTGATCAAGTTAAAAATCTATTAGGAAATTCGAGCGGATGGGTTAATGATGTGATGAGAAGAAGCACTACCAATCCAAATGGTGGGTGGATATTGCGAGAAATGAACAAAGCAGGAACTGACTTTACTGGTCGTATGATACAATATCATCCTGGGACTTCAAGGCACTTTGGAGGCGCACCATATTGGAAGGTTTCTTCTGGTTCAGGAACTGTAAGAATTCCTGTTAATCCTTAAATCTGAAAAATTATGAGATTAGAATTTCAATATAAATCATTAGTTGAAAGCTTGAGACTTCTTACAAGTACTTATGAAGAACAACAAAGTTATTTGCCTGATTCTGTAATCGTACAGGACGAAGTTATTGCTGCATTTGAGGATGCTTTTTTATTATTACCACAAATAATTGAAGCAGAATTAGTAGATAAGAAATCCATAGCATCAATAGTTCGTTGTTTTAATCTTATGAGTATGGCAGTACGAAATAATGAGACATCAGATTTAGAGTCTTTTAAAAGCCACGAAATTTGGCAAAGGGTTAGGAGTTTGGCTGACCAAGCTCTGACTGATATGAAAGAGTCTAAAGGGAAACCTGATTTAAGCCATATTGATTGGATTGATTAAAGTATTAGTTCCAATAATAGTACTTTTTGTAAAAAGGAGAAGTGTAATGAAACTGTTTATTAAAATATTGTTGTTTGTTATGGTCGTGCCTGTTGTTAATGAAACAAGTGCAACTAGGTCATGTATCAGAAGTGTTGGTAGAATTGAAAATCAACATTTTATAGCAAATAAAGTAATAATGAAGGATAAAATCGGGCAGCCTTAAGGCTGCCCGATCTGTTTTTCATTGAAAAAATCCTTGAAAAAGCGGTTATTATGTCATAAGTGTATCAAAAGTGTTGGTTGTATTGGGAATCAGAGGTTTATAAAGATAAGGAGATGAAATCAGGATGGATAGTAAAAGGAAAACAAGTAAATGCAGCAGAAAATCCGGTGTGTAGTTATTGTTATGGATTGAGTACAAAGCATGGCCGGACCAGGTCAGGTGATATAGGAGGCGAGAGCACGATCTGAGTAGCAGGTATGTTTTCACTGAGCAGCAAGTCTACCGGGTGCCGCCCTGAAAATTGCATGTAAAACATGGAGGTGTTTTGTATTACAAATTCAGGTTGTTATATTAGGAGAAATCATGGTGGATCACGTGCGCACATCGGTACGGGATACGATATGGGAGGAGCGTTTTGACAGCTCAGGATCGCTGCAGGTGTGGCGCAACAGTGTATTGCCGGAAGTGCTGGACACGGTGCAGGTAGGCCTGCTGTCACATGATACGCTGAACGGCAGGATGCGTGTGGAATTGGTGTTGAGCGCACTGAATGATCCTGAGGAAGCGCCTGTGCTGCAGGGGATGGCCTTGAAGCGTTACAACGGATTGAAGGCCGGTAAGGAGTACGAGGTACGTTTCCGGATAGAGACGGATAGTGTGGATGAGCTGGATGAGCTTCAGGTATTGCTGTTCCGGGACAGTGTGCTGCTGCGGGGTCTTCCTGTGGCAGCATCAGCAGAGAGTATTGATAGCGGAGACTGGGATGATACGGTAGTGGTACGTTTTACTGCAGTGGACAGTGAGATGGTGCTGCTGATCGGCGGCACGAGAGAGGATACCTCGGGAGGATATCATTACTATATAGATGACTACAGCATAAGAGAAGGTTGGGTACAGACAGTGAGCTGTGACCCAGGGAACCTGCAGTATGCTGATAATCAGTATAGGTATGGATTTAATAGGCAGGAGCATGAAACCACTATTAACCAAGGAATCTATTCTGCTGAATACTGGATGTATGATGGCAGGCTTGGTAGGAGATGGAATGTGGATCCTATTATTTATCCTTGGCAGAGTTCTTATACAGCGTTTAATTGCAATCCTATTATTTATAACGATCCAACAGGAGAATCAGGTGAGCTTCAAGTAGATCATAATGAACAAACAGTAACTATTAAATCTACAATTTACATATATGGCTCAAAGGCAAGTAAAGAACTTGCTTCAGACATGAAGAGTAAAAATGAACGACATGCTGAATGAAAATACCTATAAAGCAGCAGTTTCCAGAAATGGGAAAAGGATAGGTTTGTATGACGTTAAATTTGAAATTGATGTTCAATATTTAGCTGGTACTGAACAAGAAATTAAGAAAACTATAGAGTCAAATGTAGATATAAAGAACAACTACTTTAGAGTTGAAAGCTTCACAGACGAAGAAGAGAGTGGAACATCCTATGTTGATGGATTAGGATCAAACACAGGTTTCTTTAGATATAATCAAATTGTAGAAAGTGGATACACAACGATCGTCCATGAATATCTTCATACTTTAGGTATCTGGCAAGGAAAAAATGCTCATGAAGATAGTCATCCATATAATTTAAACCTAATAGGCAAGGGACAACCAGGTATGATGTATATAGAAAGAACATTAGTTGACAGACAGCATCAGGTCAATCCAAAAGCAGAGCAAGGAGATTATGTGAACGGAGGACACTTGGACATTAGAAAGAGAAAAGTAACGGCTGCTGACATTTATAATATCTTCTATAAGCAGATTAAACTTATAAATGGACTTGCAGATGTTGGAAAATTAACATCTAAATATCATGCACCATGAGTAAATTTTTTATTTTCATAGTATCTTTTATATTCTTCCAGTCATGTGTTAATGATGTTCCAGAGAGTGCTGATTGTATAGATAACATTAACACAGAAGATTTGATAGGAATTTGGGAGCTTGAAGATAATAATGAAAGTTATTTGGTATTGACTTTCGAAAATGATTCTTTGTTATATGTGGAACATGAAGCATTTAGAAGCCCTTATTTCTATTATATAGATTCCAATCAGATCATTATTACTGTAGCCAATAAGTCAAAAATCTTATATAGAAATGAAATAGTATGCTTAAAAGATTCTATATTAAAGCTAAGCAGTATTATAGATCTTGTTGAAGAAAGAACTTATGTAAGAGTTATGGATGGAGAAATACAAAGATTAAGTTATGAGAAAATATATTAGGTCAGAATTTATGTATAATATTTATCATGTTGATAGGCAAAAATCAAGCATATTGATTGCCTCATTTATTTTTAGCTGTTAGAACCTGGAAGTATTAAATCATGACATACTATGTCAGTAGAAACTGCGTTTACATATGGCTCTTTCTTAATCAGTGTTCCACTCTTTTGGAGAAGAGTTATATTCAACCGGGTGAACATGAGGAGCGGTTGACAATACTTAAGAGAAGTGAATCATCTATTTATAATATCCATATCATTTCTGATCTGTATCTCATGTATTTCCTGTGAGCGAAATAAGGATGTGTGGGAATTATGTGGGAACAGAGTTACTGTCTCATTACCCGGTGGCTGGAAAGAGGAGAGCTTAAGACGAGATATATGGTATCAAGGAGCAGAATATCATCCTATATGGAGAATTTATCGGAAGGATTCTTCTGCATTGATTAAAGTAGACTTTGGAATTAATACGTACCAGACTAATAAAAAAGAAAATTGGGAAAGCTTACATTATACAGTATCTCAAAAAAGATCGTTTTATTCAAATTCTATGGAGAAAGTAAAATTTTCAAAGGATACTATTGTTAAGATCAATAGTGAAAATTATGGTATTGTAGAGGCTGTCTATTTCGACGAATACAATGACAGATATATTTATCAATTAGATGCATATACATATGGAAATATAGGTTATTTATCTGTAATAGCAAAATCATATGAGCAGGAAGCAGAAAATACAAGAGCAACCGTTATGAAAATGCTACAAACGTTGAAATGGAAAAATATAGAGAAATATTTTGATTGCTATGCCACGGATACGTTTACTGTTGTTCCTAAGAAAGGGCCGAGAGGTGTAATAGATAGAAGTAAAATATATTAGAATTACTGTTGTCAAAATGAATAATAACTGAGGATAATGTTAAAGGACGTCAATTGCGTGGAAATAAGATTCAAATTGGTACAGCAGGTAACAAAATATATATAAATGAAACTGAAAGAAGCAAATAAATTAGTAGCATTCGTCTTTTTATTAGGACTTTTGTCGTGTAAATCAGAGGAACCCTATGGAAGAGATGCTATTAAAAGATGGAACTCAGATTCAACAGGGTGTCTTTATAGAAGTATAGAAACTTTTAAGGAAATTGATAGCTTAAAGGTTCTTAATGACAAGGATACTTCATATATAATTGAAATTCTAGGACGCCCTGATAGAATTTTACTATTCGAAGATTCAGTATTTGTTTATCTGTATTATTTAGGTAAAAATTGTACAGTTGATAGCTTGACTGCAAATTGTTATGCAAGATTCCAGTTCAGTAATAATAAATCTGGTAGCTTCTCTATCTTATGTAAGTAGGGTCATGTATCAAAAGTGTTGGTGAAATTGAAAATCAACATTTTATGGATAGTGTATCAAAGAGTTGGTGAAACAAAGAGGTGTATATATTGTGAAGGCTCTTGTATGCGATATGGTCTGAACAGGTATGGAGGACAACGATACAAATGCCGGAATTTTGGGAAATGTAGTAAAACCTCCTACCAACATGAAGCCCGTCACCCGGATATAGACCGTAAGATTGCAAAGCTGACCTGTGAAGGTTGTGGTATTAGAAGTATCGGCCGGATACTAAAGATCTCTATGACAACTGTGCTGAGTAAGATCAGGAGCATAGCTTCAAAGATTCGTAAGCCGCTGATAACTATAGGAAAAGAGTATGAAGTGGATGAAATACGAACCTATTGTAAACTGAAGGAAAGAAAGATCTGGATCGTGTATGCATTGAGAAGAGATACGAAGGAAGTGGTGGATTTCGCAGTAGGCAGAAGGACATTGAAGACATTAGGAAGGGTAACAGATACCTTACAATTATCAGGAGCAGAACGGATCTATACGGATAAGTTACCGCATTATAAGAATTTGATCAGCAAAGCTGTCCATCAGACGAAAGCATATGGAACGAATAGTATAGAACGCAGGAACCTGACATTGAGGACACATTTGAAGCGCTTACAAAGGAAGACGATCTGCTTTACCAGGAGCATTAGTATGCTGATCAGCTGTCTGAAGATCAGTTTCTGGGGAGTTGTTAATTGAAAGTCAGTAAGTTAATATGCCGATGGGTCGATGTGGCCATGTTATTAGTTTGCGTCTTGGTTCCTGATTCTTGGTTCCTGACTCCTGGTTCCTGGCTCTTGATTTCTGGTTCTCCAAAGCGGCAGGGATAGAGCCGGTATCCTCTGTGTAGCGGGCGGAACAGAGATAGGAGGCGAGAGCACGACCCGGTGAGAAGATCTATTAGTTAAGAGCAGGATATACCGGGTGCCGCCCTGATCATAATCTCATTTGAGATCTTTACGCAACTGGATGAGGAGATCTGAATAAGTATATTTGCCTTACCAGAGTAGTATTACAGGAAGCAATATCCTTCACCGCGGTAAGTAGGAGTGATCTCCACGACTGCTCCTTTGCTGATGATATGCAGCTGGTTGAATCGCTCGCAGAGCTCACCGGCTTTGCTGTGCCTGAAGAGCACAACGTCACCGAGTTGCAGCTGTTCCTTGCCCTTGTAGGTAAAAGGTGTCTGGACTTCCCCTGTACCTTCATTTTCCGTGAGCTGCAACCCTTCCGGGAGATAGGGCACCGGCTGTTTATCCAGCCCTGTTGAACCGGAAGCAATATATCCGCCGCCCAATGCCGTGAACATACCTTTCTTAGGAGACCGGACGATTTCTACAGCATAACCGGCCGCCGGTAAATGGCGGAATCCTTCGTAATAATCGAATAAACCCGGTGAATAAAATCCGGAGCCAACAGTGATCTCCGTGACCAGCTCTTCCTGCCGGGTGGATTCTATGCTGCCTGTTCCGCCTCCGTTGACCAGGGTGACGTCCAGTCCTTTTTCCATCAGGTATTTTACACAGGCTGTTCTCCTGGCTCTTAGCTCAGGAATAGAGATCTTTTTGAGGAGCCTGATAGCGCTGTTCTTTAATCCATTGTAAGGAGACTGGTCGCCTACACCGGCAATCTGCGCCTCATATCCCATCAGGCCGGTGATCTTTACATTTTTACAATGGACAGCTTCGTCTACCAGTTTTTTGAATGCCTGCAGATGCGTGACAGGTGAACGGTAGACACCGAAATGAATGCCCGGAAAATCCGAAGACATATCTACATCTATACATACCGGTTGCTGCACGTCCATTTTCTCTGCTATATCTTGTATCAGCCTGCAATGTTCGATACAATCCACCATCAGGACGATCTTCTTACCGGCTTGGGTGGCCTGGCAGATTTTTTCTATATCGTTTTTATTGACAACCGGGTATCCCATGAGCAGATCGTCAAACCCTTTCTCCAGCAGGGTCAACGCTTCCTTTCCGGTAAAGGTCATGATACCCTGGTAGATCGGATGGCTCTGCAGGATATGCCGGAGCACATAAACTGACCGGATGGATTTGGATGCAATGCGGATAGTCTTATTCCCGGCGCGCTGGGCAATAGCCTGTATATTGGTGTCCAGAAGGTCCAGATCGACAAAAGCTAATGGAAGATCCCTGCCTTTAAACAGCTGGCTGTAGTAGGAATAAGATGGTTGTTGCATGCAGTAAATTTAAAAAAAGAAAACCCTGTAAACAAAACTATTCACAGGGTTAACCAATAAACTAAATATTAAGAGAGTTCTTACATAGGCAGGCTCTTTTAGGGTTTAAAATTCAATGTCCAGCCGGCCTGTAAAGTTGACAGGCGCTTCTATCATGCCCGGACGGAGAGAGTATTCTTTATTCATAACGTTTTTGGCTATGAAGGAGATCTTGTACTTATTGTTATTCTTTCCTTTAAAGGTATACCCAGTTCTGAGATCCAGGATAAAATCACCTTTATACTGATGCTTCGGTTCCTTGTCCTGGTAATTGTCTTTCAGCCTGCTCTCCCTGTATTCCAGCAGTCCCGGTATGAAGATGGTGAAGAACTGATCGATGTTCTCCATAAAGCTGAAATACTGTGCAGAGATTCCGAAATCGAAGCCTTTGATATTCACATCCCAGCTGCCGGTAAAGGTGTGCCTGAAACGGTATTTCAATACGTTATAATCTGTAAGGCTCGCAGTTTTCACGTCTTCCCAGTCCAGGTATTTAGGAATAATGTAAGTATAGCCGATCATCGCCGTGGTAGGGAATTTTTTCGCAATTTTTCCTTCTCCCTGCAGCGAGGCTTCCAGTCCCAGGATCTGCGTATTTCCTACGTTCTGAGATTGAAACCCTATCGCCGTTCCCTGGGTGGTAGGGTTAAACTCCATCATGTTGTAATACCTGTTGAGAAAGGCTGCCACGTCCACATAAGCAGAAAAACCGCCGATCTTGACACCTTGTTTGACTCCCAATTCAGCGCTGATGCCGGTTTCAGAGGTCAGTCCCGGATTGGGCAATATCGCTACGCCGGTACCCAGTGATGTTTCGATAAATCGTTCGGCAATAGTAGGGAAGCGGTAGCCCTGGCCGAAAGACGCCCTGATAAAAGTATACTCCGCGGCCTGGTAATTGGCGCCGATCCTGACAACCGGGTTGGTCTCTGTTTTGGATGCGGTCTGTTTATTGGTTTCTACTCTCAGACCGAGAGAAACATTGAGCCGGTTGAAGAATTTTTTATCTGCCTGTGCGTAGAGTGCGATATTTGTTCCCGATAAAGTCGTATCGCCGTATAGGGGTGCTTCCACCACCACATAATTTCCTGTAACGCCACCTGTCAGAACGAGGTCGATCTTGTCGAGCCTTCTCTGGTATTGGTATTCTCCGTAGAGAAAGTTTGAAAAGTTGCTCTGGTTATTGGTGCTGTTGTTATCCACCTTATACCACCGGGTTAAGATCTTATGCCTGTTGCCTTTTTCGTCCGAATAGTTGAAGAACGGATCTACGGTCAATCTGAATGCTTTGACCTGTGTCGGTTCTCCTACCAGCGCAGCCGGCAGGTATTTATTGATGCCAACGTTGCCATTCCACAGGAAAAAGGTTCCGTTTTTGCCGGCCTGAACATTACCATTGATCCCGACATGCACCTTTTCATTGAACCTGTAACGGGTTTGCACGCTTAAGCGGCCCCTGTTTTCAAAAGAACCGTATTTCCATTCCTGACCGGACAATACCTGTGCACCTATGACGAGATCGAATTTGCCGAATTTCTGCCGGTGCCCGAAATTCAGCCCGGTGTTATAAGGTCTCGGCTTTTTAGTGTTGATGGCAGTACTTTCATCACCGGGCGTCAATTCAATCTTATCGTAATTCCACCAGTCTTTCCGGAGCAATTCACCATTATCATCGTATTCTTTAGCCGGTGAGCCATATATCGTACCGAACGTAGAGATCTTTGTAACCGGTTCGTTGGTAGGGTAGGCGGTCCGGATGTTGATGATGCCGTTCATAGCGGAAGAACCGTATAGCGCCGATGCCGCACCTTTTATGATTTCTATCTGCCCGACATTTTCCATCGGAATAGAGGTCCAGTTCGGACCGCCTGCATCTGCCTGCAGGATCGGCATATCGTCCAGCAGGATCATTACCCGGGAACCTGCGCCATAAGAATACCCTGAACCACCGCGGATGTTGACCTGTCTGTCAATAACGGTTACACCCGAATTCCTTTTAACAGCGTCCTCAGCAGTTACCAGGTTTTGATTTTCAATGAAATGCGGCTTGATGACATCCAGTGAGACTGTTTCTTCTCCCAGCTTCTTTTCGAAGCGGCTGGCTGATACAACAGTTGTATTCAGGATGGTCGTTTCTTCTTCCAGCTGAATATTGATCTCTCTTTCCACATCCGGCGCTATAGCGAATGTCTGATCTTTCGATTGATATCCTATATAGGAAAATTGCAGGGTTACTTTACCGGCGTTGACCCTGATCTGGTAATTGCCGTCATTATCTGAAGTGGCACCGTTGGTGGTACCTTTGACGATTACTGTCGCACCAATCAGTGCTTCACCGGAAACCAGGTCTGTAATTTTACCTTTGACGGTACTTTGTTGTGCAATAGCGGAGAATGGAAACAGAAAGATCAGAAAGATGGTAAGAATATAAGTGCTTTGTCTCATGGATGATGATTTCATAAGTTGAACAAAAGTATATTAACTCTATATATTTAATAGATTTATTGTGTTAAGTAAAAGTTATCATGATCTATGAAAATAAGTCTTATTTATGGGGTTTCAGCATGTTGTTCTATCGGATTTTACAGAAATAAAAAAGGCTACCCATTATAGGTAGCCATCTGTCCATCCCTTAATATTTGAAGCTGTTATCTGGTTACGATAATCAGTTGTTTCAGAAATCTTTCATAAGCGTTGTCCAGTTCTGTGTACTGGCACCAGTCCCTGGCTTCTACGTAATCTTGCCTGATCTCATACTGAAGCGTGATTTTGATCTCTTCATCAGAGATCTTTTCGATACTCGTCCTGATGGATCCGACTGCATTTTCCTGCGTCTGGTTAAACTGTTCATTCAGCACGAATGCAGAACCTTTGTCAATTTTGATCTTATAGGTATTATTCACTACGTACGGGTACCCGAGATAAGCATCGGCTTTTCTCTTATCGCAATGCAGGTAAAAATCGGTGCTGACACCCAGAAGATCTGCCAGGTTGGTGCTATAGGTATTGAGCTTATAGGTGCTGAGGCTGTAATTGTACTTCAGACTTGTTGACAGCGGATTATTGCTTTCCGGATCATAGCGGTGAGCGGAAGCTTCCGTTACTTCTGCATTGTTGAACCGTCTTTTGATCCTGTTGGTATTCAGGTATTTCCATCCGTTATCTTCCGAATAAGCGTATTGGATATAAACAGGATATTTGTGCTTTCTAGCAGCTTCTCCGTAGTATTTGTTGCTTTCGCTTACAGAGACCTTCGTTTCGTAGTTGAGTGAAATATGAATATCCAGGTTACGTTCGATCTTATTTTCCTTTTTACCGGGCTTTATCTTAAAGGTTGTGAGCTCATAGCTGACCCGGTTCCGCTTATCGATGCTCAGCTTCAGCGCCTGCGTATTGTGATAGTCATAATCTACTTCATTTACGGCATCCAAAGGCCTGTAGAAAGGTGCGTAATAGCTTTTTGCCCTTAACGAATTCTACGATCACATCGTTGAACTGTAAGGTAGAAGGTATATTCTCTTTCAGTTCGGTCATGGTCTTGTCGGCTACATACCATAGATTGACAGTAGCATCCATTGCATTGGCGATGTTATTGATAAGCGACAGGTTATATCTGCTGACAGTCCTGTATTGCAGGCCTTCCAGGTATTCTTTTTTCTCGAGATAAGGTTCGTTGATGAGCTCCGCCGCTTTTTCTACTTTTTTCTGGAAAGATTTCTGCTTTCTGATCTCATTATTGAAGGTCATCCAGAGTTTGTTTCCGACAACGGTGTACTTATTCGCCTTGGTGAGCACAAGTTTGGAGACCTCTTTCCAGTCATTGTCGATCTCGTTGCTATTGGACTCGTATATATGGAAGTAGATGCTCATCGCATTCTTATAATCGAGGCTGTAAGCTTCAGATACAGTGGCCGGCAGGTTTTTGGTCGTGACTTTAAAAGATACCAGTTCGTCGTTGTCTTCTTTGCTCAGTTTTTCCAGGTTAATACCGGTATGGACGGAGTAACTCTTGATGGAAAACTCTTTGTTAAAAGAAAGGATATGTGATTTTTCCAGGCAGGGATAAGGCATTTCAAAATCCAGCACTCCGAATTTCTGGAAATTGGATTTGCGCTCTGCGATATCGTTCTTAACGGTGTAGAAATACTCAACTTCATCACCGACATTGATACCCGGCAAGGCGAACAGCTTTACTTTTCCATTGTACTGGCTGTAAAAAGGTACATTAGCCGGGAGTGTGGTTTCCCTGACATCTGAAGAATCGAGGTCTATGACCGTACCGTCCAGCTTGATCGTCCGGCCTTTGATCTCAGTGATCTCGTTTTTGATAAACATATCTCCGACAGAAGGAACATATACTTTGTTGAAGTTGTCCAAGGCGGAAGCGGAAAGGATCTTTATCCGTCTGTGCACGGTTGTGGAGATCTCGAAACGCAGCTTTTCATCCTTAATATATTTTCTGTAGCTGGTATACGATCTGTCAAAAATGATCAATGCGCTGAGACTGTCTTCCAGGTTGTCCTGCACTTTGGTGTAAGCCTTGTTGGTATTCCAGCTGTCCGTTACTTCACCAGGCGTATTAGCAGATGCGGGACCACCTGAAACATAAGCACAAAGCAGGAGTGTACTGAATATTTTAAATAAGTTTTTCACAGTTGCGCTTATAGTTTAATGAAATAATATTTGTTAAAGTAGTCTGCATTGAGCTGGTTCCATTTCAAAGCATCCGGACCCAGTAGCAACGGCTGGTCGATGCTCAGCTGGTAGTTGATCCTGGCCGTATTGCCCTGATGCCTTACCTGGATCTCCTGCTGCAACCCTATGTAGTCATCTTTCTGCTTTACCTGGTTAGCTGCGTTCAGGTTAGCGCTTTGCACATCTATCTGGATGTTGAGCGTCTGCGGATACTCAAATTCTATCGGTGCGTCTTTCTGCGTGTTGATATCCCTGACCGGCAAAACTCTCATTTGCGGTAGGGTCACCGCCTGCAAGTCCGCATTTTTAAGCAACAAACCAGCATCCTGTCCCTTGAAATGGATTTTACTGCTGCCGTCCGTGCCTATGACCTCCCTGACTTCGCTGATAATGAATGCATTCATGAACACATAGTCCACGAAGTTTTCCAGCGCCCTGTTTTTTCTTTCAACAGGAACAGATTTCCTGAAGCTGGTGAGCAGATCTTTATAATGTCCTGTGAAGTAAATCGTACCGGAAACATTGTTTTTGGGATCGTCCAGGTTGATCGTCATCTGCACATTGATCGTATTGTCGGAAGCTTTGGATACCGGAAGCTGGATGACCTCGAACCGGTGTCTGTCCAGGTTGATCAGTGCCTCTTTGCCTTCCAGGTGGTAGGGGATGACATTCCATTTAAATTCGGCGCCTGTCCCGTCCAGGATATATGTTTTTCCCCGGAATTTAAGCGCACAGACCATGTGGTTGTCTACAGTGAGAGAAGGGGTAGCGTAGGAGTAAGGTTTGTGTCTGGTCCCGATCCAGCAATGATAGGCATCAAATCCTTCTGCACGGAGCAATTCGTAAAGGAGGTTGGCCATGCCTTTACAGTCTCCGTATTTCAGCGTCGCTACTCTTTGGGCTTCATCCGGCTTAAAGCCTGCGAGTCCGTCTTCAAAAGCGATATAGGTGATGTTGTTCTGTACCCAGGTCAGGATAGCATCGATTTTGTCTTCCGGCTGAGTCAGTCCTTTGGTAATGGATCCGGCCAGGTTTTTCATAGCCGCTTTGTCCGGCTTGAGGTCGTACACCAGGCTGGCATACCATTCATGCAGATCTTTTACATCATTGATCAGCACCTGTTCGACGCCGTTTTTCGTGAATGCTCTGGTATGGATGATCAGATGCGGCTCATAATATGCTGAAGCCGGTGCAAAGCTGTGGCTCTTCAGTCTTTTATAATTGTTAAGGGTATAGGTATATTTTTTTTTGTCGTTCTCTTCCGTGACATCTTCTGTGAAAAGCTCTGAATAGCCGTGCTTAGAGGCATCTGCCTTGACAAAAGAGGGAACTTCCAGCGTGACCTTGAAGCTTAATGTCGAGAGATCGTGATCCGGACTGACCGTAGTCAGAAATTTCACATCTTTATAGATGATTTCATAGCTGTAGTCGATGATGTTGTTAGCAGTTATTTTAGCATTGATCGGCAACATTTTCAGCTTGAAATCTGAGAAGAAGATATTGTTGCTGTAATAATCCTTGACCTCAACATTTTTCAGTTTCAGGTTTTCAGTTACGCTGAGTACTTTCTGATTGTTATAGACCTTATAGATTCTTCCTGAAAGGAAGTTGGCTTCAGAGTAATTGTCAAAAGGGATCACCAGCTGGTCAAAACCGGCCGCTTCATTATCAAAGACCAGGATCCTGAGCTGATGCGTACTTTTAGCATTCAGCTGGCCTTCCTTATTGATAAAGTATTGTATAAGCACGTCTTCATTCAGAACAACAGCTTCGTTATCCGGGAAGCTGACCTTGATGCTGTCCAGGTTGACGCTTTGTGCCAGTGTATGAGCAGCTGTAACAAACAGCAGTGCTATGATCGATATATACTTGGACATGAAAGCTATTTGTTGGTTTGGAGTTTCTTGATTTTTTTCTGGATCCGGACAACTTTCTTTTCAGGATTGTAGCTTCGGAAAGAAGTGATCACCCTGTCTTCATCAGTAGAATAGAGCGTTGTTTTGTGTTTCGGGATCAATGGTGCAATGACGAATCCGGCGCCCATCGTAAAGAATCCGGACATCCAGAGCATCCTGTTCTTTTTCTCTGTAACAGCGTAGTAACCATTGCTGTCGGTACCCATTTCAATAATGATGTCCAGGTCGTCTGCACTGGTTTTGGAAACTTTCCCCCATTTCTTGTCCCATTTTTTGAGCTCAGTTGCCGGAGTTGCCAAGGACGTGTAAAAGGTTTTGCCTTTCATTTGCTTTGCCCAGACTTTAGCCTGGTCAGCCCTGTATTTTTCCAGCTTCTGCGGATGGATATGGCCTTTTTCGTCTGCCACTGCCAGGTATTCTTCCACGAGCTGTCCTAAATAATTGTGGAATGCCCGGATATTGTTGACCTTTTCCAGGTCCCTGTTCCACTTAAAGCTGGCGATCACATAGGCTTTCCCTTCATGTTGTAATTTCAGGGAACATACCGGCGCATAGTAGCCGGAAATGCTGTAATATAAGGTGCCATCCGGAATTTCCGCGGGATAATAGTCGATGAGCTTGATAGGCGTCGCAGCGTAATTGGACTTTGCGATACCGGCGAGCCAGTCTTCATCATCGTTGACAATAACCAGCGTACTGTTTCTAAGCGTTTCTTTTACAGAGCCGGCCTGCAGACTCAGGCTTACTGCACAAAACAGTAGTAAGGACAGAACTTTCTTATTCATGAATTTTAAATCTTGACAACCCCACCAGAAATATACCTGGTCAAGGTACAGTCTGTTATAAATTTCGGCTGCAAATAAATGAAATAAATTGCTAAGGTTATAGCCGAATGATTTATTCAAAAATTTAATTATTTACGCTCCGGGAATAATGATTTTTTAAAAATCGTCACGAAATGACAAAAATGACATATTATTGATTTGTTATAAAGAATGTTACATAAATGATAAGATTAAATATTTATATTGAATTCATTAATTGATAGTCTGAAAGATATTATGGATTCAAAATATTTTAATCTAAAAAAGGTCTGAAGGTTGTTACAAGAGGGGATAGGTTTATATTTGCCCCAATTTTGATTTTATGAGATACATTTTCTTCCTTATTGCTTCCGTATATCTTTTTAATGCATCAGCTCAGGATTTCGAGAAGGGTAAGACCTCTTACTTTTATTATGAAGGTATAAAATCCAAAAAGTTTGACAAGTATTCTGTAAAAGCATCCAAACCTTCTGCAGGAGCATTTTACAAAAAAAACAGCATTAAGCTGGGATTTCTGGAAGCGTTATACGGCAAAGGAATAATTTATTATGAAAGAAGCATCACCTCATCTTTTGCAGTTGAGCTCGGGCTGGGCGTGACGTATACTTCTATCCTGGGGCGTGTAAACGGATACATGGGTAGTCCGGGATCGGTCGAGGTAGAAACAAAAACGGGCGGGATCTCTGTTTATCCTTTAGGTATTTTCGGCATTGATAATGAGCGGAAGCGAAAGCTGGGTATGCAGTTCACCCTGATGCCGAAATACTATTTTAAAGGAGAAGGCCAGAAAGGTTTTTACCTGGCTGCCGGAATGACTTTTGCCAGGCACAACTTCCTGTATACGGCTTACAATAACCTCACCTGGGAGGAATCTACCCATAAGGAATATGCTAAAGAGCTGGGTTTCGGAGGCGGTTTAGGCTGGGCCGGCCGCATGAATAACTGTGTGATAGATGCAGGGATCCAGATATTTTATTCTAAGCTGTCTCAGGAAACTTATGTACAGCAGCTGGACAGACTTACGAGCTTCAGTACCAGCCTGCCTCAGTTGGCGTACTATGTGAAAATCGGCGGACTGTTCGGTAAATAATTATTCTTAAGATTTATAAATGTGCAGACAGACACCCTGAATGGTGTCTGTTTTCTTTTTAGGAAAGATGTATTCCATTTACAGGTTGGCTGTGCGACATATATGATTATTATATACATTGAAGACATTCTTTAATTGATTAGTTAAACAATATTTTATCATTTAAAAAACAATCGGGTTATGACAACATTTTTAAAAGCCATTACCAGCAGTGTCAGATACTGGTATGTTCCTGCGATCATTGGTGTCTTATTAATTCTTTTAGGCGGATACCTTTTTACAGTTCCGGTGGCTGCATATCTCACACTGGTCATGCTGTTCAGCATTTCTTTTTTAGTGACCGGTCTCCTGGAGATTTACTTTTCTTTCAGCAACAAAGATGAGCTTGAAGGCTGGGGATGGTACCTGACCGGTGGGATTTTCAGTACGATCATAGGCATTTTGCTGATGGCCACGCCCCAGGTGGCAGCAGCAGCCTTGCCCTTTTTCGTAGGCTTTAGCTTAATGTTCAGGTCCTTTCAGGGGATAGGAATCGCTTTTGAGATGAAAAACTATGGTATTCTGGATTGGGGCAACCTCGCTATTATAAGTGTGATCGGTGTTATATTTTCATTTTTGCTGATCGCTCATCCTGTTTTTACAGGATTGTCCCTGGTGGTGCTGACTGCATTGTCTTTTATCTTTTCCGGCGTTTCCGGAGTAGTCATGGCATTCCAACTGAAGAAGCTGAAAAGCCACCCGGCCGAATTCAAGGAAAAGATCGAGCAGCTTAAAAAGGAATATTACTCGACGGGCGGCAGCGATATAAGGTAAGAAAATACGACCTGCTCTTCATCAGGTGTTAACAAATGTTAGCACTTTTACCGGCTCTGTGAACATTGCCCTTATCTGTCATTTTTTATACTTTACACAGGCTGAAAAATAATGTAAGAGGGTTCATCTGGCAGATCATCATCAGCATGTTAACCGGTGAAAAGGATAAGAAGGAGAGGACCTTACAGGACTGATCACCCGCGGCACAGGTTTTTGTTTGCTGACAAAATACAATTGGTGATGCCGAAAACCAAAATGTCAAACAGAGTAGGCATAACTTAAACTCTTAAAATTATGTCACTGATCAAATGGAAAAGAAATGACTTCTTTCCCGCTGCTTCCTGGCTGGAAGATTTCTTTCATGATGACTTTTTTAAAAAAGGCCTTCAGTTGGGGACATCCGTTCCTCCTGTAAATGTAAAAGAATCAGAACATTCGTATCACCTGGAGGTCGCTGTTCCGGGCATGAAAAAGGAAGATTTCAAGATCAACCTGGATAATGGCATCATGACCATTTCCTCAGAGAGCAGGGGAGAAAGAAGAAAAGGAAGGTGAAAAAGTAACCCGCAAAGAATATAATTATGCTTCTTTTTCAAGGAGTTTCTCTTTGCCGGATAATGCCAACGAAGAAGATATTTCTGCTGAGTACACAGATGGCCTGCTGAAGATCAGCATTGCCAAGACGAACGCGGAGCACGTGGATAGAAGAAAAACGATAGAGATCAGGTAAACACGCTCAAAGACAGAAATTTGCCCGATCGAAAAGCAGGTGTACACCTGCTTTTTTATTACTTGAAATACCGGATCAGCGGAGCTTCTACCGTTCCGTTCGGTGGTGTGATACCCAATAATGCTGCTACGGTCGGTGCGATCTGGCTGATCGCCGTACGGTCGTAAGTAAAGCCTTTGGGAATATTTTTCCCATAGAATAACATCGGCGCATGCGTATCATAGGAGTAAGGCGATCCGTGTGTTGTACCAAATTCCGACCAGTTCATATCGATCCATCCGGGCAGCAACTGTATATAGATATCACCACAACGGTCCGGCGTATATCCCCGCTGGTATTTGAGCAGGATCTCATCCGTGATACCGCCGGCTGCCAGTATGCCTGCCGGAAACACCCGCTGGATGCCCGGCTGGAATTTCAGGAAAGCAATAATGGTATCGTTCACAGTTGCAATATTCAGCCCCAACGCAGCGATCTCTTCCTGGTTGAGGTAGATCTGCATATTCTTAAATCCGCCGATCAGGTCTTTTCCGAAAACCTTTTCCAGGTGCTCCCGGAGTGATACATTGACGATATTCCCGTTAAAGTTACCTCCGGGTAGCTTTTTCGACTTATAGTAGCCAGGATTATCCGCTGCTCCGTGATCCGCCGTGATCACCAGGATAAAGTTGTCCTTACCTACCTGGTCTTCCAGGGTACGGATGAAATCTGCCAGATCCAGGTCCAGTCGCAGGTAAGTATCCGCTGTTTCAACAGCTCTGGGACCGAAGAAATGACCAATATAATCGGTAGAAGACAAGCTGACGTAAAGCACATCCGTCGTTTCTTTTTTGCCCAGGTTTTCTGCCCGGATCAATGCTTTGGCAAAGTCAAAAGTCATGGTATTGCCCCAGGGTGTAGTGGCGATCAGCTCCGGGCCGGCTTTTTTCTTCAGTTCTTTGAGCGGGTAAGGAAAGGTCGTATTATCTTTTCCGTCAAACTTATTTTCAAACAGACTGTTATCTTGATCCGATACTTTTTCCAGGATTTCCATTTTTTTAACCGGCAACCAGGTCTGGTCTGTATATTTGTCCCATAACTTCTTCTTGTTGAATTCATTAACCCACTTTGGCAAATCATTCATATAATAAGAAGACGTTACAAATTTGCCTTCACCGCTGTCATACCAGTAGGCGGCATCCGCTGAGTGTCCTGCGCACAAGATCGCCCCTCTGTCTTTCAATGCTACACCGAATACCCTGGATTGCTGATTGGTAGCCAGCTTCAGCTCATCACCCAGCGTTGAGCTTTTGAGATTAGCCGGCGACATTTGTCCGGCACTGCTTTCCGTGCCTACGCCTCTTACAGATCTGTCCGTCGTACAATAGACCTTCTCGCCGGTTTTATTGTCGTACCAATCATTACCGACAATACCATGCATAGCAGGTGTTGCGCCTGTGCTGACATTGGCATGACCGGCAGCTGTATAAGTAGGATAGTAGCTGAAATGACTGTTTGCGAAATTGAAGCCGTTATTAACGACCTTTTTGAAGCCGTTTTCACTATAAAGATCCCAGTACCGGGTCAGGTAATCCTGCCGCATCTGGTCGATCACGATAGTCACCACAAGCTTAGGTCTCGGGAAATATGGCTGGGCATGAACCGGGAGGCTGCACAGCAGTATTAATATCAGGACAAACCTGTTCACTTTCATGATGATCGCATTTAGGCATTGCTATATTAATCATTAGCGCCCACATAAACTTTAACAAAGCGTGTCTAAAAAGTGTATTTATGTTTATGTACTACAGGAGGATATTTGGGCGGCTGGTCGGGCTATCGCTCATAGTCCTCATACCGATAATAATCGGCCGATTGCTATCGGTCGATTACTATCGGCCTTCCGGGCTATCCACTCTATCCCGGCCGCGGCACCCTGCGGAAATGTGAGAATTAACAAATGAGCTTTTGATGTGGCAATATGCCGATGGGCCAATGAAAGAATAATTAGTAAATGGGTTAGTGAGAAAATGGAAATAATTAGCGAATTAATGTGGTAATGGGATAAATGTGCAAATGATTGCGCGGGTTGAAGTTCTCGATACCCCGTGGCTGACTTTGAAGCCCGATACCAATAGTTATCAGTATCGGGACACATTGCCACATTGCTACTTTCTCCGGCTACGATTGGGCTATGGTCCAACTTATTGCCACATTAATTTATTCATTTGCTAATTCTCCTAGATTTACCCATTCATTCATTAAACAATTACCATCAGGCACCACCTGCAAAAAGAAAACCCCGGCAGATACCGGGGCCTTGCATATTGTAGAGTTAAATTGATAACTTATCGCTTAGGTTGTACGATTTCAGGATTGTTCAGTCCTTTGCGTTTGAGCAGGGCGTCTATGGTAGGTTCCTGTCCCCTGAACTGCTTGTAAAGCTTCATCGGCTCCTCAGTCGCACCTCTTTCGAGAACATTCTTACGGAAAGCAGTAGCTGTTGCCGGATCAAAGAGCCCTTTCTGCTTAAAGTACTCGAATGCATCCGCATCCAGCATCTGGGACCAGATATAGCTGTAATAACCCGCCGAATAGCCACCTGAGAATACGTGGTTGAAATAAGTGCTCCTGTATCTTGGCGGAATAGCAGACATCAGCCCGATCTCATCCATAGCATTTTTCTCGAAGGCGGTGACATTATCTACTTTTTGCCCGTTAGACAACATATGGTATTTCATATCGAGGATAGAAGCTGCCAGGTATTCCACTGTAGCAAAACCCTGGTTAAATTTGCTGGCATTTTTATACTTTTCGATCAGCTCGTCAGGAATAACCTCTCCGGTCTTGTAGTGTCTGGCAAATAATTTAAGCACTTCCGGCTCAGTAGACCAGTTTTCCAGGACCTGTGAAGGTAGCTCTACGAAATCCCTGGACACATTCGTGCCGGCCAGGCTTTCATAGTGACATTTGGACAACAATCCGTGCAGGGCATGACCGAATTCATGAAAATAGGTGATTACTTCGTCGAAGTTCAGTAAAGCCGGTTCATCGCCTACAGGTTTGGAGAAGTTACAGACAATGGAGATAACCGGGTGAACGAATTGACCATCTCTTGAAATCGATTGCTCTCTGTAATTGGTCATCCAGGCGCCGCCCTGTTTGGATGCTCTCGGGAAGAAATCCATATAGAGGATACCAACGAATTTTCCGTCTGCTTCTTTGACTTCATAAGGAATGGCGTCCGGATGGTAGGTCGGGAGGTCTGTTCTTTTTACAAATTCCAGCCCGTATAATTTTTTGCAAACGAGGAATACACCTTCTGTGACTTTATCGAGGGAAAAATAAGGTCTGAACGCTTCCTCATCGTAGGCAAACCTTTCTTTTTTAAGCTTCTCGGCATAATAGCTCCAGTCCCAGGCTGCTAGCTGGAAGTGACCGCCTTCTTTATCTGCCAGCGCCTGTAATTCCTGCTGTTCTCTCTGGGCGACAGGAAGCGCTGCTTTCCAGAGCTTCTCCAGTAAATTGTTGACCTGCTCCGGGGTCTTGGCCATGCTTTCATCAAGCACATAGGCTGCGTGGTTCTCATAACCCAGCATAGTCGCCCTTTCAGCTCTGAGCGCTGTCAGCTCGGTGATAATAGCTTTATTGTCTACATCATTTCCTTTATTTCCTCTTTCCAGGTAAGCTTTGAAGATCTGTTCCCTCAGCGTCCTGTTATCAGCATACTGAAGGAAAGGGAAGATGCTCGGGTATTGTAGGGTAAACACCCATTTCCCTTTTTTGCCTTTTGCTTTGGCTTCTTCTGCGGCAGCATTTTTAAGCGATTCCGGCAATCCCGCGAGATCTTCTTCCTTATCTACCACCAGCATATAATCGTTGTTTTCAGCCAGTACATTATCTCCGAATTTTAGCGTGAGCAAGGCGATCCTTTCATTGATCTCTCTGAACCTGGTTTGCTCGCTGGCCGCTAATGCTGCACCTCCACGGATAAATTTTTTATAAGTTTCTTCCAGCAAGACCTTTTGTTCAGGATCGAGTTGCAGCGATGCCCGCTGGTTATATACGGATTGTATCCTTTTAAAAAGCTTCCCGTTCAGCTTGATATTATCCTCGTGTTTGGTGAGTGCCGGTGTGACTTCTTCTGCAATAGCCTGCAGCTCAGGAGAGGTATTGGCAGAGAGATAGTTGAAGAAAACGAGGCTTACTTTTTTCAGCAGGGCTCCGCTGTATTCCAGCGCTTCTATCGTATTTTCAAAAGTCGGCAGCTCGGGGTTGGATGCAATGGCATCTACTTCAGCGGATTGTTCCTGTATTCCTTTTACAAAAGCCGGTTTGAAATGCTCATTCCTGATCTCGTTGAAAGGCGGGACTTCGTAAGGAGTCGTGTAAGGTTTTAAAAAAGGATTTTCCATGTCAGATTTCTTAAACTCTTTGCACCCGGATAAAACGGTGGTTCCCAGGGCAAGCAGTAAAATGTATTTGTTCATTTGGCAAACGCTTGGTTTAGGTTGTAAAATTAGGATTTCTAAACTTGCCTGACGTGCGTTATCCGGTCGGCGGGTCGTTGAAGCATGTTTATAAATGCCTGATCTGGAAAGATTAATGGGTTTAAAATGAAATTTGTTCAAAGAAAGCCCTTGAAACTTTACAGAGTGGCAGATTAACAGGAGATTTTTTCAGGCTTGTAAAGCGGCATCTTTTTTATTACTGTTGAAAAATATTTCTGCGGCCTGGCCTGAAGACCTGCTTTTAAGTGGCTATTTTTGGAATATTCCCGGTAAGACTCAATTATTTATCTTTTATGCCTCATTTTTCACACTTGCATTGTCATACCCAGTTTTCTTTGTTGGATGGAGCTGCCAACGTGAAAGGGCTCTTCAAAAAAGCTGAAAGTGATGGTCATAAGGCTGTAGCGATCACTGACCACGGCAATATGTTCGGTGTCTTCGAATTTGTAGCTGAAGCCTGGAAAAATACCAAACCTTCCGGCCAGAAGGATGCAGCCGGGAATGATATTATGGTTCCGGCCGTTAAACCTATTGTCGGTTGTGAGTTTTACCTCGTGGAAGACCGGCATAAGCGGCAGTTTACCAAAGGAGAGAAAGACCGCCGTTATCATCAGCTGTTACTGGCCAAAAATGCTACCGGGTACAAAAACCTGGTCAAGCTGTGTTCGCTGGGATACATTGAAGGAATGTACGGCAAGTATCCGAGGATCGACAAGGAGCTGATTGAAAAATATCATGAAGGATTGATTGCCACTACCTGTTGTCTTGCGGCGGAGATTCCGAGGGCGATCATCAGTAAAGGTGAAGACGAGGCGGAAAAGCTTTTTCAGTGGTGGCTGAATATCTTCGGTGACGATTATTATATAGAGCTGCAACGACACGGCATACATGACCAGGATGTTGTCAATGCAGTATTGCTCAAATTTGCGAAGAGATATAATGTGCCGATCATAGCGTCCAACGATACGCACTATGTGGATCAGGACGATTATAACGCCCACGATATCTTATTGTGTATCAATACCGGCGAGAAGAAAAGCACACCTACTAATAAAGACTTCTCCGATGACGGCGGTTTCCAGAAAGGAACAAGGTTTGCCTTCGCGAACGATCAGTTCTTTTTTAAGACAAAGGGTCAGATGGAAACCGTTTTCCATGATCTTCCGCAGTCCCTGGACAATACGCAGATGATCGTAGACAAGGTGGATAACCTGCGGCTGAAGCAGGATATTCTGCTGCCTAACTATGAGATCCCGCAAGGGTTTGACAACCAGGACGATTATCTGCAGCACCTGACCTATGAAGGCGCTAAACGCAGGTATGGTGAAATTACTCCTGAAGTGAAGGAACGTATAGACTTTGAGTTGTTTACGATCCGGACAATGGGATTTGCCGGTTACTTCCTCATCGTACAGGACTTCATCAACAAGGGCCGGGAAATAGGAGTGTTGGTAGGACCGGGCCGGGGATCTGCTGCCGGTTCTGCGGTGGCGTATTGTATCGGTATCACCAATATAGATCCTATCAAGTATAACCTGCTGTTTGAGCGTTTCCTGAACCCGGACAGGAAGAGCATGCCCGATATCGATACGGATTTTGATGATTCCGGCAGACAACGGGTTATTGACTATGTTGTACAGAAATATGGAGAACGACAGGTTGCACATATCGTCACCTATGGTACGATGGCTGCCAAATCCAGTATCAAGGATGTAGCCAGGGTATTGGACCTGCCGCTGCAGGAATCTAACATACTGGCCAAGCTGGTACCGGAGAAACCGGGAGTAGAGCTGCAACGCTTACTCCTGAAACCGCTGGATGCGGATGACGGACCTATGAAAAAATACGGCCTGGCACCGGAAGACCGGGCCAACCTGGAGCTCCTGAGGAATATCATGGCCGGTGACGACCTGAGAGGAGAAGTTTTGCGGGAAGCGCTCAAGCTGGAAGGATCTATCCGGAGTACAGGTATCCATGCTGCCGGTATCATCATTGCTCCGAAAGACCTTACGGAGATCATCCCTGTGGCAAAATCCAAGGATGTCAATCTCCTGGTGACGCAATTTGAAGGCAGCGTGATCGAAGATGCCGGGGTGATCAAGATGGACTTCCTGGGGTTGAAAACGCTGTCCATCATCAAAGATGCCCTGGAGCTGATCAAAACTAATCACGGCATAGATATCGATCTGGACAATATTCCTCTGAACGATCTCAAAACCTTTGCACTGTATCAGAAAGGCGCTACCAACGGTACTTTCCAGTTTGAATCCCCGGGAATGCAGAAATACCTCAGGGAACTGAAGCCGGATAAGTTTGACGACCTGGTAGCGATGAATGCCCTGTATCGCCCGGGTCCGCTGGAATATATCCCGAATTTCATTGACCGGAAGTTTGGCCGGGAGAAGATACAGTACGACCTGCCGGAAATGGAAGAGTACCTGCAGGACACTTACGGTATTACTGTCTACCAGGAACAGGTGATGTTGCTGTCACAGAAGCTTGCAGGGTTCACGAAGGGAGATGCTGACGTACTCCGTAAAGCCATGGGAAAGAAAGACCGGAAGACGCTGGATAAGCTCAAGCCAAAGTTTGTGGAACAGGCAATGGAGAAAGGTCATCCTAAAGAAAAGCTGGAGAAGATCTGGAAAGACTGGGAAGCTTTTGCCGCTTATGCGTTCAATAAATCTCACTCTGTATGTTATGCATTTGTGGCGTACCAGACTGCCTACCTGAAGGCTAATTATCCTGCAGAATTCATGGCCGGATTGCTGACGAACAATTTCAGCAATGCTGAAAAGATCAGCTTTTTCCTGGGAGAGTGCCGGAGAATGGGTGTTAAAGTGTTAGGACCGGACATCAACGAAAGTAACATGAAGTTCTCCGTCAATAAGAAAGGAGAAATCCGTTTTACGCTTTCCGCCCTGAGAGGGTTGGGAGGTGCAGCTGCCCAGGCGATTATTGAGGAAAGAGAGGCTAACGGACCATATAGCTCCATCTTTGACCTGGTTAAGCGGGTCAACCTGAGAGCAGTGAATAAGCGAAGCTTTGAAACCCTGGCGCAGGCGGGCGCTTTTGATTCCCTGGGACCGATACACCGGGCGCAGTATGTGACCGAGCTGAGAGATGGAACGACAGTGCTGGACCGGATCATACGGTTTGGCACCTTATATAAACAGCAGAAAGAAAGTTCAGCCTCTTCTCTTTTTGGTGAAAGTTTTGATGAGCAATTGGTAGAGCCGGATATACCGCATGTCAATCCATGGGACGATATGGAGCTGTTGTCCCGGGAAAAAGAGGTGATCGGTATCTATCTTTCCGGCCACCCTTTGGACGAGTTTGTGTATGAGCAGGAGTATTTCTGCAATGCCCGGATCAAAGACCTGGCGGATAATCCTGATGTACCTCTGATCTTCAGCTGCCTGGTAAAAGATGTCAGCAAGCGTGTATCACAGGAAGGTAAACCATTTGCGATCATGACGGTAGAAGACCATTTATCGGAATGTGAGCTCCGTTTCTTCGGGGAGGATTATGTGAAATTTGCGGCCTTCTTTGAGAAGAATAACCGGATCCGGGTCACGGGCATGATGCGGCCAAGGTTTAAAGGTTCTACGGATTATACCTTTAAGGTCAACAGTATTGATTTCCTGCATGAAGTAATGGAGAAAGAGTCGCGTTTCCTGGAAGTGGTACTGAATGGTCTGAGGTTGGAACAGCAGACAGTGGATACATTGGTGGGCATTGCCAAAAAGTATAAGGGAAATAAACCTTATGTCGTCAGCCTGGTGACCAGCAATGAAAGAGCGCCGATCAGCCTGAGGTCCAGGATCGCTAAAGTAGAACCGTGTAGGCAATTACTGGATGAGATTGAAGAGATCGATAAGCTGGCTGTCAAGATAAGACCGGAAGATTCCAGATATAGAAAAGTACCAACCTACAACAAGACAGAGGAAGAAGAAATGCAGCTGGCCGAGGTGGATTGATAACGAGAACCTTTGCCGGTAGCTATTCAGAATCTCTGCTCAGGATATCAAAATGTATCTTTTCTACCGGCATGACGGAGAGCCTGCTTTGTTTAAAAAGCGGAAGGGAAGCCAATGCATCTGTTTGTTTCATTTCTTCTAACGAAAAGAATGGCACTGCTCTGACCGCAGCGATATCTACGCAGACCCAGCGATCGTCATCAGTGGTCGTATCAGGATAGGCTGTTCGGACCACCTGGGCTATGCCGGCTACACCTTTTTCTTTTCCGCTGTGATAGATCAGGCAAAGATCGCCATCCTGCATTGCTTTCATATTGTTTCGCGCCTGGTAGTTGCGTACACCGTCCCACGTTTCGGATTTCCTGCTAAGCAGCATTTCAAATGAAAAAGTTTCAGGTTCGGTTTTTAATAGCCAGTATTGCATATCATACGGATTTAGGTTAAAGTTAGCAGCAATCTCCTAATATATAAACCCGCGGGGTGAGGATCAACGATCCTCACCCCGCGGGTCGGCCGAATTAGTCTTATTTAGTGATCATCAGTGTACCTGAGCTGATGACCTTGCTTTTGTCAGATAAAGATACCGTATAGGCGCCTGCGCTCCAGGATCCGGTTTCCAGCTGCTCACTGAGGGAGCTGGTATTGGTCAGCCGTTTGGAGAAAAGCATTTGCCCGTTGGAAGAGTACACCGTTACATAATATTCACCACTGATATCCAGGTTATTCAGATCTATGGTTACCCGGTTGCTGCCCGGATTAGGATAGAACTTCAGGGATTCATTCAGCAGCGATGGCGTAGCGGAGCTGCGTTGTTGTAAGCCTGCACAACCTTGCTCACAAATCTGGTCAAGCTTTTGTTCCAGTGCGTTCAACCTGTTCAGCAGCTCATCGATAGTTGAGCTCTGGCGGGCTACTTGTTCTTCCAGCTCATCCGCTTCTTTGCTTTTTTCATTGAAAGCGCTGATCAGCAAAGGAATAAATTCCAGGTAATTAACGGCGTATATTTCCTGGGAAGTACGGGTCATACCTGTTTTAATATCTTTTATCGCCGGAGTATTAAGCCTTATGACAGTATTAGGCATATGTTCAGCGACTTCTTGCGCCATAACACCTCTTTGCAAACCTTTGCTTACGGGTATACTTTTATTCGGCTTATACTCATAAGTGTAAGTTTTTATTTTGGATAGCAATTCTGAAGCGCTTTCTATTTTTTGCTTGTTGGTTTTCAACCGTTCATCAGACATTACGTAAGGTGTGCCGGTGGTGAAGGTATTTCCTTCAAAGAAAGCTGCAAAATTTGAGAGATAGGATGGATATCCTTCGACCGGTCCGAGCTCACAATCTTCTTGAAGATCTTCATTGACGCCTGTTGTGCTATATATACCGATTCTGCTATAGCCACCTACGGCTTCAGCCCTCATTCCGATATTGAGTGATGTACATTCTGACAGAGTAGCAAAATAGCCGCCGACGTTGATTGATGAATTTCCTTCTGCATAGCCGACAGCTCCTACATTTACCTGGACGAATTCATCTTATCCGTCTCCATAAGCACCGCCGAAGATACCCACATTATGGAAGTCCTGACAATCTAAGGCATCACTGTTATTGCCAAAAACCCTAAAAAAAACCGCCGATATTCTGAGCTTCATCGGCTTCTATATAGCCTGTTACAGCTCTGTTATAAGGAGTGCCGCTCTCAATACTGCTATATATACCGTAGCTGGCCCATGTCTCCGGTGGTGAAGTACATCCCTCTACCTGGTTTGGTGTAGCTACGCCGCTTCCACTGATAACAGTCAGCCTGGCTCCCGGGGTAACTCCGATACCGACATTGCCATCTGTGTCAATTTCCATGACAGTATTATTGTTCGTTTTAAAGATGAGCGGAAAAGCGTTATCAGAACCTAAGAACTCACCGCCTGTCAGGGTGTTTCCTCCCAATAACCAGGGAGATTGCGCATTGGATAAATAGGCTGCAGCCATAAGACATCCAAAAAGTGTAATCTTTTTCATAAAATTAAAATTTTATAGTTATGAAATTATATTAAATATAATTTATTATTTAATAATATTTATTTATAATTTGAATTAATTTTTAAACTGTTATATTATAATAAACAAAATGATATTTATAATATGTTTGCTAATTGTTAGAAAACATATGTTTTAATTGACTTTCTTCCATTTTATAGTTTAGTTGTATGCTAGAAAGATGATCAGAAAATCCTGCACATTTTGTTGGCAAGTAAAAAAATGTTTCATTCAGTGTTTTATAATAAGGATAGATAAATTCGCTCGAAGGATGATAGTGTATGTCTGAGCGTATCCGTGAAAAATTAGAAATCCTGGCAGATGCGGCGAAATATGACGTGTCCTGCTCTTCCAGTGGCAGCCGGCGTAAGAATCTGAATAAAGGTTTGGGCGATGCCACAGGGATGGGTATTTGTCATTCGTATACAGAGGATGGCCGGTGTGTTTCATTGTTGAAAATATTGCTGACCAATTACTGTATCTATGACTGTGCCTTCTGTGTATCCCGGCGGAGCAATGATGTAAAAAGAGCTGCTTTTACTGTAGAGGAAGTGGTGTCTCTGACGATGAACTTTTACAGGCGCAATTATA
>Ga0206116_1000700_pt1 | contig 27925 bp, 22 predicted proteins | sample 3A1Ametagenome_FD_178000 | JGI IMG/M metagenome (GOLD analysis project Ga0206116, IMG submission 178000) | Enriched microbial communities from leaf-cutter ant dump, University of Wisconsin, Madison, United States - 3A1A | ecosystem: Environmental > Terrestrial > Nest > Insects nest > Nest dump...
AGCACATCGAGGACAACTCGATCCTGAAGGCCGGCGCCATCCAGGAGCCCGCCAAGCTCGCCCAGATCCAGGTCGAGAACATCAAGAAGTATCTGGCCGGCGAGACCCTGGCGCCGGTGATCGACAGCCCGCCGCTGCTCGTCAACAAGGAGAATGCGGCGGAAACGGTCGACAAGGCCTACTGAGCCGCCTGGCCCGAAACTCTACTGGAGTGGACATCCCTGGGCATCCGCTTGGCCCGAAAAGTCTGCAACTTTTCGGGCGGATGCCTTGGCTTCGAGTTCTGCGCTTCCGGTGCTCACGAACCTCAGGTTCGCTCCGCTCCGGTTCTCGAACTCATCGCCATCTGCCTCACTCCAGCGAGTTTCGAACCAGGCTTTGAGCGACAACAAAAACGACCAATTGAGCCAGCAACGCTGTCGCGCGGACCCGAGAGGCCCGCGCGACCATTCCCCGAGACAGGAGACGGGCATGGCGGCGACGATCAGCTACAGGGCGGAGGGTATCGTGAAGGCCTTCGCCGGCGTCGTGGTGTTGCACGGCGTCGATTTCGAAGTTCGGCCCGGCACGATCCACGGTCTGCTCGGCCACAACGGCGCCGGCAAGTCGACGCTGTTGAAGATCCTGGCCGGCGCCCAGCCGCACGATCGCGGCACGCTGTCGATCGGCGGCGAGGCGCTGTCCTTCGGCTCTCCCCGCGAGGCGCTCGCCAAGGGGATCGGCTGCGTCTACCAGGAGCTTCGCCTCATTCCCAACCTGACGGTGGCCGAAAACCTGTTCCTCGGCCGCGAGATGATACGGCGCGGCCTGCGCGACACCGCCGCCATGAACGACTACACGCGCGATCTCCTGGCATCCTACGGGTTGAAGATCGACGTGGCCCGGCCGGTCAAGGAGCTGTCCCACCCCGAGAAGCAGCTGATCGAGGTGATCGCCAACCTCGACGGCAAGGCGCGCTTCCTGTTCCTCGACGAGCCGACCACCGCGCTCGACGGCCGCCAGTCGAAGGAGCTGCTCGACAGCGTCCGCCGCATCGCGGTCGAGCGCCACATCGGCATCGTCCTGGTTTCTCACAAGCTCGACGAGGTGCTGCCGGTTTCCGACGAGGTTACCGTGCTGTCCGGCGGCAAGGTGGTCTATCGCGATGAGGGTGGGGCGGCCAACAAGCAGGCGATCGTCGACGCCATCGTCGGCGACGCCCACGTCCGCTCCGGCCCCAAGGTGGAGCGCCGCGTCACCCAAGGCGAGGTGATGGTGTCCGTGCGCGGCCTTGCCGGCAAGCGGCTGAAGGGGGTCGACCTCGAGGCCCGCCGGGGCGAGGTGCTCGGCCTCTACGGCCTCGTCGGCGCCGGCCGGACCCGTTTCCTGCGCACGCTCTACGGCATGGAGCCGGTTCTCGCCGGCACCATCGAGCTGGGCGGCAAGCCCTACAAGCCGACCAACGCGGCCGGCGCCATCGCACGCGGCATCGCCTTCCTGACCGAGGAGCGCAAGATCGACGGCTTCGTGCCGATGATGTCGGCCTGGAAGAACGTCGTCCTGTCGACGCTCGATCGCTATCGCTCCGGCGGCCTCGTCAACGTGGCGGGCTCGCGCGCCTCGGCCGTGGCGACGCTGGACAGGATCGGCACGCTCGGCCGGTTCGACGCGCCGGCGCGGTCGCTGTCGGGCGGCAACCAGCAGAAGGTGCTGCTGGGCCGCATCATCGAGCAGAACGCCGACGTGGTGCTGCTCGACGAGCCGACCAAGGGCGTCGACATCGGCGCCAAGGGCGACATCTACGACATCATTCGCCGCCTCGCCGACGAGGGGCGCTGCATCATCGTCGTCTCCAGCGAGGAGGAAGAGCTGATGGAGGTGTGCGACCGCGTCGCCATCTTCCGGCAGGGCCGCTGCGACGGCACGACCAGGCCAATCGGCGACTGGTCGCTCGGCAAGCTGCGCGAAGCGGCCTGGGCGCCTGCATGACCGGGCTCTCCGCTTCCCTTTACGCCGCCGACCCCCTGCGCCTCGAGGAGGAGATCGTGGCGGTGGCGCCTTACGTCGAGTCCTTCCATCTCGACATCATGGACGGCTTGTTCGCGCCGGACTACGGCCTCAGCGGCCGGCTGGTGGGCGACGTCCGGCGGGTGACGGACAGGCCGCTCGACGTGCACCTGATGGTGGCCGATCCGCGCGGCGCCATCGTGCGCTATGCCGAGGCCGGCGTCCGGTCGATCGCCGTCCACATCGAGGGTGGCAGCGACCTTGCCGAGGCGGCGGCCATCGTCCGGGCCAACGGCGGCCGGCTTCTGGCGGCCATCCGGCACACGACGCCCGTCGCCCGCCTTCAGGACGTGGCGGACACCGTCGACGGCATCCTGTTCATGACGGCGCCGCTCGGTGGCGGAGCGTTCGACCACAACGCGTTCTCCCGCCTCGCCGAGCGCCCCCGGCATCTGCCGACCACCGTCGATGGCCGCATCGACCCCAGCCACTTCCGGCGGCTGACCGACCTCGGCGTCGATCTCGCGGTGATGGGCGCGGCGCTGTTCGCCGAGGGACGGGCGGCCGAGCTGGCGCGGCAACATGCCGCGGAGCTGGCGGGGCACGGCCCGGCGTCGAACGCGGGGCCTTGAGGGACGCGGGGCTTGGTCCCCCGTGGCTACCGCCTTTTGAAGCCGCTGGCGTAGGGATCGGCGTTGTAGGTCGTCGAGCCGTGGCCATAGGTGTATTCGGTGACGGAGCCGTAGAGGTTCTCCTGCGTCTGGGAATAGGGCACGCCGTTGCGATAGGTCGTGTAGCCGAAGCCGAGGTTTTTCTCGGTGACGTAGGTGTTGCCGTGGGAATCCGTGCGGCAGGGGCTGGTGATCAGCGCGCAGTCGGCATGGGCGGGCAGTGAGAGAAGCATCGCCAGGGCGGCAAGCGAAAAAGCCTTTGAAACCATGATGATCGTTCCGTGGCAGAGAGGGGGTATCCGTCTGTAGCTCGATCGACTTGCGCAAAACGTCTCGCTGTGTTCTTTATATGTTCCATTGAACCTGCAATCAATGGATGATTTTTGTGTTGGTGCAATTGTTTGTAGAGATAGGGTGACCATCCGGCCTCGGGGCCGGGCTCTCCACCCCACCACGGAAACCTCAAGTCCTTAGCGTCGCACCGACAGCGTCGGGCTGAATGGCCGTCGGCGCGCAAGCGACATGAGGACAAGATGCCCGTTGTGCCGACCTATGAAGACCGGGGCATCCGCCTCGACCCCGGCCTCAATTTCCGCGACAACACCCACGCCACGCCGGAGATGTTCGGCTCCGGCATCGGCACCGCGCTCGGCACGGTTGGCAAGGGGCTGACCGATATCGGGCAGGCGGTGTCGGACGTCGCCATCGCCAAGGAGAAGGCGAGAGCAGAAGCGGCAAGTGGTGCCAAGGCAGCGCCCGATCTCGCCAGCGTGGAAAGCGAAGCGGCGGCGAACGTGGGCCTTCAGCGCGCTGCGACCGGCCTCGTTCAACTGAGAAATGGGAACAGCCAGACGCTGGGCTACCGTTCCCTGGCGGGAACGGAGCCGGTTGATACTTTTCTCCGGCACCAGGAGGATATCGACAAGGTCGTGCAGGAGACGCGCGACGGACTAATCTTGGGTGCGCAGGCCATCTTCGACGGGAAGGTCGCCCCGATCGTTTACGATGCCAAGAAACAGGATTTGGAGGCTCAGGCCCAGGCGCGGAAGGCCGAAATTCCGAAAGGATATTGGGCGGGCGCCAGTACCTACCAGGATCAAGCCGTCGAGGCGGTTGGTGACGAAACGCGCTATCAGAGCTTCATGGCCTCGGGGCTTAAGGAGATCGAGAAACTTGGCTTCCTTCAGCGGTGGGAACCTGAGCACGCAGATCGGGTGACGGCGGCTTACATCTCCGAGGCGCGAAAGCGCGCGGCGCTGAAGCTCGCCGAGGCCGACCCGATCGAGGCCCTCACATATAGCCTCGACTATGCCACTGAACTGACGAATGCCGACAAGATGGCGCTCCACGACGCCATGGAGCCGGGGCTGAAGGCGGCGATGAAACGCGAGAGCGCTCACTACAGCCAGGCGAATCCGGCCCCGGACCAGTTCGCGGCACCGGATCTTTCCCCGGCGGCCTACGTGCTGCTCGGTGCCGTCGTACGGGCGGGCGCCCTCTCATACGACGCCCGGAGCGGTGGTGGGCGGTTCGATGATTTCGCGGCGCATCCGGGGATGGTCGGCTTTGGTGGCACATCGACGAAGGCCGGGCGATACGGACTGGATGGCTCTACGTGGGAGCGGATCGTCGGCCTAACGGGGCTTGGCGATTTTAGCCCGGCCTCGCAAGACCGGGGCGCCTGGGCGCTGGCCCAGAAGAACTACCGCACCCTGACCAACCGCAGCCTGGAAGAGGACATCAAGGCCGGTCGCTGGGCCGACATCCGCGAAAACCTTGCACCAACGTGGGCGGGGCTGGCCAAGCTCACCGACGAGGATTTCGCGAAGCTGGCCGGCTGGCCGACGTCCGATGTCTCGCAGGGTGCTTCGGTGGGCGGCATCGGTTCCGATGCCGCGGCCTCTGCCCATGCCGCTCCGCTTCCTTCCCTCGCCCCGTCCCTGCAGGCTCCGACGGTGCAGCTCTCGCCGGAGACGGAGGCGCTTCTCGCAAGACTGCCTCCTGCGCAGGCCGAAGAGTTGCGGAATGCGGGATTTGCCGGCGTGCTGGAAGACGCACAGGAGAGGGCTAGGGGCGACGCCGTACTTGGGCTGAACAGAGTGGAGGCCTATCGACAGCGGATCGACAGCGGCGACAGGACCCTGACGCTGCGCGAGATCGAGGAGGATGTGACGCTGACGGCCGATCAGAAGGCCGAGCTACGCCCCGCCTGGGAAGCCAAGAACCAGGAGGTTCTGGAGACGGAGCGGAATGTCCAGAAGTTTACAGTCGGGGAACTGAAGTTCGATAGCTATGGCGAGCAGAACCAACGCGCCGTCGACCGTGTGTGGGAGCGGGTCTCGACCTGGGGCGATACACCGGAAAAGGTGCTGCCGCTGCTGAACGGGTTGATCAGGCAGACCGGTATTGTGCCGTCGCAGGTGATACGGGACATTCGGCAGGGGCTCAATTCGAAAGATCAGGCCACGGTCGCCGAGGCGCTCCAGATGTCGCAGCGGCTGATGACGGTGTCCGGGGAGGCTGTTCAACATAGCAACGGAGGCGATGTGGTCGAGAGTGCGTCACTGGCATTCCGACACATGGTGGTCGATCTTAACTATCCGGTTGATGAGGCGGCCCAGATTTACATCGACAACAACAATCCGTCTTACCTGCCAACCAGCGACAAATCCAAAGTTGAGAATGCACTTCTTTCCATAAGCGCAGACGATGTGGCGAACTTGCTCAACAAGGGAGACGGGGATCCATATCTCGGCTTCAATCCCGAGCAAGAAAAAGAGTTTCTCGATAACTATAAGGATATCTACCGCCAAGAAGCTAAGGACGCTCCGAACTTGTGGACCGCCAGAGCGAACGCTGACGAGAAATTCAGGCAGATCTACGGCATAACCAACATCACAGGCCTCCGTACGGTCATGAGATATCCGCCAGAGGATCATTATCCTGCGATCAACGGTTCTTGGCGATGGATGCAGGATCAGCTTCTTAGCGGCGTTCGAAGCGCCACGGGTGATCCCACTCTGGAGCTCAGCGAAATTGCTCTCAGGCCGTCGCGGGATGCGGCAGAGCGCAGGGCGGCTGGACTACCCATTGCTTATGATGTGTCCGTCATCCGAAAAGGCGCCAATGGCCAGCCCGAGTCCAAACCACTCAACGTAGGATATGGCTTCATATTCGAGCTATCTGAGTCGGAAAAAAAGATGGCGGAGGAGGCTGCGGCAAAAGCCGCAGAAGAGCGGCAAAAATCCAACCATGAAATCTACCTCGACGCGCTGAAGTATGATGACTGGGCAAGAGGCAAGAAGGCGGAAATTGGTACGGATGCTGCGCCAACAGATATTTATAAAGCCGAGGATTTTGGTGGCGGGAGCCAGGGCGAGGCCATTGCGGACGAAAGGAACAGGGCAAGCCGGGAAGATCGATCCATCATTCAGCATATGGTCGAGAAGGACATGTCTCAGCTCGATGAGATGAATGCAATGAGGCAGAAACAAGCTGAAAAGCCTGTGCCGGTCCACCCATCCAAACCTTACCGTCCTGCCGCCCCGCTTATGGGGGCTCAACGGGAGAAGAACCTGAAAGGCGAGCGCTGATGCCGTGGGTAAAACTTTATGATCAACCCCTGAGCACTGGAATTAAGCCCACCGCCCCGGTCGAGGAGGATTTGCGACCGACCCATGCGGAGATTTGGCAGGCGGCCTGGCGGCAGGAAAATACCGCCGGATCGTTTTTCTCAGATAAAACACGCAATTCCGACCTAGATACCGTCGATCCGAATTTTAGTGCTTGGGAGCTCGCCAAGGGTACCAAATACGAAAATTATCCCGACCAACTTGGTCGTCTGCGTAATCGACCGGCCTACGATGCCTGGAAAACTCAGATTGATATGGAGGAAAAGGATCAGCAGATCCTGGACGCCGCTGGCTTCGAGGGGACTGTGGCGAAAGTTGTGGCTGGCGTTGTCGACTTCCCAACACTCATTCCCGCGGACAAAATTTTCCAAGGTGGAAAAGCTGGCCTTAGCGTGGGCAAGTGGGTCGTTTCAAAGGCATTAGGTGGTGGACTTAAGGCCGGGATCCAGGAGGAAGGCCTTCAGGCCACCCAGGCGACGCGGTCAGGAGAGAAGAGCGCCGGCGCTGTCGCAGGTGGGGCCGTTGGCGGAGTCGCCATGGGCAAGGTCAAAGAAAACCCAGAGGTTCAAGCGGCTTGGCAAGCATTCAAAGATGCTATTTGGAAGAATTCTCCTTCTTCCAATTAGCTCGTCATTCTTCTCTGTCGATTGGATAATGCGACCGCGTTCTAGCGACTGAAACCACTCGTGGAGTGACAAAGCGGATCGCTTATCCGGCCAGCGAGGGTGACTGCTCGCATCGGGCTGCTCTATGGTTGCGTGCATCCATGGAGCAGCCCGATGCGTGTTTGTCTGATCGCCTTCCTCTTCCTTCTTCTGCCGTCATCGGCCATGTCTCAACCAGACGGGCGGCCGAGCCTTTCAGAGATCTGGCAGGCGGCGTGGCGGCTGGAGACGGTTGTCGGATCGTGGCAAGCTGGCGAGATGCGGCATGCCGATCTCGATACGCTCGATCCGGCCTTCGATGCCTGGGAGGCGTCGGAGGGCACCGACTATCGGGATTATCCGGCGGAGCTCGGTCGGCTGCCGAACAGGCCGGCCTACGACGCTTGGAAAGCTCAGCTCGACAGGGAGCGGCAGGATCGGCGGATACTCGGCTCCGCCAGCTGAACCCATGCTCTATGCATGGGGAGAGCGCCCTGATCGTATAAACGCGCGGATGACGAGAGGCCTGATGGTCTCTATGGTTGCGTCATGTCCAGGAATCTCTTCATGCGTGTTTGGCTGGCGACCATCGCGGCTTGTGTTCCGTTATTAGTGTCGTCGGCCTACGCCGCTGAGCTGCCGGGTCTGCCGGGAATCTGGCAGGCTGCGTGGCGGCACGAGACGGTTCTGTGGGCGGTTTCGTCCAACCAGACCTTCGGCGCCGACGATGGAACGGTCGACCCGAGCCTCGACCCGATCGGGGACATCAAGGGGATCGACTACTGGCCCTATGCCGATAGCGTGACGAACGTCTTCAACCGCAAGCATCTTCTCGCCTGGAAGGCGGAAATCGACATGGAGATGGCGGATCGGCGGACGCTTGCGGCCCTTAGATAGGAGGTGGGCCGGATGGAGGTGGGAAAGCACGATCTTCTTGAATCGGCGACTTTTTCTTCGAGCGAACCGGTTACCCGCTTTGCTCGAAAATGCGCTGGATTTGTTTTCACAGCATATCGGCGGGAGACCATCGTGCGGTGCCGCTGCAATAGGACTAGGGAGGAGTTGGCCGTGCAGAAGTTTGTTCAAGGGGTGCTGATGGCGCTCGCCGTGTTGGTCGGCGGCTTTCAGGCCGAGGCCGGCAGCGTTGCCATGACGCCGGATGGGTTCGTCGATCTGAGCAAGTTCGACGAATTGGAAAAGGCCGTTATCGTCAAGACGGCCGAGAACATGGTGGTCGACGGAATCAATCGTCTTCCGGATGAGACGTTCGCCGGAAAGGGAGGCTCGCTCAAGCTCAAGAAGCTGCTTGCATTCTCCTTTGCGATGCTCGCCGCGGAGGCCGATCGCGCGGGGCTCGAGCCACTCGCCAAGCTGAACGGCTTCAAGACGATGACCATGCAGGACAACATTCGTGGCAAGATCGACTTCGACAAGATGCAGCGCTACGACGAGAAGATCGAGGCGCAGAAGCAGCAGTATTTCGACGAGGTGATCGCTCGGAACGCAGACACGACGCATTCGAGCCTGACTCAGGACGGGATCGACGCCCATGCCCGGCCGATCGCCGAGGGCATTCTGGCCATCGCCAAGGAGAAGGCGCTCGGCAAGTGACCGCGCGCAGGCGTGTAGCGTGACAACTGGAGCCGTCGACCGATGCGGTTCAACCCGATTGGCCGGCCCTAGTGTTTGATATCCCTGCGGATTGCCTTGCCTATGAAGAAGGCAAGGCATGCGGCGGCCATGCCGGCGGCGATGCTGATGAACTCGACCACGTCCCACCTGACGCCCAGGATCTGCATGCTGCGCATGATGACATGCGCCAGGATGGCGAGGCCGATCGCCACGGGATAGCCGACGGCATTGCGGACCTTGAACAGCCCGAGGAACAGCGACGCGATCGACGCGACGTCGAGGAGCTTCACGGCAAGCATCACGAAAAACAGGGCCATCTTCAAAAGCTCCAGGACCGTTGCCGCGGCCTGTTGGCGGGCCGGCGAGTCGTGGCTGGCAGTTTGTGCTGCCCGAGCCGGCGTTCCAAGAGGGGTTGGCCGGATGGCGGGTGGCCCGCAGGCCGGCGCGCGTTGAAACAAACCCGGCGGCTCTAGGGTCTCGCCTGTCGATTCCCAGTGTCGCACCGTCATCGCGGAAGGCGCTTGCCGCTTCCGCGCCGGTGCTCGTCAGAAGGCCCGCCCATGACCATTGCGAGCGAAGCCAACCGCTCCGGCCCCTATGCCTGCAACGGCGCGACGACCGGCTTCCCCTACGCCTTCAAGATCTTCGACGAGGCGCATGTCCGCGTCATCCTGACGGACGCCGGCGGCGCCGAGACCACGCTGGCGCTCGGGACGGATTATGTGGTGACCGGTGTCGGCGCCGATGGCGGCGGCGCAGTGCAAACGGCCGTGGCCCATCCGACCGGCTGCCTGGTGACGCTAATCCTCAACGTGCCCTTCACGCAAGGGACGGACCTTGAAAACCAGGGCGCCTATTTCGCCGAGACCATCGAGCGGGCGCTGGACGAGGGCGTGCAGCGCGATCTGCAACTGGCCGAGGAGGTGGGGCGCGCCTTCAAGCTGCGTGCGTCCGCCGATCTGGTGGCGGCCGGGTCGGTCTTCGTTTCCGACGGTGTCGGCGGCGCCACCGGCGGGCCGTCGGCGGCCGATATCACGGCTGCCCGGGACATCGCGGTCGCCTCCGAGGGCGCCGCGATACTGGCCGCCGCGACGGCCGGCGAGAAGGCCGGAGCCGCGTTGGCGGCGGCCGACCGGGCGGAGACGGCGGCCGCCTCGGTGGAGGGCGTCGTCTCCTACGCCGTCGCGCAGCAGCTGACCGCCGAGGAGAAGACGCGAGCGCTCGAGAACCTGGGGCTCGACAGGGCACTGACGCCGTTCGGCTTCACGGCGGCCGAGGGGCAGAGCGCCTTCGCCCTCGGCATGTCGCCGGCGCCGAACGCCTGCATCGTGTCGCAGAACGGCGCCTGGCTGACCGGCGGCGTCGACTATGCCATCGCCGGGTCGACGCTGACGCTGGCTACGGCAGCAGACGCGGGCGACCGCATCTCCGGCGTGGCGATCTCCTCGTTCGAAGTGGCGAACGCCATGCGGCCGGCCGCCAACCTGGCCGATCTTGGCGACAAGGCGGTGGCGCGGGCGAACCTGGGGTTGGGATCGGCGGCGGTGCTGGGGGCGGGTACCGGGGCGGGAGAGGTTCTGAAGCTCGGGGAGACCGGAAAGCTTCCGGCGGTGGATGGATCGCAGCTCACAGGGGTGGGGCTACGTCTTGTTGGCGCTTTCGACCTAGTCGGCGGGGCCTTTAAGGACATCCCGGGCATTCCTGCAGGCGCGAAGCGTATTACCTTGTGCTTTTATGGACTGAGCACGAATGGCAATAGCCAGGAAATCCTTAGGCTAGGGACGTCGATTGGATTTGAGACTACCGGATACTTCTCCGGAGGTGCTGGCGTCGGCGGGGCTAACTCGGCCGGTGGGTACTCCGATTCCACTGGCTTGCTGTTTGGAGGCACTGGCGGTGCGAGCGGGATTCTTTCCGGCCTCGTTACGTTGGTGAATCTGTCTGGAAATAAGTGGGTGTCTACCTGCGTCGGCGGGCGCGAAGACGTCAATTATGCATTCATATCCGGCGGACGCAAAGAACTTTCAGGAACACTGGATCGCCTACGCATAACAACCTTTAGCGGCACGGACGTTTTCGATGCCGGCCATGTGGTAGTCTACTCGGAGTGATCCATGACGTTTCCTGGAAATCTCGCCAAGCTCGCCCGCTACTTCGTCGGGCTCGCCCCCGGAAACCTCATCGCTCTCGATGCCAGCGGCAAGCTTCCGCCGGTTGATGGATCGCAGCTTCTGGGCCTATCGGGCGTGGATCCCGGCATCATTGGCTACACGGCGGAGCAAAACCCGCCGACTGGCTGGCTTGAGCGCAACGGCGCTGCAATCTCCAGGACGGCATATGCAGCGCTGTTTGCCAGGATCGGCACGACGTTCGGCGCGGGGGATGGTTCTACTACGTTCAACCTACCGGACGCTCGAGGCACGTTCGATCGAGGCTGGGATCGCGGGCGTGGTTTTGATCCGGGGCGCACGTTCGGAAGCTATCAGACAGATGATTTTAAGAGTCATACGCATCCCATGCGTGTAGCGAACAACAACAGCGGGTCTGCCGGATATTACTTGCCACAGGGCTACTCTTATTGGGGTTCCAACACCGAGCCCGCAGGTGGAACAGAGACCCGCCCGAAGAACGTCGCTTATCTCCCAATCATCAAATACTGAGGTCAGTTATGACGAAGACTGTCTATCAGACGGACCGATCCGGACTGTTCGTTGGGGAGGTCCAGGCCCGCGAAAGCCCCCTGGAACCTGACGTCTACATAATCCCTGCTGGCTGCGTTGAGGTGCCGCCGCCCGCCGCCGAAGCGAAGAAAGCCGTTATGTGGATGGTGGACGCCTGGGTTCTCGTTGCGGATCATCGTGGCGAAGTCTGGTTCAGTGGTAACGAGGCCGTCACCGTCGACTTTGTTGGAGACCCTGGCGAGAAAGGCTTCTCTCCGGAGCTACCGCCACCCTCGCTCAATGATCTCCGCGCCACCAAACTAGTCTCGATCTCCGCCACCGTCGACGCTCTTCTCGCCGCCGGCGCGCCCGTCTCAGGCGGCTTGCACGTCGCCCTCGATGACGGGAGCCGTACCGACCTTACCGCCATGGCCTCGACAGCAACGGCCGCCTCCACCGGCACCGTAGCTTGGCCGGAGAGCTACTCGCGTGGCTGGATCGCCGTCGAGAATGTGCGCATTCCGCTTGCCACGCCGGCCGATGGGCTGGCGCTGGCCGCCTCGGTGGGCGACTGGTACGCGGCCGTGGTCCAGCACCGGCGCGATCTGAAGGACGCGGCGCTGGCGGCCGGGGATGTCGCTGCGCTCGATGCTATCGACGTCACCGCCGGTTGGCCGGCTGCATAGACGGGGGGGCGTGGTGAAGCCGCTTCTCCCGTGGCCGAACCTATCACGACGACCACGGCGCGATGAGACGCTTCGCTCCGCGACCAAACAAACGTCGCCGGGGTAGCGTTCGCACCAGTTCAGTTTCCTGCCGTCGCGTCGTTCGTGGACCACACGCTCTCCCGCGCGATGCCTTTTGCGAGGCCCTCCATGACCATTGCGAGCGAAGCCAACCGCTCCGGCCCCTATGCCTGCAACGGCGCGACGACGCGCTTTCCCTTCGCCTTCAAGATCTACGACGAGGCGCATATCCGCGTTATCCTGACCGACCCGGCCGGCGTGGAAGCCGACCTGGACCTCGGGCCGGACTACACGGTGACGGGCGTCGGCGATGATGGTGGCGGGGCGATTGTCGTCACCATGGCGCCACCGGCCGGCCACCAGCTGACGCTGGTTCTCGACGTGCCCTTCACCCAGGCGACCGACCTCGAAAACCAGGGCGCCTATTTCGCCGAAACCATCGAGCGGTCGTTCGATCTGCTGACGCAGCAGGCGCTGCAGCTGAAGGAGCTGGTCGCCCGCTCGGTCGTCCTCCCCGTCACGTCGATGGTGTCGGTGACCGAGCTGGTGAACGCCACGCTCGCGCTGGCCAAGGTCCAGAGCCAGATGGTGTCGCTGGTCGACATCGCCCCCGACATCGAAACCGTCGCCGGCATCACGGCAGAGGTTGTGGCCGCCCAAGGCAACGCCCAGACGGCAACGACAGCGGCCGCCATCGCAACGACCAAGGCCGGCGAGGCGGCGGCAAGCGCGGTGGCGGCGGCCGGTGCCGCCGATCGCGCCGAGGTTGCTGCTAGGACCGTCGAAGGGGCCGTCTCCTACGCCGTCGAGCAGGACCTGACGACTGAGGAGAAGGCGCAAGCACAAGCGAACCTCGGTCTTGAGGGCCTGCGCAACGCCTTGACGCCGTTCGGCTTCACGGCAGTCGCCGGCCAGACGGCATTCGACCTCGGCATGTCGCCTTTGCCGAGCGCCTGCATCTTCTCGCTGAATGGCGCGTGGCTCACCGGTGGCGGCGTCGACTACACGGTTGCCGGATCGACGCTCACCCTGGCGACGCCAGCGGAAGCCGGCGACCGCATCGCCGGCGTGGCGATTGCCCCGTTCACGGTCGCGAATGCGATGCTGTCCGCCGCCAACCTTGCCGACCTCGCAAACGTGGCGGTCGCACGGGGAAACCTAGGCATAACACCGCAGACAATGGCGGCGTGGGCTGGCGGCGCCAGAGGGCACATCTTCGGGCTGACCATATCGTATGTGGGGGCCACGACCTTTGCCGTCGCGCCGGGCGAGGCCGCCAGCGAGGGCGGTACGCGGTCGGCTATCATTCTGTCTGCGCCCATGAACAAAGGGCTAGGCGCGTGGTCGCCGGGTTCTGGCGGCGGGTCCCTTGATGCCGGAGCCATCGCCACAAATACTTGGTATCACGTACATCTCATCAGCTCTGCTGACGGCAACACGGTTGATGCGCTGCTATCTTTGTCGGCTACGACCCCGACAATGCCGGCCGGCTATACTGCCCGCCGCCGCATCGGCTCGCTGCGAACCAATGGGTCGTCGCAGATCACGCCATTTGCGCAGCTTGGCGACGACTTTTTCTGGGATGCGCCCGTCGGCGATGTTGCCATCAATCCCATCCCCACAACAGCCACGCTTTACACGCTATCCGTTCCGTCCGGCGTGCGTGTTGCTGCCAACGTAACCGCGCAACAAATAGCGACGACGACAAACTTCGTTGGCGCATTGCTTTCGTCCCCTGATACGGCCGATGCGGCACCCGGTGCGGCGAACAATCCACCAACTGGCCCGTTCAATGTCGGCACAAACCTCAATATTTCCGGCTCGATGGTGTCGCTGCGTGTGCGCACTGACACCTCAGGTCGCATCCGCATCCGTGCAAACGCCGCCAACTCTAATCCACTCTATGTCTACACGTATGGGTGGACAGATGATCGAGGTAGATCGCAATGAGCCTTGCTGCAAATCTAGCCGCGCTCGCCCGTCGTGTCGTAGGCACCGCCGCAAACAATTTGCTCGCACTTGACGGTGCGGCTAAGTTGCCGGCTGTTGATGGGTCGCAGCTCGTCGGTGTCGGCAGAAAGCTTATCTCTACGACAAGCATAAGCTCAGCGGCGTCTGTCGACATTACGTTGCCATCTGGGTATTCCAAATTCGAAGTCGAGTTGCTGGGACATGCAGGCAACAACTACCTGATGGTGCAGGTACGAGTGACAGGCGCCGGAGCCGTTCTTTCAGGAACGGCCGACTATAAACAGATAGCGCAGCTCCGCGCTACGGGCGTTGTTAGCTACGACGGTAGCGCAGGCGTAAGCTCGTACCGCATCATCCACGTAGCGATCTCTTGGTTCGACGCGTTGATCGACATCGATAATGTATCCGGCGCGATCAAGTCGCAAGGTTGGGCTGCTGGTAACGAGCTCTCAGCAATGGGCCGCATCCAAACGGCTGGTCCCTACGATCTTCTTCGGCTGACACCCAATACGGGCACACTCACCTGCACGTGCAAGCTCTTTGGCATCAAGGATGCGTCATGAGAAAGATCCTCATCGAAGCCGACGGATCATTTGTTGAGCGTGAAATGACGCCGGATGAGGTGTCAGGGCTCGATGCATTGAGAGGCGATGAGCTTCGACAACTCCGCGCCGCCAAACTCGCCGCCATTTCCGCCGCCGCCGACGCTCTCCTCGCAGCTGGTGCGCCCGTCTCAGGCGGCTTGCACGTCGCCTTCGATGACAGAAGCAGCGCCGACCTTACCGCCATGGCCTCGATCGCAACGGCCGCCTCCACCGGCGCCGTCTCCTGGCCGGACAGCTATTCGCGTGGCTGGATCGCCGTCGAGAACGTGCGCATTCCGCTTGCCACGCCGGCTGACGGGCTGGCGCTGGCCGCCTCGGTGGGCGAGTGGTATGCGGCCGTGGTCCAGCATCGGCGCGATCTGAAGGATGCGGCCCTTGCGGCCGGGGATGCCGCCGCGCTCGACGCCATCGACATCGCCACCGGCTGGCCGGCGGCATAGGCGGGGCGTGGTGAAGCCGCTCTTTTCCGACGCCGATCCCGCCAACGAGGTGCTGGTGCGGCTTGGCGAGGTCAGCGCCAGCGTTCAGCACCTGTTGCGCGACTTCGGCGACGAGAAGATTGCCGCCCGCGACAACCGCGCCGCCATGCATCGCCGCCTCGACGAGCAGGCGCGCGAGCTGTCGGCGCTGAAGGCCGAGCTGACGCTCAGCCGGCGGGCGGTCGAGGACATGGCGCGGACGCAGAGCGAAACCGTGCTGCCGGCCGTCGGCGAGTGGCGCGACATGAAGACCACCGGGCTGCGCATCGTCGGCGTGCTGGCCATCGGCGGCGTCAGTGTTGGCGCCACGCTGGCCTGGTTCTCCGATCAGGCGGTGTCGCTCCTGCGCCACTGGCTCCGGATCGGCTGAGCGCCACCCCGCAAACCCTTGCCGCCTAGTCTCTAGCCATCGTTGCTCGCTGGAGTGTGCGCCATGAAGCTACCGAGGCTCGTGCCCAACGCCGGAAAGGTGCTCCGGCGGTCCTGGACCTCCCGCATCCTGATCGCCGGCGGCCTTCTCACCGCCGCCGAGGCGGTGCTGCCCTATCTGTCCGGCGGCGAGCTGATCCCGCCGGCCGTCTTTCCCTTCGTGGCCTTCGGCGTGGTGTTCGCCGCCTTCGTCGCCCGCCACGTCCTGCAGGAGGCCTTGCACGATGGCGACGATTAAGCTCGCGCCGACCAGACGCGCCCGCGCGGCCATCGCCGCGGTGCTGCTGTCGGCCGGGGCCGGCGGCACGCTGGCGCTGATGCCGGGCGCCGCGCCCGTCCCCGACGACGTGGCTCTGGCGGTGGCCGTGCTGGTCAAGCCCTGGGAGGGCCGCTCGCTCCGCGCCTATCTCGACACGTTGGCCAAGCCGCCGGTGTGGACCATCTGCGATGGCGACACCAAGGACGTCAGGCCCGGCATGGTGGAAACCGCCGCCGGCTGCGACCGGCGCCTCGCCAGCCGCATCGTCCGGGACTACCGGTCGAAACTCGTCGCCTGCGTGCCCAACTGGCAGGCCGCGCCGCTCAGTTGGCGGGCGATGATGACCTCGCTCGCCTGGAACATCGGCGTGGATGCCGCCTGCCGGTCGACGGCGGCGCGGCTCGGCCGGGCCGGCCGCTGGTTGGAGAGCTGCACGGCCGCCACCGCCTTCAACCGGGCCGGCGGGCGCATGGTGGTGGGCCTCGCCAACCGGCGCGGCATGGGCGACGCCTCGCGCATTGGCGAAGGCGAACTCTGCGCCTCGGGGGTCGAGTGATGTTCGGCCTCCTCGACAGGCTCGGCGCCACCCTGGCCGCCGCCGCCGGGCTGATCGTCGGCGCGGCCATCACCTTCGCGGCTCTCCAACTCTATGACGCCTGGATCGACGATCCGGCCGTCGTCCGGGCGGCGCGCGAGGGCTTCGTCGCGGCGTCCGAGAAGCTGGCATTGCAGGGCCAGATCGAGGAGATGCGGCGCCAGTTCAAGGTGGCGGAAGCGGCCGCAGCCGGCGACCGGGCGAGGGCCGAGGCGGCGAACAGGGAAGCGGACGATGCGTGGAAGCGATACGAGGCGGCCGTTGCCGCCGATGGCGGCGACGATGGCTGCCGCGTCACTGATGGCGATCTTGACTGGCTGCGGCACGCTCGACCAGCGCCTCACGGCGGCATCGAGTGAGATCGGCCGGCAGGCGGCCGGCGTCAGTCTGCCGGCTCTGCCGCCTCGCTGCCGCGAGCCCATGCCGCGCGTCACGCCAAGGGCGGGCGAGAAATGGCGCGCCGTGCAAGGGCGGTGGCAGATCGTCGCCGACGGCGTCGACCGCCGCACCGCCGATTGCGTCGCCTTCTACGACGATGTGCGATCCGGCTTTGCCACGCCGTCGCCTTCGCTGCCGCCAAGCCGATGAAGCGCCTTGATTCCGGCGGTGGGGGATGGCAGAAACAGGCGCCCTGGAACGGGGCGCGTGTGGCCTGCGCCGCTCCGCCCGGTTCCTCGATGGGCCTGTAGCTCAATGGTTAGAGCCGGCCGCTCATAACGGTCTGGTTGCAGGTTCGAGTCCTGCCGGGCCCACCATCTTTAAGCGTCTGGATTGAAAAAAAGCTTTTGGCGCCATTCGGGCAAATGTGCACATCTGTACTACAGCCGGGGAGGGTAAAACGGACCTCTGGCGCCGCAACAACTCGCATGTATATCAACCCAGCATTCGGCAGCGCGAGGTTAAGTGCTCCTTCTGCGCCCGTCCAAACCCTGGAATTGTGCCCCATGAAGCGGTGTAGCTGGCGAGAGTTGTGGTCATCGGTGCAACGCCGGTATGGCCGTAATTGCGAAAGCTAACACCACTTGAGCGTGGCACTTGGTTGACCTGATAAATGTTATCGACTTGGCGTTGTCTGTCTCAGATCCGCTGTCACGGCAGCTGGTAAGTCGCATGCAACAAGACCGCATGCGCAACGGGAGCTTACATGAGGCTGGGCCCTCAAATATAACGCACTGTAGCTGCAGGCCCTAATGCCACGAGCCATTCCGCCGACGCCTGACGCATGGACCTGCTGACAATTTGCGAACACTAGTATAGCGAGCAAAAGCGCTGCAAACGAAGTGAGCTTAAGCATAGAATGCGTCCAAGTGTTTTCTAGTCTAGGTTTATATTCTAGAGCTATTCTTTCCAAAATTTGGCCTTTCTTCTTCTTGGCCATGCATAATTTTGTCCCCAGACATAGATTTGTTCCCGAATATGGATATGGGGTGTATGTTTGCAAAAATAACAGCCCCGAACCAGCCGAAATTTACGAAAACTATAGAAGCAATGCATGTATACAATGTTTGAATAAAAGATATATTTCTGAATATTGATAGTGTGATTATTATTAATGAAGAGAAAAACTCAAGCAACACGAGGACAAAAATTCCTCCAGAAAAGCACAGAATACCACCAATTATGGTGCTTATAGTGGATATTATTGCGATGTATTCGAGCATATCGTTTACTCGTAACTTCGATTGGCCATCGTTATAATAATTCTACGTTGCGAATCTCGTGACAAATGAATTTGTGTCGAGATTCAAAACGCGAATTTCATCCACGGTTGCCTAATGTGAATATTGAAATTGATAGTAGCGCAGCAAGCGGATACATAGTTCGTATTTATTCGTAATTTTATATAAGGTAAAAATTCATATTTTGGCTTTTTATGGTGTATTTGTTCAACAAAAATCATTTGTTTGTTTGGATTTTATAGGGTCATTTGTCGCCTATTCCGTTCATGTTATTTATCGGGTTGAGATTATCTGTTGCAGTGCTGGAACTGAGAGGGCGCGTCCCCCTGCTTGGTTTAGCTAAAGGTTGGCCAGCCGGGCTTGCCGATATGGGGAGCAAAATCGTGGCAGCGTGCTCGCCAGTCCAGGGATAAATGAACGCTCCGATAGCCGATGGCACGTTGTGGCTCGCCAAATAGCTTGGAGTCCTACCCTTAGAAGCGTCGGCTTTGCAGTGGTGTCGCTGTCCGTCACGGCTCCAAATGTTGATCGTGCCGTCGAACGGATGTACCCACAAGTGTGCACTTCGCTCCGCGAGAATCCTGTGAAATTCGTTATATCACAGCGGGTTAAGCTTCTTGTTCGAGTCCTGCCGGGCCCACCACTTTCCACCTGTCCGAACGGCAACGCGTCCTTGCTCGGTTGAGCCCGACCTCTTCGGCGCGGCGATTCTGGGCGCGACATCGGTTGCGGCGTCGGGATCGTTCACGAGATCCGCTTCAGCCGTTCGACCCTGGCGCTGTCGTCCCTCGCTCGCGCCAGGATCTCCTTTGCCGCTACCGGGCGGGCGAAGTGGAAGCCTTGGACCTCGGTGCAGCCGTAGCGGCTGAGCATGTCGGCTTCGGCCGGGGTTTCGACGCCTTCGGCGAGGACGGTGAAGTTGAGCTGAGTGCCGAGGTTGATCAGGGTGGCGATCAGCTGGGCGTTCTTTTCGCTGGCATCGATGCCGGCGATCAGGGAGCGGTCGATCTTCAGTCGGCCGAAGGGCAGGGAGGCCAGCTTGACCAGCGAGGAGTGGCCGGCGCCGAAGTCGTCGATGGCGATCCTCACCCCGGTGTCCACCAGCCGCCGGAGTTCGGCGCCGACGCCGGTGAGGTCGTGAATGGTTTCCTCGGTGACTTCCACCTCGAAGCGGTCGGGGCGGATGGCGAAGCGGTCGATGGTGGCGAGCAGGATGTCCACCGGCTTGCCGGTCAGGAACTCGCCGGGTGAGATGTTGATGGCCACCGTCGAGGTGGTGTCGCCGGCGTGGGTCAGCGCGCGCAGCAGGCGGCAGGCCTCGGCGGCGACGAAGGCGGTGAGGCGGTCGCCCATGTCGGCGCTGCGCACCGCCGCGATGATCTCCGGCGGGCTGATGGCGCCGAGCTCGGGGTGGAACCAGCGGATCAGCGTCTCGTGGCCGATGACGGCGCCGGTCCTAAGGTCGTGCTGGCCCTGGAAGACCACGTTGAGGTGGCCGTCCGCGAGAGCGTCGCCGATTTCCGCCTCGATGCGCTGGCTGCGCTGGAGCTTGACGCGCAGCTCGGCGTCGAAGCGGGACACGCGGCGCTTGCCCTTCTCCTTGGCGGCGTAGAGCGCCATGTCGGCGGCGGCGAACAGCCCGGAGAGTTCGGCCGCGTCCTGCGGGAACAGGGCGAGGCCGATCGAGGCGCCCACCGGCGAGGCGATGCCGTCGGTGACGAAAGGCCGCTCCATCGCCGCCACCACCCGTTCGCACAGGGCTTCGGCCCGCTTCCCGTCGTCGGCGGCGTCGATGATGATGGCGAACTCGTCGCCGCCGAGCCGGGCGATGAAATCCGACGGCTGGCAGGCGCGGGAGAGCCGCACGGCGGCCTCGATCAGCACCTTGTCGCCGACGAGGTGGCCGTGGGTGTCGTTGATCAGCTTGAAATTGTCGAGGTCGACGACGGCGAGCGCCAGCGCGGCGCCCTGCGCCTCGCGGGCCGACAGCTCGGCATTGAAGGCGGCCCGGTTGGGGAGGCCGGTCAGGCTGTCGTGGTTGGCGAGATAGTCCAGCTTGCGGTTGGACTCGTTGAGCGAGCGGGCGAGCGCCTGCGAGCTGAGGCGGGCCTCCTCGCCCTGCCAGAAGCGGGCCGAACCGCGCCGCGCCTGGAGGATCATCATGACGAGCAGCAGCAGGGTGTTCGCCCCGACGACGCCGCAGGCCAGATCGCCCTGGGCAAGGAAGGTGCCGGTGGTCGCCAGCAGGATGGGCGTGAAGAACAGGATGCCCGGCTGGGCCAGCGTCATGCTCTGGATGAGCGCGCCGGCGGAGATGCCGGCCATCAGGAAGGCCGTCAGCGCGCCCGACATGGTCTCGATGCCGCCGATCTGCATCAGCGGCACGGCCGACCAGACGAGGCCAGCCAGCAGGGCGAAGGTGCCGAGCTGCTTGAGGCAGGCCTCGGTGTCGCGCGTGGCCTCGGGGCCGCTGCGCAGGCGGAGGAGCCAGAGCCCGCGCACCATCGCCACGACGATGACGGCGGCGACCCACCAGGGGATCCACCAGTAGCCACCCTCGATGTTGAGGACGATGGCGCCCGATATGGCGATCATGACCGACGAGATCAGCGTGGTGGGCAGGTTGGCGAGGGCAATGGTCAGCTGTTCGGCCCGTATCTCCCGGAGATGCGGCCGTTCACCCAGAGGTTCGCCCCGTGCAACGCCGGGGTCGGTCGCTCCCATCCATGCTCTCCAAGGCAAACAAGATATGAACCGGATCGAATAAACTTATGTTGGTTTGCGCGTGTTCCGTGCAGTTCTGACCATCCTATCCTCTATTATTTGAGCGTCCATTAATGTGCGTCCGAGTGTTCGATGGCAAAGTTGTGTGTAAATTTGGCCGAAAGGGGGCGATCATTTGAAGCGTCGCCCTTTGCTCCTCCGTATTACTTACAGTGCGCCCCGGTGGGCGTACCGGATAGTTCGCATGGGCATTTCGATTGAGTGCCGCCCCCGCACGTGGTCCGTTGGCGAAGGTTTGCCTCAGGCGATTATCGGCGCGGCTGCACACGCGGCCCTCTGCCGAGCAGTGACATAATTACCGAGAGTGAGTGTCCGACGGTTCGCCAATTGATCAACGAAATTTGGCGTATATTGCAAGTTCTACGGATGGATTGAATCTTCTACTATTGTTGGAAAGTACTAGATAGAATTGGCGATAAGACAAATATTCCAGATTAACGCTGTATAAACCTCGATCCTTCAGGTTGTTTTTGTTTGTGGTCGTCCTTGTCTAGCCGCTTCGCAGCGATGGGCTCCTCTCAAGGCCGGTCTTCCCACCGTTCCGCATCGGCGGGGCAGTTGGCGGGCAGCCTGCCTGGCACTGCTCATGCACTGTGATTTCGGAGGACGGCTTGCGGGTTCATCGGTCATTTTTCGGCGCTGTCGCGGCCTTCCTCGTCTCGTGTCTGGCTGCCGGGGCCGCCGGCATTTCCATCAACGACAACAACACGCACATCGACCGGGGCGTTCTCTACACGAACTCGGCGTTTCTTTCGGCGACAGGCGGTACCGCGCCCTATAGCTTCGTGGTCAACTCCGGTCTGCCGCCGGGCATCGTCGTCAACTCGGCCGGTCAGGTTTCCGGCGCCACCTGCGGATCGAACGGCAACTTCGGCCTGTCGGTGACGGTGACCGACAACGTCGGCGGCACGGCGACCGCCACCAACAAGTCGCTGATCGTCAACGCCGCCCCGGCCGGCGGCTGTTCGATCAACTTCACCAGCTCGGCGCCGACCAGCACGGCCAATGTCGGCCAGCCCTATTCCTTCTCGTTCGCCACCTCCGGCGGCTCCGTGTCGACCAGCTATTCGGTCGGTTCGGGCTCGGTGCCGACCGGCCTCAGCCTGTCGTCGTCTGGCACGCTGTCGGGCACGCCGACGACGCAGGGCACCTACACCTTCTCGATCTGGGCCTCCGACGGCACCAACACCGGTTCGAGCGCCAACTACACCATCACCGTCGGCGCGGCGCTGGCCGGTGCTCCGGTGGTGTCCAGCCTGTCGCCGACCAGCGGGCCGGCCACCGGCGGAACGAGCGTCACCCTCACCGGCACCGGCTTCACCGGCACCACGGGCGTCACCTTCGGCGGCACCGCCGCCACCGGCGTGGCCATCAACTCCGACACCTCGCTCACGGTAACGACGCCGGCCAAGGCCACCGGCGCCGTCACGGTTGCCGTGACCAACGGCTTCGGCACGGGCTCGCTGTCGAGCGCCTACACCTACGTGCAGGCCAGCCAGACCATCACCTTCGCCAACCCCGGCGCCCAGACCTACGGCACGACGCCGACGCTGTCGGCGACGGCAAGCTCCGGACTGACGGTGTCCTTCTCGTCGGCCACCACCGGCGTCTGCACCATCACCTCCGGCGGCGCGCTGACCTTCCTCACCGCCGGCACCTGCACCATCAACGCCGATCAGGCCGGCAACGCCACCTATCTTGCGGCCACCCAGGCGCAGCAGAGCTTCACCGTCAACGCCGTTGTTCCCGGCGCGCCGACCATCGGCACGGCGACGGCCGGTACCGGGCAGGCCAGCATCAGCTTCACCGCCCCGGCCAGCACCGGCGGCGCGTCGATCACCGGCTATACCGTGACCTCCAGCCCCGGCGGCTTCACCGGCAGCGGCTCGTCGAGCCCGATCGTCGTCACCGGCCTCACCAACGGCGTCAGCTACACCTTCACGGTCACCGCCACCAACAGCGCCGGTACCGGCTCGGCCTCGGCCGCTTCCAACGCGGTGACGCCGCGCGCCAGCCAGACCATCACCTTCAACGATCCGGGCAGCCAGAGCTTCGGCACGGCGCCGACGCTGTCGGCCACCTCGGATTCCGGGCTGACGGTGGCCTTCACCTCGGCCACCACCGGTGTCTGCACCATCACTTCCGGCGGTACGCTTACCTTCGTCACCACCGGCACCTGCACCATCTACGCCAACCAGGCCGGCGACGGCATCTATCTGCCGGCCAGCCAGGCGCAGCGGAGCTTCACCGTCGCCCCCGTGGCGCCCGATGCCCCGACCATCGGTACGGCGACGGAAGGCGACGGCGAGGCGACCATCACCTTCAGTGCGCCCTCGGGCACCGGCGGCGCGTCGATCACCGGCTATACCGTGACCTCCAGCCCCGGCGGCTTCACCGGCACCGGCTCGTCGAGCCCGATCACCGTCACCGGCCTTACCAACGGCGTCAGCTACACCTTCACGGTCACCGCCACCAACAGCGCCGGCACCGGATCCGCATCGGCCGCTTCCAACGCGGTGACGCCGAAGGCGAGCCAGACCATCACCTTCGCCAATCCGGGCACCCAGACTTACGGCACGACGCCGACGCTGACGGCGACGTCGGATTCCGGGCTGACGGTATCCTTCTCGTCGGCCACCACCGGCGTCTGCACCATCACCTCCGGCGGCGCGCTGACCTTCGTCGCCACCGGCACCTGCATCATCGAGGCCGATCAGGCCGGCGACGGCGCCTTTCTCGCGGCCACCACGGCGCAGCGGAGCTTCACCGTCAGCCCGGTGGTGCCGGATGCGCCGACCATCGGCACGGCGACGGCCGGCGACGGCGAGGCCAGCGTCACCTTCACCGCTCCGGCCAACACCGGCGGCGCGTCGATCACCGGCTACACGGTGACTTCCAGCCCCGGCGGCATCACCGAAACCGGCTCGTCGAGCCCGATCGTCGTCAGCGGCCTCACCAACGGCACGGCCTATACCTTCACGGTGACGGCGACCACCAGCGCCGGCACCGGCGCCGCCTCGTCGCCCTCCAACCAGGTGACGCCCGTCGCCGCGGCCTTCGCGCCGATCGCCGGCGCCGCCAGCGCCACGGTGGCGGCCAACTCCTCGGCCAATCCGGTCACGCTCGCCCTCACCGGCGGGGCGGCGACCTCGGTCGCCATCGACACGGCGGCGAGCCACGGCACCGCCTCGGCTTCGGGTACGTCGATCACCTACACGCCGGACGCTGGCTACTCCGGCAGCGACAGCTTCCAGTACACGGCGACCAACGGCGCCGGCACCTCGTCGGCGGCGACGGTGACCATCACCGTGTCCCAGCCGACGCTGGTGCTGAACCTTTCCGGCGCGCTGCCCGGCGGCACGGTGGGAACGGCCTACAGCCAGACCATTTCGGCGTCGGCGGGCGGCAGCCCCTATTCCTACGCGGTGACGGCGGGCGCCCTGCCGGCCGGCCTCAGCCTCAATACCTCGACCGGCGCGCTCACCGGCACGCCGACGACGGACGGCGCCTACAACTTCACCATCACCGCCACCGACACCTACGGCGCGATAGGTTCCGAGAGCTTCTCGCTGACCGTCGACCCGGTCGCCGCCCCGTCGCTCGTCTTCACGCCGTCGGGCGGCACCTTGCCGGCCGCCATGGCCGGGGAGCACTACAGCCAGGCGATCTCGGCCAGCGGCGGCAGCGGCTCGCTGCTCTACAGCCTCGATTCCGGCACGCTGCCGCAGGGCATGATCCTCAACGTGTCGACCGGTGCGCTGTCCGGTCCGCTCGACGCCAACGCCACGGTGGGCGACTACAGCTTCACGCTGCGCGTCACCGACGCCGGCAACGCCAGCGCCACGGCGTCCTTCACGCTGCACGTCAACCCGCGCACCGTCACCGTCACCGACAAGACGGTCAGCGTCTCCGCCGGCAACGCGCCGGCCAACGTCGACCTCGCGCAGGAGGCGACGGGCGGCCCGTTCACCGCCGCCGAGCTGGTCAGCGTGTCGCCGCCCAACGCCGGCACCATAGAGATCGTCAACGGCGAATTCGCCCAGGTGGGGCCGGTGGGCAATCTCGGCTGGTACCTGAAGTTCATTCCCAACCCGGCCTACAAGGGGCAGGTGACCGTCAGCTTCCGCCTGACCAGCGCGCTCGGCGTCTCCAACCTCGGTGTCGTCTACTACAACGTCGCCTACGATCCGGAGGAGGTGGCGGTCAACGTCGACACGCTGGTGCACGGCTTCGTGCAGACGCGGCAGAACCTCATCGCCAACGCGGTGGCCGTGCCGGGCCTCCTGGAGCGGCGGCGCATGGCCGAGGCGCGCACCGCCTTCACCGGCCGGGTGACGCCGGGCGAGAACGGCCTCACCGCCATGTTCGCCACCAGCCTTGCGCAGATGGAGGCGGCGCGGAACCTTGCCGACGGCGTCACCGCCAAGCCCTCGGCCTTCAATGCCTGGGTGAACGGCACCGTCATGCTGCACGAGCGCGAGCAGAACGGCGGCAACTGGGGCAGCTTCGCCATGCTGTCGGCCGGCGCCGACTATCTCATCAACGAGCGGGCGCTGATCGGCCTGTCGCTGCACTACGACCGCATGACCGACCCGACCGACGAGGACGCCCGGCTCACCGGCAACGGCTGGCTCGCCGGCCCCTATGGCTCGTTCGAGGTGGCCGACGGCATCTACTGGGACACCAGCCTGCTCTATGGCGGCTCGTCGAACGACATCGACACCAGTTTCTGGGACGGCCGGTTCGACACCAGCCGCTGGCTGCTCGACACCTCGCTGAAGGGGCGGGTGGTGTTCGGCGACGGCGGCACGCTGACCCCGACGCTCCGGGCGCTCTACATGTCGGAGACGGTGAAGGACTATGCCGTCGACAACGCCGATGGCGACGTGATGGAGCTGAAGGGCTTCACCACCGACCAACTGCGCCTCAGCTTCGGCGCCGACTACAGCCGCGACATCCCGCTCGGCGACGGCGCGGTGCTGACGCCGCGCGTCGGCTTCACAGCCGGCTTCTCGGGGCTCGACGGCTCCGGCGCCTTCGGCTCGCTGTCGGCCGGCCTGTCCTACGCGCCCACCGACGACTGGAACGTCGATCTCGGCCTGCTGGTCGGCATCGAGGGCGACGGCCAGACCTCGGCCGGCGGCAAGATCGGGCTGACCGGGCGGTTCTAGGGTAATGTGGGCACAGGTGGGGACCGATCTGGCGTCCGCCGTTCACGCGCTATGGGATGCGCATCTCTGTGGTGAGGGAGCTAGGGCAGGGGAGCGCGGAGGCTTGGCTTTTGAAGCACGATAGAGCCGGATATCAACGCCTCGCCCTTTCCGGCCCGAGGTCCTGCGCCTTCGCGCAGGATGATGGACTATGTATTTGTTTTTATTCATATAAGTTCGTCATTCTGCGCGAAGGCGCAGGACCTCAGGCAGAATGAGGCACGCCGCCGATATCGTGCTCCTTGCAGGCCTCTACAGCAGCGCCATCGACCACGCGTCGTAATAGCCGAGTTCCACCGGCGGACGCAGGGTGCGGATGAGCGGTACGCTACACGAGGCGACGCTCCCGAGGTTGGCGACCGACATCGGGCATCACAGGCGCAACTTCAGCATAGAAGCGAAAGAGCTGATATCGCTTCCTCGCCCTTTCCTGCCTGAGGTCCTGCGCCTTCGCGCAGGATGACGAGCTATGTATTTGTTTTCATTTATAAAGCCGTCATCCTGCGCTTTAGGCGCAGGACCTCGGGCAGAATGAGGCACGCCGCCGATATCGTGCTCCTTGCAGGCCCAGACCAACAGCGCCATCGACCACGCGTCGAAATAGCCAAGCTCCACCGGCGGAGGCAGGGTGCGGATGAGCGGTACGCTATAAGAGGCGACGCTCCCGAGGTTGGCGACCGACATCGGGCATCACAGGCGCAACTTCAGCATAGAAGCGAAAGAGCTGATATCGCTTCCTCGCCCTTTCCGGCCTGAGGTCCTGCGCCTTCGCGCAGGATGACAAACTATGTATTTGTTTTCATTTATATAAAGCCGTCATCCTGCGCGAAGGCGCAGGACCTCGGGCAGAATGAGGCACACCGCCGATATCGTGCTCCCCAAACCGAGCCAGCCTGATACATCCCTTCGTTCCAGTGTCCCTGGATCCTCTCGCCGCCAATATGCGCATGCCCAGGCGCTCACGCGGGCGCCGATGCCGCGCATGACCCCGGGGTACTTATCCCAAGTTGCGGAAACGCCGTGCGGGACACTATATCGTTTAACATCGCGCAGTCTCTGGAGGGAGGCGCGGTCGGCTGCTCTGTTGGCCGACGCGGGCGCGCGGGTGGCGAGAGGAGGCGAGCATGGAATCCGGTCTGATGCTGGTGCTGATGGCGATCTGGGTTGTCATCCCGATCCCGTTCGTTCTGTCGCGCGCGCCGGCCGGGCCCAACCGGTTTGGCGAAACCGGCCAGCCGATGGAGTTCGTGCCGGCGGTGAAGGCGTTTTTCTCGAACTATTTCAACTTCACGGGCCGCGCCAGCCGGTCGGAGTTCTGGTGGGCGATCCTGTTCGTCTTCATCGGCGGCACCATCGCCTCGTTCGTATCGCTGATCAACGCGGTGTGGACGCTGGCCATCTTCTTCCCGTCGATCGCGCTGGCGGCGCGTCGCCTGCACGACATCAACCGCAGCGGCTGGCTGCAACTGATGTCGCTGTTCTTCCCCATCGGCTTCGTGGCGCTGATCGTCTGGTACTGCACGCCGCCTAGGGAGCAGAGCGCCGACTGACGGTCGCCCATCACGTTCGCATGATCCGTAGTTCGGGCTTCAAAACCCAGCAGAGGGACCGAACTGCGGTTTTGCGTGATGGTATGGCCGGAGCATTCGGGCGGGGCCAGCGAGAAAAGCGCCGATTTCAGCGCTTTTCTACTTGTCGCCCTGGATTTGGGTTTATTTGCGAACGCTTCTTAATAACATGAAAACATGAGCGAAAAGCTTGACATAGCGGCCCGGGCTGCTAGACGCCGGGCCATCGGGGAGTAGTTACCGCCCATGGGCGGGATCGTGTCAACAGGCTTGCGCCGACGCGCATGGCACGATCAGCCGAGAATATCGGCCCGACAAGACCGTGGTGCCACCTGCTGCGTGCGGACCAGCGGGCGTGGGCGCCCGGTCGTGTGT